>Ga0247742_10003398_pt1 | contig 10033 bp, 3 predicted proteins | sample UWRJL208509C2_FD_180944 | JGI IMG/M metagenome (GOLD analysis project Ga0247742, IMG submission 180944) | Plant litter microbial communities from Arlington Agricultural Research Station in Wisconsin, United States - UWRJ-L208-509C-2 | ecosystem: Environmental > Terrestrial > Plant litter >... | reverse complement strand
GGATGCCGGCCTTCTGCCCGCGCGCACCGCTTCCACCGCGAGGATCGATCGCGCGCCTTCCAGCGCAAAAGCCTGCGCGACAAAATTGTATTGCCCGCCAACGCCGCTCACCACCTGGCCATCATCAAGCCCGTCGGAAACCGCCGCGCCCATCAGGGTCGCCATCATCGCATTGTTGACGAAGCGCGCATCGACGCGCGCATTGCGCTTCGCGGCTTCATCGCCATAGAGCTCGTTGGTGAACGACACCGGCATCATCTGGATTTTCGCCAGTTGCTCCGGCGGCATCTCGCGCAGCGTCTTGTAGAACGCCTGCGGCCCGAGAAAGAACGCGCCGTGCAGCACCACGCCATCGACTTCGCGCTTCAACACGCCGGCATCGATCAGGCCGAGAAACGCCTCGAACAGCATTTCGCTGACGCCGTACAGGCCTTTCTCGAACGTGCCTGTCTCTTTTAGCGGTGCGCCCGGCGACAGACGCTGCATCACACTGCGAAACGCCGCATTGTCGCGATGACGCACGATCAGGCCCTGCGCCAGCGCATCGCCGACCTGGCCGATGCCGATCTGCAGCGTGCCGCCATCGCGCACCAGGCCCGCAGTATGCAGGCCGATGGCGTATTTGGTATCGGAGATCGGCTCCGACGGCGGCGCGAACAGCGGAAAGTCGGTGTCGGCGCTGTCGAGCATGGCGGAAAATTCATCGCCGGGCAGATCGCCCTGCCCCGGCATGAACGGCAGTTGAGAATTGACCTGGCCGATCAGCTTGAACGACGCGCGGCCCTCGGCGCGGGCGCGCAACAGGTCCAGCGTGGTGTCGGTATTGCAGCTCAGGCTGTAGCGCGCGACGCCGCCTTCGACACGCTTCGCCACCAGTTGCGTGATGACATTGAGCCCGCGCGCCATCAGATAGGACGCGGCGTGGGTGTAGTTTGCGGAAATGTAGTTCTGCTGCGCCGCGCGCACGCGCAGCCATTTGCCCGCAAGGAAGAAGAACTCGATCACCTCGATATTATCGGGCAGCGTGCCGGCGTGCAGTGCCTCGGCATAATCGAGATCGGGATAGCCGCCGAACAATCGCTCGATCACCGGCGCGATGAAGCGTTTCTCCAGTTCGCGCGACGGCTTCGGCTTCTCCAGCGTCAGCGCCGAGAACAGAGTCAGCCTGATGCTGCGATCGGCCGCCGCCCGCCTATACAGCGCGTTGACGATGTGGTTGGCCTTGCCGAGCCCGAGCGGCAGTCCGACCACCAACGTTGTGCCGACCTCGCGAATGATTTCTTCCGCGATGTCGCCGGGGTCGGAGAACATTTTCGGCATGAGAGTCCCGGCTGCGGCGGCAATGTCGTCCGCGCGTCACGCGCGTGTCGGACGGTGTTACCATTGCCTGCGGTTATTCAGAAATGTGCCCGACATGCAACACACGGTGACGTATGACCGCGGGCTTGTTGTCGCATTCCGGATGCCGGTATTTCCCCCTAGGGTCCTGAGCAATCAAGCGAATTGCGGCATTGAAATGCCTGTGGGGAAAGCGTCGAAGCGTGGAGGTTGATCGCCGGATGGTTTGCCTGTGATGGCAACGCCCTCTAAACATACGTTGGACGTCAGCGGGGGCGGATGTCCGAAGACTGCTTTGGGATAAAATGATTCGTCATCACGGGAGACCAGATCACGGCAAGCTCGGCCGCGTCGCAAGGCGTGCGCTTCGAGCCGGCGTTCTGCTTGGCGTTGCCACTTTGGCGGTGGTCGATGCGCGCGCCGAGACGGTGCCGGAAGCCCTCGCCAAGGCCTACCAGTCCAATCCGCAATTGAATGCCGAGCGCGCCCGGCAGCGCGCCACCGACGAGAACGTGCCGCAGGCAATGGCCGGCTACCGGCCGCAGGTCAATGCGACGCTGAGCTACGGCCTGCAGGCGGTGCGCAACCTGCTGGTGGACAATACCATCGCCGGCGCCACGCTGAAGCCGTGGACCATCGGCGTCACCGTCACGCAGACGCTGTATAACGGCAACAAGACCGCCAACAGCGTGCGGGTCGCCGAACTGCAGGTACAATCGGGCCGCGAGGCATTGCGCAATGTCGGCCAGGGCGTGCTGCTCGATGCGGTGATCGCCTATACTAATGTGCTCGCCAACCAGTCGCTGGTGGAGGCGCAGCGCGCCAACGTCACTTCGTTGCGCGAAACGCTGGGCATCGCCGAGAAACGCCTCAATGCCGGCGACGTCACGCCGACCGACACCTCGCAGGCGCAGGCCCGCCTCGCGCGCGGCCAGGCCGATCTCAACGCCGCCGAAGTCAATCTCGCCATCAGCCAGGCCACCTACGCGCAGGTGATCGGCATGGCGCCGTCGCGGCTCAGCCCGGCCGAGCCGATGGACCGCCTGCTGCCGCGCAGCCGCGAGGATGCGCTCGCCCAGGCCTTCAAGGCGCACCCGGCGGTGATCGCCGCCGGCTTCGACGTCGATGTGGCGACCACCACCATCAAGGTCGCCGAAAGCACGCTGTTGCCAACCATCACCCTGCAGGGCAGCGCCAGCCGCTCCCGGGATTCCGATCCGACGCTCGGCACCTTCGGCACCGACCAGGCCTCGATCGTCGGCCAGTTGAATGCGCCGATCTATGACGGCGGCCTTGCGGCAGCCCAGACCCGGCAGGCCAAGGAATTATCTTCGGTGAGCCGCCTGGTGCTGGATCAGGTGCGCAACCAGGCCCGCACGGCAGCCACCGGCGCGTGGGTGTCGAACGAAGGCGCCAAGACCGCGGTCAGCGCCGCCGAAGCCGAAGTCCGCGCCGCCGGCGTCGCATTGGCCGGCGTGCAGCGCGAGGCCGCCGGCGGCCAGCGCACCACCGTCGATGTGTTGAACTCGCAGCAGGATCTGGTCTCGGCCAAGGCGCGCCTGATCGGTGCCCAGCGCGACCGCGTCATCGCCTCCTACGCGCTGCTCAGCGCAGTCGGCCGGCTCGACGTCAAGACCCTCGGCCTGAACACGCCGGACTACCTGCCGGAAGTGCACTACCATCAAGTGCGCGACGCCTGGCACGGCCTGCGAACGCCGGACGGGAAGTAGAGCGAGAACTCTCCACATGTCGTCCCGGCGAACGCCGGGATACATAACCACCGGGGTTGCCGATCTCACGCGGGCGTCAAATAAAGCGCAACTACATTTCGACGGCGTGTAGGGGTCCCGGCTTGCGCTCGCAAGCTCGCCTGCCGGGACGACAGGTTGTTATTTCTTCCCCATCGCCGTGGTCAGCGCTGCGATCAACGCCGTAACGTCATACGGCTTGCGCACAATCGGCACGTCGCTCAAGCCCGCCGGGATCAGGCTGGTCTCGCCATAGCCGGTGGCGAACACGAAGGGCACGCCGCGCTCCACCAGCGCGTGGGCCACCGGCAGCGAACTGCCGTTGCCGAGATTGACATCGAGGATAGCCACGTCGGGATGGAAGATGGTGAGATTGTGCAGCGCCTCTTTCACCGACGATGCGGTTTCGACCGTGGCAGCACCCTCGCGCAGCAGCATGGTCTGCACGTCCATGGCGATCAGCAACTGGTCCTCGACCATCAGCACGCTCAGGCCGCGCATTGAGGCCTGCGGCTTGTCGTCGATTGGCCGAGCGCTCGTCGCCGCGGACCGCGCCACCGGCGCCGGCCAGGTGACGAACCGCGCCGGAATCAGCAGTTTGACGCGCGCGCCCTCAGGCTCGTAGTCGACGTCGCTTTCGCCGCCAAGATCGTAGGGAATGCTGCGGCCGATCAGCATCGAACCGAAGCCCGGCTTCGCCGCCACGTTGACGCGCGGACCATCGCGCTCAAGCCAGTCGATCGCACAATCATCCTGCGCGGTGCGCTGCCAGTGCAGCGACAGCCTGCCGGAATCCACCGAAAGCGCACCGTATTTGGCGGCGTTGGTGGCCAGTTCGTGCAGCACCAATGCAAGCACCGAGAAAGCCCTTGCATCGAGTAGCACGTCGGGACCATCCAGCGCGATTTCCGCGGTCGACTCCTGGTAGGGCGACAGTTCGGCCTCGAGCAATTCGCGCAGGCCGCCGCCGCCGGCACCGCGGATCACCTGGTCGTGGGCCAGCGACAGCGCCTGGATGCGGCCTTTCAGCGAGGCGACATAGGCCTCGATGCTGCGGCCCTGCTCGACCGGGTGCGACACCAGCGACTTGATCAGTGCCAGGATGTTCTTGACGCGGTGATTGAGCTCCTCGTTGAGCATCTTCTGGCGCAGGTCGGCCTTGTGGCGCTCATCTGCCAGCAACTCGCTGTGGCGCAGCACCACTTCCACCAACGAGGCGCGCGCGGCCTCGGCGACGTCGCGCTCGTCCTGCAGCCAGGGATGCGATTGCCGCTCCACCGCCTGCTTCCAGATCGCAAAGCTCTTGCGCGGCGTCAGCCGGTCGCCGAGTGGCCCGCTTTCGTAGCGCTTGTTGGGATCGCCGGCCCAGTTCACGGTCTGCGCGACCTCCTTGCGGAAGAACACGAGATAGTCGCGCGGCAACTGGGACAGCGGCACCGCCAGCAGGCCCGACACGTCGGCACTATAGGCTTGCGCGCTCGGCAGCCGGTCGGACAATGCATTGGTCGCCCACACCCGCCCGCCAGCCGCTGAACTGATCAACGACATCAAGCCCGGCACGGCGGACGCCGGCGGTGCGCTGCCAAAGGCGGTCCAGGTCTTGTTGATATAGAGGCCGACGCCATCGCAGGGCATCAGGGTCCTGAAATCTGCGACGCTGCCGCGCAACATATCTTCGACATTGCCATGCGGCATGACATTCTGCATGAGCCGGTCGAGAAACTGCCGCGCGCGCTCGCTGGCTTCCAGCTTGCGCTTCTGGATCAAGGCTTCGAGCTGCAGCGAAAAGAACTCACCGAACATCTCGGCGGCAACGCGCTTTTCCATCGGCAGCACGCGCGGCTCATAGTGGTGGCAGGCGATCAGGCCCCACAACACGCCGCCGCTGATAATGGATATCGACATCGAGGCGCCGACGCCCATGTTGCGCAGATATTCGCAGTGGATCGGCGACACGCTGCGCAGATGGGCGAAGGACAGGTCGAGCGGCTCGCCGGAGTCGTCGATCGCCGGTTCGACGGGGACGCGATCGTCGGCCGAATTCGACACGATTCGCACGGTGTTCTGCAGATACAGCACCCGCGCCTGCTGCGGGATGTCGCTGGCCGGAAAATGCTGGCCGTGGAAACTTTCCAGATCGCCGCGCCGGGCTTCGCTGATGACCTGGCCGGAGCCGTCGTGGGCGAAGCGGTAGATCATCACCCGGTCGTAGCCCATCGCCGCCCGCAACAAGCGCGCGGCGGTGTCGAACAGCGCATCGAGGTCGCCGATCTGGCCGATGCGGCCCATCAGCAACCGCGCCAGCTCGAGCGGCTGGGTCGGTTCCGCTTCCGTCGCCGGTTCGAATTCGACGATGTTGATGCCCTGATGGCGGTGCACCGACACGTTGAAGGTGCCGGGCGAACGCGCCAGCTTGATGCCGAGCAACAGGCCGGCCCGGCTCAGATTGCCCCACCGCGCCACCGCATTGCGAATATCGTGGGTGGCCTGTTCGCCGATCAGATCGTCCAGCGTGCTGCCGTTGATCTCGACGCCTTCGAGACCGAGCATCGCCGCCGTATTGCGCGAATGGCGCCGCACGAAACCGACGGAGCCGTCGCAGGCCAGCAGGCAGCCATGCGGCTGGATGCTGCCGGGGATATGAATCGGTTCGCGATCGCAATTGGTGAGGTCAACGGGATCTGTGGTGGCCAGCATTCAAACATCTCTGCAGGCCGCGCACAGCCAAGGGGAACCAATCCAACGAATGATTGCCCATTTCGATCCCGAAAGGCAGCAAAAAATACGTCCTGAACCCGACGAGCGCTACCGCGTCCTGCGCGAAAATACCGAGATCAGCACCGGCAGCGTGATCAGGATCACGAACGGCGCCAGCATCATGCCGACCACGACGACGACCGCCAATGGCTTCTGCACCTGCGAGCCGATGCCTTCCGACACCGCCGCCGGCAGCAGGCCGATACCGGCCACGATGCAGGTCATCAGCACCGGCCGCAACTGCAGCTCGCCGGTGCGGATCACCGCCTTGAGCCGCTCATAGCCTTCGTCGATCAGTTGGTTGTACTGCGACAGGATTAGGATGCCGTCCATGACCGCTATGCCGAACAGGGCGATGAAGCCGATCGCCGCCGAGACGCTGAACGGAATGTCGAACATTAGCAGGCCGAGCACGCCGCCGAAGATCGCCATCGGGATCACGCTCATGGCCAGCAACGTGTCGGTCATGGAGCCGAAGTTGAACCACAGCAGCACGCCGATCAGCAGCAGGCTGATCGGTACCACGATGGACAGCCGCTTGATGGCGTCCTGCAGATTGCCGAACTCGCCGACCCATTCGGCGCGCGAGCCGGGCGGCAGTTGCACCTGGGCGTCGACCTTGTCCTGGGCTTCGCGGATGGCGCTGCCGAGATCGCGTTCGCGCACCGAGAACTTGATCGGCAGATAGCGCTCCTGGTTCTCGCGATAAATATAGGCCGCACCGGAGACAAGGTTGATGGAGGCGACTTCGCTGAGAGGTATCTGCGCGATGGTGCCGTTGGGACCGGGCGCGCCGATCCGCAGGTTCTGGATCGCCTCGGCGCTTTTGCGATATTCTGGCGCGAGACGGACGATGATCGGGAAATGCCGGTCGGAGCCGGGTTCGTAGATGTCGCCGGCGCTGTCGCCGCCGATCGCCACCTTGATGGTGGCGTTGATATCACCCGGCGACAGGCCGTAGCGCGCGGCCTTGGCGCGGTCGATGTCGATCTGGATGGTGGGCTGACCGAGCGAGGTGAACACCGCGAGATCCGTGACGCCCTGCACAGTGGCCAAAACCTGCTTGATCTTGTTGGCGGTGACGGTCAGCGCCTCCAGGTCGTTGCCGTACAGCTTGATGGAGTTCTCGCCCTTCACGCCGGAGACGGCTTCGGAAACGTTGTCCTGCAGATATTGCGAGAAGTTGAATTCGACGCCGGGGAATTTCTCCTGCAGCTCCTTCAGCAGCCGCGCGGTCAGCGCATCCTTGTCCTGCGGCGCCGGCCATTCGGTGGACGGCTTCAGCGGCGCGAAGAACTCGGCGTTGAAAAGGCCGGCGGCGTCGGTGCCGTCATCGGGACGACCGTGCTGCGAGACCACGGAATCCACTTCGGGCTGCGCGCGGATGATCTTGCGCATCTCGTTGACGTAGGAGTTGCCCTCCTGCAGCGAGATGGTCGGCGGCAGCGTGGCGCGGATCCACAGGTTGCCCTCTTCCAGCTTGGGCAGGAATTCAAGACCCAGCATGCGCGCCAGGATGATCGTCAGCACCACCAGCACGACGCCGGCACCAAGCACCACCTTACGGCTCCCAACGGCCCAGTTCAGGATCGGCATGTAGGCGCGGTGCAGCTGCCGCATGATCCAGGTTTCGGTTTCCTGCACATGGGCCGGCAGGATGATGGCCGACAGCGCGGGGGTGATGGTGAAGGTGGCGATCAGGCCACCGGCCAGCGCGTAGGCATAGGTCCGCGCCATCGGCCCGAAGATGTTGCCCTCGACACCGGACAGCGTGAACAGCGGCAGGAATGCCGCGATGATGATAGCGGCGGCGAAGAAAATCGAGCGCGACACGTCGGAGGAAGCGCTCAGGATGCCGTGCTTCTTCATGCCCATCACCGTCTCGGGCGAGATGTGGCTGGCCTCGGCCTCCGACAGTTCGGTAGTGTGCGACAGCCTGCGGAAGATCGCCTCCACCATGATCACCGTTCCGTCGACGATCAGGCCGAAATCGATCGCGCCGACCGACAGCAGATTTGCGGATTCGCCGCGCAAAACCAGGATGATCACGGCGAAGAACAGCGCGAACGGAATCGTGGCGCCGACGATCAGCGCGCTGCGGAGGTTGCCGAGGAACAGCCACTGCAGCAGCACGATGAGCAATATGCCGACCACCATGTTGTGCAGCACGGTGTGGGTGGTGATGTCGATCAGATCCTTGCGGTCGTAGATGCGCTCGATATGCACCCCGGGCGGCAGGATGCTGGAATTGTTGATGGCGTGCACGGTCTGCTCGACCCGCGAGATGGTCGGCGAACTTTTTTCACCGCGGCGCATCAGCACGATGCCCTGCACGATGTCGTCGTCCTGGTTGAGACCGGCGATGCCCAGCCGCGGCTTCTCGCCGACGGAGACGGTGGCGACGTCCTTGACCAGCACCGGGTTGCCGCCGCTCTGCGAGATCATGGTGCTGGCGAGGTCGTCGATGGAGCGGATCAGGCCGACGCCGCGCACCACGGCAGACTGCGCGCCGATGTTCACTGTGTTGCCGCCGACATTGATGTTGGCGTTGCTCACGGCAGTCAGAAGCTGCGGCAGCGTCAGGCCGTAGGCGACCAGCTTGTTGAAATCGACCTGGATCTCATAGGTCTTGGTCTTGCCGCCCCAGCCAGTGACGTCGATGACGCCCGGCACCGCGCGAAAGCGGCGCTGCAGCACCCAGTCCTGCAGGGTCTTGAGATCGAGCACGGAATAGTTCGGCGGCCCGACCAGCCGATAGCGATAGATCTCGCCAATCGCCGACAGCGGCGAGATGCCGGGCTGCGCGCCGCCGGGCAGCGGCGGCAGTTGCGACAGCCGGTTAAGCACCTGCTGCAGCGCTTCGTCGTAAGTGTAGTCGAACGAGAACTGAAGCTTGACGTCGGACAGGCCGTACAGCGAGATGGTGCGGATGGTCTTCAGGTTCTTGATGCCGGCGACCTGGGTCTCGATCGGGATGGTGATGTAGCGCTCGATCTCCTCCGACGACAGGCCGGGCGACTGCGTGACGATGTCGACCATCGGCGGCGTCGGATCGGGATAGGCTTCGATGTTGAGCTGGTTGAACGCGAACACGCCGCCGATCAGCACGGCGAGGAACAGCCCGACCATCAAAAAACGACGGTTGACGGCGAGAGCGACGAGACGATCCATCCAGATCGGACCTTTCAGAAGAATTTTGGCTGGCGATTACAGCATTTGAGGATGGAACCGAGCCACAATCTCGTCATTGCGAGGAGCGAAGCGACGCGGCAATCCAGAAAGCCAAAGTGAAGAAAGAACTGGATTGCTTCGTCGCAAGGGCTCCTCGCAATGACGAGCGTTAGCTGGCCGACGCCGCGCGGTCGATGAACAGACTGCCCTTGGTGACGATGCGTTCGCCGGGTCGCAGGTTGCCGTAGACCTCGACCAGGTTGCCGTTGACCAGGCCGGTCTTGATCTGGCGCAGCTCGATGGTCTTGTCGTCGTCATGCGCGACCCAGATGCGGACCTGATCGCCTTCGTAGATCAGCGCCTGCCGGGGCACGCCGACCGTGGGCTGGTCGCCCGGGGCGTAGATCGTCACGGTGGCGAACATTTCCGGCTTCAGCTGGCCGTTGCGGTTATCCAGCGTGGCGCGCACCAGCAGCCGGCGGGTCGCCGGATCGAGCGCGGTGGCAACGTAATTGATCTTGCCGGTCAGGACTTTGCCGGGCAGCGCCAGCACGCTGAACGTCATCTCCTGGCCAAGTTCGACCGCAGCGGCCTCGGTCTCGCGCACGAAGGCGGTGAGCCAGACGCTGGAAAGATCGCCGATCACGAATACCGGATCGCTGGCGCCGGCGCTGACATACTGCCCGGGGCCGATCTTGCGTTGCACCACGGTGCCGGCAAGCGGCGCGTAGATAGTGGTCTCGGGATTTATGCGGCCTTTGTCCTGAAACGCGGTGATTGCCTCTTCGCTGAGGCCGAGGATGCGCAGGCGATTGCGCGCGGCCTCCAAGGCGGTTTCCGCGGAGCGCAGGTCGTTCTGCGCCTGGAACAGGGTGGCCTGGCTCTGCTGATAGTCCTTCAGCGGCACCGCTTTGCCTTCGAACAGGTCCTTGGCGCGCTTGTCCTGGATGGTGGCCAGTTCGAATTGCGACTTGGCCTTGTTGAGGCCGGTCGACGCCGCGACGAAATCGTTCTGCGCG
>Ga0247742_10003396_pt1 | contig 10035 bp, 13 predicted proteins | sample UWRJL208509C2_FD_180944 | JGI IMG/M metagenome (GOLD analysis project Ga0247742, IMG submission 180944) | Plant litter microbial communities from Arlington Agricultural Research Station in Wisconsin, United States - UWRJ-L208-509C-2 | ecosystem: Environmental > Terrestrial > Plant litter >... | reverse complement strand
CCGAAAGTCAAGCTCAATAATGCCGCCACATTCCCATTCTCTTTCTCCTATGTCCTCTGCCAGCCGTGATTTTCTGCATTCTTATTACTTGCGTACGCCGCGGTTCAGTCCCCGGTTCTCTGCTTTGAGCCTAGTGCGCAAACTTCTAAGAAAAGCATCTATATCTCGTCAATTGATGGCAGCACGGAATCAACCCCAGGCTCGCCAACGGAATGAGGATGATATCCTCTCCTATGCCTCTATATATTTTATATCCGATCATCTCTAACTCGTATCGCCTAGACCTCTACTCGGATATCTGGCCATCCAACTATCTAGAACACCAAGATTCAACATTCTCGGTTCCTCGGCTATCTTCACACAACTTCGTCTCATACTAGGAATGCTACCTATGAACGCTACCTACGTCTACCCGACCCAATACGGAAGAACTTAAGGGTCATTTTCACCCCGACTTATGGGCAGGTGTCAAAACCATTATATCAAGGAGGAATACACGACAGCTTCTATGCGGGGAACTCACCTAGGCCAACTAGCGATATTCTCGGACAAGTTGTGGACTTTCCGATGTGTCTGCAGCTTCTAAGTCGTTGACTTTTCTTGGACCCAGTCCAATACCGTTACCTCTGACACTCGGTGAACTCATTTGATGGAAACTAGTTGCTGAGCTCAAGTAGGCCATTACAGGGGGGCATGTCATCCACTGGGAATGAGGTTCGGCGAACCGCGAACCATGAGGTGCGAACTGCGAACTGCGAATTTTCCAGGTAGGTATGAGTTCGCGTTCGCAGCGCCATTCAAGACGGCGGACCTAGGTTCACCAGCTACAATAATCGTAAAACCCGAGCTTAAATCGCCTATATTTCGCACTTTTCTTGTGCCCGTGCTAGTATAAAATATTTCACGAATTTTATCTTTTGTCTACACCACTTCAGTTCCCTATTTTCCTATGCTTAAGAACCAAAAAATTGATTTCTACTGCTTTATACGGGTAATGTGTGAGTCGCTCAACACCTGGGCTCAAGGTTGGTTCGAGGTTTGCGAAGCTCTGAAGTCTACCCAGGTGAGCTTTGGGTGAGTTCGAAGTTCGTCGGGGCGGGTTCAGTGGGTTCGAGGTCCAAGGTTCGAGGTGCGCCGAACTTCGATCCCAGTGGATGACACTTTCTGTAATCGAGACACAAGGAATTACATCAACGCGACGCGCGGTACATCGCACACGCTCGTATTGACATCGAATATTCCAACACTTTTATGGTACCTTAATATCTTGCATACATTAACGTCATTCAGTAACTTTGGAGAAATAAAAGTTCGAAAGGAGTACGCTAGATTGCCTGTAACCGCCTGGTTACGACATGTTTACAACATGGACCTGAAGTTATTATCAAAAGTTCTCTTTCTCGAGGGTGAGGCACAACAATCTGGTTCGCGAAAATTCCGCGTCTACCACAAGCCCAGCGTACCGCGACCACTCGTACAGCGTATCACACCTCCTTTTCTGACGGTCGTGGAGGGGTAAATCTTGGGCGTTAGATCTTTGGATGCAAAATCGATCTACAAGAGCGTTCTCCTGTTTTGCCATGGCCAACGCGCCTTTATCGCTCTCGGTGAGTAACTCGTAGAAGTACGCCCAAATATGATAGAGCACATCTCCAACTGTGATATAATGATTCTTCTTCACCTCGATGAAACCCCATCGGTGGAATGCTTGACCAAGGGGAGTGTCCCGCATCCGGGTGCCTATTCGAAGATTGTGCACTGGGGGATCAACCGCGAGACTCCGGTAGTTAATCGGGGAGGGAGAATCGTGAGCAATGAGTTGACGAGCTTGTGAGAAGTTCTTAGAGATTATCCAATCAAGACGAGGAAAGCGATCTATACTGCAATCCAGAAGACTATCCAGGGACGGAATCTGGTTGGCAGCAGTTGCAGGATGCATCGCAGCAGCAGCTGGTGGGGCCGGTGTCGGATAGCCTCTACCACGAGACAGTTGAGATGAATTAGATTGGGAGAGTAAGGCTGGATCGACGTTAGGAAGTGGTAAGAGTGGGCGATTGACGGTGCCAGTGTGATATTGGGAGTGGGGGTATGCATGGGGGTAGGAACGTGGATCCACGACCGGATAAGGCGCTGCTGGGCTGTGATGGTGCTGGGGTGGTTGAGGGAACCACATCGGATCGAGAGTTGGTGGTGGCAGAAAGGCTGGATCGATGTCCGGCGGTGGGTACCCCGTATGGTTGAAAGCGCCGTTAGGGTACATAGGATAGGGAAACGCTGCTATTCTCGCGCGAACATCGGCATCAGCTTGTGTGGCGTTACCATGATTCTGGTGAGGAGGTGCATAGGCGGTGGGAGATCCTCCTATGAGGCTTTGTGCGAATCCATACTGCGGGGTATTCAAGATATACGGGTTGGGAAGGTAGGCTTCATCAATGTAAAAAGTGGTCAATGATCTTGAACGTCCGTGAAATCAATCCAAACGTACCTCCCCAAGTTGGTGGCGGAAGAGGAGGGTAAGACATAGCAGAACGGACAACCTAGTCACGTTGAGGGCTTTCAAAGATTCAAGGTGGTCACGGTCGCAGTGGAAGGAGAAAGACTGAGCGTGTCGCCCACCAACCTCTTCGGGACCATATTGCTGGGTTGAAAGGGTCTATCCTTGTCTGTCATCTGCCTTCGCGGATTGATGCAGCTTCCAGGAGCATGCCTTTGCTGGGCAAAGAAGCAAGCATTGTATTTTTTTACTCACTTAAACAAGGGACCTCGTAAGTGTCATGGGAGGAGTTCCCTTTTTCGGATGGGAAACTCACGACCACTGGCAGGGGCATTCCATCATGGAGAGATTGCTACCGCATCATTGGATTGAATAGTGAACAGCTAGTGACGTGAGTTCATCACAAGTAGGCGCCCACAAGGCATACTCGGTGTAGGAGATAATTAGATTTGACCGGGACCGTTGAGTTGCTTAAATGAATTAGAGCAGACGATCATGGCCTTGGATTCCCATGTTCATCTCGGAGCTTAACATGCTGTAGAAGTTGAGATAAGGCACAGGACACACATCAATGTTGAAACATGAAATCCACGAGGCGTTTCGGTACGTTTCCGCCGCAAAGTGTGGACCGAGGATCATTGCTGTGAACCAGGCCGACTTACTCCATTTGGAGGATATATAATTGTGGAATAGGTCAGACGAAGTGGGCAGTACCATGCAGTACCACATGAGGAAAAGCTCAACACTCCGCATGTGCGATAGCATTATCAAGGTATTCAAAGGCTACTCTCAAGGTGTCTACTTCCTAGCTTAGCCCGCTTTTCAGCACGTTCTTGCGTCAAGTTCGCGAGTTCAGAAATATCGATAGGTTTGAATACCCAATTAAACCAGTTTCCTCCACTGCGCATGATGGGGAGATGCATGTCCTCGAGCAAGTCGTCCGCAGCTTGGGCGTAGCTGTCGAAGTGCATGTTTAATTAGACTGTAAGATACTGAGCGCAAAATAATAGTTGCTCACTTCATGAAATCAAAACTTCCACTGTAGCTCTCGTTCGCGTAGGAAAGCATGTTCGGGTATCTAGTTTTCATCCAACTGACCTCTTCTTCGGCCTTTGAGATAGCTTCTTCTGGTGATGATGGAAGCTGCATGTCGTCTCCGCGGAAGTATGATGCAATCCAGTGAGCAGTAACTTCATATGTATACCCAGGGTTTGCCGTGAACTATAAAGAAACAATAAGCATGTCGGTTGGAGATTCATAAGTAGCAGTACTCACCAAAGACCCAGCAATAGCAAAGTCTCGCTTATCGATATTTTTTCCAGGAACGAGACCACGATAGATAGATGTGACCCATTTCTCGTTCTCAGGTGCTGATGGAGGAGGATCTTGCAGGGTCTTGTACGTCCACGTTGTGCTGACTTTTGTCCGTGGAGCGTGGCCATTTATTCCTAGTTCTGCGGCGACCTCCGCTAAGACGGTCATGGTGTTAGGCGCCGACTTCAAGGAACAATAAAATATCAACTCACGTTTGAAGATTCTCGACCATGACGACTGGTACCCAGTGGCGAGTAAAACTGCCTTGGGCTTCAGTGTTGTACCATCGCTAAGATGCACTGATTTTCCATCCTCTGCGTATCCTAGAAGGCGTGCTGGCGCAATGATTTGTATTTCACCAGCATTAGCTAGCTCCGTGAAACTGTCTTTACGTGGGATTCCATCATCGCTAACTCGTATTCCCCAGAACATTGGGTGACTCAGCCGCAGTGGGGAGTCTGTCGGAATATCGTAGGCGTCATACTGTGAAGCAAAAGGTCAGCGTATGACCGTGAATTAATTTGAATAAAATATATTACGCCAACTGCAACGATCTTGTTCCACACTGCGTGAGTAATTTTGCTTCCAATCGTTGTTGTGTGAAAAAATCGCCTTAAAAAAAGTAAGGTGTAGAATTTCAAACGAAGTACCTTAAGACGTACTCGAGGCGGGTTCGAAGGGTCTTATGACCACTTAGTACCGCGAGTAGTCTTTATCGAAAAGAAGCAGGATAAGGTTAGTAATTGACAGCTTAGACAGACTGAACCTCACCTGCTCTTACGGATAAAGCCTGGTAGAGGAGTTTTAGAACCAAGGAATCCATCGATACGGTCGTAAACCACGATCACCCTCCGACCTTCCTTAGTGAGCCTCTCGGACATGCTGACATCGCTTTAATAATGGCAAATTGTTGAGGATATTCTGACGCTTGACTTACTCTTTGGCCGACTTCCCACCTCCCACTACGAGCACTACGCCTGCATCGTTGACGCCCTTGTCTGATAAAGGTTTTACGGCCTCGAGAATATCGTCCAGACGAGAGGCGAATTGGGAAGAGTGCACGATCAGACCTTTGAATCCCGCCTTGTTAGCCGCGTCCTGGGATAGTGCGTCTGGGACATATGGGTTACTGCAACCCTAAGGTATGTGGACTGCTTTAGACGGCGATAATCAGTAGAGACTAGGAGGGAACCTACCCCGCTCGCAAGAATTATGCGCGAAAATGATAGGGTTCGACGGACATTGCTTTCTAAATCCTTGACTTCTACGCTCCAACCTCCTTGAGTAGTGCGCTCCACATTCAGAACCTCCGTCCCGAATATGAATTTAGCTTTGTCCTTGAGGAATGTCGTGCTAAAATTTTCCATGTAGTTGCACATGTCCAATCCTGTTAGACGGCCTCCACTCTGAGAGGATTTATCTGGAGGGGGCACCTCCAGTGCCGAGAAACGGTATTCACCGTAGACGCTGAATGAGAGACGACGAGAATCAGTTAGGAAGAACATACCAGCCAATGCGAAACCTACTTGTTTATGTATAGTCCAGGATAGACTCTTCCTCTCGCCCATGTTCCCCCTACGGACGTGTCTCGAGAAATGAGAGTCACATCCTTGAACCCATCTTGAAGTAGAATATGCGCATGGATCAAGCCTGCGGGCCCAGCACCTATAACACCCACAGACTCTTGAAGAACGCTGGCGGTCATCCTCAGTGTATCCTTTAGCTGGTGGTGGGAAGGCGAAGAAAGATGAGAAGTAATGATTCTGACCGGTTTGATCGGCGCAAATTTATAAGTGGGGTAATTTGCCCGAGGATCGTCAGAGGCCGCCCCATCATTTTAATTTGCTGAGAAGCGCTGATCCGCTGATGCGCTTCGAACAACATGTGACCAAGAGATACTTGTGCTAATTGCCATCGCATGTGCGTGGCGGGCACGAGTTCTAGCCGTGAGCATACTCAAAAAATGAAAACTAATTTACAAAATAATCTGTGGGCTGCTCGTCGTGAACCTGTGGTTCACTCCTCGCAGCACTAAGGCCCATTATATGAGGCTTTGAGGTGCTGAACATGTGAAAAGAGACAACGACTCGCGTTACTATTAGATGGGAGATCTCCCCAAAGCAGGAGTTCTCACAGTCAGATTAGTGCAGATCCCACGGTCAATACTAGGTGAAGGCTTTGAATTAAAAGACTACAAAACACCTCGAGACGTGACCGTGGGGGAAAAGGAAACGGTCGCGTTTGATTCTTCAAACGTTGAAAAGAACGAGTCCCTAAAGGGAACTCGTAACTCGCAGGGCTCAGATATTAATAACTGGTTGCCCTTGAACCTCTGCAATTTTGATCCAACATTGATCCAAAGCCATCCTATTCAGCGATCTTCATACCGTACATCGTTTTTTACCTGCACCCCGAGAAATACAGGTCCTTACTAGCTGCGACCACACTCAAAGAGCCCTATAGACAACAGGCTTTCATCTCCATAGCTTACCAACTTCTGGGGCAATCCCATGATGGATTTTGGAGCGACGTGGACATATTTATACCGAGTCCAACTCGAGGTTTATTCCTTACTGTCATGGAGTTTTGTGCTAAATATATTGGTTGGACCTAAAATTGTGGTATCGTGTGATATGCAAGGTATGTGGAATGATACACAACTGAGAATAACAAATGTACAACTGCGGGTAGAAGTAAGAAACAAGAGAGAGCAAGTGCGAAAGCAGTTCGAAAGCGTTCCAACATGGGTCATGAATGGACAGAGAGGACAGATCGGGTCTATGGAGAAAAGACTTTGCTTCGTCTCTGTTGAGAATAATATCAAGGTGAGTTTTGAAACATTCCCTTTTGAGATAGAGGATGCTTACCAAGGGAAAGTGGCTGGAGAGCTAGATGCGGCTGAGGTCTCAGAGTGTGTTCTAGTGACGGAGAGAGGCAGTCATGCATACCTGAGGAAGCTGGAAGATGTTCATGTCGCCCGCGTGGATATCCACAGGCAGCTTGCCCTTCTTGATTCGTTTCGCATTTATCTGCTGGACCTTAAGTCGGTGAATCTTAGTCGTTTCATGTAGTCGAAGACAACGCTCGTAAATAGCGTAGCTAGCCAACGAGTCAGATTTAGAGCTCCTAAGGCTAATTTAGAGGTGATTCGTACCTCAGTTTCTCAAGCAGCGATGTCACAGTCGGATGAGGGTTCTCCGCTACAGTAAATGTTCAGCAACGGCACGAAAGCTTTATATCAACACCGAACTTACAGAGGATCTTGACTAGCATCGCAGTCATAGCGCTTCCGTCCGGCCCCTCCCAAGCAAGTTGCGCATCCTCGGCTGCAGATAAGCAAATCTGCAAGGAAATTTTATGTCATCATGGTGCGGGTTGGTCGCATTTCATAAAACGTACCACATCCGCCTTGAGACCCTGATGGCGTTCGGACTCCCCACATTTTAGCCCATCGCAATAAATTTGCTCAGGCGACATGCACCTCGCTATCTCGTCGCCAAACATCCAAGGCGTGTTTCGTGGTTCGAGATCTGCCTTGTCGGTTATGAAGGTCGTCGTCCTGAGGTGGACTGGATCGCTAGTTAGGTTATGCAATTTTGCCTTGGCATTGTTGAGTTGTCCAAGAGAGTGCTGCGTCGAATGAATATCAGTCCCATTGGAAAGGATAGTGTGCTTCTTGACTTCGCGGCGGATCATCGTGACATCCCTAGGCCTGTTGACGATTGGGGTTGATTCAGATTTCTCGATTGGCGGTATAACTGCCATTCTGCGCGCTGGGGGTGAGAGTAATGTTGATAGTAAGTTTTGGTGACTCCATCAGACCGATGTGTAAGACTCACAGACGATGTTACGCAGTGTCTTTGTCCTTCGGTTGCCTTTGTTGAGCCAGGGGAGAAATACCCTATTGCAACGGAAATGCTTAAGATCGAGCATTGTACCCGAGTGGCATGTGTCGAAAACGGCCTAACCTGTGCTCAATAACGAGACTGATAGCCCAGCATGGAAACTCACAATGAGCTGCGACCTTGGCGGAAGGTCTTTGAGAAGAAGTTTATTCAACTCCTTGGAGCAACCCTCGTTAGTTTGGTTATTCGACGCATAGAACTGTTCATCGTACATTGTCAAGAATTTTGTAGCCGTCCGACGTGATAATATCTGCAAGGGAATATTTATATAGATCACAGATGAAATATTCAGAGCGTGGCTCACACTCGTTCTTCCGGTCTTCTTCTTCGACGTCAATAGTGGTCTGCTGATCTGAATGGCCAGAAACTGTGGTTGAAAAAAAAAAATATCAAAATTTAAACCATCCAATGACAAGCACAAATGATACTTACAGTGGAAGAAGAATTGATCCCCCTCTGACGCATCTTTCACCAACCAAACAATTTTCTCCAACTATAAGAGTATTGGATGTGAGCTTCATTCAAGACCTTAAGTAATACAACTTGAACGCACGATGTTTTCTCTGGTTGGCTGGGCTGACTGTAGGTGCGTGGGGTCATCGAGAAGGGTGACTACATCTTCCGACACGTAGCCATACGTCTCTGCAGTACGCACATCGATTTTAGCTATGATTTAGTACCATGACGGAGAGCTTACGAATCAAGAGCGACTGCATCTCTCGAACATCCTTCAATGGACCCTTGATCGTTCGTCCATTACTTATATCTTCACTATCTGACCTGCGAACCCGGCCTTGGCACACTCCGATTAGTAGGGCACGCTTCTTTGGTGGTTCGAGAGTATATAGATTCTTAGCCCGTTCTTGGGTCCATTTGAGAAGGTCTTGAAAATGTGACGAAAGCTGCACCATGCAGAAATGAGTCAGACGGAGGGAGGGTGGTGGGTTGCTTGTGCATTCGAGCTTGAGTATAAATAGTGCTTTCTTGACCATTGGAGGCGGTGGGTGCCAAGACATGTAGCCCAATATATTGACGAGCGATGATAACACGCACCTGTCGACGACGACAATTTGAGATGGATGTGATGGCAGTGCTACAATAAAAAGTCGGACACAGCACCGTATTCACAGTATTCTGGAATACGCAGACGCGCATATACTGTGTTGAGAACTTGCCTCGAGGCATTGATGGGCGGTATTCAACTCCTGTCATAAGTACCGCTCATCGATGGAATTGAACCGAAGGTCAGAAGGGGGGGAAAGACTGCTTTCATAAAGCGATGCTGGTATAAGTACACGTGCGAAACGCATCACAGACTCTTGACTCGGGAATGGATGACCTATTCGACAACCTCGTGGATCATACCGACCAAGTCCTGAGGAATATCTGGAGAATGAGCTAGCTTCATCGTCGATGGGGGATATAACCCTCTCGATGGTCCATCTGCGGGATTGACTTTCGTCCAAACCCATTTCACCTTCAATTGAATCCCACCACGCTCACACAGCCGGAGGATCCGCTGCAAAATCGCATGTAACCCAAACTTCGGAATCCATTTCCGCCATTTGAATGCCTGCACCACTCCTTCGTTGTCGGAACGTATAGTCACAGAAACATTGCGATAGTTGGCTGCGAGCAGGGTTCGGACGCCCAGCTCGACAGCGATGAGCTCTGCCCAGGACATGATGGGTTTTCGATCTGGGCCACATGGGATGAGTTTGTGCCTGGGGTTGAAGGTCCAGGCAAGCCACATCTTATCAAAGACGAGGCCAATTCCGTGGGCGCTGGCGTCTACAAACATTTCCGGAGGTGCTGTACCACGAGGGGAGAGCAACGTGGAAGGACCTTCGCCTTCGCCCAGATCGGAATAAGGCGGTGGGCTGTGAGATGGGAGAAGTCGTCCAGGAATAGTTGAAGGACCAGCTTGCAAATCGGATGTTGACGTAGGATGCCTTTCGTCTAGGTTGACGTCTCGGCCTAATCCGCTTGGAGAGAATGAGTGATGCACGGACTATGTAACGGGTTGATCTTCACCTATATTCTTTTTGACGTGCTTCAAACCACTCTGCATCTTCCTTGTCCCATTGCTCCATCAACTTGAGTTGCTGGAAGACATCGAAATCCCCGTCGTCCGTCCAATTATCCTTCGAGTCCGTATCATTGCCGGCGAAAGATTCCGCCTTGTGTCGCTGGACGGACGGCGGCGAATCTTCTCGTGTCCATTCGTCACTCTGTGTGTCATCTGGGACATAGGTATGGTCACCATGAATCCGTTCATCTCCACCAAACTCATCGACAGCAAGTTCTTCGTAGGCCATTTGG
>Ga0247742_10003392_pt1 | contig 10043 bp, 10 predicted proteins | sample UWRJL208509C2_FD_180944 | JGI IMG/M metagenome (GOLD analysis project Ga0247742, IMG submission 180944) | Plant litter microbial communities from Arlington Agricultural Research Station in Wisconsin, United States - UWRJ-L208-509C-2 | ecosystem: Environmental > Terrestrial > Plant litter >... | reverse complement strand
CCGTCGCTAGGCTCTGTTGCTCATCAAGAGGCCCTTTCTTATCATCCGAAATTGACTTTGAGGCTATTAGTTACCCCTCTTGGAACTAAATCTGGCGGATCCGATGCATCTCCACACTCGACTTGAATCCAAGCCCTATGTGTTGGCAAGAACCAATACGCAGGAATGATGCGCCGCACGTGTGTTCACCGTAGCTCTCTGATCCATCTACACACAAATTTGGCACGTACTGATCATAATCGACGAAGATCCAGAGTAGAAGCAGAACACTATCGCCGACTCTTTCCAGCGCCCTCATTTTCTATCGATGGGCCTGGGATTTGGCGTAAGATGATCTGCAAATGCCTGGGACTTCTCTTCTGGATGACAAGTATGCCACTCTATGTCGCAGCATCTAGGTAATCTCTATTCCGCCTACATCGACCCGTCACCCTGCCAATGGCGCTCCGACTGCTGTCATATAATATAAGCTCTGGCTTCTTATTGCTGCTGCTGTATGTTGCACCACAACCTCGCTAGTAAATTTGGAACTTGACGAACCCCCGTCGAGCGGTATCGTCCATTCACCAAACCCTCTACTCGTACTGGCTCACAGTTAAAGTGGTTGGTGTGGATACGAACCGACATTCACCAGAGGCTCGTCATCTGGACAACTGGGTACTCCTTTCTTGTACAGGAGCTGGTACATATTCGCACTATTCCCTGCTGCTCGAGCTAGCTACCGTCCTGCATGTTATTTACCTCACCGATCAGGAAGTCTCCGCATACTACAGTCCTTATTTGTGGTATTATTACAATATATTGTCATTCCGCACGTTGGGATGAATAAATATGTAACATCTAGGAACGGAGGGATATCTTAGTCTTTCCCCCTCAATTGAGCCAATTATTATGATAGAAGTTGGTGTCAGGTTGAAACATCGGTTTGAGGACATGGCGGTTTGAATTTCGACTGCTATTTCAAAGGTTACTTCAAATTCTTTTCGTCTATGTAGTTTAAGGCATTGGACTAGTCCCGGTGGAAAACTGCGTCCTTTCCCTAATTCCGGCATGCTGTCAAGCGCAGAGACGGCCTGAGTAGAATCCTTATTTGTATGTGTTACACCAGGCACACAGAACGACATGAACGCGACGCCTGATCTTGTCTTCATTCCCCCACCCCTTCCCTCCTCTCCCACAAATGCATATTCAAATCCCACAGGAGTGGGCGTTCTTGCAGCCTTCGCCTGTAGTGAAAGTAACGTGGGCGAAAGCAGGAGGTGTACCTGTCTGGTAGTGGTACTAATGAAACTAGCGAGGCACATTAACCTCTAACGGTTCCTATCACCTGTCACCCGCATAACTATGTGCAAACAACTTCCTGAGCGATATAAGCTTCCACTGTATTTACGACTGTCAGGCCACGATGCTCGCCAAAGGATTCTTCTACCTCGCTCTTCTCATCGCAAAAGGGTTTCTCGCAGTGGAAGCCCGCTCGCCGTTCTCGCTGCAGGTTGAGTTCGGACATGCCAGCGAGGCTCCCCTGATCGACAATTCGAACTTCGACAACGAGGAAGTTCTGCCCAAGTCAACATATGAGGTGCGTTTCACATTTGACTCTATGATTCAATGTTCCCCCGGAGTTTCTTGCTGACTATTCGACAGACCTATGCTGCCGGACTGGAGATACCGTCTTCGTTCATCAGTGACGACTTTGAGAACATGGCAGTGACCATCGTCCAAAACAGACTTGGTCTGAATGACGGAGATGTTGTTTACAACAGTGGATACTCCTCTGATACGGCCGACCATGCCTATCTCAGACAGTCCTACGTATGTGTTCTATATCACAGCATGCATATCATGATCTCATTTTCAACTAGAATGGTGTCCTGTTCGTCAATGCTGTCACGAACCTGGTAATGAAGGACAGGAAGGTTTTCGCATTTGGGTCATCCTTTGTCAATCCAAGTAAGTCAGGAAACGTCAGATTGAGGGAGGTTCTCATTGGGCGAGAATAGGCGCATTCGAACACAACATTGCACCGCCTCAGGCCAGCATTCAAGTTACTACTGCTATCGAGTCGGCAGAACAGGCGTTCCCTGGAGCCTACAATGGACACCCTACCAAACTCGAATATTATGCACGGCCTGACGGCTCCGTGGCACTCGTACATGTTATTCAAATACAAGGCGACGATACTTGGTTCCAGGTTTACGTCGACGCTCACTCAGGGCAGGTAGTGTCTTCGACGAACTTCCGTTCGGACTTCGAACAGCCTGGGGTAAGCATATTGTTGTTACAATCATCCGATTTTAGGATTCTTATGGCTGGTTCGCTTCATCTATAGTATGCTGCCATACCTATTGAAAAACAAAGCATTGCAGAGGTGCCACCCGAAACTTTCATCGTCAACCCTGCAGACACTTGCGCTTCTCCTCACGGATGGCACGATAATGGACTAACTGTGTCGAGAGATACATCGTGCGTATCTTCCTTTGTTCATGATTTACTGCATCTAACTCGGGTCGATCGGGGGTTCCAGCGGGAACAATGTCATCGCGTTCATTGACAGACCAGATCAGACCACGAAGGAGAGCGTCGAAGGAACTCATCAGTTTAAATATTTCTACGACATCAATCGAAGCCCCCGAGATGGGCAAAACCCTGATGCGGCGCGTACCAACGCATTCTACACAGCGAATGTAGTTCATGACATCGCCTACCGCTATGGGTTCACGGAGCAAGCCTTCAACTTCCAATCTAACAACTTCGGAAAAGGCGGCAAGGGCGGTGATCCTGTCTTGGTATCAGTGCACAATAGTACAAAGATGAACGGTGCAGGATTCGGTACCCCACCCGAGTGCGTTGAATTCTTTTAGACTCTTGAAATATCTCTGAGAATTTTCTTAGTGGCCAAAGTGGACAATGCAACATATTTCTTTGGGACAAAACGACGGTGAGGTTGATATATTAAAGGGTCTGACTTTGCTGGCTGATACACATAAACCACTATTCAGCCACCCAGAGACGGATCTCTTGACAACTCAGTTCTGGTCCATGAGCTGACGCATGGTATTACTGAGAGAATGACTGGAGGCGGAACCGCAATTTGCCTTGTGAGTATAGAATCTCGGGGTTTGGGAGAAGGCTGGTCTGATGCCATGGCCGAGTAAGATCAATTTCCGATTAATCTCGTCTTTCACTAGTTCGCCTAACTAATCATGTCTTTGAAGGTGGACCGAACAAACATCCGCCAATGTGTCAGATTTCACGGTAGGACGATGGGTCAAGAACAGTTCGGCAGGCATTCGTCATCACCCATACTCAGTAAATCCGTGAGCGAAGTCCTTAAACTCTAGATGTTTATGTTGTTGGATGTTAACGAGATATTCTCAACTCTCAGCGCAATCAACCCTCTCAAGTACAGCGGACGTAATATTGTTGGACTGAAAGTGCACGGTAGGCAATTCCCTAGAGATTCTGTAAACCAAACTGACTCTTTTCCGATGTCAGATGCTGGAGAAATTTGGGCCAACATGCTTCACAATGTGTACGCCGCGCTTGTCAACATGTACGGGTTCTCGCCGACTGCTCGAACCAATCCATATGGTAGAGAAGGAAATATTGTATTCTTGCGTCTGTTCATGGATGGGCTGTCAAAGCAGTCTTGCTACCCGACCTGTAAGTGTCGTGCCCATCATGTGATGCCGTAGAATTCGTAAACTGATTTAGCTATCCCTTCCTAGTTGCGACTGCCCGCGACGCCATCATCCTGTCAGACGCTCTAAGGTATATGGGTGCCAACAAATGCCTCCTGTGGAACGTTTTCGCCAGCCGTGGCCTTGGAATAGATTCAAAGGCAACACCTTATTATCAAGATGGCTATGAGGTTCCCGCAGAGTGTAAGGACTCAAGCTCCACCAGGCTATAGAAAGGAGGTGGTGAATAGTGTCAAATATCAAGTACTATAGACTAGAACTCTACCCACCTGCCCAACAGTTTGTGCAGTAGTAGGAGTAATACATGGCATGGGCGGCCCCGGTACTGAGTACTGAACGCGGGTTTCCGAGGGTATCAGCGCGCTGACGAGTAGTAATGCATGCCGCCTCGGACTGTATTTACCAGAATGTATCAAGCCGCATCGCGTTCGAGGTAGCCCTCACTATATATCATAGAGAAATAAGAATTCTAAAAGTACCTCAGCTGTATAGTAGCTGCGAGATCGCAGTTTTGGGAATGTAATAATGACTGGTCGCGAGAAATTATAACTCCCCTGAAAGTGTTCCCATAATAGAAGTTGGACTGGTCCTTGACACGCTTCAATGACGGAGAACACCCCCATACGGTCACTGTAGAATAGCGAATTACCAGTACACCGTGAATTGAGCTCAACAAGTACATGGATGCATGAGCAGGTGAAGCAACGAAGAAAAGATGATAAAGATGGAAATAGTCGAAAAAAAAACGGAAGTCCAAGGTATGGCATCTGATTCACCCAGAACATCCCGTTGACCAAGTCTCAGAGGATAAGGCGCGCTCCCCATCGCCATCCGCCCCTGCCATGAGGAAACATGTACGTGTCTGCCAACTGAGTCAGTCCAGCCGTCTCGTCGCTGGATTATACGAGGTCTGGAGACACAAATTTAGCTGGAAAAAGTCAAGGCAATGTAAGTGGGAAGAATGACGGGGACAGGAGATGGGGGCAAGGCTCTGGTGGAACACTTACTCGATTATGTGATGAGGGACGGACGGCTTAGGCCCACTTGAGCCTGACCAGTCAAATTTGACTATGAATAAGGATGAGAATGAGTCGATCCAAGAGCAATGGCTTGAGATGCTCGATTGGTCTCCTATGACCCATAGCAAGATGGAGCTAAATCGACCAGCACACAATTCAACGACCACAACCCTTCCGATCTCGCAGACATAAGCTAACCATCACTGTGGCTATAATATCGATGAGAGGATCAATGAAGAAGCGAGAGACCTTTTAATTATGCCTATGCTGCAGGGGGTTGTTGGCAGAGCAGTAAGATGTGCGTTGACCTGCGGCGTGGAAAGGTGGCCATGACACCTATGCGTACGCGGGGAATAGGAAGAGAGCCATATGGCTACTAGGCTCGAAATGAGGCAAAATTCGATGGAGCTGAGGCGCACTAGCATCAATAAGGGGCCAAAAGAGATTCGAGTGTAGGAGCTTTCAAAGAATTAATCGGGCCAATGAGCTACCAGAGATGCATTAGACGAATGTGTTGGCACCGCCTGAAAGAAAGGACATACCTGCTAGAACGTGGAACGGCGCCATTGTCACATGGCCGCCCCAACACCTTCTCCCATGTACACTATTCAAAGTTGAGGCTATCTCGTTGAATTATATGCATCTTGAAGCCATATATTCTGGGCTGCAGAAGCAGAAATTGGCCGAACGTGTGGCCGTCTCGATGCAAGGAATCTAGGTAATGTCAGACAGAGTAAGGATTCGTCGAGTCGACGTCCGAGGACAGACAAGATTACTTGAGATCTAGGATTCAGAATCTCGCCAAGACTGAAGAAGGACATAACAGATCTAAACATGTGTTGCGACAGCCCAGAGCAGCAACGACAGCGGAATTTTTCAGCGCTTACGTCATTGATTGATGCCCGATGGGCGACGATCATCCGAAAACGGCCATGGTACCTTGGCGTCCTCTTAGTCCTCCAACTAACGCCTTCTCGATCACGTGCTCGAGGAGTATCACTAGTTACAGTCTACTAGAGAGCAAACGTGGGGCTACTTCAAGTTCAGGATAGATTGAGTATTGCGTGCGTAAATGAATTGTTTCGTACCGTGATGCTACAGAGCCTAAATATTACCCCAGTGTACCATTTCGTTTAACCCAAGCAAAACGGTTGCGTCAAGCTTGAGGAAACAAAGTATGGAACAATTCAACCATAATTGCGCTATAAACATCCAATTGACTATCTCTTCTGCGGATTCAAATCTCAATAATAATATCAAGCACCCAGCTACCCAATTTTCTACGTTCAATGATGGACCGAGGTTTCTTTGTGGACAGCCAGACACCACCCATCGTCGATTTAACAGAATAATTTTCTGTTTGTGACTAACCGTTATTTCACCGGCTGCCCCCACTCCAACAACCTCTTTGTCTGTCTTGAGGGATTTTAAGCCGCATTGTGAACGCGACTAACTAACGCATGGAATTCTGGACCCCCATCTTAATCCTGGGTCGACTCGGCCCTCAGACCTAAAATCCTATGCTTTCTGCCAGTGTATTCATCCAGCAACTCTCGATTGGTCCACATCATGATTGAATTTCTCCTATCCTCATCTAATACAATACGGTGTGCCATGCTGATATAGCGGACTCGGGGAATCCACCCTCTGCGTTGTGAGTGGTCCGTTTGAGTATTCCAAGTTAATCTTCATACCTTCACTCAGAAACACTGTCGTCGATCCTCTAGTATGTTCGCCGCATCTTTCTTTTATCGGTTCTCTAGCACGGTAACAGTGGAAGTCTCAACCAGCCTGGAAGGTATTTTAGGAGGCTATAAGTGTTACGTTACAGGGGGGGTCCATTCACTGAACACCGGGGCCCGGGAGCCGACCTGAGGGGCAAGCAGGCAGCCTTCCTCTTCGTCCCGGGACATGCAGTGCACACAGGGTTGAGGCTACATGTACATGTTTCCATACCTGCATGAAATCCCGCTGGTCGCCCCTCTGGTGCACATAACGATGCATAGGATGGACCCGACTTTCGAGTTACCTCTGAAATGAGTAGCAAATGGAATCAGCAGCTACTCACGTCTAATTTACATATTTGTGCAAGATTCCTAAGCTTATCGATGTCGCCGTTCTGGGTAGGGAAGCAGTGTGTGTGAGTAAGGGAGGCATGGATGCATTTGGACCCGATTCCGTTCCTGTCACTGTAAGTATGTAATTGCCATGTGAAGGTTTCAATGCTTTGGTTTCTACTTAATGAACGATGGGGGCGTCGTGAATATCTGGCACCATGATTCCCCGTACCGAACACAACCAGTACTCAGTCAAGCTCTTTGAGCCGCCTCTGCTACTTTCCCATCCCAACTATCCGCCCAAGGTAAAACTTACATTTGCGTCAATGTATGGCGCGATGCTTGTTGGATGCATTGTAAACCTCTTGTGAGTTAGCTGTTTAACTTGTGGATTTCACGCTCAGACTCGGGTTGCAGCTTTTTCGGGATAGCACTGGTGGGCGTACCTAACGCAGACTATTCCCCCTCCTGCTCACTAACTTGCGGTCGCGGTTATAGTATATGGTTCTCCACTACTTCAACCGACATGCTAGTAGAGACACTACAACGATGAAGATGACGATTTGTGTCCTTGGGTGGGTCCCTTACGGGAACTCGAGGCATGCTACTGAAGCACACACTTCTAGTCTACTGGCAACTTTAGAGACCCTTTTTTCCAGTCACCAAATCTACGACATCTTTATCACGAAACGAGGTAACACGAAGCTTTTAGACGAGATTGTGTTGTACGTGACCACGTCTTAACTTCTATCCGAGTTGTAATTGAACGTGAATATATCTTAGCTCTGTGACGGTCTGTATCTTTAGTGCTTTATTTTTTTTAATCCGACGCTCAATCACCGTTTCTAATGAATAGGGAAAATATATCTGCATCGTGAGTTTTCAAGGATTCCCCGACGTTACCCAGACACTCTGATGACACTATGCGCAGTATCTCACTGCATTCATTGCCCAACTGTAAACTAGCCATGTCTTCCAGGATACTACTCAACTGAGATGTTACGCTAGGTTTTTTTGCACTCGTATCTGGACAGGTACGTCATCAGCACCTCGGCTAAAACATATCTCTCAACCTAGTTGTTTTCGTTAGTAGGGCTGAACTTGCGAACTCGTCTTCGCTACTTCGCACTCCCTGCTGTAAGTGTCCATTCAAAATATATTTATCTTATCATGTGCGACTGACCAATGACCTGCACAGGCCGGACTGGCAGTCGCGCAAATTAGTAAGTCGCAGTCCAGGATGTCCATTTGTCTGTCAACCAACCAGCCAGCATAGGTTCCGGACTAGGTGAGCGATGACGCTATAAATTAGAGACCGAAATATCGGATTTCTGATTGCGTGAGCTCACACTCAAGCCTGGACAAGCCTAACGTGTGTATCGTTATTGAATTCTCTTACCGCCAATCTATGTTCTTATTGTAAAATAGGGGAACCAGTGTGTCTTTCTCGAGGTTAATATTGAGAACTAAATTTCTCGTTGTGAGTGCTATTTCATCACGTTACCTTCACAAACCACAACACCATCTACCAGGGAGCGACAACGACCCAAGGGGTCACAGCAGCCCTCTGTGACATCATAATCTCTCTATCACTCTGTTTAATCCTCATGACACATCGGTCGGGACTGAAAAGGTAAGTTTTCCGTCAATTTCCGAATGTACTGAACACCAGGTTAATCCCATGGATGTAGAACAAACTCGATGATTAATCAGTTAATTGCATTTGCGATTCATCGTGCCATCGCGACAAGGTAGGGTCACTTGAGCTTCATGTCTACGGTTCCGATGTTCACATAGCTTTAGTCTTTGTGCAGTCCTCAGCGTCCTCCTGGTGTGTACTCTATCTCCTTCCGATCTACTTCCGCACTCCCCTCATCGCAAACTATTTTTAGTTCCTCTTCGCCAACGGCTCTTTCTACTTGTAATGCGCTCTCTGATATCTTCACATAATTGTCTTACACGTTTTAAGTATGGTCCCTCTGGCTGCAAACACACAACGTGAGTTCGCATAATTCGGTCAGTCCCTAAATAAAACAATACTTACCACTATTTTCTCCTTAGTATATGTTATCTCTGTCGTCAGCGTGTGAGAAATCAAAGACAATCACAGTGATTTTCTAGCTGAATTTAGTTGCCGGTCCAGTTTAACAGCACGAGAAGGACATCGGGAGCAAGCGGACGCAGATCACACTTTCAATTTACCCGAATTGGGTTTGTGCACCACGCACTTGGACGCAGAGCCCAGTCACTCTGAACCGGAAGAAAATATTAGGGTAAGTTATGCACATTCACAAAACAGTATTGCTCCCTTCTCATGCGGCCTTTAGAGCGAAAATTGCACTCCTGGCGTCTAGTAGCCGTTCGGGTCTATCTGTCGAAGGCTGGGATTCGTCGAGACCTGATTTATTAGGATAGTTAACATCTTTGTGTATAGTAGTTCTAGCTCGAGTTGGAAATATCTATTTCTGGCTCTCCCCACAAATGTACGCTGTGTTAACTGTGTGTCTTCATCGCAGAGTCTTTCGCAGCGAATCGGAGGCTGTTTAAATATAACCAAGATATTTTCCGCTAACGAATGCGCGAGACGTGTCCTTGAACTGGTGATGGGTATGACCAATCGAAGGATCCTCCGAACGAGCAGATGCCAGGCTGAAAGCACAAGATCTCAAGTTAGTTCTTCCTCGTTTCTCGTTTCTCATCTTCCCCTTCAAATATTCCTGTTAGAATATGCCTGTGAACGTCCTCGTCCCTACATCGCTTAGTCGTCATGACCGGTAGCACGTTCGTTGAATACATCTTCCTTGGACCTTTAAGTCGTTCATATTCGTTCTCGGTCGTCTCGACGCCTCCTCGTTTATCAATTCCAAGAGGCGGTATTTTGAATATGCATCCACCCACAATCGGTGAACTCAATCCCAATGATCTCTTTCATAATAATCCACACATGGTCACTGATCTACCCATTTCTGCAACCTTCTACGTTCTAGTCCGGCCAGGTAGAGAAGTCCAAGAGCCAAACCCTGCAGGCTTGTCTCCCGAATATGGCGGCCCTTGATCTGGACCTTATTACCTGTCATAGTCGTGCACTGCACCAATCATTAGATGCACAGCGTTTCTGTGCATGAGTTTCTACTCATCTACTTAATGTACGACGGGGCGTCGTGAAGTCCTGACACAATGATTCCCTGCCTCGACCACCTTCAGTACCCAATCTCGCTCCTTACGTCGCGTTTCTCATCCGCCCAGCCAAAATATACGCCCAAAAT
>Ga0247742_10003391_pt1 | contig 10048 bp, 9 predicted proteins | sample UWRJL208509C2_FD_180944 | JGI IMG/M metagenome (GOLD analysis project Ga0247742, IMG submission 180944) | Plant litter microbial communities from Arlington Agricultural Research Station in Wisconsin, United States - UWRJ-L208-509C-2 | ecosystem: Environmental > Terrestrial > Plant litter >... | reverse complement strand
TGATCGGCGTGCGCTACGCGGGGGAGCCCGGTCCGCCGAGCCCCACGGGGAGCGAGAGCCGTCTCATCCTGCAGACCGCGCGCGGACCGGCGTACATCCCGAGCGGTACCGCGTGGGTCGACGCCGAACTCACCTCCACCGTCGAACCCGCCGGTAAGCGCCAGACCGTCTTCAGCACCATGCCGCCGGAGTATCTCCCCATGGCCACCGACACCAGCACGGTGTGGGCGCTCGTGTTCGCGCTGCAGTTCTTCGTGATCGCCGAGATCGCCGCGGTGTGGGCGTACCGCCGTATCGGGGCGCAGAAGATGTGGGTGGTCTTCGTGCCCGTGATGTTCCTCGCCGGGCTGCTCGTGGCCGACCAGATCACCCGACTCCTCCCCAACTTGCTGTGACCTCCGCAGAACGGAATCTGATGACCCCCGTGACACCCGACGACACGACCGCTCCGGATGCGGCGACCCCCGAGCTCGAGCCGGCGGGCGCTGCCCCGGCCGACGATGCCGGCGCAGACGAGGCGGTGGCTGGTGCCTCCGTGGCCGACGTCGCACCCGTGGAGGCGGCACCCGCGCCGCCGGCCGGGGAGCCGTACGTGCCCTCCGACATCACCGTGATGATGCCCCCGCTCAGCCGCCGCGAGCAGCGCCGCATCATGAAGGGCCGCCCCGTCGTCACGCGCGACGGCTGGCAGGGCGCGCATCCGGTGGCCGCTCAGCAGCCACCTCGGGCCACCCATCCCGACTCCGGCATGCCGCTCACCGCGCCGTTCGCGCCGCCGGTGCCGCGCGGGCCCGTCACGGTGCAGCACCAGGTGAACGGCGCCGACTCGGCCCGTGCCTTCGAGCAGCAGGTGCTGCTGCTCGACCGGCCGCCGCTCGCCGAGCTCGACGCGCGCAACATCACGGCCTGGTTCGGCGACCACCAGGTGCTCGACCGGGTGTCGCTCACGATGCCGGCCGGCGTGGTCACTTCGTTGATCGGGCCCTCCGGATGCGGCAAGTCGACGTTCTTGCGCATCCTGAACCGCATGCACGAGCTCATCCCCTCGGCGAGCCTCGCCGGCGAGGTGCTGCTCGACGGCGATGACATCTACGACCCGTCGCGCAAGCTCGTGGAGGCGCGCAAGAGCATCGGGATGGTGTTCCAGAAGCCGAACCCGTTCCCCGCGATGTCGATCTACGACAACGTGCTCGCCGGCCTCAAGCTCACGGGAACCAAGGCGGACCGCGACCGCAAGGACTACCTCGTCGAGACCAGCCTCACGAAGGCGGGGCTCTGGAAAGAGGTGAAAGACCGGCTGCGCGCCCCGGGCGGCGGCCTCTCCGGCGGTCAGCAGCAGCGACTCTGCATCGCCCGGTCGCTCGCGGTCACGCCTCGCGTGCTGCTCATGGACGAGCCCTGCTCGGCGCTCGACCCCACCTCGACCCGTGTGATCGAGGAGACGATGCTCGAGCTCGTGAACGACGTCACCATCGTGATCGTGACGCACAACATGCAGCAGGCGCAGCGGGTGTCGACCCAGTGCGCGTTCTTCCTCGCGTCGCAGGGTCAGCCGGGTCACATCGTGGAGCACGGTTCGACCGAGGCCATGTTCTCGAGCCCGATCGACCCGCGCACCTACGACTACGTGAACGGCGTCTTCGGCTGATCCTGCCCGCTGTCGCGTTACCGGTGTCGGGCCGCAGGCGATCCGCACGCGCGGACAACGGCAACCGAGACGCAAACCTCGGCCGTGACCGGTTCGGTGCACGCCAGGAGTGCCGTTGTCCGCGTGCCGGGGTGGCTTGCTCGTCGGTGCCCGGTGCCCGGTGCCCGGTGCCCGGTGCCCGGTGCCCGGTGCCCGGTGTGCCCGTGGCGGCGCTCTGCGTCAGCGGCTGGCGTGCTTGACGCGGTCGACGAGTTCGGCCCACGGGCCGTCGAGCGCGCGTTCGGGCACGCGGGCGTCGCGCTCGTGGTCGGGCTGCAGCACACGGATCGTGTAGACGAAGCGGTCGGGTTCCGCTTCACCGGCCGGGTCGGGTGCATCCCACGGGCACGATTCGACGAGTGAGAGCCAGGAATCGACATCCTTCTCCTCGGTGACCGTCACGCTCCATCGCGGGGCGAGGCCGGCGACGCCGCCGGAGCGGGAGACGGTGATGCGCATCGCGCCGCGCGGGGCGGCCTCCGAGCCGCGTTCGTGCAGCGCCGGGCCGCGGTCGGCCACGTCGCCGTCTCGATCATCCTGCTGCTGCTCGGTCATCGCTCCTCACGCCCACGGTAACCCATGCGGCCTCGATCGCGGCAGCCTCTGCCGACCCATCCCCGTACAGTGCCTTCGCGGACACCACGGTCGCATCGGCGAACTCCGCGAACGTCGCCCGCGTGCCGAGCCGTGCCGGCCCGCTTCCGCTGCTCACGCCTGCGCCGCCATGCTCGCTCGTTCCGATACGTCCATTCGCGCCGCCGCCCTCGTTCGAGCCCGCGCCACCGCTCGCGCTCACGCTCGCGTCGCTGAGGACGCCGCCCGAGATCACGTCGTACCAGACGCGGCCCGCGCGCTCCCAGGCGAAGCCGCCGAGCTCGATCGCGGCCAGGGCGAACGCCCGGTTCGGGATGCCGGAGTTCAGGTGCACGCCCCCGTTGTCGTCGCGCGTCTCCACGTAGCCCGCCATGTCGGCCGGCTGCGGATCCCGCCCCAGCACGTCGTCGTCGTAGGCCGTGCCCGGCGCCACCATCGAGCGCAGTGCCTTCCCCTCGACCTGCGCCGTGAAGAGGCCCTCGCCGATGAGCCAGCTCGCGTCATCCGCCCGCTGGCCACGGGCGTGCTGCTCGACCAGCGCGCCCACCACATCGGAGAACGACTCGTTCAGCGCCCCCGACTGCCCCTCGTACACGAGAGCGGCGGTGTACTGGGTGACGCCGTGCGCGAGCTCGTGGCCGATGACCGAGAGCGACGCGGTGAAGCGGTTGAACACCTCGCCGTCGCCGTCGCCGAAGACCATGCGGGCCCCGTCCCAGAAGGCGTTGTCGTAGTCGTCGCCGTAGTGCACGGTGGCATCGAGCGGCAGCCCGTGCCCGTCGACCGAGTTGCGGCCGAACGCCGACAGCAGAAGGGCGTGGGTGGCACCGAGCCCGTCGTAGGCCTCGTTGACCGCCGGGTCGTCGGACGGGGGAGCGCCCTCGGTGCGCACCACGAGGCCGGGCAGCAGCTCGGTGTTGGCGGCGTCGGCGATGGTGCGCTTCAGCGTCGCACCCGCGGGGGCGGATGCGGTGGGCAGCGGAGCGGCAAGCCCTTCACGCCGGCGCTCGGCGCGCACCGCGGGTTCGCTGCGCAAGGAGCGCCGGGCGGCACTCGCGGCCCGCTGCATCGACGCGGAGTCGGTCTCGGCGATGCGAGCGAGGAGATACGGGGGAACGATCGAGTGCGCCATGGTGCCGACCCTACGTCGAGCCGCCGACAGCGCACAGGCATGTGCGGCGCATCCGGAGGCCGCGCCCGGCGGAGGCGTACTGCCGTGTCCGATTTCCGCTAGAGAGTGTCTGCGGCGCGTGTGAGACTCGTGTCATGGACTTCGACCAGCGCTACCGGATCATCCAGTCGCGCGACTCCCGGTTCGACGGCCAGTTCATCACCGCCGTGCGATCCACCGGCATCTACTGCCGCCCGAGCTGCCCGGCGCGCACCCCGAAACCGTCGAACGTCACGTTCTACGTCACGAGCGCCGCCGCACACGAGGCCGGCTACCGCGCCTGCAAGCGCTGCCTTCCCGAGGCCGTGCCGGGAACTCCCGACTGGAACCTCCGTGGCGACCTCGCCGGCCGCGCGATGCGTCTCATCGGCGACGGCGTGGTCGAGCGCGAGGGCGTCGACGGACTCGCGGCGCATCTCGGCTACTCCTCCCGTCACCTCACCCGCGTGCTCCAGCACGAGCTCGGCGCCGGACCACTCGCGCTCGCCCGTGCCCACCGTGCGCAGACTGCGCGCACGCTGCTCACCTCCACCGCCCTCTCGATGAGCGACATCGCCTTCGCGGCGGGCTTCGCGAGCATCCGGCAGTTCAACGACACCGTGGCCGAGGTGTTCCAGCTCACTCCGAGCGAGATCCGGTCGCGGTCGGCGGCGGCGGATGGCGCGGCTCCCGGTTCGATCAGCCTCGTCCTGCCCTACCGCGAACCCTTCGATGCTGCGGGCGTCTTCGCCTGGCTCGCCGCCCGGGCGATCCCGGGCGTGGAGGTCGCGGGGCCCGACAGCTACAGCCGCTGCCTTCTGCTGCCGGGAGGCCCCGCACGCTTCACGGTGCGCTTCGCGGCGGCATCCGCCGGCCGTCTGATGCTCGACGCCCAGCTCGCCGTGCTCTCCGATCTGCCCACGCTGGTGGCGCGCATCCGTCTGCTCTTCGACCTCGACGCCGACCCGCGGGCGATCGACGAGGCACTCATCGCCGTGGGCGACGAGGCCGTGGCGGCCAGGGTGAGGGCGGTGCCGGGCATCCGGATGCCGGGCGCGGTCGATGCCCACGAGATGCTGTTCCGCGCCATCCTGGGCCAGCAGATCACGGTGGTGGCCGCCCGCACCCTGCTGCACCGCCTCGCCGTGGCGGCAGGCACTCCGCTGCCTCCTGTGGAGGGGGCGGAGCAGCAGGAGGGCGCTTCGCACCTCGGAGTCGTGCCTGTCGAACCGACACTGCTCTTCCCGACCGCCGCACAGATCGCGGAGCACGCCGAAGCGGTGCTCACCGGCCCGCGCGCCAAGATCACCACGGTGATCACGGTCGCCCGGGCGCTCGCCGACGGATCGCTCGAGCTCTCGTTCGGCGACGACGCCGCCGAACAGCACCGCCGTCTCACCGCGTTCGCCGGCATCGGTGACTGGACGGCCGGCTACGTCGCGATGCGCGTTCTCGGCCGCCCCGACGAGCTCCTCACAGGAGACGTCGCCATCCGCACGGGCGCCCGCTCGCTCGGAGCACCGGATGCGCCCCGCGCGCTGGCGGAATGGGCCACCCGCTACGCCCCCTGGCGCACGTACCTCTCCCTCCATCTGTGGGGTGCCGCCGGCGACGCCAAACGGCTTCCGGCAGGCGGCGCGCCAACCACCACACGAACCCGGTCCACCCGCATCCGCACCTCTGAGGAGACCCCATGAGCGCCGCGACCATCCAGTTCATCGACACCCCCGACGGACCTTTCGGCATCATCGCCGACCTGAACGACAAGGTGCTGGCGTCGGGCTGGACCGACGACCCCGCCGCACTCCTCGGCCGGCTCGCCCCGAGCATCCGCCCCACCGAACTCGAACCGGGCGAGACCTCCGCCGCCGAGGCGGCACGTGCCTACTACGCGGGCGACATCACCGCGATCGACGCGGTCGAGGTCGTGCAGTCGGGCGGCGAGTTCCACCAGAAGGGCTGGACGGCCCTCCGCGAGATCGAGCCCGGCCACCCCCTGAGCTATCGGGAGTTCGCGGTGGCGCTCGGCAGCCCCACCGCCGTGCGCGCCGCAGCCAGTGCCTGCGCCCGTAACGCCCCGGCGCTCTTCGTGCCCTGCCACCGTGTGCTCCGCACCGACGGCTCGATGGGCGGCTTCGCCTGGGGCGTCGACGTGAAGCGCTCCCTCCTCGCCCGCGAGGCCGCCGCCGCTGCGGCCTAGCCACCCCCGACCGCGTTCGAACGCGCAAACGTACGTCCGGCCTCCGCGCGGGCGGCCGCGGTCGGGCGCAGCTTTGCGCGTTCGAACGACGCCGGGGCGGTCGTCACCCTGCCGGTCAGGCCAGCAGCTCGCGCACCCGCGGGATGACCTGTGTGCCGTACAGCTCGATGCTCGTCATGAGCGCCGAGTGGGGCAGTGGGCCGTTGCCGTACTTGAGGTCGAAGCGGTCGACGCCGAGGGTGCGGATGGTCGCCGCGATCTTGGTGGCCACCGTCTCGGGTGAGCCCACGTAGAGCGATCCCGAGGGCCCGGCCTCCTGCTCGAAGTGTGCGCGCCCCATCGGCGACCACCCGCGCTCGCGGCCGATGCGGTTCATCTGCCGCTGGTAGTGCGGCCAGAGCTGCTCGCGCGCCTCCTCGTCGGTGGCGGCGACGTGCCCGGGCGAGTGCACGCCGATCGGCTGCAGCGGCTGCTCGAACTGGGCGAGAGCCCGGTGGTAGAGGTCGACGTAGGGTGCGAAGCGGGCGGGGTCGCCACCGATCACGGCGAGGGTCAGCGCGAACCCGTAGCGCGCCGTGCGCACCACCGATTCCGGGCTTCCTCCCACGCCCACCCACGTCTTCAGCAAGCCGTGCTCGAGCGGTGGATGCACGCGCTGCTGGGTGAGGGGCGCCCGCGTCGACCCTGACCAGGTCACCGGGTTCTGCGACCGCACGGCCGCGAACAGCTCGAGCTTCTCCTCGAACAACCGCTCGTAGTCACTCAGCTCGAAGCCGAACAGGGGAAACGACTCGGTGAACGAGCCGCGGCCGAGGATGACTTCCGCGCGCCCGTTCGACAGCGCATCGAGCGTCGAGAAGCGCTGGAACACGCGGATCGGGTCGTCCGACGAGAGCACCGTCACCGCCGAGCCCAGGTGGATGCGGGAGGTGCGCGCCGCGATCGCCGCGAGCACGACCTCGGGCGCGGAGACGGCGAAGTCGTCGCGGTGGTGCTCGCCCAGGCCGAAGAAGTCGATGCCGACCTGATCGGCGAGCTCGCCCTGGTCGACGAGGTGGCGCAGTACCTGAGCCGGGTGGAGCAGCTCGCCGGCGGCATCCGGTGACTCGTCGGCGGTGACGTCACCGAAGGTGTCGAGTCCGAATTCGATGCTGTCGGCGGTGGCGGCCATGGTGGCTCCTCTGTCTGATGCGCGATCCTGGGGGCGTGCGCACGGTGGTCCATGCGAACGTATGTAATCGGGAACGCCCCCTGCCGCTCCAGTATTCCGTGCGGCCTTCGCTTCTGTGAGCCCCATTCGAATCCGCCCCCACTCGGCGCAAGAACCGCCAGGATGGAGGCATGACCGGCTCCGACACGCTCCCGCCCGCCATCGCCCACTTCTTCGACGCCACCAACCACACCGACCGCGAACGCTTCCTCTCCGCGTTCGCCGCCGACGCCGTGCTCGACGACTGGGGCCACACCTACACCGGCCGCGACGAGATCGCGCGCTGGAACGAGACCGACAACATGGGCGTGCAGAGCCGGTTCGAAGTGGCCGGGTTCACGGTGCACAATGGCATCTACGCGGTGTCGATCCAGGTCACCGGCAATGGCTACAACGGCGGCGGGACGATGGCGTTCACGGTCGTCGACGACCTGATCAGCCGCGTCGACATCACGGGCTGACAGCACACGATGACAGCACCGGCTGAGGGGGAGGGCGTAACGCACATGGGCGGCACGATTCTGGTGGGCTACGACGGATCACCCTCGGCGAAGGTCGCCCTCGACTGGGCGCTCCGCCGTGCCGAGGCCGCCGGTCTCGACGTCGACGTGCTCTACGTGGCCGACACGTCCTGGGATTCCGAGGCCTTCACCGCCACCCCGCGCCTCGAGGAGCACGGCGCGGTCGTGCTGGCGGATGCCGCCTTCCACGCCGATTCGAAGGCTCCCCACGCGCGGGTCACACCGCGGGTGCTCACGGGCGACCCCGTCGCCGTGCTCTGCGCCGAGGCCGAGTCGACCGGTGCGGAGATGCTCGTTCTGGGCTGCTACCGCAAAGACCTCTACGAGCGCCTCACCACGAGTGCCGTCAGCCTCCGCGTCGCGGCGGCCGCGACGGTGCCGGTGGCGGTCGTCCCCGACCTCCCGCACGTGCATCGCACCGGCGTGATCGTGGGCATCGACGGGGGCGACGCCTCGGCCGCGGTGCTGGCCGTCGCGGTGGCTGAGGCGGCCCGGCTGGGGGAGCCGCTCACGGTGCTCTCGGCGTGGACCCTGCCGCCCATGACGATGTCCGACTTCGGTGACGACACCGTTCTCTACGACGCCCTCGAGGAGCGCGCGACGGCGGGAGTCGCCGCGGCGCTCGCGCAGGTCGACACCACCTCTGTCGCCGTCGAGACGCGGGTGGTGCTCGACTCGCCGGTCACCGCGTTGCTCACCGCAGCGAAGGATGCCGCCCTGCTCGTCGTGGGCAGCCACGGCCGTCGCGGTCTCTCCCGTTTCCTCCTCGGCTCCGTCAGTCACGACATCCTGGTGCACGCGGCAAGCCCGACCCTCATCCTCAGGGTGAAGGACTGACCGCCCCCTCCCACCGACCCGTCACTTCGTGCCGCGGTACAGCAATCACCGAAGCTGGCCCACTAGGTTAAACGGGTGCCTGACAGTCCCGCCGCCCCCACCCCGTATGAGGTGCTGGGGGTCGATCCCTCGGTGGGGCACGACGACCTGCGGCGCGCGTACCGGCGACTGCTGCGGCAGACGCATCCCGACACCGGCGGCGACTCCGTGCGGTTCGTGGCGGTACAGCGCGCCTGGGAGCGCATCGGCACCCCCGAAGACCGCGCCGCCTATGATCGCGGCGCCTCGGCGTACGGAACGGGCGGCGGCGGGGCGCACCCGGCCGGTGCATCCGGTTCCTCGTCCACCTCGGGAACCGGCTTCGGCTCCGCCTACGGTCCCGGAGGCCGCGCGAGCGGCCGCAGCGCGAACGGCCGCGCCGCCAGCTCGACCGTGCGCGCCCGCACCTACGGCCATCCGGGCGGCCAGGAGCGCGAGCAGTACCTCAACCTCATCCGGGAGTGGGTGGGCCGCGGGGTCGCCATCGACGATCCCTACGATCCGGCCCTCGTGCGCTCCGCCCCGCGCGAGGTGCGCGCGTGGCTCGCCAAGGCCATCGCCGAGGAGTCGACCGCAGGTCTCGTCTCCACCCTCGGCATCGGCTACACGATCTGGAACAACGTGCTCACGGGCCGAACCTCGGGGGGTGTGCCCGAGACCATCGATCACGTGGTGCTCGGGCCGGCGGGTCTCTTCGCCATCCAGTCCGAGGACTGGGGCGGCGAGGTGCGCCTGCGCAAAGACGAGCTCGTGGGGGAGTCTCTGCACCCGGATGCCGAACCCCTGCACGAGCTGAGCCGCGGCGCGAAGGCGCTCGGCCGCTCCCTCGGTGTGCGATTCACTGCGCTCGTGATCGTGGTGCCGGATGAGGCGCTCGCCGAGCCCTTCGAGCAGGTGTCGCGTGGCCGTCTCGCCGGCTCCGTGGTGGTTCGCCGGTCACTCCTGCCCCAGCTGCTCCGCAACGGGGCCGACGGGGCCGACCGCACCAGCATCGACCGCGCGTTCGAGTTGCGTACGCGCCTGCAGAACGGCATCCGCCTCGCCTGAGAACTCACGCCGGACCCCCCGAAAACGGGGCGGCCCGCGGTGCGAGTGCCCTTCCGTCGACCACTAGTGTTCAATCACCGCGCCGAAGGGGGAACGATGACGAAACCGCCAGTGCGAGAACGCCTGAGGTACCGGTTCGACAACTGGATGTCGCGGGGCCCCGTCGCCCTGATGCTCCTGCTCGGCGCGGCCACCGTGGTGTTCGTGGTGGTGCTCGCGGTCATCGTGTACGTCGTGCACGCCTACCCCGACGACGCCGAGAGCGCCGACTTCCTCGAGATCGTGTGGGGCAACTTCATGCGCGCCATCGATGCGGGCACGCTGGGCGGCGACGTGGGCTGGGGCTTCCGCGGCCTGATGCTCGTCGTCACGATCGGCGGTCTGCTCATCGTGGCGAGCCTGATCGGTATCGTCTCGGGTGCCTTCGACTCGAAGGTCGACCAGCTGCGCAAGGGCCGGTCACGGGTGCTCGAAGCCGACCACACCCTCATCCTCGGCTGGAGCCCGAAGGTGTTCACCCTCGTGTCCGAGCTCGTGGTGGCGAACGAGTCGCGGCGCAGGAGCGCGATCGTGATCGTGGCCGATCGCGACAAGGTCGAGATGGAGGAGCAGATCCGCGCCGAGGTCGGCGCGACGGGACGTACCCGTGTGATCTGCCGCCGCGGCGACCCTATGAACCCGATCGACCTGATGCTCGGCGCTCCGGATGACGCGCGCAGCATCATCCTGCTGTCGTCGTCGGATGACGAGGATCCCGACTCCA
>Ga0247742_10003389_pt1 | contig 10058 bp, 13 predicted proteins | sample UWRJL208509C2_FD_180944 | JGI IMG/M metagenome (GOLD analysis project Ga0247742, IMG submission 180944) | Plant litter microbial communities from Arlington Agricultural Research Station in Wisconsin, United States - UWRJ-L208-509C-2 | ecosystem: Environmental > Terrestrial > Plant litter >... | reverse complement strand
GCGTGCCGGCGGCGGCGGTGGCGGCGGCATGCCCGCCCAGGTCGTCGGCGAAGGCAAAGGCGTCGTCAAATTCTTCAACAGCCAGAAGGGCTTCGGCTTCGTGGTCCGTGAAGACGGCGGCGAAGACGTGTTCGTGCACATCAGCGCGGTCGAGCAGGCCGGCCTCACCGGCCTGGCCGAGGGCCAGCCCCTGGGCTTCACGCTCGTCGATCGCGGCGGCCGCGTTTCGGCCACCGATCTGAAGATCGAGGGCGATCCGCTTCCGGTCGAGGATCGCGGTCCCCCGCGCGAGCGCACCGAGCGTCCGGCAGCGGGCGGCTTCGGCGGCGCACCCGATCGGGGCGGCGATCGCGGCGGTGCCCCGCAGCGCCAGCTCACCGGCGAGCGCGGCACGGGCACGGTCAAGTTCTTCAACGCGATGAAGGGCTTCGGCTTCATCCAGCGCGATGACGGCCAGGCCGATGCGTTCGTGCACATCAGTGCGGTCGAGCGCGCCGGACTGACCGGCCTGAACGAGGGCGATCGCCTGGAGTTCGACATCGAGGTCGATCGTCGCGGGAAGTACGCCGCGGTCAATCTGGCGTCCAAGCAGGACTAAGGGTTCATCCCCGAAGGTTTCGAGAGGCCCGGTCTGCCATGCAGGCCGGGCCTTTTGCTGTGGGGCGTGCCAAGTGACGATGATCACACCATTCTCCCGGAAATCGGCTAGAGAGACAGTCCGAGACACAGGAGGATGATCCGATGGACACGAACAGCCCGCACAGCCCGGCGTTGATCGCGCGCACGAAGAACATATTGCTCCAGCCGAAAACCGAATGGGACGTGATCGATGCCGAACCCGCGACGATCGCGGGCATCTATCGCAGCCATGTCGCGATCCTGGCCGCCATCCCCGCCGTGTGCGCGCTGATCGGCGGACTGCTGATCGGCCATTCGATGTTCGGCATCACCTATCGCCCCTCGATCGGCGGCGCGCTGACGCGCGCGATCGTCTCCTATGCCTTGACCCTGGGGGGCGTGTTCGTGCTGGCGCTCATCATCGACGCGCTGGCGCCCAGCTTCAACGCGACTCGCAGCCGCGTCCAGGCGTTCAAGGTGGCCGCCTATGCCGGGACCGCATCCTGGGTGGCGGGCGTGTTCCTGCTGATCCCATCGCTCGGCTGGCTGGCGATCCTGGGGCTCTATGGCCTCTATCTGCTCTATCTGGGCCTGCCCCGGCTGATGAAGGCGCCCGCGGACAAGGCGCTGGGCTATACGGCGGTGACGGTGATCGCGGCGATCGTGCTGTGGTTGGTGGTGGCGGCGCTGAGCGCGTCGCTGATCGGCATCGCCGGGCGATCGATGATCGCGGACGAGTCGGGCGCGGTCTCCGGCAATCTCGCGATCCCCGGCGTGGGATCGGTGGACATGGCCAAATTGGAAGCGGCATCCAAGAAGATGGAGGCGGCCGCCAAGCAGATGGAAGCCAAGGCCGGCACCCCCGGCGCGGTGGCGGCGATCGCCCCGGATGCGCTCCAGGCGCTGCTGCCCGCGACCCTGCCCGGCTATGCACGCAGCGAAATTTCCAGCTCCTCGGCGGGCGCAGGCGGGATCGGCGGATCGCAGGCCGATGCGCGCTACACCGCGGGCAATGCCTCGATCCGGCTGGAAGTGACCGACATGGCCGCGGCGGGCGCCTTCGCCGCGCTGGGCAGCGCACTCAACATGACCTCCAGCAAGCAGACCGAGACCGGCTATGAAAAGACCGGCCAGGTGGACGGCCGGATGACCACCGAGGAATATGACAGCCAGGCCAGGCGCGGGAAATACAGCGTGATCGTGGCCGACCGCTTCATGCTGGAAGCGCGCGGCGAGCAGGTGGACATGGACGCGCTGAAGGCGGCGGTGGCCGCAGTGGGGATCGGCAAACTGGAGGGGCTTTCGAAATAGCCGCGATCAGGCGATCATCCGCCGCAATGTCTCGATCCGGTCGGCCTCGGCCGCGGGCTTGTCCGTGCGGATCCGCGCGATGCGGGGGAAGCGCATCGCCACGCCGGATTTGTGCCGCTTGGATTCGTGGATCGAATCGAACGCCACCTCCAGCACCAGCGTCTTTTCCACCTCGCGCACCGGGCCGAAGCGCGCGAGCGTATGCTGGCGCACGAAGCGGTCCAGCATCTTCAATTCCTCGTCGGTGAAGCCCGAATAGGCCTTGCCCACAGGGAGCAGTTCGCCCCCCTCGGTCCAGCAGCCGAAGGTGTAATCCGAATAGAAGCTGGAGCGCTTGCCCGAGCCGCGCTGGGCATACATCATCACGCAATCGGCGGTGAGCGGATCGCGCTTCCATTTATACCACAGGCCGACGCGCCGGCCGGTGACATAGGCGCTGTCCCGCCGCTTGAGCATCACGCCCTCGATCGCGGCATCGCGCGCGGTCTCGCGGATGGTCTCCAGATCCGCGAAACTGGCGGCCTCGATCACCTGGGAAAGATCGAACCGCTCGGGATCGAGGCGCGGGACGAAGGCCTCCAGCCGCACGCGGCGTTCGGTCCAGGCCAGGCCGCGCAGATCCTCCGCGCCGTCGAACAATATGTCGTAGAGGCGGACGAAGGCGGGATAGTCGCTGCGCATCTTGGCCGAGACGATCTTGCGGCCGAGCCGCTGCTGGAGCGCATTGAAGCTCGCCGCGCCGCCCTCCCCCCCTCCAATTCCGGAGCCTTGGGCTTCGCCCTTCACCAGCAATTCGCCGTCCAGCACGCCTTCCATTGTGAAGCGCTCGGCGACCTCGGGAAAGCTGTGGGTGATGTCGTCGCCCGCGCGGCTGAACAGCCGGGTCTGGCCGGCGACGCACACCATCTGGACGCGGATGCCATCCCATTTCCACTCGGCGGCATAATCCGCCATGTCGACGCGAACCTCCTCCAGCGGATGGGCCAGCATGAAGGGGCGGAAGACCGGGATATTGGCCGAGGTCGGCTGTTCGCCGTGCCCCTCCGCCCAGGCGAACAGGCTGGCATAGGGGGCGCTGAGGCCGTGCCACACTTCCTCCACCGCCTCGACATCCAGTCCGAAGGCGGTGGCGAGCGCGGTCTTGGCGAGCCGGGCGGAGACGCCGATGCGCATCGCCCCGGTCGCCATCTTGAGCATCGCGAAACGCTCCTCCGGGGTCAGCCGGTCGAGCAGGTCGGCCAGCACGGCGGGCGCGTCGGAACGCGAGAGGGTGGCGAGGCGGGTGATGATGCCGGACAGGCTGAGATCGGCCGGCCCCTCGGGCGGGGCGGGCGGATCGGGCCAGATGAGCGAGACCGTCTCGGCGGTGTCGCCGACATAGTCGCGGCTCATCCGGAAGAGAACGGGATCGACGCGCTCGTCGACCATCGCGCGGATGATCGCGGGCTTGACCGCGGGAAGATCGAGATCGCCGGTGAGTGCGGCCATGGCCCAGCCGCGATCGGGATCGGGGGTGGCGGCCAGATAGTCGCCGATCAATTTGACCTTGGCGTTGCGCGAACGCGTGTAGATCAGCCGGTCGAGCAGCGCGGAAAAGTCATGCATCGGCGGGCCGGGGGTGCCGGGCGCCCGCGTTGCCGCGGCGCACCCGGCGCGTCCTTAGAGAACCTTGCGCCCGGCCATCAGGCCAAGCACGAGGAAGATCACGAACACCGCGATGGCGATGAAGAACAGGATCTTGGCGATGCCGACGAAGGCGCCGCCGATCCCGCCGAAGCCGAGCGCGGCGAGGATGACGCCGAGAACGAGGAAGATAAGCGCGGTCTTGAGCATGGTGTGTCTCCTGGGAAGACCATGAGAACCGTTGATGCTGCGCAACGGTTCCGCTCAGCCGCCGGAGAAAATCGCCCACAGGGCCCAGATGCCGATCGCCGCGAAGATCGTTGCGGCGGCGATGCGCACCGCCTTCATCGGGACCACGCGGGTGACGCGCTCCCCCAGGAAAACCGCGGGCACATTGGCGATCATCATGCCCAGGGTGGTGCCGACCGCGACCAGGCCGACGGCATGATATTGCGCGCCCAGGGCGACGGTCGCGACCTGGGTCTTGTCCCCCATCTCCGCCAGGAAGAAGGCGATGGTGGTGGTGAGGAACGGGCCGAAGCGCGAGGGGCCATTGGCATCCTCCTCGTCGATCTTGTCCGGGACCAAAGTCCAGGCGGCCATGGCGAGGAAGCCGAGCGCGACGAGGAAGCGGAACCAGAAGCCGTCGAGCAGGCCGGCGACCGCGGCACCGGCCCAGGCGGCGAGCGCGTGATTAACGATGGTGGCGGCGAAGATGCCGGCGATGATCGGGAGCGGCTTGCGGAAGCGGCAGGCGAGCAGGATTGCCAGCAGCATGGTCTTGTCGCCGATCTCGGCGAAGGCGACCAGCAGGGTCGAGGAAAGGATGATGTCCATGAGAAGGTCCAGGCCGGGCGGCAGGCTGATCGACGACGCGGCATCCCCCCGCCCGGCAAGCGGAGGTGCGGCATCATCGGTCTTGCCGACCCCGCATTCCGGGGCTGGTCGCGCCATGGCCTCTCGACCAAGCATGTTGACGCGATTTCCGTCTCGCGACGGCGGGCTACTCCCCGGGTGACTGGGGAGGCGTCTAGGGGGAGGAGGGGATGGGGTCAAGCCGGGTTGGCGGGCCACCCGTCATCCCCGCGCAGGCCAGGGCAATCTTATTGAATTTTCGTTTCGGATTTTGCGTCCAAGCACCGAATCGAGCCATGCGTGAATAGCCCTCCCCCTCGATGGGGGAGGGCGGCGAGACTTGGCGGCTCTGCCGCCTAGTCGCAGCGGTGGGGGTGATGTTGAACATCGCGCTCGATGCCAACCATCACCCCCACCCAACCCTCCCCCATCGAGGGGGAGGGCTATTAGCCGGATGTCGATCCAAAATCACATGCAAATGCCCTGCCGGGCAGGCGGGGCCCCATCACCCAGAGCGCATTCGGAGAGTTCACGGCCTAGGGTTCCCGCCTGCGCTGGGATGACGGGGAAGAGTTCAATTCGTCCGGCTGGCCTCGAACAGGAACCAGGCGCGCTCCTCGGCCTGGTCGGTCCAATCGTCGAGGATGCCCGAGGTCGCATTGTCCTTGGCTTCGTCGACGATGTCCTTGGCTTCGCGCAGTGAGGCGACCAGCGCCAGATTGTCTTCGCGCAATTCGGCGAGCATGGCCGGGGCGGAGACGAATTCGGCATCATTGTCCTTGATGCTCTGGTGGCGCGAGACGTCGCCGATCGAGCGCAGGGTGGTGTTGCCGGTCTTGCGGACGCGCTCGGCGATGGCATCGGTGGTCGCGAAGATCTGCGCGGCCTGGTCGTCGAGCATCAGGTGATAGTCGCGGAAATGCGGGCCGGAGACGTGCCAGTGGAAATTCTTGGTCTTGAAATACAGCGCATAGCTGTCCGCCAAAATGCTGTTCAGCGCCTGCGCCACGGTCTTGGTGGCATTGTCGCCCAGATCGGTGGGGGTCTTCAATTTTTCCTTGCCGGCCTTGGCCATGTGCGGTCTCCTTGGGGGTCGATTTCGAGTCGGAAGCATAACGACCAACCGCTGAAAAAGTCGCACGAAATCCGCGGCAGAAAATCGCTTTGGGTGATCGAGCGGCTAGATCAGCCGCAGTGCGATCAGGACGGCGATCAGGCCCGGCAGCAGGAAGAGGATGCCGGCCGCCAGCCGCAGCCCGCGGACGGGCATTGCCTTTTCGAACGCCGCGCCCAGCCCGATCGCCACCGCGCTCGAAACCACCACGCCCGCGGTGGCGCCCGCCGCGGTGAGGATCGGTGACGCCGTGCGCGTGGCGATGGCGAAGGTGAGGAACTGGGTCTTGTCGCCCAGTTCGAGAATGAAGAAGGCCAGCGCGCTGGAGGCGAAGGCGCCGAGTTTCCAGCCGTCCACCGGATCGGGCCGTTTCTGCCGCCACAGCGCGCCGGCCGCGGCGGACAGCAGGGCGAGCGCCAGCAGCAGCGTCGCCGCCTCGCGGGTGAGCATCGGCGCGATATAGGCGCCCGCCGTCGCCGCGATGGCGCTGTTGCCCAGAGCCGCCAGCGCGATCCCGGCGAGCACGGGCAGGCTGCGGCGGAAATGCAGGCCCAATGCGAGCGCGAGCCACTGGGTCTTGTCCCCGATCTCGGCCAAAACGGCCGCGAGGAAGGCGGAAAGCAGGGCTTCCATCGGCGGCCGCGGCCGGCCTCAGCCGGCCATGCGGATGTTGATCGAGGCCAGGAAGGCGGCGCTGGCATCGGCATCCAGCCGCTCGCAGCCCACCGCATCGCGCATCGTATCGAGCCAGGGCAGGACGACGCCGGCGCTGTTGGCATCGGCGAGCGCAGTTTCCAGCCCGCGCGCGAGCTGGACCAGGGGATCCAGGCCATAGGTGAGTGCGGTGCGGCGGATATCGTCGATCCCGCGGCAGAGCTGGCCTGTGCTCAGATGCGGCAGATCGTGCGCCAGCGTATCGATGCGGTCGCACAGGCCGCTGCGGACGGTCAGCATTGTTTCTGCGGCGATGCCCATCATGCTACCCCTTGTCCGGTTCGCGACGAGCATGGACCCGGATGGTTAAACTTTTGCTAAGAGGAGTGTCGCGCGGGGCGACGCGCCGACTCGCCTTGACAATCGGGACTCGTTCGCGCATTTGCCCGCCCTTGAACGAGCGGCGGGCTTTCGCCGCTTTTTTGTTTTTCCAGTTTCTCGCAAAGGGTTTCGGGCCATGGCCAAACCGACCACCGTCAAGATCAAGCTCGTCAGCTCCGAGGGCACCGGCTTCTACTACACCACCAAGAAGAATCCGCGCACCCAGACCGAGAAGCTGACCTTCCGGAAGTACGATCCCGTGCTGCGCAAGCATGTCGATTTCAAGGAAGCCAAGATCAAGTGAGCGCGGGGCTTCGGCCCTTTGCCCCTGTCGCCCCAGCGAAAGCTGGGGCCCAGTGATGCTTGTGAGATCTGCCAAGCGTTGACATCGATGGACCCCAGCGTGCGCTGGGGTGACACATCCGTGTGTGAGCCAAGCCTCCACATCCCGCGCTCAGAACAGCGCGTTCACCGAATCGATGAACTTGAGCACCGAGATGGGCTTGGAGACATAGGCCTCCGCGCCCGCGGCGCGGATGCGATCCTCGTCTCCCTTGGCGGCATAAGCGGTGACGGCCATGATCGGGATGTGCCGCAATTCCGCGTCGCCCTTGATCGTCTCGATCAGATCGAGCCCGCTGACATGCGGCATCTGGATATCCATCACGATCAGGTCCGGCGCGAAATCGCGCGCCTTCGCCACCGCCTCGCGCCCGTCGCGGACCGGCTCGGCCTCGTGATCATGCGCGCGCAGCAGGTCGCAGAAAAGTTTCAGATTGAGTTCGTTATCCTCGACAACGAGCACCCTTTTTGCCACGTCCACCCTCGTAAAATGTCCGACGCGCTTCCCGCCCCAACCGGCAGCCGGTTTCCGCGGAAGCGCTCAATCAACAAGGGTGCTGTAGGCCATGGAGCCGCTCGAAACAAATGGCGAAGAGGCACTGGCGCTTTCCGCTCTGGTCTGGACGCTGTCCGATGCCGGGCGCGCCGACCGGCTGCTGAGCCTGACCGGCCTGACCCCGGACGATCTGCGCGCGGGCACCGGCGACCGCGGCATGCTGGCCGCGGTGCTCACTTTCCTGGAAGCGCATGAGCCCGATCTGATCCTGTGCGCGCGCGTGCTGGAGGTGACCCCGCTTACCCTGGTAGAGGCGCGGCGGCGGCTCGAGGGCGGAGGGTATGACGCATGAGCCGGCCGCTGCTGATCACCGATTGCGACGAGGTTCTGCTCCACATGGTCAGCCATTTCGGCGCCTGGCTGGGGGAAGCGCATGCGATCGACTTCGTCGCGGACGGCGGGGATTTCTCGCGCGCGATGACGCGGCGCGTGGACGGCAGCGTGCTGGACCGCGCGGAGATGTGGCCCCTGCTCGGCGGCTTCTTCGATACCGAGATGCACCGCCAGACCCTGGTGCCGCACGCGCGCGAGGCGCTGGCAGCGCTTGCCGAGCAGGCCGAGATCGTCGTGCTCACCAATCTGGGCGATCATTGCCGCACGCACCGGATCGCGCAGCTTGCGACACACGGCATCGCCCACCGCGTCGAATGCAACCAGGGCGGAAAGGGCGCCCCGGTGGCGCGACTCGTCGCGGAGTTCGGCGCGCCGGTGGCGGTGTTCGTCGATGATCTCGCCGTGCACCACGAATCGGTCGCCAAGCATGCGCCGGACGTGTTCCGCCTGCACATGGTCGCCGAGCCGAGCCTTGCGGCCGGCGTGCCGCCCGCGCCGCACGCCCATGCTCGGATCGACGATTGGCTTGAGGCAAAGGACTGGATCGCGGCGCGCTTCGCCGCCGGTATCGCGGCCGGGGCTTGACCCAAATCGCGGCGGGTGGTTCAGCCTGACGGCATGACCACCGCCATCGATCGCAAGCTGGAAGAGCTCGGCCTCTCCCTTCCCGAAGCCGCCGCCCCGGTGGCGGCCTATGTGCCCGTCGTCGAAGCGGGCGGGCTGCTCCATATCTCGGGCCAGCTGCCGTTCAAGGACGGGGCGGTGATGACCGGCCGGCTGGGCGATGGCCGCGACCTGGAATATGGCGCCGAGGCCGCGCAGCGCTGCGCGCTGATGCTCGTCGCGCAGATCAAGAAGGCGCTGGACGGCGATCTCTCGCGCGTCGAGCGGATCGTGAAGCTGGGCGTGTTCGTGAACTCGGCCGGCGATTTCACCGATCAGCCCAAGGTCGCCAATGGCGCGTCGGAGCTGATGGTCGCGCTGTTCGGCGACTATGGCCGACATGCCCGCAGCGCGGTGGGCGTGCCGGTTCTGCCGCTGGGCGCTGCGGTCGAGGTGGACGCGATCGTAGCGATTCGCTGACCGCGCTGTCTGTTGCGGCCTAGCAACACTTTCTTACGATACTGTCACAGTTCCGCAAATATTGTTGTGCGGCGCAGCGCAATCCGGCATGGATTCCCCGTCGGTTGGAAGCTGCACCGGTCCTTCAAGGACCCAAAGTGATGCAGCACCGGGCGACGGCAGGTGGGGACCCTTTGGATTAGATTGAAAGGGATTCCATGCGCTTCTCAACACTCAGCTTTGGCGCGCTTCTGCTCGCCTCCGCCACGCCCGCGTTCGCGCAGGACACCGCTCCGCCGCCTGCGGTCACGATCAACGGCAGCGCTACCGTAGTCAGCGACTACAAATTCCGCGGCATCTCGCAGACCGATGGCAACTTTGCCGTTCAGGGCGGCATCACCGTCAGCCATTCGTCGGGCTTCTATGTCTCGGTCTGGGGATCGTCGGTCGACGATTACGTGACCGCGCACGGCACCGCGCATCAGGAAATCGATCTGATCGCCGGTTTCAAGAAGACGTTCGGCGGCGCGACGTTCGACGTCGGTGCGCTGTACTATGTGTATCCGGGCACCCGTCCCGGCTTCGCAGGCGACGACAGCGCGTCCGACTTCATCGAGCCCTATGCCTCGATCTCGTACGCGATCGGCCCGGTGACCGCCAAGGGCACCGTGAACTATGCGCCGAAGCAGAAGGCGCTCGCGCTCGACCAGGGGGCCTCCGGCCTGCTGAAGAAGAACGACAATGTCTATATCGCCGGCGATCTTTCGGGTGCGATCCCGGGCGTTCCGATCGGCCTGACCGCACATCTCGGCCACACGTTCGGCCCGAGCTGGCTGTCGATCGGCAAGGAATATACCGATTGGAGCGTGGGTGCGACCTACACCTACAAGGCGCTGACCTTCGGCGTTTCCTATGTCGATACCGATGGCGACTTCATCACCCCGTCCGGCAAGAATGCCAGCAAGGGCGCGGTGCTGGGTTCGATCGGCGTCAGCTTCTAAGCCAGCCCCGGCCATAACGGGCCAAGGAAAAGGGCCGGTCCGCACGAAGCGGGCCGGCCCTTTTCGGTTTGGATCCGGCGCTGCCGCTTATTTCGGCGTGCTGGCCTTGGCGTCGCGGCCATCGCCCTCGGGCGCGGCGACGATGTCGCGCGTGGTGCTGCCCTTGTCGACGACGTTGGTCGAGGGGCTGCCCGCCGTGGTGCGCGCG
>Ga0247742_10003388_pt1 | contig 10058 bp, 10 predicted proteins | sample UWRJL208509C2_FD_180944 | JGI IMG/M metagenome (GOLD analysis project Ga0247742, IMG submission 180944) | Plant litter microbial communities from Arlington Agricultural Research Station in Wisconsin, United States - UWRJ-L208-509C-2 | ecosystem: Environmental > Terrestrial > Plant litter >... | reverse complement strand
CGGTGGATGCTCTTTTGGGTACATCGCTGCCGTCGCCTCCAGTGCTGACATCGAAAGATTTGCCCATCTCGTCCAACGACTCCCTGAGCTTCGCAAGACGCTCCCTTTCATTGGCAGCGACGTGTTCCGCTATTTTCAGTGACTCTTCTCGTTCTCGTATTTCCTCTTCTCGCTCTTGTACCGCCTCTTCCCGCTCTTGTACTGCCGCCTCCCTCTCCCGTACGCCTTTCAGATCAGGTGTGAGGCATCGTGCCATCTCCGCCATAATCGCCTTGGATTTCCGTTGTTCGGCCTTCAGGCGACCCGTTGAACTAATAGACTCGTTGATGTACCGCGCAGGCTGCTGCATATGCTTCGCAAATGTTTGTATATGTGGCATCCACTCGGGAGAACTTGAGTGGAAGACACACAAATCCCATATTTCATATAAAGATCCCTCCATATTCCAGACATTGAAGCTCGCACCGGTAATTCTGGTGCCGTCGTCTACAGCTATCTTGCATGCTCTAGTCGGTTGTATGTAGCACCCATTAACGTAGGTCTCGAATGTATGGGTGGTTTTCACAATCCTAACCACCACATTGGTGTCCGAAGGAGATATGAGGTTAGGAGGGACCGTGCTAGTTGGCGGATCTCGACCAAAGGCGATCGTCCTTGTCGAAGGATCGCCTGGGCTGATGGTGACTTGATAGATCAGCTTGTTTCTCTCCCCACAGAATAGTTGAATAGAGAACGGTGCCGCCGGCTGCCTCCTGGAATGGGGGATAATGGCGACAAATACTTTGCCGTCAGTAAGACCCGGGCCTGCTTGTGAGGGTGCTCCAAAGTCGTAATATGATCCTGGAGACAACCTGTATCCGCAGTAGTCCATTATCGAGGGTGACCGTGGGTTGTAAGTAGTATTAATTGATCTGATTGCAACGAATTCAAATTTCAGTAGCACAAACGCTCGGTCAAAATATGAGCGGACCTATCAGCCGAGAGAAGCAGAGCAAAGAATGATGAGGGGTTAAGACATCATGAATGGCCTGCACGTTGCATCTGCCCGCAGTTCACCCAATTGCGACATGTCAGTGTCTGAGCTAATCCGCTTACACGTGCTCAAGGCTGACGGTAAATACTGTAGGTTGGCAGTTGCGAGATTGACGTGAGGTAATGCCGACGCTGACTGTCAACTTATATACATCTATATAGAGTATCGAGCTGGATACTTAAAGTTTCCCACAATCTGCAATTCACTCCAAACACGTATTGTCAAATATCTGATCTGGATCATCAGTTAAGCGCCCGTAAATCGTCACTCAATTCTACGTAGCATTCGCAGAATCAGTTCACCGCTGACGTAAATATGCCTCCCTCCTAACTTACGCTGAGAATCAAATTGGATATCAGTATAGAACACTGGTCTAGGAGCCGTATGGTCGCCTTTCAGGCGGGAAGTTGGTCGTGTCGGGGTTTTTTGATGCCAACTTGGATTGTCGTACACTTGTTCACACTAGATACTCTACTGTCAGATCTGGAGCTATCTCCAGCTCAGAAAGCATCCATTGTGTCCGGCTGACAAATTTACCTTTCTCGTTGGCTCAACAGTTCAAGTTTGCCTGCCTAACTTTCATACTTGGCCGAATATATTAGTAATTAGTATTAAGCCTGAGTCAAAGTAGGAAGCTTGATCTTGAAGCTCTTAAACGCGTTCCATGGGGATGAGTGACGCTGGTTTAATCAACATATGAAGTTATTACAATTACGGAAAAGACGGGGCCGTGTCTCTCAGAAGTCATTGGACACAAATCGCGACAGAGTGCGTGAGGAGCCGCACGCAGCAGTGGTCATGTTTAATGATTTGAGTGGATATAGGGTGCCTAGCCGCTGGATGTTGGGTAGCGGGGATATAAAGATGCGCGACGCGGAGTGCCAGTGATGAACCTCGTTGACCGCTAGGTCGTTGAGGTGGACGGACTTGGGTAAGTTGAGAAGTGCAACGTGGCATGTCACACATCGCCTCCTCGACGCGCTCGGGTCATTCACACTCAGCTTGACAAAACTGCACCTGTCATCCGTGCCTCGACTTATTTCAAGCTGGCCGCAGACGCATCGTTCGCTGAGATGAGATTCCAACCAGACTCATCCTATGATTTCTCGCCTCACCGCTTATAGAATGGTCTCTGTCTGCGACTGATTAACAAGCGATCCCTCTGTGCCTCCGTGCTAGCAAATTCATGTCGATTCCGCGAGCAACATCCGTACTTTCTCGGCCTCTCAAAGCGGCGGCCCTTCTCTTTGGCTCATATCCACCCCAGCTTCCGCATTCATTCTTTCACGCCTTTGGGCCATAACCAGCGCATATAGCATCGTTTACTTGCACCAACCGTCGGCTCTTGTGAGTAGCATCCATCCTCTTCCTCACCAACCACCCACCCTCACTCCTTCCCTGGCTGCAATGGACATTCCTCCTTGGAGCGGTACCCACCATTACTCTTTAAAGCTTTACGAGCTGCATTGACCTCTGCTCTCTCGAAATATGCCGCCTCTCACCCAATCTGAGACGCACCAAGCTCGCCTTTTCATACTGGATCCAGCCAGGCCGCAATCTAATCCACCCTGCCTGGCCTGAGGACCGGCCTGACCTTCCATCCTCTCCCTTTTCTGGCACCATGATATCCACGCCGCTCTTCGGGCACTATCCAGCCTCGATTTTCCAGACCACTATTACCCTCACTGTCTGGAGTGATCCAAACGTGTTCCTTCAAGCGACATCGGTCCTCCGCTCTTTCAAGCCGTACACATCCTCGCACCCGCATCTACTCGCATCTTCTAGGTGCATCCACCTTCGCTCCTCTTGTGTTGCTCCTACCCGCGCTTGCTTGAACCTATTCGTACACCCTCGACCCGTATCTACCCACGTGGCCAACATTGATCCCCTTACTCTCGAGACCATCCTCCAAGCTCCGTAACCGATTGCATGTATTCTCTCAAACACCAACTACCCTCGCGCTCTCGAGACCCATATTCGCACTCCCAAGCTCATACGCCCTCGCATGCACGTCCGGAACCAATGTGGATGTCTTCGACATCAAGCTGAATGGCTTCAAGTAGAGAAGAATGATAAATTTAGCGATGAGACCTGCGAGGCGATGATATATGCGATTCGGTTGACCTATTGACTAGGATGGCCATCTCAAAGGTCTTCGGAGCGAGTAATTACACTGCATGCTTGCCACGGGCTGGTGCTAGGGGTATTAATGGATGTGAATCGTAGCTATCGGAATATCGAAGTGGATTGGATGTTGCATACAGTCGCGAGCGAAAAGAATGCACATGACAAATTGCGCGCGACCCAGACATTGCACCTCAATTCCTCAACAACCTATCAGTAAATATCCAATATAATTTTTTGATTGCTTTATTATACTGTCTATCTAAATATGTGGAAATTCATAGGATGATCAGTACAGAAATGAATATGCTATCTAGGGAAGAAGACATATACCGTCTTTCTGGAGATTGGCCTTTTATAAACTCTGACAGATCTCTGGATTGAGATAAAATATGAGCTTATAGTTTGGGGATATAAAATATAAAATATCAGTGGATCTGCTACCAAATTTTCAGAATACATAGTTTTGTCCAAGCATGCATATTCATGGAATGACCTTCACTACTGGAAATTGATGAAAACAATAAAATTTGAAATATCTCAATCAGTTCAAAAGCTCTTGGTCTGAAATTTTGGGACCACAGTGGCATATACTCTATTAGCTCTCCTGAAAAATTTTGTTAACATCGAAGGACTCAGTCCTACATTTTGAATCAGGGTCTTCAGAATCAGTCTCCAAAAATAGCACCTTGCCGCAAATATGCCCATAATTCGTTGAATATGCTCCCTCTGCTTATGAATTTCTTACAGTTGATGTAACAGCATGCTACTCAAATATCAGTAAGGTTTAACTGACCGCTCTTATGAAATTTTGCGATATAATAAATGCATAGATATAAATTAACAGATGCCCCAATCAGCTACTTCTGCATTCACAGCCACATTATGAGCCACCCAGGATATTATTTTTCATAAAAACATACTGAACAGATATATAAACACTATAAGTTAATCTCTAGAATATTTTCATCAAAGGGAAATCGTCTAAACAAAGCTATTGTGTCTACATAGAAATACATTCAGTATATTTTGTGTCTAGAAGCACCCTATTCTGTCCCCCGATAAAATACATCTATGGCTATGCAAAATACAGTATAGCTGTAATAAAAGTTTACACACAAATTATACCTTACGGCGTAACAATATCTGACACCTGCAGGAAATGCCACCACAACCTTTGAGGTTGAATTTTCTAAAAATATATCCATGTCTTCATTGGCGGACAGGTCATCAAATAATTGCTCAAAGCACCCGAAACTTATATATTTTATACTTTATATACTGGTATAACAGATACAATTTTTACATTAAAGATCCATATGTAAATTGTAGAGGAAACCTCACACGAAATTGAGTGATGGCTAAAAATAGGCACATGCATTCTTTTCGCTCGCGACTGTATATGTAAAGGGTCTTGTATTAGAGGAGCGAATATATATAAAAATTCAAAATATGTACGAATTGAAAGCAGACAGCAAAAATGAAATCCAAAAGTAACGATAAATGGCCGTAAAGTCAAGTATACAAAACGTGACCGAATCCTCTATTCTAAATGTGTTCATCCACGTTGTCCGTCTTCGAAGGGGAATGAGCAAATGCATCATGATTTTCTTGGAGAGCCTGTTCGCCAAGTGGGTCGACTTGAACATCAACAATGGAATCACCAGATGGCTGGCTGGATTCTTCTTGAATCTCGGCGCCTTCAAGGGGCGGGGGCGGGGGCGGCTGCTCCGCAGGTGGAGGCAACACAACACCAAGTTCCTCGGCATACCGGACAAATCCTGGCCAGCCATCATATCTAAGGCCAAACCCAATAGTGTCATAGAACCCCGTGTTTATTTGCAGCTGTGTGATGCGCGCATGATACCGCAATATGGTGAGAATGAGATTTCGAGCCATGTCCGTTTTGATTATTTCTGGAACTCGCCAGACGCGGAGAAACCAATCAACGTAGATTGACGATGCAAAGAATAAGTAACTGCCAGTGGGAGCGGGATGGGCTGCAAGATCGTCGTGAATATCTTGAAGGCTGGTCGCTAAAAATTGGAGAAGGTCTTCGTGTTGAGAGAAAAGTGGAGAGCTGGGTTGCAATTTATGGAGAGCATAGGCTGATTCGAGAATAAAATCTGCCCCAACCTCTGAGAGGTATGTAGTCTTTCCGGCATCTTCAGGTTTGGGGTGATATTTTGCAACTTTGTGGAAGTAGCTCTTCAGAATATCGAGCAATTGCTCTTGGCCCTCTATACATTCAATTTGTATACGCATATTAGTCCAAAGATCACGTATGCTCACCTGGATGATGACCAAAGTTGAAGTAACTTAATGGAGACCGTGGCAGCAGCCAAGTCTCGACCAAAGGTTTGGCACTGTGAGCAAACAGACTACGTGTAGTACTGGCACATAGCTCTATGAGAGACTGCGGTGCAACCTCCAGTTGTTGAGAGCCTGCTATCTTGAGATGGAAACACAGCGTGTTGTGACTTGCTAGGGAATAAATGGGCAGACCCTTGACTCTTGGGTAGTCCAAGAAATAATCAAGGTCCAGCAGGAGAGAGAGGTAGTTCATGTAGTCCATATCCGACTTGTTCGCGCGCACAACAGGCCCAGCGCACTGGTGCGCAAGGAAGGTATCCCGCGGAGACCCGTTCGCGCCAACATCGACAAGCGCTTTGACCGTGTCAAAGATAGGCACGGGTCGACGCTCAATATCCATATCGAAACGTGAGTGTACGAAGCTTGTGTTCTGTTGCATGAAATCAAGGTCTCGTTGGAACAACCATGCAATTCCCATCTTGGCCCAGCTATCGCCAATACCATGGCGGAAGATCAGATTTGCGGGACGCCTTCGACGACTTGACGTGGTCTCACCAACTGCAAGTCGACGATCCTTCTGCATAGTCATGCTGTGAGATACAAGAGCACGATCCCTTGAACCATACGGTTCGTCGATGTTAGTGCGGTGGAAAATATTCAGTGAAATGGTAACAAGTGGGCGTAGGAGCTGATAGAATGCCCAGGACTGGGGCGACTTATAAGGGCATGGTGATCGAGGTTTAGTTGCCCATGGCCAGAGAGGAAAGAGGAGAGAGAGCGCCTGCATAGTTGGTAATACGGTAGTCCATAGAAGGAAGAATAGACTGAATCCGACAGCAATGTCAATGGGAATTGCGACAGTATGGTTCAGACTCCAAAGGAATTCGTGTATACCAGCCAGGAATAGGACGAGACCAATCTGCAGGAGGAGAGGAAGTGCGGTGAAGATTTGTGGTAGGTACCATCGATCAATAGATTCGACATTGAGATGATGGAGGGAAAATACGATTTGGGGTTCCAGGTCTGTTTGCGGGCGGAGATGCTCTCGTAGCCACTGCAGCGCAATAATTCCTATAAGAACGGTGGCGAGGCTGAAGATGAGACTGAGGAACCATAGGATATTGATGCGGATAGCGGTAGATGAAGGAGCGAATCTGGGCATAGCGGGGCTCTGCATGGTGGCTGTACCGTTTGAACCGCCTTCGAGTTGAGCAAGGATACGAAGCAGGAGATCATTGGCGACGTCGCCCGAGTCTTGCTTGAGTCCCTTGTAGGATTCAATAATGAAGGCAGTAACAACTGCCGAGAACAGACCGGCCTTGAAACATTATGCATTCTGGTGTTAGCTTGTGCCATGCAACATTGAGATGAAGCTCACGAAGATCAAGAGGTTCTGGACCTCATCCTTCCATGCTTCGCATCTCGCTTTGTCCTTCTCTTTCTGTAATTCTAATAGCGGAGTGAATGGATCCCCGTCTGTCTTAGGAGGCGGTTTTTGAAATGGTTTGCTCGGCTTAAACTGCATTTGTTAGAAAATGCGATCAAACCTCATTGACGCAAGACGCACCTCCTTTTCTGTCGGCTCTGGCTCGTTTCCCATTGGATCACCCGATTGCGGCATTTGCAGCGCTTGGGACATTTACGAAGTGAGAAGGGATGGTCTCTCTGGATGCTAGTTCGGTGGCAACAAAGAGAGGACTCGGAAGGGAGTCGTATTATTTCCTTTGGTACAGTTAAGTGACATGCATGTGACAGGGTGCCGAGACTTATGGGGATATTCTGACCTTCGTACCCAATGACTTAGGACAAACCTAGGAGGGATTTGCCTAAGATCCATAGCCGAGCGGCAAAGGGATGAGGGTCACAGTTAGTTGAGAAACGATGTGGGCATAAGTATTAACTATGGCTGTTATCAGTCAAGCTGATCCAATATGACTCTCCTAATAAAGAACCACTGGCAGATCCACGGCCACGTGTTTTTACTCAGACGCGATTAGAGTCACGCTCCGCTACGCGACGACTCAGAACCTCCCCACACAACGAACACCAGTAAGCATTCGACTATACTCTATGGCAAATAGGTAGGTTTGTTTTTCTCTGATGAATACTCTGATCAATGCATCGCCAAAAGTACCACCGTCCCTTTCCGCTATGTGATAAAAGTCACTGGATTAACCGACGACCTAGTCAAAGAAGACACCGTCCCACTCGCCCTCTGCACCCCAAATCCTCCCAAGCGGGAGGCGTTGGCGTTCTTAGTTGAAATGGTAAAGAAATATGAATCCGATATCAAGCGGGCGAAACCGAACGACGGCAAATGTTGGAATTGCCCAAAAGCCGCTATCAGCTATGTCCATACGCCGATGTCGTACTTGCATCAGCATGGTCAGGTTGAGGGTGCCATGATAGTTGACCTTGTTCAACCAGTCTGTGTGACTGGGGGCCAGTGCGAGCAGGAGGCGAGAAAGATGATTGCAGAGCAGCTGCCGCCAGTTGGTCTCTGAAGAGGTCATGGCTCTTTGGTAACTGTACTTCAGGGTGCACTGGAGCTATTGGTCTGACAACTTTTCATCTAGCAACCATGGAAACTCCAGATCTGCTTCGAGAAAATATGGCAGCCTGTACACGAATACTAGTGACGAATAAATCATGATATGCTCAGTGCTTTTCTCGCACCTTGCTCATACTCTCGCGAAATCGTCATGAGTTCCTCTCCAGAACCGTTATCAACCAAGAAGGTGCTCGACCGCTCATGAACGACCATGCTTGCGTAGCATTTGGCGTTTTTGGCTTCTTGAGGGTGTCCTGGCCTCGAGATGGGTGCTTATGGTAGTATAGTGGAATGGATGCTCCACTGGGCTTTGAAATCCCTACAAAACACCCAGAGGGTGACATTTGCCCACAATCATCAAGTCGACTTGAACTTCGAGTGCACAAAAGCAGGCTGCGGAAATGACGGATTATCGAAGAGCAGGGAAGTCTGAGTTGAGCAGCAGTAAATTGAGGAGCCTACGGGGGAGATCGCGCGACATCTCTCTAGACTGATCTCATGGCGAATAAGGCAGAAGGGGGTAAAAGAGGCGGAAAATGCCATTACCGACGAACAGGAGCGCCTCGAGAGGTACAAACAGACGTGGGAAGAGAGATCAATATGGCGGCAAATCTATCATAGATATTACATATTTGATGCATAAGACGTCCATTCTTCAGGCCTAGATATTAGAGGGGAGGATTTTGTTATGAAAGGACATTTACTTGATCGAAGACGACACTTACTGCATATTTACGGGCGCGTTGTCCCATAAGGCCACTATCTCGTCGTTTAAACCTGGAAACGTCCCCAAATCTGAGGATGAATTCTCCGGAGTGCTACCCATCGTCTCACTGGACGTTCCTGCGAAATTTAAACTCGTGAAATCCACATAATCCATGGCAAAGGAAAGCATATCCAATCCTCCAGATCCTGAATGGAAGTCAAAGTTCGACGTCAACGACATGTCTGCCGCTTGAGAAGAGTTCGTCACGGGAAAGTCATTCTGCGTTTGAGGGCCGGGATGGCCATGACCACGGAATAGAGCGTCAACCACATGCGTATCCGCTGTGGGAAGGATCGGTGGCATGCCAGCGTTCATGTTCATAGCGTTCGGAGTAAAGTTGTTGAACATGAGTAAATCGAGGTTGGCGCTAGCACTATTAGGTGGCAGGCTTGACTCGCTGGTACTTGCACCAGAGGAAGAAAGCGCCGGCGGGGGGCCTGTTGGGTCAGTAAAATGGATGTGACCGTGGACGGGGAGACTTCCGAGCTCCGTAGTGTAGAACGGTAGAGCAAAGTTGAGGTCTAGGGGATCCTGAGAGCCATCGGATTCTGGGGTCAGGCTGGACGACAGGCGTGGCGCCTTTTCGCCACCCTTCGACGAGCTACTGGGTGTTGAGCCACTTGATGACGAGACTTGTGTTGGGGAAGAGCACAAAATGATGGACGTATCGCTGTCAGGTTCGTCTCGTGATCTTTTCTTGGTAGAGTCTGCATTAGTAGTACTGTTTTGCTTGAACACGAGGGAGGACAGTGCATCCCTGTCAGAGTGGTGAGATTAAATAAATTTTGGAGGTCTAAAGTTGGATATGCTCACCACCATCGTCCGGCAGATGCCCAGCTAGGTGGTTTAAAATAAATGAAGGTCACGATACGCAATTTAAGCAGTTACTCACTGCTTCTCTCCCTGCTTCAATATCGACATACAACGCTGAACGTCCTCCATTTCCCTCCGAGGAAAAGGTGTCTCGCCAGATTTCTTGCCGCTCCAGACATTCAACAACAGGATGGTGGCTGCGGTAAACATGATGCCCTATCACACTGTCCGTCAAGCTGAATCCACAAGTGTGTATGCAGGTATGAACTTACTTCAAGTTGCGCGAAAGTCAACACGCTAAGCTTGGAAAATGCTTCGAGAACATGACAACATGATCGAGCGGCATTGGTACAAATAGCAAGAGAAGGGAATGCACTTGGATGTGGATTTCTTGGGGTTGGGATGAACGGCCGGTGAATATAAATCTGTAGGTGGTAGTATGTCGCATGTAGGGTCGC
>Ga0247742_10003385_pt1 | contig 10063 bp, 7 predicted proteins | sample UWRJL208509C2_FD_180944 | JGI IMG/M metagenome (GOLD analysis project Ga0247742, IMG submission 180944) | Plant litter microbial communities from Arlington Agricultural Research Station in Wisconsin, United States - UWRJ-L208-509C-2 | ecosystem: Environmental > Terrestrial > Plant litter >... | reverse complement strand
CGTGGTGTCTTCGCATCTTTCAGGTCTTTGGGTCTCCTCAAAGATGCCAAAGACGTGGAAAGACGGACCCGCCGTTTTCCTGATGCGAAAACAGCCGGGTAAGCTGTCTGTCCTACAACGAGCTTCGAGATTACCATTGCCGTTGTCATCGTGAGTTGAATTGGATTGCTGCCAGATTGTGCCAATTCAAAAGCTTAGTCGACAGGTCTTCAGCACAAGGATAATCATTGCCACTAGCAGACATCGTCGCAATGGGAGAAAAGGTGCAACAACGCGGTGGTATTTTTGCCATTGGACGCGGTCAAAGCCGACATCCCGGCAATATCACGTGTGTCAATTTACAGCCGTGAGGAGTGTGGGTGCTTGGCATGCATTATGAGCGCCTAAAGATAAAGATTATATAGAAGGTGGTGATTCATCAACCCGGTCTGTTATAAACAGGTCAAATTTTGGCCTGAAGACTATTATCACCTACTGATCCCATTTATTTATTCAAAAATACGAAATAGATAAATACCTGGCGGATTTTGGGCTGCAAAGAAGACCGATTCTATTAATACTTGGAAACGTGGGTGGCGGCCAGATAGCATAGCCTCACTAGGCTATGCACCAAGACAAGGAGTGTGGATAGTTTTCGAGGGCTGTTATCTACGCTTGGTGGTGGGAAATAGATGTGGTAGATTCCCTATCTCAACCGGAGCCTGTTATACTTAAACGAGATTTGAAAGTAAATACGAGGCCCTCTGTTGAAATAGAGTGGCCAGACATCATGTTTTGGGAGACTTGTGAGGCTGTGTGATCTTTCTTCACAGCAATGATGTTTACGCGCGGCTTCTCTGTGCGCCGTCACGGTCAAAACGAATATCAACCATGGAATCAACGCATTCCTAGTCCTTGAATTCATACCACTCTGCTCTTTGTCAGTTACAACAGCTCACGCCACTCTCCTTCCCGCCGTTCGTTCGTGTACGAGCTAGCATCTGATGGCCTCGTCGAGCCAGTTCAATCATTGCATTGTAAATGTGAAACACGGGACCTTCCAGAATTATGAAGGTGTTGGGAAAGGTGTGCCGCTTACCAGCTCTTCTGCAAGTAAATGAAACTGAAGTTGGGTCAATCGATGCAAGAAGGATTCAAGATTCTGAGAAAGGCAGCTACTCCGAACGCTTTCTACGATTCTGGTCATCAATTCGATGCGCCCCGATGTCACGAAAACACCCGTGTTGCTGTCCTCGAGAAGATTGGAGACTGGGTCAATCTTTTAATCAATATATCTGCTCTGATCATGTGGCTTTACGGTGCGGCTGGAGCTGGCAAGTCCGCAATCGCTCGAACCATGGCCGAAATTCTTCATGATCGTCAGCAACTCCTCTCCACTTTCTTCTTTTCTCGCCAGGATTCATCCCGGAACCACATAAAATCTGTCGTTGCAACCCTCGCATATAACATTGCTCTCTCTGTCCCAGAATCTCGACCCCTAATCATTGCCACACTCGATGAGGATCCTCTCATCTTGAGCCGTTCATTCGCGCATCAATTCCAGCGGCTCATCTTTGAACCTCTCCGCCAACTCTCCCAGCAAGGTGTGGTATATCCGATGGTCATCGTCATAGATGGTCTTGATGAATGCTTGGACCACGAAGAACGGACCATCCTCTTGCACGTAATCTCGGGAGCCGCTGGGCAGCATTCTGTGCCGCTCAAATTTCTCATCACCAGTCGACCCGAAGTCCCGATTGCAAGGGTCTTCAATGCCACCCCTGTTGTTGAAGTATCCTCACGACACTCCCTAGACGACGAACCTGAGTCGGTGGAGGACGTGGGGTATTTTCTGTCTGCCAAGTTTGACGAAATCAAGCGGACCCATCCTTCGAGACGCCACATCCCTCAGGACTGGCCCTCATCACAAGTCACAGCAGATCTGGCGCAGAAGTCGTCCGGCCAATTCATCTATCCAGCAACGATCATCAGATACATTTCATCATCGCGACATAGCCCAACACTCCGGCTCGAAATGGTCCTCAATCTGCGACCTCCGTCGGGAGGGTCTCCTTTCGTACAACTTGACGTGTTGTATAGGCATATATTGTTCTCTTGCGAGGACGTAGAGCTGGCACTGCGTATCATTGGGATGTGCCTGCTGTCGACGCAAGCAATAGATGTTCCATGGGATAATGGTTATGCTTATGACTTTCCCTCTGAAATAATGACACCAGAAAACACGGAACGAATCCTGGGTCTAAATCCTGGAGACGTGGAGCGTGGTCTAGAAGATCTGGGTTCCCTTATCGAATACAAGGGTGATGACATTGAACTTCGTGTCCTTCATGCTTCTCTCTTCGATTTCTTATCAGATCCCATTCGGTTCTCGGGCCTCCCATTCAACGTCGCAGCCATCCACACTGATCTGGCCATTTGGTGCAGTTATCTTGACGCTGGACATGACAATGTTAAGATTTGGGATTTTCGAGGTGAGTCTGATGTCTTATACTGCCTATTTCTTAGCGGGGAGAGAGCTCCTTGAAACCATGCTAATATTACACATCTGAGATAGATGATGTATTTGCGTTCTTCTATTCTTCAATATTACAGGCAAGTCCTACGGATGAGCTGGAGCAGAGGCTCCAGCAAATGACCTTGCCCGATCCATCTTTAAGGGGCAGCAGTGGTGTGGATTCTGGGGATATTTTGTACTATTACCCGTATGTCATTGATTATCTGCAAAGCTCGGTACGTTCACTCTAGTATGAACCATACCTCTGATTTGGCTGACATTAAATCAAGGCATTCGGAAACCGAAACGCGCTCTATAGTCGGCACCTAGGGCTCTATGAGCAATATGTCATAGAATTGCTACAGCTCTATGACCAGCACTGCCCAGGTTTCTGCGCTATTCTCACTCTCGGCTGCAAGGGAAGGGATTTACATCGCTCATCTACAGAGATCTGGTGGGGAAGACCTTTATTTTTAGCCCCGATCGCCCATACCCAACGACGTCATGATCTTCCGGTGGATGATCTCACTGAGATCTTCATACCAAAAATCGTGTTAAAATCAGGAGTACATCCACTACTGGCATACATCTTGGCTCAGAGGGTTCCCCAAATACACCTGGAGACCGCCTTATCCTGTCTATTTTACCTCCAGTCCGGCGGCCACTCTGCTGAAAGTAGAAGGTCACTGAAACCGCTTCTAAAATCGATATATTTCACGAGATTGAAGACGCGACCATCTCTTTCACGTTTTCGAAAAGGAAGACACCGCTATTCAGGTGGGCGCCGCTTATTGGATCAACAAGATGTCCATTCTACGTGGTGGGGCGACCGTCTGGAGCGTCCCGATGACTTTATTGGCCTGCCGGCTGGCAAAGTAGGCGTGCAAGTTCCCCTCCGCTTCTTCAGCTACCGGACAGAGTATGCGTCTAACTATGACCTATGGTGCACATACCGATACGCCCTGCAACTTCTCCCTTTCCTCCTTGCGAACTTGCCGCCTGACTCTCACCTCGCATCCATTGCCACCAACTGCATATTTAGCACTTTCTGCACCGCACACCCACGGGAAACTAGGAAAGCAAAGAAATCTATCGCGCAGTATCTCCATCGATGTCGACCTATCAGAGCTATGCCATTAGGGGGAGGTATTGTTATGGACGGTAGGGATAGAATGGATGTAGACTAGAGTCGGATAGTTACTTGGTCTATTGTACGCAAAAAGTCTTTGAATGTAGTTACAGGTGCTTTCCTTTACCAATTATGCTTCCGATACAAGATGTTTAATCTGAATTCGACATGCAAGTCAACGAGGATGTGCCTCACCTACTGCTAGATCCTTGCTGTGTCGGGCTTGCCCAAGCATTATTGGATTCATCTCGAGCGTGATTGCCCAGACCCAAAAAACATCGTATACGATACATGTACACAGCTCCTCCCCTTCGCTCTTCGCAACGGAATAAATCTATGAACTGAACTGATTCTTTTCCATATACCTCGAATTCAAAGCTCAGGGTATCCGCGAACCTCTCGCTTCCAACCACCTAACTATCATGTCCTTCGTCCCATCCTTCTCCTCGCTGTCTACTACCACCTTCAAATAAACCCTCAAACACGCCATAGCCCTCGCTTGTACATCCACCAAGGCAAGAATTTGAGAATTTGCACTTCGGCTACACACTCAGCGGGGGTGGATTCGTCCTTGACCTCGTTGCCACAGTATTGGTTCTGATTCTGATGCATCGGATCTCATCTTGGTCCGTCTGCAGGAGCGGAATTGGTAGGGATGAGCTTGAGTTGGAAGGTGTGCGGACGGGGTAGGACCGCGCCTGTAGGGCCGCCTTGGTCTTCTTGATAAACCGATTTTTGGCCGCAAACCAAGATAGACGTAAGGTGCAGTATTGCGGTCGGCTAGAAAAGCGACGAGGGCATCGGGTGGTGGCGAGGTGAAGTCTGAAGCTGGAACTAGATCTTGAAAGCAGAGAAGCGCTTGAAATGCGGTAGAAGCGACGTGCAAAAAAAATAAAATGTTGCTAGTTGGCGGAAAAGAAGAGCAATGAGCATCACAGCTTCGTGTGCTTGGTGCCTTGCTTGGTGCCATCGTAATTGTCCAAAGAACTCGGTGGGCGGCTTCAACTTGCTTCAGTCGGACTTGCGATTGTCACTCAGGCGCATGCACCAATGAATCCTCTCCTCTCCTCGTCACATTCTTCGCCCAACATCCGTCGTCAAACGATCTCTTCACACCGCCTGCATATGGGAAATGCCTTGACCACTTAGCGATCCCCAGCTCTCCCGTTCGCGCTACCTCGGACTCTCGTCACGGTTCACCGCCACGGCGCCAATCCTGTCGAGCTCCAACCCAGACCTGAATAAATGAAAGAATTTAGTCTGAGTCAGACTACTGAGTAAACCGGACCTTGGGGTCATTGGTTTTCCTAATTGGTAGGCGTGTCTAAAGAAATGATCAGTGTTGGGAAACGATGAAGATGAGGTAGGACACGATGTTGGGGCGAAAGAAAAGAAACAAGTCGCGAAGAGAAAACGAAAATGCAACGACACGCAAAAACATCAGGAAGGGAAGAGTGACGACAAGGAGACTTTTCACTCCGCTCCGAAGAGCAAAACAGAGCAAAGCAATAACCCTCCAGACTACAGCGCCGCCAGATAGATAAAACGAACGCACCTAACACGCACCCAACTCAAATACCTCTTCATCACGATAACCACCAGGATGATTTTGAGGTTTGTCTTCACGTGCTCCGTTGCGGCAGCTATCTGGCGTTCATCGCCGTCTCCGGCTTTGCTCTCTGGTTCGATTCCTTCGTCGTCGTCGTCGTCGTCGTGAGCGCAGGACACATTCGTACGTCCTTGAATGAACCATTCTTGGTCTCCAACAAACTTCAAATACCCAAACCCGAACCCAACCCGCCAAGGCCCCGCTTATGATCTGCACGATCCATTGCTTCAGGGTACGCGGTGTCTTTGGGAAAACACCTATTGTCGCACTCGCATAATGTTTGGAGGAAATATAGGAGCGGGAGCGGGCTAGCAGATGCGGGGTATGTTCAAATAAATCCGCCCTCCCGAGGCTGAGTTGGTCGGCCTTCGATTTGTTATTTCTCGTGACCTTGTCGTTCGTTATCTTCTTCGACCTATTGGCCTTTGTGCACTCCTCCGAGTTGCCACTCCCAAACGAACTTAGATTAGAGCCGTCATCCGCACCCCGCTCGCACTCCAACAGCCCCACTACTCCTCAGCCTCGCATCCACGAGTGGGTTACTGGGCATGTTCAATTTGGCCGAGATGTGCGCGTAGGATTATTGTTGCTATAAGATAGAATGTTAGTTAGTTATTATAGTACAAAAGCAAGAATGAGAACAAGATTGAGGAGGGGGAGATGAGGACGAGAAGGAGAAGACATGAACGCGATGAGGGAGGGAGAGGGGACAGATGTTAGCTCCATTTCCGTAACAAGGAAGCTGTGACCCGCATGGTGTATGCGTACTCGAAGAAGGGGTAGAACGGCGATCGCAAAACTGGTGAAAAGAACTTACCCAACAAAGCAATATCGATCATGACGCATCGATGCCAACACCACAGGTCTATAGACGTCGACATTGTCCTCCTAGGCATCTTGACCGGGCCCGCGAAGTATACCCGTCATAAAGCCCACTAATCGTCCATGGGGAGATTTGGTATAAGAAGCAGTTAGGAGTTCCATCACGCTTGAATGAGGCTCGGTTGGGTTGGATGTCTAACGTCTAACTGTCAGTCGTATGGCGTTGAGCTCGTATCGAATAATCCGTCTGGCAGCAGTGGACAAAGTCTAGCACGAGTGATCAAGAAAAGCCGAGGGACACGGATGAGATCGTCACGACGATGGTTGGGGTCTGGAGACACTGCTCGCGGAGGACCGTACGAGGGGCCGGCCACTCGCCGCCAACGGTTCTTGAGGTTGATGACTGGCCAGATGCAGCAGCCGTTCGGCCAGGTGTCGGTGTTCGTGTGCTGGGTTCCGCGGATGTCCTGTCCATCGTCCGACGCATCAACGCATCATCGACGTCATTCTCTCCTCGGCCTTCTTCGCTCCACCTCTTGCTGTCGTTCTCTCAGACTCTGAGCCACGACTCTCCTCAGATTCCGCCTCTTCTCGCCGCCTGACTAACACCAATATGGATATCCCCCGATGTTCGTGCTCTGCCGGTCACTGCCTCCCACCCAGCAGCAAGTTCCGTCGAAGATAAGCATTTGAGAGGGTCTTAAACTTTGTCAGATGATAGTGGAGACCATCGTCACGGTGGTCTAAAGGTAATCATGGTTAGCTTGGAAGATTGGAAAACAAGGGATGCCATTAGTACAACGCACCTGACGCTATCTAAGTTCTCATTGTGGGTTTTAAGACTGGCTCGAGACTTTCAACTACATTGAAATTCCTCTCGCCATCCCTGCATGACCTCCATTCCCGCCATCGTCGTCCGGGTATAAGATTTATCAAAGGAGACGAAATACAAACATGGCGTGCTAGGATGAGCCGGACATAATTAGTATCCTCTCGCATGCAACAGGAAAGAATGATGAAACATACCATTGGAATCTCGCCCAATTCGAAGAAAGTTGGTGGCCGATATTGATGTTCGAGGCCAACGTTAAGCATCAGGCGTCGAGAACCTAGTACCTAGAATGAGATTGAAGCCTGTTTTCAGACCTAGGTCGCAGCCAACTTCAAGTTGAGTGCAGCTCGTCATCGAAAGTCAAGCCATGAGTGAAGGTGCAGGTTGGAGACATATTTTGATCAACCATTGGTTCGACAGTGTAATGAGGCTTGACGTTGAGCTTGAGCACAAAATTGGAAGCTTAGCGCCTAGGTACTAAAGCTTCGGATCCTGGAGACTAGACGAGCCAACAGCCTATTGAACTTCAAGTATGAAGTGTCGAAGGTAAGTGGGAGAAATGATGAAAAGTTGATATCGAAAAGGCAGTGGGGGTCTGCAGCGTCGACGAATTGACCAACTCTCTAGGAAATCGACGCTTGAAACCTGACTTTAAGCTTGAACCTAGAGTATAAGTACTATCGATGATGTTGGGTCAAAAACTTTGGAAAAGCTTCAACTCGCAAGCGTCTGCATGAGAGCACATGACCCGGAATATCTGCACCCGACCGGACCGGCTGAACAGCGCTCGAGCAATTTCTGAGTTCTTGAGTGTTCTCTCTGTCCAACTCAGTTGACGTCAACGCAGAAGGAGACAAACGCCTCTACGATGCAGCTCAAATTGTACTGCTTAAATTTACTTGAATTACTCACCCTGGGCTGTCCATTTTGCGCACTTTCGCCCACCATCTCAATTCCGACTCGGGTCGACAGCCGCGTCGACCAAACCAGGGATTAAGCGTCGTGTAAAGATTGCAAGGACGTGTTGATGTCACCGCAAGTCTTGGGAGATATCTTATTCGATTGTGGTCAAACATTGCTTAGGTGACTCAGCCTGGCGCAAAGCCATGTGCAATTGAGCTGTGCGAGTTTCTCAGACAGTTGCCAAAAAAAGCTCTTTGCGGCGGCACCGCCAAGGCGTATAATATGTTCCTTGTTCTTATATTGAGAACCATTAGCTTGAGCCCGCCCGCTTTCCTTCCCCCGGTTCTCGTTTATGTCGAATGCAGCATTCAACGCCCCCGTCCTCCGCCCATGCTATGTTCAATCAGAGCAACCTGACAAATCTAAGCGGGACTTTCACGCAGCACAACAGCAACATCAGTTATGGATTGGCTGCTGGTCAAGGCACGCCGCTTCTCCACTTTTTCAACATCGTTGAGCCTAATGTTGGATTAATCTGTATTAGCTGGATTTGAGATCTTGACAAAGGCGACCGCTCCAAGCGCCTTCTACGACTACGGTCACCAATTTGACGTACCTCGATGCCACGAGAACACCCGAGTTTCTGTTCTCGAGAAGATAGACGACTGGGTCGACCTCGTCATCGAGATTGCGGCCTTCATTATGTGGCTTTACGGGGCTGCTGGAGCTGGAAAATCCGCCATCGCTCGTACTATGGCAGAGAACCTTCATAGTCGACAGAAATTGCTTGCTACATTCTTCTTCTCGCGCCAGGATTCCTCCCGAAATCACATAAATTCAGTTATCGCAACTCTCGCGTACAAAATCGCTCTTACAGTCCCTGAGGCTCGTCCTCTGATCGTCGCAACGATTGAGAACGACCCTCTCATTTTTCACTCCGGATTCGCGCATCAATTACAGCGGCTCATTATTGAACCTCTCCACCAACTCTCCCAGCAAGGTGTGGTATATCCGAAGGTCATCGTCATAGATGGGCTTGACGAATGCCTGAACCACAACGAACGGACCATCTTTTTGCACGCAATCTCGGGTGCCGCTGGGAAAAATTCTATGCTGCTCAAGTTTCTGATCACCAGCCGACCCGAAGTCTCAATCGCAAGAGTCTTCAATATCATCCCACTTATCGATGTGTCTGCACGACACTCGCTAGACGACGAACCCGAATCGATGGAGGACGTGGAATATTTCCTGTCTGCCAAGTTCGACGAAATCAAGCGGACCCATCCTTCGAGACGCCACATCCCGTTAAGAATATTTCATTCCGCTCTCTTACATCTGCAAACCCAGTTTTGACTATAGGACACTTGGTCAAGGGGTATCAAGCGGGAATTGCCGAGACACCATGAGGGGAGGGGGGGGGTCCACCTGAGGGTCTTAAACACGCAACTGATGGTGGTTCAAAAACAGCTGTAAATCGGTACTTTTGTGAAGAATATAATTAATTGGAACGGAATATGATCAAACTGAGTGCAAAACATATACAGAATATTCAAATTTTTTGGATGGTCTGTGCGCAGAAGGACAAAACGGCCTCGGGAACTATAAATTACTTAGTATAATTTCTATTTGCTTGATGATGCGGACCATGGCCCGCCTTTCAAGGTCTGGATGGAATCATGTGATGCCTCCAAGTCAAGGGTAGCAATACGCTATCCATTGAATATGAGAAAGCTGTAATGTTCTTCGATGCGACACGCCTGGTTACAATCCGGTTGATGTTGTAAGTCTTTCCTTTCAGACTCATACAATACAGCAGCTGAGAGTGCCCAGTGTTGAAACATTCAATGCCGAAACGAGCGTGCGCAATGTGCTGGGCATTTGTCAACACCATTCCTTGTATCGTTTTCTAACCTGTTAATAGATTTTTGTGGTCTTGCACCACTACTATCAGTAAGTAATTTCTTGTAACTACAGCTTTCTGTATTTAAGTAGTCTACCTTGGATGCTGTTCCCCCTCTGTTTGCCTCATGGGCTCACCAGGGTCAACCGGAATATATCCCTCCTTTTCGTGCCGCTTCACTTATTTCAACACCCTGTACCACCTCACATGTTTTGTGCTCACTCAAAATCCTTTTGGTAACTAGTTTTGCAATCATGGGTGCAGGAAGACTGCTGGAGGTCGCGTTAAAGTTGCGTGAGGGGCAAACCACGAGGGTGTAAATACTTAAGGGTCCTTCCATATATGGCATTCATTTCCTTATATATCCGAGGGGG
>Ga0247742_10003384_pt1 | contig 10064 bp, 10 predicted proteins | sample UWRJL208509C2_FD_180944 | JGI IMG/M metagenome (GOLD analysis project Ga0247742, IMG submission 180944) | Plant litter microbial communities from Arlington Agricultural Research Station in Wisconsin, United States - UWRJ-L208-509C-2 | ecosystem: Environmental > Terrestrial > Plant litter >... | reverse complement strand
CGAACGCCGCGACGCCACTCGTACGGCTCGAGGTAAGTCTGGCGCCCCTCGTAGATTTCTCAACTGTTCGAACGAGTAGCTCTGGCGCCGTTCTCTATAGCGTGGCCTATGGTTCAACTGTCCGCTTGGATTCAAAACGCGGACCGTGTGAAAAATAGACTACTGAACTGCGACGAACGCCACGCGAGGAACTGACCCATGCATATCTTGCTGACCGGCGGTACAGGTTTGATCGGACGTCGGCTTTGCCGCCACTGGCTCGGCCAAGGCCATCAATTGACGGTGTGGAGCCGTAAGCCCGAAGAGGTCGCCGACCTCTGTGGCGCAGGCGTGCGCGGCATCGGCCACCCGGACGATATCGGTGCTCAGCCGGTGGATGCTGTGATCAACCTGGCGGGCGCGCCCATCGCCGACAGGCCCTGGACACGCAAGCGTAAAGCCTTGCTCTGGGACAGCCGCATCACGCTGACCGAACAACTCATCACCTGGCTTGAGCGCCGCGAGCAGAAGCCTGCGGTGATGATCTCCGGGTCGGCAGTTGGCTGGTACGGCGATGGCGGCGAGCGCGAGCTGGACGAAGAGTCTCCCCCCGTCAGCGAAGATTTCGCCAGTCGTTTGTGCATCGCCTGGGAAGAGACCGCCATGCGCGCCCAGGCACTGGGCATTCGCGTGGTGCTGGTGCGAACCGGGCTGGTACTGGCCAACGAAGGCGGCTTTCTGCAGCGCCTGCTGCCACCGTTCAAGCTCGGTATGGGCGGCCCGATTGGTAACGGTCGGCAGTGGATGCCCTGGGTCCACATAGACGATCAAATCGCTGCGATTGATTTTCTGTTGAACCGCGAAGACGCCCAAGGTCCTTATAATGCCTGCGCGCCATCACCGGTGCGCAATCGTGATTTTGCCAAGACTCTGGCCTCGATCCTGCACCGTCCTTCTTTCATGCCGATGCCCGCTGTTGCCTTACGCCTGTTAATGGGCGAATTGTCGATATTGCTGTTGGGCGGGCAACGCGCCCGGCCCTCACGGCTACAGGCGGCCGGTTTCACTTTCCGATTCACCGATCTGCGCGCGGCTCTGGACAATCTGCTGAGCCGCCACTGACTTTAAGGTGTTGCATGACCGATCACGCGTTGCTGCTGGTTAACCTGGGTTCGCCAGCTTCTACTGAGGTAGCGGACGTGCGTCGCTACCTCAATCAGTTTCTGATGGACCCCTACGTGATTGACGTGCCCTGGCCGCTTCGGCGGCTGATCGTTTCACTGATTCTGATCAGGCGTCCCGAGCAATCGGCCCATGCCTACGCCTCGATCTGGTGGGAAGACGGCTCGCCCCTGGTGGTCCTGAGCAAGCGCCTGCAACACGCCATGACCAAGGAGTGGACGGCAGGGCCGGTTGAACTGGCGATGCGCTACGGCGAGCCTTCCATCGAGACCGTTCTGAAAAAGCTCACGTCCCAGGGCATCAGGAAAATTACCCTGGCCCCGGTCTACCCGCAGTTCGCCGACAGCACCGTGACCACGGTGATTGAAGAGGCCAAGCGGGTGGTGCGTGAACGCAAACTCGACGTGCAGTTTTCAGTGTTGCAGCCGTTTTACGACCAGCCGGAATACCTGCAAGCACTGGTGGACAATGTTCGGCCTCACCTGGAGCAGGCCCACGACCACTTGCTGTTGAGCTTTCACGGTTTGCCCGAGCGGCACCTGACCAAGCTCGACCCAACGGGCAATCACTGCTTCAAAGACGCCAACTGCTGCCAGAACGCTTCCCCTGCGGTCATCGCCACCTGCTACCGCGCCCAGTGCCTGCGGTCGGCTTCGGAATTTGCGCGGTTGGCGGGCATTCCTGATGGCAAGTGGTCGGTGTCGTTCCAGTCGCGATTGGGGCGCGCCAAGTGGATCGAACCTTATACCGAAGCGCATCTGGCCGAATTGGCCGAGAAGGGTGTGAAGAAGCTGCTGGTGATGTGCCCGGCATTTGTCGCCGATTGCATCGAGACGCTGGAGGAGATCGGCGATCGCGGGGCCGAGCAGTTCAAAGAGGCGGGCGGTGAAGAGCTGGTGTTGATCCCGTGTCTGAACGACGACCCGAACTGGGCGGCGGCGCTGAACACGTTGTGCGAGCGGGCGCCGTTGATGTTGTAGCGCTGCAGGAGCGCGCCTGCCCGCGATTGCGCGTTGTGGGAGGGAGCTTGCTCGCGATGAGGCCGGTACATGCCCTACATGATTTTGGCGGCAAATATCGAATCGCGAGCAAGCTCCCTCCCACGGATCCGGTTTGCTGATTGCCAGCCCGGCGTCTGGACAGCACGGAACAACGTTTTACGGCAGCTGATCATCCAGACGTTTGTTCTTCCAGGCGTCGCTTCCCGGCAGGATCAGGTTCAGCACAATGGCCGTCACGGCGCACAGGGCAATGCCTTTCATGCCGAAGTCGTCGGGGCCATTGCCTGTCCCGATCAGTACTCCACCAATCCCGAACACCAACGTCACCGACACGATCACCAGATTGCGCGCTTCGGCCAGATCGACCTTGTGGCGGATCAGCGTATTCATGCCAACGGCCGCAATCGAGCCGAACAGCAGGCAGAGAATTCCGCCCATTACCGGCACCGGAATGCTTTGCAGCAAAGCACCGAACTTACCTATGAACGCCAGGGTGATGGCGAAGATTGCCGCCCAGGTCATGATCTTCGGGTTGTAGTTCTTGGTCAGCATCACTGCGCCCGTGACTTCGGCGTATGTGGTGTTGGGCGGGCCACCAAACGCACCGGCGACTGTCGTTGCAATGCCGTCACCGAGCAGCGTGCGATGCAAGCCAGGCTTTTTCAGGTAATCGCGACCGGTCACGCTGCCGACCGCAATCACGCCGCCGATGTGCTCGATGGCGGGAGCGAGGGCGACGGGGACGATGAACAGAATCGCCTGCCAGTTGAATTCCGGTGCAGTGAAGTGCGGCAAGGCCAGCCAAGGCGCGGCGGCGATTTTAGCGGTGTCGACCACGCCAAAGTAAAATGACAGGGCAAAGCCCACCAGCACGCCGGAGATGATCGGCACCAGGCGGAAAATACCCTTGCCGAAGACCGCCACAATCACCGTGGTCAGCAGAGCTGCCATCGAGATCGCGATTGCCGTGTGATACGAGATCAACTCCGCCGCGCCGTCGCCCGTCCTGCCCATCGCCATGTTGGCTGCAATCGGAGCCATGGCCAGACCGATGGAGATAATCACTGGACCGATCACCACGGGGGGCAGCAGACGGTCGATAAAACCGGTGCCCTTGATCTTCACCGCCAGCCCCAGGAAGGTGTACACAAAGCCTGCCGCCATGACGCCGCCCATGGTCGCGGCCAGGCCGAACTGGCCTTTTGCAAGAATGATCGGTGTGATGAACGCAAAGCTGGAGGCCAGGAAAACCGGCACCTGGCGGCCAGTGACGACCTGAAAGCACAGCGTACCCAGACCTGCGGTGAACAGCGCAACATTGGGATCGAGCCCGGTGATCAGCGGCATCAGCACCAATGCGCCGAAGGCCACGAACAGCATCTGGGCACCGGAAAGAATGGTGCGCCAGGTTGGATCGTTGAACTCATCCGTGCTCATCAGGCGTCCTTTTGCTTGGTGCCGAAAATCTTGTCACCGGCGTCGCCCAGGCCCGGAATGATGTAGCCGTGTTCGTTCAAGCGCTCATCGATGGATGCGGTGTAGATCATCACGTCCGGGTGCGCGTTCTCGACGGCGGCGATGCCTTCGGGGGCGGCGACCAGGACCATGGCGCGGATCTCCCGGCAGCCGGCTTTCTTGAGCAGGTCGATGGCGGCGACCATGGAGCTGCCGGTGGCCAGCATCGGGTCAATGATCATCGCCAGACGCTCATTGATCTCCGGGACCAGTTTTTCCAGATACGTGTGCGCTTGCAGGGTTTCTTCATTGCGGGCCAGGCCGACGGCGCTGACCTTGGCGCCTGGAATCAGGCTGAGCACACCATCGAGCATGCCAATGCCCGCGCGCAGGATCGGCACGACGGTGATCTTCTTGCCGGCAATCTTCTCCACCTGAACCGTACCTGCCCAGCCCTGGATGTCATAGGTTTCCAGCGGCAGGTCGGCAGTTGCTTCGTACGTCAGCAGGGCGCCGACTTCTTGGGCCAGTTCACGGAAATTCTTAGTGCTGATATCGGCGCGGCGCATCAGGCCGAGCTTGTGACGGATCAGCGGATGACGGATTTCACGAATGGGCATAAGGGGAAGGCTCCAGCGGCGGGCAAAAAAAACGGCTTAGATTAATCTATTCAGTCGTAACTTGTCTTACCGGTTAGGTTCCTCTTTCTTACAACGTTGGAACGCCCGTGCAACGTTAGTCCAGAATCGCTTGCTCTGGACTGACCGGATGCGTACCTTTGCCCGCTTTTCTCACACTGCCCCCCTGGAGAGCGTCATGTCCGCTGATCTCGAGCATATCCGTCAAATCATGCGCGAGGCTGACTGCCTGTACACGGAGGCCGAAGTCGAGGCGTCCATCGCCCGCGTGGGTCAACACATCAACAGCGTGCTGGCCGACCGTAATCCGGTGGTGTTCTGCGTGATGAATGGCGGGTTGATTTTCGCGGGCAAGTTGCTCACGCATCTGAACTTCCCGCTGGAAGCGTCCTACCTTCACGCCACCCGTTATCGCAATGAAACAAGCGGTGGCGATCTGTTCTGGAAGGCCAAACCGGAAGTCTCGTTCATCGACCGTGATGTATTGATCATCGATGACATTCTCGATGAAGGCCACACCCTGGGCGCGATCATCGACTTCTGCAAACATGCTGGCGCTAGCGCCGTGCACACCGCTGTGCTGATCGACAAGGATCACAACCGTAAAGCGCGGCCTGATCTGAAGGCTGATTTCGTGGGTCTGCCGTGCGTCGACCGGTACATCTTCGGTTACGGGATGGACTACAAGGGCTACTGGCGTAATGCTGCGGGTATCTATGCCGTGAAGGGGATGTAAGTCATGCAGTCGCCACGCTTTCTGGACCAGACATTGTTCGCTGACCTGGCCGGGGCTGCGTCAGCCAGTCCGCGCGGGCGACAACACCACAACCTGCATCAGATGGAAGAGCCGTGCCATCGGATGGTCGTCGGCATGCAGCCCTCCACTTATGTCCCGCCTCACCGTCATTTGAGCGCTGACAAGGCCGAGTGCCTGCTGGTGCTTAAAGGCAAGCTGGGAATATTGCTGTTCGACGAAGGTGGCGGTCTGGTCAGTACAACCGTTTTGCAGGCTGCCGGTGATGTGCTGGGCGTCGACATCCCGCCGGGTTTTTTTCACGCCCTGGTGGTGCTTGAGCCCGACAGCATCATGTTTGAGTGCAAGGCCGGGCCCTACCTTCCCGTCAGCCCCGCGGAGCTTGCAGACTGGGCGCCGCACGAGGGTGATCCGGGGGTTGCCGATTACCACGCCTGGATGATGGCGCAGTTCGCCTGAGTGCGGCGGCTGTCTTGAAGCCTGCGCGCTCATGCTAGAGTGCCTCCCACTTTTTCGGGAGGCACCCATGACGTTATCGTTTCGTAGTAAAGCGGCGCTGATGTTGCTGCTGAGCCTGCCGCTACCCGTGCTTGCAGAGCCCATGCACGCGCAATATCTGCCGCCTGACGAGTTATCTGTTCGCGAAGGCGAGCCCGAGCAGCAGCAACTGTTGCAGATCACCGAGTACTCGGTCGTGGTCGGCAGCCAGCGTCAGTCCAACCAGCAACCCATTCCCGTGACCTCGCCTCTGGTGCTGCGCCTCAAGGGCAAGCCCATGAACAAGGGCGCGACCGTTAACGATGTACTGATTCACTTCGACGGCGAAAGCAAAAGCCTGAAAAAGCCCGCCTTTGACGACAAGACCCGCACCCTGACGCTGTATTACCCTGCGACGCAGTACCGGGTTTTGCTGGATCTGTTGCGCAATGAAAAGGTGTATTGCCAGTTTCTCAGTTACGCCAATGGCCACGTATGGGCCGATATCCATACCGGTGCCGTACGCGCGCGTTGAGCCCGCAGCCGGGGCGGGGGTAAACTGCCCGCCCGTGAAATCCCGCTAGTGTGTTGGAGTGAGCAATGCGTAAAGATAAGAAGCAGGTGATTGGCGATGAGATCGGCGATGCCCAAATCAAATTGTTCCTCGATTTCGAACCGGTTGACGCTACTTCGCCATCGCTGCACAAGCTGATCAAGGCCTATCGTGGGCTGCGGGTCGATGACTTCGCGCGTTTTCTGGTGTTCTTCAAGGAAGCGGGCTACGACCTCGACGGCAAGGACGAGCACGGCAACGACTTCGTCGCACTGATCAAGGATCAGCGTAACGCCGAGGAATACATCGAGTTGATCGAGCAAGCGCGCAGTTGATCTGGCGACTTTCATAACGGAGCACCTGCAACGGGTGCTTCGTCTGTAGATGATCCACGCATCTTCAAACGGTAGATTTCAACACTTATTACGAGTCGTATTGACTGTTCCTACAACTACGCTCTGCGTTGTCCTCTTTTAATAGTGCCGTTTGAACACATAATTGCCTTTGTGCAATGTGGCACATCCAATTTGAGCAGGATGCTCGAAACTTAACTAAAAGGATTTAAAGTGAAAAGCCCTAAACGTGTCTTCAATAGTTTAGCTGTACTGGCAGTTGCTCTGGTTCTTGCACCTGCTGCCAATGCGGCGTATCCAAGCAAGATGGATGTCACGGTAGAGCTCTGGAGCGGTGTTGCCGAACCGTTATCACTGACTTCTGCCAGCTGGATCCCGCCAGGCACTGACCTGAGTTCATACGTGATACCTGCCGATCACCCCACTGTATCTCTAGCGCTTACGCTTGCTAACCCAAGAAATGACTCGGCCAGCTTTCGACTGGGCAGTGAGGGCAAAGAGTGCGAGTTCAAGTTGGGACATGAAGCGAAGTTTCAGTGGTTCTCGGTCAATCCCGCTCCAGAAAAATCAGCGAGCGCGCGGTCCGTTGGTCAAGTTGCAGTGGGGTGCAGTGCATCGGTAATCAAGGGCACTGACTCATCGTCAGCCTATACCGTAAGATTTGTAATGAAGCACATTACCCGGTAACTAAATTAAGACTGAAACCCCCGCTGCGTGGGCGGGGCTTTCAGTTTTTTCACTTAATTCAGAGCGAGCTCTGAATCAGGCAAAGCTTGCCGCTTCGCTGTTCTCGACCAAGTCCAGGCTCGCATCGCTCTGGGCGCTGACACGCTGATACAGCTGCGCGTCGGTTTCCAGGGCTTTTTCCCGGGCCGGGAAGATTTCGTTCAGCTTGGCAGCCCACTCAGTGCGAGCTTTGTCCGGGAAGCAGCGCTCGATCAGGTCCAGCATGATCGACACCGTGACCGAAGCACCCGGCGAGGCGCCGAGCAGTGCCGCCAGCGTGCCGTCCTGAGCCGATACCAGCTCGGTACCAAACTGCAGAACGCCGCCTTTCTTCGGATCTTTCTTGATGATCTGCACCCGTTGACCGGCCACTTCCAGGCGCCAGTCTTCAGCCTTGGCCTCTGGATAGAAGCGACGCAGTGCCTCCAGACGCTGTTCCATCGACTGACGCACTTCGCTGATCAGGTATTTGGTCAGATCCATGTTGTCCCGGGCGACGGCCAGCATCGGCGCGATGTTAGCGGCGCGGATCGACAGCGGCAGGTCCATCAGCGAACCGTGCTTGAGGAACTTGGTGGTGAAGCCGGCGTACGGGCCGAACAGCAGCGATGTCTTGCCGTCGACGACACGGGTGTCCAGGTGCGGAACCGACATTGGTGGAGAACCCACCGCCGCTTGGCTGTAGACCTTGGCCTGGTGATGCTTGACCACTTCCGGGTTGTCGCAACGCAGCCACTGCCCGCTGACCGGGAAGCCGCCAAACCCTTTGCTTTCGTCGATGCCCGACATCTGCAGCAACGGCAGCGCTGCACCGCCTGCGCCGAGGAATACGAATTTGGCGTCGATCTCCCGCGTGCCGCCACTGTTGACATCTTTGATCGTCACGCTCCAGCCGTTGCCTTTACGGCTGAGGCCGGTGACGCGCTTGCAGTACTTGACCTGTGCATCGGGTGCGCTGGCCAGATGCTTGAGCAGGTTGTTGGTCAGATTACCGAAGTTGACGTCGGTGCCGTGCATGACACGAGTCGCGGCGATGGGCTCATCGGCCGGGCGGCCGGGCATCATCAGCGGCATCCACTCAGCCAGTTTCGCTTTGTCTTCGGTGTATTCCATCGATGCGAAGGCGTGATGCGTGTGCATCGCCTCGAAACGCTTTTTCAGGAAGGAAATGCCCTTTTCACCCTGCACAAAACTCAGGTGCGGCACCGGGGTGATGAATGAGCGCGACGAGCCGAATGTGCCTTTGCGGGCCAAATAAGCCCAGAACTGCTTCGACACTTCGAATTGAGCGTTGATCTGAATCGCTTTTTTGATGTCGATCGAACCATCGGCCGCTTGCGGCGTGTAGTTCAACTCACACAGTCCGGCGTGGCCGGTACCGGCGTTGTTCCAGGGGTTGGAACTCTCTGCAGCACCAGAATCCATCAGCTCGACGACTTCCAGCTTGAGGCTGGGATCGAGCTCTTTGAGCAGTACTGCAAGGGTGGCACTCATGATGCCGGCCCCGACCAGTACTACATCGACTGCTTCGTTATGCGCCATTTACCGCGTCTCCAAAATCTGCAGCACCAAATTGACGGCATGCGTTCCCCAGGTCAGTTGCCGGGCGTGGGAGGGCGTGCTTCCAGGCGTGCCCCCACATAACCCTGGCCGGGATCGCCATGTCCGATTCTTCGCAATTTTTCGCATCTTCAGCGGACGCCGCCGAACGAGCCTGCGTTGATACTTGATAGACAAGCATGAACGCATTTTTTAGCCCGAGCAGCCATTCGACTATCGTCAAGGCATCCGGTTGTGCAACCAAATCCGTAGCGGACAGGCTTCAGACTCCAGTTGTGGAGACTGCGCAGCAGCGGTCAGTCCTGTTCAAGGGGGCTGGGTCAGACGCTAATGGTGCATTTACAAACGCGTAACTATTCATTTGCTCGCCACACTCTTGTGAAGTTGTGAAAACCCGTTTTTTTCACGCTCTTTTGAAGACGTGAACCTCAAAAAGGGCTGCGCGATGGCAGCTCTTGCAGATCAGGTACGAGGCAGGTGTGGGAGGTTGGCGGGCAGGAAAGGTTCGATCGAGTCGAGGGTTTTCTCACCGTTGGACCACGCGCACTGACTGGCACATGTCTGTGTGGAAGGCTCTCTGTGGGCGATACGGAGGAGTTGATACCGGGTATCAACGATGCTGCGAGGCCCGATCAGGAGACGTCCTTATAATCGGGGTGAGATTATAGCGATGTAACGTTGAGAATTGATCCAATTTAAACGACTTTTATTCGCCGTTCGGTCACGTCGTGATCAATTGCCGGGCGGTAATCGAACGCAGGGACCTTGCGAGGCGGGCGCTGGACGGCAATGGCTGATGCAGCCAACTGAGTTTGGGTTCGTTTATTTCTACCCAGTCCTGGCCGACTGGAGCGGTGGCGCAGTGTTTGAAGGCCAGACAGACGCCGTGTTTGTCCAGGCGCGCGTAATGGCGATAGCGGCGGCGCAGCGAAAACAGTGACCAGAGCAAGTCCATGGCAGAACTCCGTGGCGTTGGGATGTGAAAAGTGTGTCGTATGGCGATGACATCCCGGTGACATTCGCGTGGCGGAACCGTGTCGCTGGCGCCCGGTCCTATTTTTCAGCTAGTGAGCGATGTTGAGAGGTCGCTATACTGCGGCACATTTTGTGCCTGGCCCATGGAGAGATGAGCATGCTGCGTCGCCTTTTGTTCGGTTTGCTTGCTGTTAGCAGTTTGACGCTGGTGGGTTGCGCCCACAGTCCGCAATCCCTTAGCCCACAACCCAAATTGAATGCCCAGCTGGCTGCGGTCGGTCGCGGTCAGCCAGTGACCGTGCGGGTGGTGGATGGACGTCCATCCCAGACCCTGGGCACTCGTGGTGGTCTGTACCCCGAAACCAGCTCGATCACTGTGAGCGGCCAGCAACTGCTGCCACAGTTGCAGGC
>Ga0247742_10003383_pt1 | contig 10065 bp, 6 predicted proteins | sample UWRJL208509C2_FD_180944 | JGI IMG/M metagenome (GOLD analysis project Ga0247742, IMG submission 180944) | Plant litter microbial communities from Arlington Agricultural Research Station in Wisconsin, United States - UWRJ-L208-509C-2 | ecosystem: Environmental > Terrestrial > Plant litter >... | reverse complement strand
GTCAGCACCAGAGCTGTTATAGAAAGCTCCAGCGATGTTCTGAATGATTCCAGGGTAGTAGAACAGGATTGCAACAAGAATGGCAACAATTACGAAGGTAACGAATGCCATGATCTGGCTTTGTGCAAGGAATTTGAGGGCGAATAGACCGATTACTAGTAGAACTACAGGTCCAACCCAAAGCTTGATTGTGGTTACAAGCTGGTCAGCAGGGTTAGCGGCGGCTACTACCACAAATTCATTAAGTAGGTGTAACATTAGGATTTTCCTTTTCTAGGTTCTTGCTATATGTCTAACGGGAGGCTCTTACAAAATATAATATCGGCTTAATTTGCAGGAGAACTAGTGTCTACAGCCGACTTCCCTGATATGAGGGAAGGATTTTTAATATCGTCTATATACCACTTCGTTCCAACATATTTTATAACCAGGCGATAATTTTGAGTGTAAACCGCATGGCTATTTGGATCAAGCCAAGATACGCTAAACTGAGCGCGTCGAGTATTAGGAGTTGGGTTCTCTTTAGTCACAGACTCCACAGAGAGAGTGCCAAATCGAGAATACTCAACCATTCCTCCTAATCCAGTTTTTGCTTGCAAAGTAGCCTTAGGTGTTACATAGCGAGAAATAACATCTTTGTTGGAAGAAGCCCAAGCTTTTAAATAGTTAATTAGATCAGGTTGAAGCTTGGCCTCAACCTCAGTATCTTCAGACCAAGTTGGAGTATTCACAGAATCTAATACCTTCGCAACCTTTGTTGGAGGAATAAAGGAAGGTGAGCCAGACACAGCTAAGGACTCGTTAGCAGAATCATATAAAACTGGTATCTGTAAATACAGCCAGGTAGCTGAGTTAACTTGTGTTAGGGTTGTAAACAAAGCATGTGTGTCATCAATATTATCAGACCCTATAAGATATGGACCATCTGTTACAGTTTGCTCTACCGGCTGAGCGTCATCAGGTGATGCTGGTTCTACTGCATCACCTGATGTATCACCTTCTCCTGTCTGGTTGGAAGTATCAAGCCCGTTACCTGGATTTGAATCTGTTGTCAAAGTTTTTCCACTAAAAGTGGGATCAATAAGATTTATTACAGACTCCGGCGCATAATTGAGAAGGAGTTTCTCCCGAGTATCACGAGCTACCGCATCTCCCGAATAATTCAAGAAAGCTTTTGTAAATCCAACTGCGATACCGCCACCTTCGACAGTCGGGAAAGAAGTATATCCGACAGCTTCCTGCGCTGCCGATTGCACCTGGGCTTTGGAGGGGCCAGAAGGCGGTAAAACAATTGATTTTAATCCGCTTAAAATCAAGATTGCGCCAACAGCTATTACTCCTATACGAACCGCTAATATCTTATTCCTATTGCCCGCAAAATTGTTTCTTTTTACAGGTTTTTTGTTTTTAGGCTGGAAGAACCCCTTCTTTTTCTGAGGAACTGCTTCAGGCTGGTCCTCAGAAATCTGGTTGCCGAATAATTGGTTGGGATCAGTAGATTCAGTACGCGGCTGAGGAGGAGAGTATATACTCGATGTCGATATTGGTTGGTTTATTTCTTCAGCCAGGTAATCATCCTCGATGATGACCTCTTGCGGGTACGGTTCTGTCTCATATATTGGCGCAGAAACAGGAACTTGTTGCACTCGTGGAGCTACTGTTGGGGTAGGTAAGGATGGTTTAGTGGGAGGAGCAACTTGAGGTCTTTGAGTGCTAGGGCGAGGTGGAATAGGAGGAGCCTGAACTGATGGTGTATTAACAGGACGATTTAGTCCTGGGCGACCAAGCTTGTTCAAAATATCTTTATTTTGGCGAACAGGGGCCTTGAAGGGTGAAACAGGAACAGATTTCTCTGGTTTCTTGTTTACTCCTGTATCTCCACCGCTATTGAGGTCGAGTTCTTCTGGTTCATTGTTATCAAAGGTAAAAGACATATGTTATTCTCCAGTTTTTCTATCGGTTTGATACGTTAAAAACTGAAATCATCCTTCTTGGTGGGTTTAGGTGTAGTAGGCTTAATCACAGAAGAAGGAAGTTCCTTTTTTTCTTCAACTTTAACTTCTTCCTTCGAAGAAACTTTACTGGGAAATTTGGGCGGGAATGGGCGAGCATCTTTTTGAATAACGGGTTTCTCAATATCAACTCGGGGTGCTTCATTGTTGAAGGTAGATGGTGCTAACTTAGGTAACACGGCGGCAGGTTTCTGCACTCTGCCCTCGGGCAGTAGGTTAGAGCTGTCGATGTTTAGGATATCCTTCAATTTGTTTGGATCGGATTTTCTTGAATAATCTGATCCTTTTTCAATAGACTGGTATGGCGAAGCCAGTTGGGGTAGGGACTCTTCGTCAATGACATCCACTCCAGAATGGAGAATCGGTACGGTGAAAGCTTCTTGCGAAGTTTTCACATCAGTAGGAGAGACTCTAAAATTAGAAGCATTATTATATCCAGTCATACCTTCGGTCTCAGGTATGACTAATAATCGTTCTAGACGTAATGGAGACTTTGTAAGGTATATCATTTCACCCATGCCAAGCTCTTGCACTTCCGATGGCATAACTCTGAATTCTTCAACGTCTTCGACCGTACCTGAACCAGTTCCTGATCCTCTTCCTAGCCCAAACAGATTGCTGGAATGTTCAACTGATTGACGGAATTTCTTTTTCCAAATAGTGCCAGTTAATCCAGAATAGACTTTTGCATCTTCTTCCGTGTTAGCTCTATGGATAATAAAAGAATTAATGATACCTAGAACTTGATCTAGGAATGTCGCATCTACTTTCCGGAGGTCACCTAGGGCCTGCGTAGACAGGGTTACAGGCATGTTAGCATCACGAGATTTGTTAATTAGACCAATAATGTTGTCAGACCCAATTGCAGAAAACTCATCAATGAAGACCTGGAATGGTTTAGAGGCTGGGTCATCTCTAAGTTCACTGCTTACCGTTTTTAGGTCCTGGATGATAAGGTTTGCAACCAAGGCGGAAAGTTCTTGATAGTTGGAGGAATCCAGAGAGAACACGATAATTTCGCCCGTGTGGGCTGCTTCTTTAAGATTGATGTTATGTTTGTGAAGCTTATCAATCTGCAACCATGGTCCTGCCACGGAATGAAGAATTACCTCTAATTGGGATTTCAGACCCTCGATAGCATCTAATTTAGTTTTCGAGATTTTAGCGTCATTTAACTCATCGATTCCGGCTACAATATCATGATATGCAGGGTCGGAGCCTAGTGGAATCGCTCTCTCTTGCAGATAAACAGGGTTTAAAAGAGTGACAATATCGGAGAAAGTAGAAGTTTCCTTCTTAGGGTTTCCAATTAAGACCGAAAAAAGCATCTGTAGGTAGGAGGAAGCTTGAATCTTATAATGCTCCTCACTCCACTGCCTTGAGGCTATTAGCAAGTCCTTACGACGGGTTGCTTCTCCACGAGCTAGAGGATCGTAATAAGCTGGACCCTGTTTGTCTGGACCAGTGTATTCTTGGGTCTTAGGCTGCATAAGCCAGTGAGTAAATTTGCGATCATAGCGTTCTGCTAGTCGGTTGAGCAAAATTGGGACATCAGGTCCACCTTTAAGGTCAATAAAAACCATTCCCTGACCACGACGAATAGAATCTCTTGCCTTACTCATTAGGGTTGTTGTTTTACCTGCTCCTGCTGCTCCTACAACAAGGGTGTGCGCCGCTGCCTCTTTATCAGTTTGTATGATTTTTTTACCGATTTCAGTGATCCCAAGGGTGCTTCCATTCATGGGACCATTTTTGTCTGTTTGAATCTCAGCAATGTTCTTTTTGCGACGGTATAACTCCCATGGAGTGATACGGAATTTAGTTTCAAGCCATACAGGGCGTTGGAACCAACGCCAGCTTGCATAGGCTAACCCAACGAGGATTCCTATTGGAAGCCCTAATGGAATTTGATGGACGATTAAGGTTAAGATTCCTGGCAAGATTCCGATCTTGCCGGCCAGGATGTTTGGAAAGACTGTGAGCCAAGAACCGATAAAAAGTTGCACTATTGGAACTATAAAGAACGCCGCTACGATCAAATAGAGACCTAGAAAGCTAGCTATAACGGATCGTTTTATTCTACCCCATGAGAAGGTAAACCATGTAGCAACCGCTGTTAATGAGATAACGGGTGAGGCTACAAAAAAGGCTATGGCAATAAGAAGACCTGTGGCATTAGTGCCCTGTTGGTCTTCTTCTGCTGTTTCTCCAGCGAATGTCGTGTTTACTGAACCAGACAAATTAAACTAGCCACTTACCCAATCTTTTTTATAAAAGAAACTATTTCTTGATATTGTTGTGTGCTTTGCTCAAGCTTATTCTCTTCTGTAAGTTGAGCAGCTTTGGTTATTTCAATAAAATGCGTTTTCTCTGCTATCAGTTCTTCGGCGGCTTTAATCTCTTCCTCATATGTATTGATGCGTTCTTGAGACTCGTTTATAGTAGATTTTAGAGAACTAATTTCTGCGCTTAGCTGCTGAACAAGGTTAGGAATCCCAGATGTTATCATTGTCGTTGTTTCAACAGGGGCTACGGCGACTTCTGTAGCAATAGGAACTGCTGTCTCTTCAGGGTCTTCTATTTCAATTGAATCTTCAATTTGAATTTCCTGGGGCACAGACTTCTCTTCCTCTAATTCTTCTAGAAGAATTGTTTCTTCATCTTCGTTATTACTAACTACAGAAGGCGAAACCTCTGTTTCAATAGGCAATGATTCATTTACAATAAAGCTAGCGATTGAATCTGGGATAAGTCGCTCTTGCTTCACCTGAGGTTCGAGCAAAGAGCTTCTTCCCGCCGGACTAGCCACTTCTGCAATTCCTTCTTCTACAACTTCAGAAGTCTCAACTTCGTCAATAGGGTCTTCTTGAGGAGGAAGATATCGAATTGGGAACTCATTGTCATAGATCATTTCAACTTCTTGTTTACTCCATAGCCCAAATAAAGCCTGCTTTACGATGAAAGGAGATAACCCAAACTGACGAGCGGCATCGGAAACTGTAAACTCTCCAGCCCCAGAAGAGATTAAATTCTTCTCAATGATGTTCTCTCCTGCAGTTGTCCCAATAAATTTGAATTTCAAGTCGTTGATTTTAGATTCTTCTAAAGTGAAACTGTTTGCAATTCCTTCAAGGTAGGCTTTCCTATTCGCCGCGAGGGTTAGTAGTTTAGAAGGTTCAACAAATGGGACATTAAAATCCTCAGTATCCTCATTAGCTTTCCAGGAAACATTTACATTTGTCCAAGAACTTAGCTCATCAAAAGCTCCTAGAAAATAATCCTTAATGAACCCTGTAAGAGGCTGTTCAGGCATCATCTGATAAGTGAGTACATAATCAACCACTAAAGGATTCTCTTGATCAGTGGCAAACTTGGAAAGAATCTGATTGCTATGTTCTTCGTTCACAAGTCCGCTTGTCAGAATCCTTCGCAGGAGTCCTGTTTCATAGTTTGTTATATTTATAGCGTACGCTTTACCCTGTTTTAGGTAAAGCTTTCCTTGGGTTTTCTTGTCCTGGCGGGTAAACTGAATAGCACCAGTACCGCTACCTATTTCAGGGTCGGACAGTAGCTCGTTTAAAGAGTCCAAAACAGAATTTTTAAAATCGTTTCTTCCCATGAAATTTTCTCCTAAAAGCCTTGAATAAGTTAGCTATTCAAAAGAAATATCGGCCAGAGGTTTACTTTGAATCCTTTTTGTAAGTACTTGCCAGTCGTTTCAAAGCATCTAGAATAATTTCTTTTTTAGAGAAAATTTTAATAGCTGGCAAACTTTTTAAGATGGACTTTCCATATTGTTTCGTGACAAGCCGGGTGTCAAGGATAGCAACAACTCCTTTATCCGTTTTAGATCGAATGAGTCGTCCAACTCCTTGGGCTAACATAACGTTTGCATCTGCAACATACACGTCCATAAATCCGCTTCTGCCGCTTTCATCTGCATAGCGTTGACGGGCAAGTGAAAGCGGGTCATCCATAGGCTTAAATGGTAGTTTATCGATTATGATCAAAGAAGCTGTCTTCCCTGGAGCGTTCAACCCGTGCCACATTCCCATTGTAGCAACGAGTACGCTTTGTTCATCTTCTTTGAACTCTTCGATTAGCTGAGCGGCGGGAGCTTCTCCCTGAATTAAGATATTCATTTTAGGGAGACTCTTGCGAAGATATTCTCCTATGCTTTTTGCTCCAAAGGTAGTAGTACTTAAGACTAAAGCTCTACCTTCCATGGCCTGGATAAGTTCTTTTGAAGTAGTCTTGACTGCCTCTGTGTGATCTTTGCGATCCGCCCCAATCGGAGCGGGGAAGTTATTTGGATCGGGGATAAACATCATCGCTTGTTTAGCGAAATCAAATGGACTGTCAAGCTTAACTGTTTTGTAGTTAGCAACGGTATCAATAGAAAGGTTATGAACGGGAATATCGAATTCGCCACCAACAGTTATCGTTGCACTAGTCCCAATCATAATAGCTTCTCGTTTTTTGAGCGCTGCCTGCAACTTAGGACCAACTCTCAATGGGGCCGCATACAAAGAAGGAACTTCTTCGTGGATGCTAGTCCAACGAACTGTCTGAATGCTATCATCCAAGAGGAGTTGGGTGGACTCTGCGATTGAATCAGAGTATTTTTTCATCACAGACAAAGCTTTCTTCATCGGCTCTGAAATATTTTTATCCTGGAGGTCTTTGTTAGCTTTTCCGCTGATGCGGGTAGTAGCGGCACTGAGACCAGTCAACAGTCGTCCTAATTCATGAGGCATAGAAGTGATAAGTCCTTCTTCCAGAGACAGTAGGGCTTTGTCGAATCTTTTACCAATTCTTTCGACTTCATCAACTTCAGCTTCTCCAAATTCGGAATACTGTTTGAAGCTCTTGTGAGCATCTTTGATAATTTTAGTCGAAAGCTTAGTTCCCCAGGCGGATGAAAGATAGTTGTCCAACTCATGCAATTCATCAAAGATGTATGCTTCACGGTCACCCAAAAGGTTGCCCTCTTCCGTCATAAGATCGTGTCCGACAACCGCGTGGTTTGTAATGACGACATCTGCATACTTGGCTTTATCTCTTGCTTTTTCTGCGAAGCAAATGTCCCCAAATGGGCAAGTGTTTCTTCCCGGACACTCTGTGGAAGTTGAAGAGTATTGTCTCCATGTTTGATCGGAGACTACTGGGGCTTCGCTTCGGTCACCTGTTTTAGTTTTTTGCGCCCAGTTTTTAAGATTACCAACTTCTTTGGCAACGGCTTTCCCCTTACTGCTGGGAAGACCAATATCGTCTGTGCCGAACAAACTATTTGCTTCATCTTCTAGTTTCGCTGCATCAGCATCTTTGGCTAAGCAGAAATAATTTTCTCGACCTTTTAGAAGAGCAGAGGTGAATTTTTTGCTGGGGTCAATTTTTGATACAGTCTTTTCTAAGAGAGGGATGTCTTCGCGGGTAATTTGCTCTGATAGCTGCTTAGTAGCAGTGGAGACTACGGCTTTACGACCTGTGATGATTAAGGGAATAAGGTAGCTTAAGGTTTTTCCAGAACCAGTTGGAGCTTCTATGAGCAGTTGGTGTTCATCGTTTAAAGCTGCTTCAATTTCAGCTACAGCGGTCTCCTGTTGTGGTCGATGTTCACCTTTGGGGTCAAGTTCGACAATTTTGCGGAGAAGGTCTACTGACTTTGAGTTAATAGGTTCGGACATAAGTGCTTTGGGAAAACCAATCTAAATAATCTGTAAGACTTATCTTAGCATGGATTATCGAATCATCTCCATTAAAAACTTCTTTAAGCCAACCTTGTCAGCCAGTCCGTGGGTAAACTCTTAAGTTCCTTGAATTCGCCCATATCAGAAGTTGACTGCGCTAAAGCAATATTAACTAACCAGTCAGGTGTGAGATGGATTGCGCCATGCCAAACGCCCTTGTCACGCAATAAATCCAGTATCAGAGGAGAGCAGTCTTCTATCTTAGACAAGCGGATTTGAAAACAAGCACTGTAAATCAAATATCTTTCAGCCAAACGACCAGCACCCCACTTAGACTCAAGCTTTTCTTCTAAGGAAACCTTTCGCTCAACAAACTTAGATATGAGTTCACGGGTGGATGTTGGAGTCTTAGCGCGGCTGATATCAAGATTGTAGATACTGTATCTGTGGTCAAAGCGGAAAGACATTCCTCCGTCTGATCCTAGTGTTGACTCTGCATATACTACAGGACGACCGAAATAAGTATCAGTAAACCTATACTGAACCTGTATAAAATCTTGATATGCTCGACTTATTTCTTGGTAGCTGCGGGTCCATTCAAGTTCGGAAAAGAGACCTGGGGTTGTCAACTCGGAAACCTCTTCGGGAAGTTCCCACATATCCGCTAGAGGCCATGTTCTCTTAGGAAATTCACGACCATATGGAGTCGTCCAGTTCATAGAAGACATATTATAATCGCTCCTTCCCTCTTAGTAGTGGTTTATACTCATATCTTATATGCGTTCTAAAGAAAAGTCAATTTTATTGATGGCGAAATTTAGATTTAGCATAATTTCTGAGCTAAAAATATCTTTCATGGTAAACTAATAACACCTAAGTTAAGAAAAGGAATAAAATATAAATGTCAGTTAGTGAAGAGACCCAGAAAAAGCTCGATGCAGCACTTGGGAAAATTAATAAAGAATATGGTGTCGGGTCGGTCATGCGTCTTGGAGACAAGGAACATGTTGATATTGAGGTGATTTCTACGGGTTCACTGGCAGTTGATATGGCTATTGGTGTTGGTGGATTGCCCAAGGGTCGTATCATTGAGATTTATGGTCCTGAGTCCTCAGGAAAGACCCTCTTGACTTTGCATGCTATTGCAGAAGCGCAGCGTGCGGGTGGGGTTGCAGCATTCATCGATGCAGAACACGCACTTGACCCTTCTTGGGCGAAAAAGATCGGTGTTGACATTGAAAACCTTATCCTTTCTCAGCCTGACAACGGTGAGCAGGCACTTGAAATTGCAGAAACCCTAATTCGCTCGCAGGCTATTGATATTCTTGTCATCGACTCTGTTGCTGCCCTAGTTCCCAAGAAAGAGCTAGAGGGAGACATGGGTGATGCCCAAATGGGTATCCAGGCTCGACTTATGTCTCAGGGTCTTCGAAAGATCACTGGTGCTATCCACGGCGCTAACACCACTGTAATCTTCATCAATCAGCTTCGTTCCAAAATTGGTGTTGTTTTCGGCTCTCCAGAGACGACCACAGGTGGAAACGCCCTAAAGTATTACGCTACTGTTCGTTTGGACATTCGTAAAATTGGCGCTATCAAGGATGGCGACCAGATTACTGGATCGCGCACCAAGGTAAAGGTTGTTAAAAACAAGGTTGCTGCTCCATTTAAGACCGCAGAGTTTGATATTCTCTTCACTAAGGGTAATGAGGGATTCTCTAGAGAGTCTGATATTCGTGACCTTGGAGAGAGCCTTGGTATTATCAAGAAATCTGGTTCTTGGTACACACTTGCTCGTCCAGTTGGAGAATATGCTGCTGGACTTCAACTTGGTCAAGGTGGAGAAAAGGTTCGTGTTAATTTCAAAACGGATAAAGCACTAGCTGATGCCATTGAAAGCGAAATTAAAAATCTTATCATCGGTGGAGAAGCTTCTCTAGAAGAGGTTGACCCGACAACCGTGGATGTCTAAATCTAAATGACTTCCATTTCGGAATTGCTACTCGCCAATATTGACAGCATAACAGAAAATTATGCTGTCAATATTGGCGAGCCAAGCAAGGCAATAGTTAATTTGAGGGATGAACTCTTAGCTAAAGGAGAGACTATCCATCCCTTCCATAAGGGCTCTTTAATCTCTGAAAAAAGCTTGGTTGCTATTGATGGAGGAAGGGTAACCCAAAAGTTGGCTGGTGGTGATCTAATCATTGTTGGGGCAACAGTTGGAGAGGGTTATCAAAGCAAACAACTCTTTTTTGATTCAGATGATATTCCCGCAGAAGCATATTCCGCAGTCCTACCACATACCTCAGCTAACCAAAACGTAGAAGCTGCTGTTATGGCAGCTTTGGAACTCAGGTTGT
>Ga0247742_10003381_pt1 | contig 10070 bp, 7 predicted proteins | sample UWRJL208509C2_FD_180944 | JGI IMG/M metagenome (GOLD analysis project Ga0247742, IMG submission 180944) | Plant litter microbial communities from Arlington Agricultural Research Station in Wisconsin, United States - UWRJ-L208-509C-2 | ecosystem: Environmental > Terrestrial > Plant litter >... | reverse complement strand
GTGGCGATATCGTATGTACGGGTATGTCGCGAACCTTTCGAAGTCTTGCAATCTCTAATCCTCGGGTCTTGTCAGTATTTGCAGCTGACACATGCAGCCATCGAGCTACTTATCCTCGGGTGTGTCAAATTGGAGACGCACTGGCAATCTCACCTGATGGAGGCCATTACGAATTTCCTCTTGCCCTACAAAAATACTGCCTGTATACGGCTTAGCCCTCTCTCTGTTTTTGGTGCGGCACTCGCAATTCTTGGAGCTGTGGGCCGACTACTCTGCTTCAAAGAATTAGGTCGACATTTCACGTATGATGTAGCCATCCTCAAATATCACCAGCTCATAACGAGTGGTCCTTATTCCTTAGTCAGGCACCCCAGTTACATCAGTGGAACAATCATGCATGCTGGGGTACTTACCTGGTTCTTCGCAAAGGGGTCCTGGTGCAGAGAATCTGGGATGCTCGAGCGACCAATTGCGTGGCTTCTCATCGTCCCAACAATATGTTTGTACGTTTTTACACCTCTCATTTCCATGCGCAGAGTAAAGTACGAAGATGAGGTGTTGAAGAAGGAATTTGGAGAGGAATGGGATAAATGGTCACATAGGGTTCCGTACCGATTAATTCCATGGGTGTACTAGCTCTATGCTTCGACTAGTGTATTTGACTTGCTTTTATCAATCTACTCTACGATCCAAGTCGATAAATTTTACATTGTTATCTATGTTTACAATATATAGTATTACATTCATCTGACACAATTGTTGATCGTTCGAGTACCCGCAGGCGCTTATTATTTTCAGCTGTGTCCGAAACTATTAATTAAGAAGTACGCTAAAGTGAATACTTACAATTTGTATCGAAGGAGATGTGCCGCATATGAAGGTATCAACATAATTTGATGAGGTACATAGGTGGAGAGATTGGCACGACTGAATCACGAAGGGCAAGGTACATGGAAGTGTTCCAAACGTTTCCTTCGGCTTTGGACAATAACCAAACGCGGACAATGTCAACCTTGCTTGAGAATAAACAAAGGCCTAGAGCGCCCTCTGCTGAGGTAGGTGGATTGAGATAGCGAGGGGTGTGGGTTTCGTGATCTCTGTGGCGTCAGAGGGAGCGGAATGCTGAATGTCAATATAACAATCGCCGGGCGGTGGATCAACCACAGTGTCGCGTTCCAATCCCTGTTGACTGTGGCTACCGGAGGCATCGGGCGATGTAGATGGAATTGTTTCACGAAGCACTTCGCGAACGAGCTGTCGCCACTGTTTGTAATAGTGCATGTGGTGTAAAGCAAATTTGGCCCTTCCGCTAACGTTCTGTTCGTATGTATGCGCAGCGGATACTAGGGATTTGAATGCCCTAGCGAAGTCAGGTTCACGATGTAGAATATGTGCCCATGCAGTGTAGTCAAAGCGGGAGAGGTAGAGGATGCTGATGTGAAATGTGAGGACTTTGGTAGTTGGGTATGGTGTCTCCAGACCATGTGGTGTGGTTTGACTCGGAGCTTCGTTCTGTTCTGGAGATTCTGTCTGGGATCTCTGAGGCTCGACGCGGAGAAGGTGTTGAGTGAGAAGATTTATGACCGATATAAGCTTTGAAAGTAGCCGAGCGTTGTGCTCCCTGTCTTTGGTATTGGAGCTGACAAGGCTGAGTGTCATTGCCTGGATTACTTGCATGAAATCGCCTAAAACTTCTTCCTTGTAACACAAGCCTAACTTCGAAAGATCCTCAGAGCAGGTATCTGAGAGCGAGTTTTGAACGAATGATTCGTAGATTATGAGCAGCTGTTCTTTTAGGTCTGATAGGTATCTTGTAAGTACAAAAATCTTAGACTCGGACAACGATGAACATTTACCTGTACGTAGCGGCTCGGGTAGAGATGCAAATCCCTTTGCGCTTTTCAAACAGGTTGGGATGAGCATCCTTCCTGGACTAGTCCTCTTCGAAGTATCATCGGAGGTGACCTTGTGTTCGATCTGCGGGTGTTGTTCCCAAGGCTCGTCGGTGAAAATGTAGGAAAGTATACGAACGAACACTTCTAGTTGCCGCTTGCGAAAGATGTGGATCGTGCGACTGTTCGCCGTCTGGGGCATCCTAGCCAGTAGAAAGACTTCATTCTCGCACCGTATCATTGTATTGCTTGGACTCCTGAGAGAAGGCGACATTCGTGAAGCGCGCTGTGCTTTAACCCAGCCGGGCAAACCCTCAATCATGAGGTCGAATATGTCGTCCTGGCACACGTCAAGGGGAAGTTCTTGGAAGCAATGGTACACAGCAATGGCCATAGACTCCTCGCGAGCGTCATTGCTGATGATATGTGACAAACCACGCGCAGCATCATAGTCCGCGTTCCCAGATACCTTTGGAAGGTGTCCGACAGGAAGCGAAGATCGTGTGGCTATCCTCTGCCTCTCATCCAACCAAAATTCGTCGAGGAGATCCCAGTTGTGAAATGTTCTAAGGAATTTCAGTTGAAGGGGAAAACGGAGTCGGTCTACCAGCTTCCAAAGGTAATAGTGGCGACCCCATTTACGAAGCAGGAAAAAGATGGGGGAGACTGTAACAATGGCCATACTGAAAAGGAAGCTCCCGGCACAGGCCAAAGCCAAGCGCACAGGCCAAGATGAACAGAAGCGAAGGAATGCCCATGATTGAGGGGATTTGTAGGGGCATTCGGAAGGAACTGATGATCGTTCAGGTTTATTGATCAACCAGAAGGATTGAAGGCACGGCAATGTAGTGGTGAGAAATAGGAATATGAAAGTCGACCCAATTGCTGTGATGACTGGAATTGCCACGAGGTAGTACCCGAGGTGAAGTAGGAAGTCGGCTAACCCCACAAAAAAGAGTATCAACGCTAGCTGGAGAAGGAGTGGCAGTCCTGCAAAGATTTCTGGAACGAACCAATCATGGAAAGCTTCCGAGCGCATCGTACGCATGGCAAGAATTTTCCTTGAAGATAGGTTTCTTGGATATCGTTGAAATTCTCGTAGCCATTGGAGTGAGACAATGCCAACGAGGACGGTGATCAAGCTCAGAATAAGGCTGAGAAACCAATAGGTGTTAACTCGAACTGCGTAATCGGGCGCATGTAGATGGTTGGAATTAAAATCGAAAGGTTGCTCTCCGAGAGTTTGGTTGTTCAGCAATGAAGCAACATGAGCCATGAAAACGAAGGTCGTGTCCGCTTGATTTGGTTGCAAAAACTCGCACGCTTGGACTAGAAAGGCGGTGACGACCGCTGAGAACAGGCCTGCCTATTGGTTAGGTTAGGTTAGCGCTGCAGCGACGCCTCAACTTAAGTTCAGAGCGAAACGCTCACAAAAATGAGAAGGTTTTGGACTTCGTCCTTCCATGCGTCACATTTCAACCTGTCTTCTTCAAGGATAGGTTCAAGACAGGTTTTCCACAAATTTCCTGCCGGCTTTTTTATCCTGAACCTATCCTTATCCCCACATCTCCAGATGTTTGGCTAATATGAAGTTTTAATGGTGCTTCGTCAGAGAGACTTTGAATCTAAAGCTCACCTTCCCTGTGCTACAGGCAGAGTCAGGCCTCATTGTCAAAGAAGGGAGTTGCGCATGAACGAATTGGACCCCCAGTATATATAGTCTCGTAGCACGAGGGTCTCCCATCACATTTTGGAGAGGGCATTCGCCGACTCGGGACCATAGTTTTTTTTAGACAAAAGAGAGCGAATGATCATTTATGGTTCCACCAATTAGCAGGGGTTAGGGCGGTCAGCGCTGTAAAGAGAAGCAGCTAGAGTGAATTAGCCGATCGTCGTCGGTATCACAAGTGAGAACAGGTCAGGAATCTCGGAAACCCTGGGGTGTATTGACCAAGCAGTGATTAGGGCAGAAGTTCTTCAGATCATTGTCAATGATAGTATCAATATGAAAACCTGGATGGCCGGGGTGTTTGATACTCATTTAAATGGTGGGTGAACGTCTGAGCGTGCCGCCCGAGACAAAGGTTGTGCTGATGATGGAATGGGGATAATGTCTGTTGTAGGCGCTTATTGGCTATGTCCAGACTCGGAGTTGAACAAACCTGCTCAAACGCATTGGCAGTCATTCACGACTATCGCGAAAGAAATCGTAGTCCACTTACGGCCATTACATATGATGGAGTCGGGTTTGATTTCCTACAAGAAACACCTTCACCGAAACGGATTACTAAAAGAACATCATATTTGTCATAGCAGTCATAGGTGTAGTCCTTGAATAGCGCTCGTAAACGTGCAGGTCCGTGGTAAGTACAATCGTGAATACAATATAACAATGCAGTACATCAGATGCGAGAAGAGAACATCCGTGAGACACCAAAAAAAAAACACGATCCCCTCATCATTGCCCGTAATACTTCTGTGGTTGATCACGGTACCCTGAATAGCCACCCTCCTCCTGGAGTTTGACAGGAACATATTGAGGAGCAGCAGCTGTGACAACCTCACGAGAACTTTTTCTAGCTGACCCTCGGCGAATACAGCTCATGATACCGAAGCCAATGAGGACCAGGCCAATGAGGAGATTTGCAGCCAAAAGGCCGATGGCGATCAATCCATACCTCTTCACCTCATCATCAATGTTGACGCTGACATGGGCGCCGCCGATGGAAGCGTCGACGGAAGACTTGGAGGTTGAGGACTCGGCAACGGCAGCGGCGGCCTTGGTGGGTGAAGCAATGGTGGACAGTCCAGGAGATTCATTCGAGCCGCCAAGAAGTTCGAGAAGATCAGCAGGTGCGATCTCGGGGGGCATACTAGCCATGGTCTCTCCACGGATGGTCTTGACTTGAGCAGCAGCCTTGACGGGGTCAATTTCATTCAGGAGTTGCATATATGGGGAACCGGTTCCGCCAGTTGTGGTGTCGCCGAAGTCGAAGCTGTTAAAGATTGCATGAGTTTTAGGTACAAGCCCAAAGCAAGCAAGGTGGACATACGCAGCATAAACATTGCGAAGGAAAGTATCTCCTAGAGAGATGTCAAAGTCATCCGGAGCCCAGTTATCAATACCCTTGAACGAAGAGACACACGCGACGGCCTCACTGCCGTCAGGGAGTTGAATGGTGTCGGTTAAAATGGAAAGGTCAAGGGGGTGGAAGGGGAATTCCTGGCCACTGGAGGAGTCCTTTATCGTGAGTTGATATTTGTAAACCATTTACTCGATTGCTTACCCGAATGAGAGTGCAAGACTTGCGGTTGTGTTGCAGGGGAGGATCCAGACGGACTCGGCGGCATATTTGACAGCACCAGGAATGTGAGAGTAGATGGCGTCGAAGATGGCAACGGGGAAAACGCTACTCGGGTCACCCGTGTCTAGGAGGGTAATGGCCTTGCCAGACGGCACCCCCTTGATGGTTGAAACGACTGGAATGGAAGTACCATCGACTGAGATACCTTCAAGAAGAGTTGTCCAACGAGAGCCTCCTTCAGGAAATTGCGGCAACTTGGGCGAGTTGGCGATGGCAGCCCACTTGGGATCGTATTCGCCGATACCGAACGATCCACCTTGAGTATCTTCCAGGTCGTCAGTCCGTGCAAGGTCAAAGGCGATGAAGTTGGGTTTGGAAGGGCTTTGGTCGAAGATGCTCTTCAGGACAGATTTACCCCAGTCTGCTGACGGCCCATATTTGCTCTTGATGGCCTGGTTAATGGGCGACGCCCTATCGACATCGAAACTAAGACCAAGGAGACCATCGATCTTGAGGTCTGACAGGCTACCGCCGAGGCTGTTCTCTTTAACGTCGAGGAATGCTTGCCGCTCAATTTCGTATGAACCAAATTTAAATGGCGCGACTGCGATTGTGCCTTTCACGCCGTAGGTTCCATCACCGTAAAGAAGTGAAAGCGGGATTCCTGTATCATTGACCGTGCCAAGACCGTTTGGGGGAGAAACCCTGCGACAGGATGAGGTGAATGGACATTGATTCAGAACCGACATGAAACACACCAGAGATCTGTGCTGCCAGTGTCGAGAGCGACGTGTACCTCAACATCATTGATAGTGATATTCGATGTATACTGCATCCATCGTGAGCAAGGAGATAAGTAGAGAATGGGAAAATGTGGACTTACTCGGATATTTTTGACATTACCGATAGGGCTGGCCTCTTTGTCGGTATTACCGCCAAAATGATACCTTGAACCTGACCGAGGACTAGTCATTGAACCGCCTCTGGGCGCGCGTCGTTCGAATGGAAGATTCAAGCCATCAACCGAGCTCCATGCCGCAGACAGAATCAAGAAGAGGGAGATCGGAGTCGAGAAAGACATGGCGATCACGGGCTAGACCAATCGCGACGCAAGAAGAAGAGAGTCAAGAGAAGAGAAAGGGAGGAAGACCAAGGAGACGTCAATGGGAGGAACATGCCGCTTCTGCCTGTCTTTATATGAATGTCGCCCTGCGCAGGTCCGATGAACATGAGGGTGGACGCCGCTGACCATTCAAACACAGCCCCTTGATCACAGGCACACTTGCGTCGTACTGGATGCATCCAAGACGACAGCCAATTCAATCCGGTCGACTCGGACGGCGCCAATAGTATACATTTGAGGGGTCCAAGTCACTGAAAACGTCAGCAAATTAGAGACCACCGAAGAGTGGTGCATCGATGGTGAAGATGTGAAAGTGCGCAACACAAAAATTAAAGGGTGTGTCCAAACACACCGCATGAGTCCCATTCAGGCTCCATTCGGCGTTCCCCAGTGGCACTCCACTTGGCATTATTGCGATGGCGGACCTGGGCTCCCACAGCATCACGAAAATGATATGTAGGCGCGGGTTGTGGTCGTCGGGCGGTGCGTGTCGGGGCTGCTCAGGGTTGCTCGGCGATCGTTTGACTAAATGATCGGGGTTAATGAACCTATTGCGGAAATGGGCATCTATTTATAACTCGCAGCGTCACAAATTGCGGTTTAGTCAGGACATAAACGTGTGTAGTAGTATCAGACGGTTGGGAAAAGACTGCCACTTAAAATTATATAGCCCGTACCTTTGCTGTGAGTCTTGGCGTTCCAGAGAGAACAACATGTTGAAAAAAATGTTGGGTTCTTAGGACTGGGATGGTGCCAGAGATCCAACTCGGACGTTTTGGAATCAACAAGAAACTATAGGCGAGCACTGGCTGAAAATACAAGTCTTTCAAGCACCTTACAACTACAAAGTAAACTGTTGGAACTTCTGGCGGAGAAACAGCTAAAAATTGCTCGCCGCTCAATCGGCTTCAACCAGATCGTTCTGGCCGCCAAACAACTTCAGCCAGTTCTTTATGCCGCCTTGAAGAACGTATGCCGCAGATTGGGAACCTTCTGCTGTCTGTGCATCAAGATAGTCTTGATACCTGTTCACCGCGTCACGTCTAGGTACTCTGCGGATTAAAGATTTTACATACCATCCGGCACATCTGGGACCTCGACCGTTTGAACTCTGACAGTAAAATATGACCAGATGGGTGTTCTTGAACTTGTTGTAAAATTCCAGAAGAGTGTCATAGAACGTCTGCGCCGCCCAGTTATGGCTGCCACGGACATGCCCACCCTGTGGAATACGGAAGAAAGTGAATAAAAACATTGATGACAGAGAGACATAAGAAGTTCATACGGCGTGGTCGTTTCTACGGACGTCAATGACAGCAAAAGTCTCAGATGCATTAGGGTCACGAATGAGACTCGCTAATTCTTCCGCGGTAATCGAACTAGGAGAGGACTTCACGGTGGGATAAGCGTCCCACCAGCGAAGGAGAGCTGTTGTGGGAATATTTGTCGCTGCGGACTCTTTTGAGGCGTAGATCTGGAACGAGGCTGTAATGGAGAATTGATTTAGTTACTTGATCTTATTGATGTCAAAGCTTTAATGACTTACAGACCCATTCATTCACATCGTAGTCCGGTTTACGAGCAGCAATTTCTGGAGGAGAACTGGCGCAACATTGAGACGAAACCTCAGCCTGATAATATATATTGAGGTCGCTTTTCGTGTCCACAAAGAGTGTATCTACGAATAAATGTGTTGAGAAGTAAACGAGACTGCAGAGTTGGAAAATTACTCTGAAATCCTGCGTCAGAAAGGAGACTTTTGTATTCATCCTCAAGGATGGCTCCAGAGATGCACCCAATATAAGCAGCGAGGTCATTCTTAATAGCTTCAGGCAACTGTTTGCGTGCAACGATCTATTTGGAATTGAGTATTTATTATCGGAATGCAGGGACAGAGTAAAGAAACCCACGTCATCAAGCACAATTCGTCCACCGGATTTAAGAACCCTGTAGACTTCCTTGAAAAGGTTTGCCTTTCCCTCCAAAGGCAGCAGATTGACAACACAGTTGGAGAGGATGCAATCGACTGATCCAGACTCGAGTGGGAGCGGCTCTGTGAGAAGGGCCTGAACAAAGGCCACTCGGGGAGGCTTCAAACCTTTCTTGGCTGCGTTTTTCCGTGCCAAATCAATCATATCCTGATGCAGGTAATTTCAGAGAGGATATCAGCACTTTATTTGGAAAACATACGCTCGACATGTCCAACCCTATGGCACGTCCATTCGGCCCCACTTTATCAGCAGCGAGGAAGACGTCAATGCCACCACCGGAGCCAAGATCTACCACTGTCTCTCCCTATAGAGAACCATAAGATTACTGGCGAGTATGAGAGGAAGTGAAACATTGACTTGCCTCTTTGAGAGTAGCCGTTGCGACTGGATTTCCACAACTCAAGCCCATGTGAGCTCCTTCAGGCACGGAGCTCAGCTGTTCTTCGGTATATCCAAATGCTTCAGCCACGCTTTTTGCATCTGTTACACTGTAAGAGTTGGCCCACATATCGAAAGACAGGCCGTACATGTAGCTGATACGCCGTTGCGTGCTCTCGCGCTGTAGGCAGCGTCAACAACCTCGACAATGTTTTGCGAGGGCTGAGCGGGCTCGGGCTGAGGCACACAGCAGCCAGGGCTGGAAAAGGCAGCAGAATTATTCTTGCTTGTGCAGCAGTTGGAAGACATGTTTGGATGAAGTACAGTTCATGTTCAAGGTGTGTGAAAAATCAAGATAAGAACGGCGCCAATTTCAATTTCGACATCAATTTCGGAGTTAGCCGAATTTGAGTGAGCGCCTACATCCCGTGCAATACGACCTGGGTCTACGGCTACGTGCTTCCGGTCAAGACAACTACATCCTCTGCAGATCTACTCCCAGAGGATAAGAGCTAAATTATGTATTATAATTTATAGAATGCTTATGTAGTGATAATATAAACTCTTAAAAACACAGACTCGTCACAGAGCAAATCCAAGAGAATATGGTTGGGTAGTGTATAAAGGCGAAACTTGAGTCTCCTGGTTTTTTACAGTCTCACTTGACTCTATAATGGCTGGCCGTGAGGTAGACAATGAGAAAGGGTCGATCGACGTGGCTTGATTGCAGAATGTGTCGTCCGACGGCTGCACATCAAGGACAACGTGAGGGGTAGCCTCGTTGGTGGGAGGTGGCGTATTCCTATCAGAGAATATCTCGAGGACTATTTTCTTCCACTGCAAGGTATATTGTATCCCTTTTATGCTGTGAAATGTGGTATTCCCGCCCACTGAGTCGTACTGCCGCAGTTTATGGACTAGGGCTTTGAACGCTGCAGCAAATACTGGAGCGCGTCGACTAATAACCCACCAATCACTAGGGCTGAAGTGTGATACGTAGCATTTGGCGGAGTACGACAAAATGCGGGTTGTTTCTGCTTTTAGGAGCGAGATGTGTTCGTCCATGCGGGATATGATGGAGGCCAGACGGGAGAGTAGTGTAGTGTTCTCCAGAGTAGTGGTGTCGCTCAAGCCGGATAGAGTAACGCAGTGCATGACCTGTATAAAGCCGCCTAAAATTTCTTCGATGTGGCAAACCCTGAGGTGACGATCATCTGCATCGATTGTTACGATAACGTACGCAGAGAATATAGATACAAGCTGTTCCCGAAGCACTGTGCGGCCAAGTTAAGTGAGGGTATCGTTAATGATACCGATGATGCATGACTTACCGAGTGATATCTCTTTAGGAAGCTTCTCGAGCTCCTGCACGCTCTGTAAG
>Ga0247742_10003380_pt1 | contig 10074 bp, 7 predicted proteins | sample UWRJL208509C2_FD_180944 | JGI IMG/M metagenome (GOLD analysis project Ga0247742, IMG submission 180944) | Plant litter microbial communities from Arlington Agricultural Research Station in Wisconsin, United States - UWRJ-L208-509C-2 | ecosystem: Environmental > Terrestrial > Plant litter >... | reverse complement strand
CGCCCCAAGACCCAAGTCGATGTTCGCAAATTTGTACCAACTCTCTGCGTGGGCGGCCATATACTCTTCGAACTTTGTAATAGACCGCAAGTCTTGACTATGACAACCTTCAGGCATTGTTAGAACAGCCCCTTCTGATGCCGCTGACTCGAACGTCAAACCACTATTGAACATGTTAACATGTAAAAGAGAAAGGTTACAATTTCATCACTGACGACGTATCTGTGCCAAGCGCAGAGATTGAGGAGCTAGCCAAGTAGCTTCTCTGATTCAAATCCTCAGTATATCCACGAATTAGGCACCGCCCATTGAACGGGAGCTTTATTGGTTCGAATCCATCTGGAACGAGGTCTTGCCCTGGGTTGATCGGGTCATCGGCTGGGACGCATATGTTGAAGAGGAAATCAAACGCTCCTGACGATGTTAGACTCCCAACATCGCCAATGGAGACCCCTCGGGAACGATATGCCTTGTGTAGATATGTATTTGCCTGTGGGATCCAGAGAGGATATCCCCAACGTTCGCCTAAAAGGTGTTCCACATAAATTTGATTACTGGGTTTCCGCACCGTTGGAGGTGATAAAGATGCAGGTTTCTAGCATCTTGGTTAGTCTTATTTTCTCCAGATCCTCAAAGAAGAGCTGTACGTTGGTAGTCCGAAGGTTGTGGGCAGAATGTGCCTGTTCCTCGTGTTCTGTCTGGGAGACGACAGACACATCGATCAGATTGATCTGGAGGACAATCTCAGAAGCTTACGCTTGCCTGCACGTCTGCTTCTACATATTGAAATTAGCATTCGGACAGACGAAACCGCCATATTGGTCTTACCATTAATATTCACGACCACAGTCGTGAAGCGATTATCATTGGCCGAAGTATCTGTGGACGATGCGAAGTAAGAAACCCTATAGTACCAATACGACCGCGGTTCATATTAAACTCAGGCAGTCACATTATTCGGAGACTTACTGTGGTGCTATAGCAGGAGCAATGGAGTTAACCGAAGCTTGGGCCCCCCTCTGAGCTGGTTGCCCCCCACCTCGACTGCGGCCGCGGCGAGGAATTGGCTGATTTGGAGGTTGTGATCTTGTACTCTGCAGAAAGAATCAATCTCATTACACAATATAAAGCAATTGGAATCATGATGTTCTCGTACCCGAGGCAGTTGAGACTGGTGTGACATCGTCTCAGCGGAGTCAGACTCAGTCAGTGCAAAGGATGGCCTCAAGTGTGCTTACAGCGCCCATCCGGACCGTATACTTACCCATTCAGTCACATGTCATCAGCAAACAGGACGGCCGATCCCTCTCACATCGGGCTCACCTTTCCCCGTGTACTGACTCTTCAGCCATTGGAATAGTCTCTCGCTGCTCAGAACGACAGACAACAACCGGTCCACTCAGGCTCTTGTAGCTCTCGCCTCCTGCTCAGTCAACTGGAAAAGCCGGCCCACACAGAGTCCCTCCGCTCCCATAAAGAGACAGCTCGAGCCCTCATAACTTTGAAACTCTTCAGTATCAACGACAACATCAACCCATGAGTACCTGTAACTTCAGGATTTGCTACGATTGGAAGGGAGACGTTACGCATCACCAAATTCTCTCCTCATTTCTTTCGCCATTCACATTTGCATGGGCCAAGCTCGCATCCTGTTGCCATCAAGTCCATTCACAATTGGCACTATAGCCAACCAGCTTATGTGGTCCTTGCGGACCCCTCCGTAGTCTTCTACCCGCTCTTTACCACGATTAAAATCCGAAAATTGCGGATGTATGGCTTCTTCTCTGCACTGACCGCGTTCCTTGAGCTCTCCTCACTATCAACGAATGGCTTACGTCCAAGTCACAACTTGCCACTAAAACCTAACACGCATGGCTTTAACGTGTCCTATCGCATGAGAGACTTAGAACCGACCATCTGACTCTGATCGTTGGAACCAGGACACCCTATCGGCTTATTAGGTCATTGGTCGTGGTACAGGGAGTGTTTGCACTCTGTTCAACTTCAAGGCATCGAGGTCATGTACTTAGGTTCGTCTCATCCCCCATCCTCACATTTAAAGCCAAATTTGACGACCTTACTCAGGCGTCTCTAGCCATGATCGATGAATACACATCCTGCTTGTCGCCAGCGTTTACTCTTCCACCTACTAGCTCACCGGACACCCTATCGCATCAGCCATCGTCCGAAACAGATGTACCGGATGGCAGGATCAATTCAGCACTCAATGCTCAACGTTCACCGCCTACGATGGGCGCATGCTACATAGACATCGTGGTCACCTGCTACGGCCACTCGCCATCTAACTCAACCGTCTGATAGACGCCGAAGTTGGGCTATGAACGTCTCCTCCAGGTCCAGTCTACGACTCCGATCCCTGGTTGCTCATCCCGCCAAAACCTCGGACTCTAGAAAACTCTGAACAGCGTGTCTTACCACCTCTAGCACGCCATCGGTCGTGTTCCATTGCCAAGTCAAACTCGCAATCCGTACAGCGTGACCCATTGCTTATGCTCCATGTCAAAACTGGACTCCCAACTACAAACTCTGCAACGACCATCCCTTGCTACCTGTCGTCTCCCTTCTTTCCTCGGGATTTAACCATAAGGGTCTTGAGTCGTGCAGTTGCACCAGCAAACCGGGATACTTACGGCTCAACTGAGTGCAAGATGGCTTAACCAAAACTACAGACGGCTCAATAGGACAGGCGGCCACCTGATTCGCCCATAACCTTCAATCCAACTGGTATCTGGAACCCGGTACTAGATCGTTTGACGACAATAGTAGAAGCCATTTGATAGCCTTCTTACCATCGCTATGCATTTCTGGAATTGTGAGTCAACGGCTCAGGAATAACAAGTCAGCAACATTTACCATGTGGCAGTATTGGTGTCATTAGAATTGTAAGGTTCGACAGCATAAGTTTACTTTGATGTAGTATTTAAAAACCAACATGGGTCATAAATGAGGGACATCATCGAGCATTAGATATCATAAAAGGTTGATCCCGTAGTCATACAGCGAACTATCAGAACAAGCAAACAAAATTGCATGGGAAGACATTACGGCCCTTTTCCCGGCGTGTCTCGTCTAGCAGTTCGCCTGTCCACCAGCCATCATCTGATGTTGAGGTCACAGCGATGATATCACCATCTCGGAAGTCAAACTCTTCCTCGATTATAGCAGTGTAATCATACAGAGCACGCACTGAAAAAGTCGTTAGACATGTTTCATGAATGCACCAAACGCTGAGGACACGAAGTGCAGCCACGATATAACAACCCACCGTAGAACAGTATTGGTCTTCCATCTTCTGTAGTGGGTGGCGGCGGAGAACGCGAGCTGCTGGCAGTGGGCCTTAGATCCTCATCTTGCTCTTGAGGCTAAGAAACCAAATCAACCATATTCGAGTCGGGGTCAGAAATCGAGTGAGCATATTCAAGAAGAAACCACACACTTTCTGAGAGTCCAAATAAGTCATGTTAGTGTCGGAAAATCAGATTTGAGAGAGTCAAGTTAATCCAACGAAGAATAAGAAATCTAAGGGTAGATCCACCAGAAGATCAAAGGAGACGCACAAACTGTTTGATGTGAATATTGCGTATCAACCACAGCTCAATGTCTTGGTCCGCGTCCTTGCCTACGGTTTTACCTCTGGCGACATCCGTTGCCTGAAATCGTGCGCCGCAATTGGTACTTGGCAGAGAGGTCAGATGTCAGCGAGAGAAACCGTAGCCCACAACAGGAACATCATACCAGTCAATGGAAGCGCTAATGGACCGTTTCTCGACTTTAGTCTCCTTCTTGCAACGAGGGCACCTATATGTGTTGAACGATGTCCCCCTCGTATCGTCCTCCTGTTTAGCTTCCTGAGTCAATACCACCCTCATGACGAACTTCGTATTTGGCCCTCGACGTTTCTCGAACCCAACTTCGTCGGTCACCTGGATCACTTCGTCACCTGTGTCCACACAGAGGTCGTACATCTCCTTGTCAATAAAACTGATGAGAGTGCGATCTTCTGCGGTTTTTTTGTCTATAAAGAGGAGCCGTACGGCTCCTTTGAATTGCTAGATGAAGATGTTAACGCCCGACTCTAGCTGTGTATTGCGCATTATACGAGGAAGTGTACTTACTTCCAGTGAGCCTGCGTAGTGGATGGAGATGGGAAATTCGCGTCCAGTCGCATCGACGAGCTTCAGATCTGCCGATACACAGACTGTTGCCCTTGGATTCATCGAGCTCATATCCATGAGCATTAGAGCCTGTAAAAATACATTGTGAGTACATGATATAAGTACTGTGAGTGAAGGCTTGACATACTGAGTAAGAAGTCAAATAAAACAGGATATCTTCCTTGCACTCGGAGAGGATCTGCAAGACAGTCTCGTGCCTCACTTTGCTCAAGGTTTTCAATTTCTCAAGCTCGGTGGAGGTATGCGTCAGCCGCCTAGATGCCGCATTAGTCAGTTTTAAAGAGTGAAAATGATAATAAAATACCAAATCATTTTTCGCTGAAGCTGCAACGCTCTAGGTGTTGATGCTTCTGGCAAATTGTTGATTTCATCGAGAAGCTCGCGAAGTTTAAAGGTTAAATCCTTGATGGCCTGTTTGTTTTGGGACATTTTCTGCGTGCCAGTATGAGTAGGATGCCACCTTAAAGACTTCACACTCACATCTACAATGGTCAGAATACCAAGCAATCCACCAATCGCGTCTTTCAGCGGGCCTCCAATGACAGGAATTGCCCCCACAAAGGGTGCTAGAGTGGTGCCCACAACATTGGTGTAATCGAGAGCGCGGCTTCCAGCGGTCATCTTTGAGTCGACGGCGGACTTGGTACCCGGCGCTGGCGCTAGTTGTCCGCGAGACACGATCGTAGCGCTCGATTTAACGACGGTGCTAGAGGCAACCGATGATGCACAGAGAGATGTGGTGACGAGACTAATGATCGCAGACTCTTGTCCCGTAGCATCGATCTTGGTCCTTTGGATGAGTCTCCTCAGCCACTCAGAAATCGGGGAAGGTGTCGGTTGAGACATGGGTATGTGCGACATCTGTGAGCAAGATATTGCAAAGTAGTGTTGGTGCTAACGCCAGACAAGAGAAAAAACGGCCTCATGTATGGCAGTTGACGTGTGGATGGGCGTTGACGTTGGCTGGTGACCCTAACGGCACTCAAATTCTCCGTTGTCTTCAACCCGCTCTCTCTCAATCCAACAATCCTTGGCAAACATGACTCCCTCTCTTCACCCGCGTTCCTCCTCTAGGCTACTGCCTCCGCTTTGAAGGATTGAGGATTGTTGCCTTCCCTCTCCGCGTCGCGACTCCGATGCCGGGGCTCAAAAGCAAAAAACTATAACCTGAACAGCTTAACCTCCAATCGACGAAGCCCGGCAGCCTGAACTCCATGTTAGTAAATATTCCCTCTCCCTCCGTACTCAAACTAAATCGACGATCCTCATCAGCCCCGGTCTAAGACACCTCACTAGGCCGGAACGTTCGATCCTCCAGCAAACTGAAAAGTGGGATCACATTTTCGCTGGGAGTTTCCAGCATCTCTACCGGTCCGTAACCTACCTAACTTGCAAAACTTGCGGTCTGAGTCCGTCCTCGAGTGTTTGATACGACAGGATTTATTATGCACATGCTTTGAGCGCCTCCGCGTCAACTACGATTCTCCTTTCATCTCTCGGACACCATCTCGCCTCCCGTCCACCTCAGGGTCCAAACGAGCGACTTTGCAGGTTAGAAGATCTTGGAGGATGGTGTATCGGCAGCAATGCCTTATAACTCGGCCAGAAAGCGGTCCCATTTCTCAGTTCTCGATTTGTGATCGGGGTCGTAGAGTAGACTCAGAGATGTCTTTATCTATAGTATCATCGATTTTAGTTTTTAGTACAGAAGAATAGAGGAAGGTATACTCACTCATTACTCAGGCCCCGATTCGATAATGCGACCTTCTGCTTTCCAATGATCAACTACCACCAGGTGCCAACCATCAGACCTTCAGACAGCCCGGTACCTCCATTCTAGATCCAAATGCAACTGCAAGTGCTTCATCTCCGTTCAGAATCCACTTCCTTCCCTTCCAAATCAAAATCCTGGACCTATACCTCTCCCCCGAACACTGCATCCTAGAACTCTGCATCCCTTCCTGATCAAAATCTTGCACTCGAGACCCTTGGGCCTCATAACCCAGAGTGTGGTTTGAACTTTTGGCCAATGACCAGATTGGGGAGTTCGAGGCCTCGCCAGTGTTTCTACCGGTGTCAGCCATACATTGACGTTGGTATATGTGCCAACTCGGGAGTCGATGAAGTAGTCTTGGCAAGTGACCATGACATCTAGCAGGTGGTGATCGCAGGCGATCAACGTCAAGCGTCAAGTGTTTGCCGCCTGGTACATCCGTTTGGGACAATGACCGAGGAAATGGGATGAGTTTGGTGTTGGACTGAACGCTGGCAGAAGAGCCGAATTGTTGCGGTCTGAGATTGGGATCGTCGACTTGATCTGGAAGAGACGAAGCCTGGAAGATAGGTAATTAGGATGGGTATATGAAAAGAGGACGAAGGAACAAAGGGAAAGGATGAGATAGACGAACCTGCACTTCGCTGCCTTGGCACTGGCTAGAGTACAGGAGTGAATCCCCTTTCGAGCTATCGATGGGTCGATGGGGTTCCTAAGCCGAGGTCCGACGCTGCTGCAGGAGCTTCAAAGCTTCCACAATCGAACGGGTAGGCCTCTGACAGCTTCCGGCGGCGCTTCTGGCGTTGAATAGTCTCGGATTCCCAGCCTCTATTGGGCACCCTTCCCAATTAGGGTCCCTTCCCCTTAGAGTCTGGGATCTCGCCAACGACTCACAAGGCCTTTGGCGTTCGTGATTTTCTCGGCGCTGACATAAGCCTCTCACCGCGGTCGCGACTCCCCTATTTAACTGTTATCGTATCAAAATCTCATCTATCCACGCCTTGCCCCGCCATATCACCTCCAAGGCATACATAAAGTGTCTATATATCGTTCATAATCACTATTTTGGCATGGATCGCTTCTCATTTCGTCTATATGCGCAAGGAATACCTGATCCCCTCGACTACGACGTCAACGATGAGATACTTGCAGCAAGTTCACCCGACCTATCATCCTCTCCGAGTTTACCACCATCCGATGACTTTGAGGACCCCTCTCTTCTTCTTCTCTCAGATGATCTCCCGGATGATGACGACGACACGGATTACATTGAAATAGTGCAACCAAAGAAACGAAAATCTCCATTGACTGACACCGAGAAAGCTCGGCTCGTTCTGCAGTTCATGCGCGACACACTTTCCAAATTCTCCCTGAGGCAGTTCCTTGAGACTATTTTCAAGTCTGAAGACGGAAAAATCAAGAATTTCACAAATATCTTTCTTGCAGACGGTGGCCACCTTCAGCTAATGGATATATGGTGGGAGAAATCTGGTGGAACACGGAACATTGAGATGAGAGAGTGGTCGGTTGGAAAAGCTGCACGGGCATGTGCCCGCGAAGCCAGCTGGCTATCAAACCGAGCTTCAGAGGGACCTCACGAGGAGGACGCCAAATTTCTTCGTATTTCATCACGAAATGTAGATGTGGGATTGGTGAATGGATTTCGAATTTATGAGCTCCTCGATCGCTACGAACGCGTAACACCTCATCTTCAAACAATACTGAAGGCCATAGTTGACAAGGAGAAGAATCTGCAACCTGGTAGTCGAGACGTTAATGCTGTATGTGCATCTCAGTCTCAGTTTCACGCATTAGTGGGCAACATTTGACAAAATGTGATAGGGAAGAACATTGGCAACTTCAGTTATTCTCAACCTGCGAAGCGTGAAGCTGAATTATCATTCTGTAATGAACACCCTGCTCTTCTGGGATCATGAAGTGCCCAAACGACTGGTGCAAATGTGCAACCATCTTGGCCTCACAACATCCTACCCTTTCAAGCACGAGCAATAGCCGCATTAAGCAAGAGCGCCACACTTCTTGCTCAGCGCGCGGCAAATGACCCATCGAAAATCAAGATGTTACCGTATGACAACTTTAACTGGGTCGCTCGCGCATGGGAATCCACTGCGCTGCATGGTACAGTAACCCACGACAAAGTTTCAGCTCTCTTGGTTATTCTCCCTACTCTTCCAGAAGGACCAACTGCGGCTGAGATAACAGACACCCGCAACTTTACAGCAACTGAAGGTCGTCGCCATGAAATAGACCCATCAAAGTCATTATTGGATATCCTCCCAGATGCCGCTGATCATCAAGTCTTTTGTGGAAATGCTATCCTACACATCATGAATATTTTGGCAGCAGATGTGCAATCGTTCGGCCAGTATACCTCTCGCATTCCCTCCTTTGACGACCCTACTGCAATTCCTCCTCGAAAAACAGAGGAATACTACCTTCCCACCTTTGATCAAGAGCAGGGGTCGACCCGGGGAAATATGGTAGTTCTCGAGCACTATTTTGGAAAAGTCCTTAATATTCCGAAGGAGACATTTGAGCATACCATGTTTACAGTTCTTGGGGATCGCCTCACCACCGTCCGTGACCGTGCAGCCCAGGATCAGCGCGCCATTGACCGCTCAGCTTACCGCTTCGACCATCTATCCAGCTTTTCAATGGTCAGCGGACTCATGCATTTTGTACTCAACTTCATGGAAGCAATTGGGAAAAATGCGTGGGGCTCATCGTCAGCCAGCGACGATGTGAGTCTTCTGACTTTGCGCGACACTCTACCCAACCGACAAGCCGAGATCGATATGAAGAAAGTTGATTATTATGCATGGCTACAATTTTTGGATGTCATATTGCGAAGTCTGGCAATCAAAGCCGCACTTACGGTCCTTGGACTCCAGTCGCCTGATGAACTATCCAAGAAAATCCAGTCATTCACCTCGTTCCAGAAGTTAGCAACACAAATTGTCGATGAATTCCTTCTTCTGGCGCCTACAGGACTTGAGGCGTTAGGGAAAAAAACGCTCAAAGGCAACACCGTCTGTGGACATGCAATAGTCCTCATGCTTCACCTCACCACCCTTCGAGAAATGCAGCACGCAATTAAACATGGCCATCCCAAACGCATTCAACGCATCATTAAATTCTGGCTGCCAATGTTTTATGCTGCCAGCAGCTACAACTATGCCAACGAGTGCATGGAGCTTTTGCACAATGTTATTCACGATTGGCCCAAGGACTATGCTCAGATTGCATTCAACGGGATGCTCGTTAATCCTACTGGAAAGCCTGGAAGTTGCAAACCCACAGACATTTGAGTGGAGCATCTTAACGACCGCATTAAAGAACGCGCACATGGAACAAACGCCACACCGGATATGCTTGCGAAGATCACCCCAGCAATGGGTCATGTTTCACAGCTCACAGACCAACTATTTTCTGATCTGGGTACCGAATACCAGAACCAGAAACATACTCATGTCTCCCAGCACAAGGATGTCGAGATACTCGTAAAACACCTTGTCAAGAAAAATGTTTTCGAGTTCCAATCTGACAAGCTCTCTGAGCATGCAGTAATTGACCTCTTTCGGTCAGGATGCATACGCCTTGCTGGACAGACTGAGGGAGGTCATGCCAGCCACCTCAAGCGCCATTTGCTACGACTTCGTAGATGCCATGGAACAAATGGGGGATCCAACCTTGAACAGGAGACTATTGCAGATCACGAACTCGAGCATGCATCTGATTCACAACCAATCGACTTCACAATTGCGGACAAAAGAAATGAATTAGATGATATTCTACTCTACGCAAAGGATGCAGATGGTGATGAAGGCTCTGACGACGAGTTGCCACTCCCTACACAGATGATGAATGTATATTAGATTCTAGTTAAAATGTCAGTACCATCTCACCATGTGCAAGTGGCCCATAATGGTTTCGCTTTCCGTTATCAACATACTGGGAAGCAACATCTGCAGCATTGGAGTGAATCCACTGGATGTCAACCAGAGGACCAGAAGAAGTGGAAATGATAGGAGGTGCTGGGATTGCAGGTGGAGCTTGTAGTATCGGGACCACCGGGAGAGTAGG
>Ga0247742_10003379_pt1 | contig 10075 bp, 7 predicted proteins | sample UWRJL208509C2_FD_180944 | JGI IMG/M metagenome (GOLD analysis project Ga0247742, IMG submission 180944) | Plant litter microbial communities from Arlington Agricultural Research Station in Wisconsin, United States - UWRJ-L208-509C-2 | ecosystem: Environmental > Terrestrial > Plant litter >... | reverse complement strand
AAGCGCATTGAAAGCCATCCCAAGGGCCTTTTTCCAATTTGACATAATATACATTATGCGCATATGTAGATCATGGCTCAGGGCCCTCCGTGGCCATTGTCCGTTCCCACCGAACCCTCTCCTGGTTTGCCACATTCAGCGACCTGGATCCGGCTGGATGCCGTCAAAGTTTCTGGGCCAAATCTGTCGAAAGTCTGGGCCAATCCCGCCAACCTTTCTGGGCCATCAATTCAAACTGCCAAGTCGTCTGTGCCGGTCTCTGAGAACTGCCAAACAAGTTGTGCCACGTTTCACAACTGACCGAAAATTCTGAGCCACTGTTATGCGCCGCTCGTCCGCTTCCGCGTTCATAGAATATCCGGCCATTTTGCGCACCAACGCTAATACATTCTCCGGGTCCTGAGCGAAGGCCTCCGCCGGCGTCCGAGCGGCGTTGGAAAACGCCCGAAGGTATTGACTGGCTTCTTCGGGATCCGCAATCGGGGATCGAGAGTACGCGCAGACGCGTGCCGAGAGAAGCCTATTGCGCTGATATAACCAGAATGCTCTGCGCCACCCACCAGTGTCTTCGATCGCTGGATCGTATCCATAACATGATGAAAGGAGTTTGAGCAGACTATGAAGCGTCGCATCGGCTACGCCCGGTTCGAACTGAAAGTCGGGATATACGAACTCGCAGCGCGTCTTGTCCCAAACGCCGAAGAGTTGATACGCAGTGCGTCGGGCGTTCACGGCATCACCTGCACTCCCCTGCGGCAGGCCTAAGCGCGCCCCTACTTGCGATGCCGTCAAAGATCGCTGCAGTATCATCTGCACGCGCGCGTCACTGGCATCGTTCATAGCAGCCGTTGCCTCGATGGGCTGAATCATTTTCAATCATACTCATTATGGTGCCCAGCAGCGCAAATCCGGCGGGCCTACGCCTCTTGTCTAACACGAGACTAATGAGATACCACCATGCCCTCGAACTCTGCCGAACTCGCCGCCCGGCGCGCTGCCGTTGAGCTGCGCGACGACCTCCTGAAAGCTGGCTGGCCTTCGGCGGCGGCGCTCGCTCCGTTGTTCAATCGCTCTGTCGAGGATGCGCAAAACCTGCTCACGGACCTGCGGGCCTCTGGCAAGGTTTTTGCCGTCTGGTCGCAGCCGGACGAGACCTTCCTCTTTCCACCTTTTCAGTTCAACGACTCGGGGGTGCGACCAGAGGTTGAGTCGTTGCTGACCGCCCTGGGCGCAATCCCTGGTTTGGCGCCGGCCCTAGATCGTGGCGGCTGGGCGTGTGCGTTTTGGCTCTATGGATGTACGGAGCGGCTGAGCGACGCTGCACTGGGTCTCGGCGCTAGCCTCGAGGCCCGCGCGGCGTCGGATGTCTTCGCGATACGGCCCGACGCGGTGATCGACATCGCTCGACGAGAAGCGACCGACGATCCTAATCAGGCTTGGTGACTTGACCGCACTGGCTCGTTGTCGTCAATCGCTAGGACACGCGTCGCTAGCCCTCTTGCACCCGTGGTTCCTCACGGCCATGGATACCCCCAATTGTCCAGCAGCCTGCTGGACAATTGCGAGGGCGGAAATTGCACGGCGGTTGGCCCCCTATCGAGAGCGATTTGCTGCGTCGATTGGAGCAGTCACTTTGACGCGACAAGCAGGTGGCCCGATCAGGTTTTGATAGCGTAACGGCCCTCCCGCTCTTTGAATGCCCGATCACCACCCTCGAGAAGAGTGCAAACCGCTTGCCGCGTTGCGAGGTTTCCGTCGTTCGCCTCAGCGTGCTCTAGTGAGCCGAACCGGTAGCTGATTTTTGGGTAGGACTGCACATCAACGCGTTCTGCGGTGGCGACGATAATTTGTTCCGCATCCGTGGCGACCACCAGATTTGGGTTGTGGGTAACCAAGATGATCTGACGCTGCTGCTTCGCTTTTCGAATGTACGGCACAAGTTGGCCGTAGATTGACGCGTTATCCAGATTGCCCTCGGGCTGGTCAATCACCAACGGACGCCGGTCGTCTTCGTCTAGGAGTAGATACAGGACCAGCAGTGCGATGCCGCGCGAGCCCGGTGAAAGGTGCTCAAGCGATGTCCCACCGTAACGGATACGGTATGACGTCTCGACGTGGTCGGTTGAATAGATCCAATCGAGCACATCCACCATCTTGACGCTCGGGGTGGCGATGGTGCGCAGGAACTCCGACGGATTGACGCGTGCGTGAAACTCGCTGATCGCAGCCCGGATAGTCTCTCCATTACCACTGGCCCACGCTGGGGAAAGCACCTCCGCGATAAAGCGCTCCAGCTCGTCGCGTTTCTGACCCGCTGCTGGCTTGCGCCCGTCGAAGAAGCGAAAAGCACGTTCAAGCCAGGGTCTGTAATCGACCCGATACCCGGCAGAGACTTCGAACTTAACCTCCGTTCCAAGTGTCTCGATCTGCTCGCGCATGGGCGCATATAGACCCTGCAATCCGCTAAGGTCATCGGCGAGCGCACCAAAATAGGCCACGTAGGCCGTGTCTCGCTCGGTTTCACGTTGCTTGAGCAACTGCGTCGTTTCAGCGTCGAGTTCATCAATCTCCTGCGCCAGCCGTTGGCCGAGGAGCTCCTGTGTCCGGATCTGTTTCTGAAGATCGAGAAGCCGTTTCCGCAGGGTCTCGTCCTGGCTAAGGGACGCCTGCAGAGCGCCGATACGTGCGGACAGTTCGTGAGCGGTATCACCCGCGCTCGTTGGGAGGCCGTCTTGCCCCTGCCTCGCCGCGATTCGCGCACCCAACGTCGACACGCGCGCCTCGACTTGATCGACAACGGACCCGTCCCAAACGGGTGGCAAGCGACCGACGAGGCCTTCGCCGAGTAGATCGGTGAGTTTGCCCGCGTCAACCAGATCCTTGACCTGACGATCCGTCCGTGTCCGTAGCTCCAGATACGACCGAAGGAACTCCTCCACGCGACGCCGTCCGCGCGATAGCCCGGCAATCTCGGCTTCAACGGCCTTAAGAGCCGTCTGCTCGATCGCCAGCTGCGTGAGAGTGGCGTCATCGGCGGACTGCGTGACGCCAGGAAGCTGTTTCTTTAGTTCTTCGATTTGCTTCAGTACCTCGGTCCGCGTATTGACCTTACCCTCCCGCTGCGACAGGGCCGCATATAAGCGGTCGATTTCGCGATTCAACGAAGAGATTTGCCCGCGCAGACCGTCACGACGGGATTGCGAGGACTGCTCGCGTGACACTCTCAATTCATCAAACGACGAAAAGCCTTCACGATGTTCCTCATCGAGATGGGAGAAAACAACATCTTCAATGGCCCGCTGAAGTTCGTTGCCCTGATGGTCCGCGGAGCACAGTCGCTCTACAAAGTCCTGCGACAGATAGCGCACCAACGGGCGCTCCGCTTTAAATGGCTTGTCGACCAGTGTTCCCTCGGTCAGAGTGCCCGTCGCCCACTCAAGCTCCGCGTGTAATCCCGAAAGATGGACACGCCCCTTGACGATGAAAGAGGATTGGGACTGCTCGTCGGTCGGTACCCCAGCAGCAAAGGCGATCAGATCGGCGATGGCTGTCTTGCCAGCACCCTTCTCCCCGATGATGGCGACGAGCCCGCTATTGAGCGGAATATCGATCGTTGCGAACCAGCCAGCGCTGTGGCCGATGCGGATACGCTGAATGACCCGGCTTGCGTCCGACACGCCGGGTTTGGATGGCCCGATATGGACGCGCTCGTCCGGCTCCCAGATCACTTGGCGAAGTCCCTCGAACGTGGGATCCGCCTTGATCCAGCAAAAGCGTTCCTCGTCGGGACGAAACAGGTCGTCGAGGTTATGGGCGTCCGATCCGTGCAAGCAGGGCTTGAGCGATGAATACATCTGCACGATCGAGCTCGCCGGTTCACCCTCTTTGCGCCCGAGATAGTAGGCGCGATCGTTCGGGTTAGCGGAGAAAACGAAGTTGGCGTGCTTGAGTATGTGGTCGCGGACGCCACTGAAGCCGTCGACAGGAAGGCCGCTGATCCCATCCTTGCCATTGGTGATGCCGATTAGCGCATTGGCACTTAGCCATGCCTGATCGAGGATCCACGCAATAATCGCTTCGTGCGACGGTTTGAACTGCTCAATTCCGAAGCGATAGGCGGCTTCGTCGGACAACCCGGGCTGTTGAGAGCGGCCAAACTCGATCAGCTCCTCGGGTACGCACCCGTACGATTCTTTTCCGAGCTTAACGCGAAGTTGGCGGAGCGCCTGCTTGATCTTTGCGACGTGGTGCGGATCGGTCGGGTCGACCAGCAGATGGATGTTTAGCGCCTTGCCGTCCTTCGTCTGCGGGCTCGCACGCAATTCGATGTTGGGAAGGATCAGGTCGATGTCCTTAAGCACCGACGCGTCCGCCTTCCGCGCCGCCAGCACGCGCTCGTAGCCGTCGATGCTGAGATAGTCGGTAATACCGATCACTGCGATCGCTTGCTGCGACGCCTTCGTTGCCAGGGCTTCGAGGTACTGCTCCCACGTGACGCCGGGATACGCCGTACCCAAGACGCTGGCCGGTGTATGCACATGGAGGTCCCAGCGCCGCCATGCAGAGCCGTTAGGGAACTTTGACTGACTTACGCGAACCATGCGATTAGCCTCATCCTTGCGAGCCAGCAACGTGGCGGGTACGGTGCTGATCCTAACCGTCCCGGCGAACCCATCCAAGGCTTGAGGCAGGGGCGGGTCGACAGACCTTAGGACGGCTCCTCCGCAGCGGGTCCGGCCGCCAGCGTGGCAGCGTGCAGGAGCGCGTGCAGCCGACCGGCCTCCAAGGTCAGGGCGGTGACCGTCGCTTCGCGTGCCGCCAGGGCTTTGGTCGTCCGGCTCGCCGCGTCACGCGCCTGCACCAGAGCCTCACGCTCGCGCCCGAGTTCGCCGACCAAGTGGTCGCGCAGCGCGGTTTCCGAACTCGCGGTCGCCTGGACGAGCGCGAGGGCTTGCTCCATTCGATCGCCACGGCTCGATTGTGCGGCGGCCTCCGCGCGGGCGTTGGCCAGCTCACTGGCAAGCGCGTCAGTGCGTCGCTCGGCCGTGGTGAGCGCCGCTGTGGTGTCGGTAGCGGCGGTCTGCAGCGCCGTGACTTGTGACTCCGCCGCCCCCGCCTGCGCCCTTGCCGCCGCCACGTCACCCGTCAGCGCGGCGTTGTCCGCCTGCGTGAGCATCAGCGACGCGGTAGCCACCTCACCGTCACGGAGGGCATCCGCTAGCTCACGCTCTAACCGATGTATCGCGTGCTGGCGTTGGCTACTCTCCTCGCGACTGCGGCGCGCATCTTCCTGCAACTGGGCGACGTCCGCGAGCAGCGCATCGTTGCGTGTCTGCAGGCCTTGGAACTCCTCACGCATCGCAGCGACCAACCGCTCCGTGGTCGCGCGCTCGTTGGCGAGGGCAGCCTGGTCGATGGCCAACTGCGCCTGCGCCATGGTTAGCGTCGCCCGGTCGTCGGCGATGGACGCGTGCATCGGGGCAAGGTCGTCTTGGGCGACGCGGGTGGCGTCGGCCTGCAGGCGCTCCCAAAGGGTGAGCAATTCGGCGGGGACAGCGCTCGGCGCCGCGACCTGGCGACCCTGGCGGAACCACGCATCGAGCTTGGGGTGAATCGTATTGGGTGAGCCGCCGCCGGCGATGCGCCGGATGAATTCCACGGTCGGCTTGACCCCTTCCAGCGCGAACGCCGCCTCGGCGATGGCGTCGACGTCGGCTTGCTCCAACGGGCCCCGACGGACACCGCAGCGGGCTTGCCAGGCGTCGCGCACGCGCTGTTCCGCGTCACTGAAAGGATTCGGATCACTCATGGCGGACGCTCGGCGGAGGACAAGCCGAGGCTACGCGCCTGGGGCATACGAAGCAATAAGATATGCCATACATACATCGTATACTTGCCGAATAACGACATCTGACAATGCCACTTGTCAGAGATCGTTAGGCAGCATACGCTCGCTGTATCCTCTCTCCTGCACGGATGCCGCTGATGCGAAACCAGGCCGTCACCCTCCCCGCTTATCTCTACTGCGCACTAACGAGCGCCCTTGTCCTGGTCACCTTCGCCGCCGCCCAGTCGTCAGCGCGGCCTGCCGTTCCCGCGCTGCGCGTAATGCAACATCAGCAACTGACTTGCGGAACGCAGAAGGTGTACGACGCCGGCATCAACCTAGCCGATCCCACCGCGGTCCAGGTCCGCCTGGTCTGGCAGCTGGGTGAGCTCGGGGCCTACACTGATCTCGCCCTGGTGGGCCATATCAACAGCCAGCACCAGGAGCGTCTGGCCGATCCGCCGTACCGCACGATCACGGTCAGCTCGGTGGTCAAGGCGCTGCGCGCCGATGGCCGCGCCGCCGTCTCGGTGGTGTACACGCTGCAAAAGGACGATGTCTCGCCATCCGCCTGCGGTTTCGTCGACGCCGTCATCGACGTGGGTCGTCCCGTGCATCTGACCGGCTCGGACGGGCTGCCCGTCACCCTCACCGTCCTGCTTCCCACGCCACCCTCCTCCGGACCGTCCGATGACAATGGCTAAGTACGTGCGCAGCCGCCAAACACCTGCTCGCTTCCGTCGGAGCGCGTGATGGCCCAGCGCAAGGATGTCGTCGCCCTTCCCTTCCAAGCCACGCGGGACCGCCTGGCTGCGCAACTGCGTGCGGCACGTCACCCTGACGCGCGCACGGACCTCGGTGTGGGACTCGCGCCCTTGGTCGATGCCGCCGGTGACGGCCTCGCACCGGTCGCCTCGGCAATCGTCGGTCCGTTGGGTGTACCGTTTCGTTTCGCGCTTTCAGAAGAGCAACTGGCCAGTGCGCGGGACTACGTGACGCAGCAACAGCGCCACGGCAGCCGTGGATTGGCCGCGAGCAGCTGCCGGACGCGCGCGGCGGACTGGCTGACCTGGCTGGCGTTTTGCGCCCACTGCGATCGGGTCGTGTTGCCGGCACGCTTTGACGATGTGCGCGAGCTGCTCGACCAATTGGTCGCCGCCGGACGCAAGAAGGCCACCCTCGAGCACCTGCTCTGGTCCTTGGCGGACATTCACCGGCGCCACGGCTGCCCGAATCCGATGGACGGCGCGATCGCCCGCGACTACTGGCGGGACCTGGTTCGCGAGCAGCTCGACGGCGAGCAACGCCAGGCCGCGCCGATGACGCTGGAGTTGCTTGATCAGCTGATCGCTTCGCTGCAAGCGGAGGCGGTGACTGTGCGCCGCGTTGCCCCGGCCCTGCGAGCCTTAGCGGAAAATGCGCAACGGCGGCGCCGGGCGCGTGACGTGGCGATGCTGCACGTGGCCTACGATCTGATGATGCGCTCGGCGGAACTGGTCGCTATGGAATGGGCACGCATCGTGGCATTACCGCAGGGCGGCGGTACGTATCGGCTGGGCAAAACCAAGACCGATCAGGCCGGCGTGGGACGCACCCTGTATTTGCGTCCGGCGACGGTGGCCGCACTTGAGGCCTGGCGGACGCAGTCGTCGCAGGGTGAGTTCGTTTTCCACGCGGTCGCCGATGACGCACAGCTCGATCCGACCGCGGCGCCCAGCGCGACGGTCGGAATGCAATGGCAAGCGCGTCGTGCGCAGGCCCAACAGCGCGAACAGCGCCCGCTGGGCACGCGTGAGGTGAGCGCGATCTTTCGGCGCGCCGTGGCGCAGGCGGGCCTGGACTTGGACCTACATTGGCTTTCCGGGCACTCCGCGCGGGTGGGCGCGGCGCAGGACATGGTCCGCGCGGGCTCGTCGACGGCTCAGGTGCAACTGGCCGGGCGCTGGGCCAGCGAGCGGATGCCAATCCGCTACGCGGAGCGTGTGCTTGCTCAAGATGCCGGCGAAGATCGCTTTGCCAAACTGGCAGCCATGCAGCGACGCCGCACCGAACCTTAGTCATGGCGTAGCGCCTGCGTTGGCAGAGAGAGTGGGAGGTGAGTAACTTCCAGGCCCACCAACGTCTCCGGCGCTTGGCCCGTCAGTCGGGTTTTCCTCCCGGGTTTGGCCAAGTGCGGGAAGGCTATCGCCCTTCCCCGTCCTCCAGCAACTCCGCTTTCAAACGCTACGTCAGCGGCGCCCTTGTCAGCCTGCGGCAAGCCCCACGATGTTGTGCAATTAAGCGCCTTTCATTGAGGTCAGCGGCGGGACATCCGCATTGCGGTGGCTCGACGGGGACCCCCAGGAAACGTCATTTGTCTCCGCAGCTCGGACGGCGTGATCTTTCGGCAGTCAGACGCTTCCGGACCGTGGGCCACCCGTGCCAGATTTTCGAGGTGATACGCTCTGGCATGAAATTTCGCTCGGTGAAGTCGGGCGTATGGTCATCCAAAGAGGTTGGCGTGAATACTCTTGCCCGATATCTCGAAATCATCGTCGATCCGACCTTCGACGACTTTTATTGCGACCGCGGCTCAGTTCGGCTCGCCTACCTTGCTTGCGTGGCGATCTTCCACGCTGTCGATCGAGCGGCCGACGAAAGCGGCATTCGCAGCGCGAATCTCCGTCAGCAGTGGTGCAAGGAGTCACTCGAATTCAAGCTTGTGGACGTTATCGCTCACCACTTCAAACACGTTAAAAGTTCCGATGAAAAGATACCGCCAACACGCCCCGGAATTCCTATAAGCCATGTCCTTGGGTTCGATCAAACCGGTGAGAGCATGGACTTAAGGAACATCTACTTCCTCATTCGGGATGCGGTGCGCTTCGTTCACAAAAAAGCGGGAACGATCCATCCCAAGCTTCCGTAACAGGGGCCGACTTGCGGATAAGCAAAAGTCACCTCCGTAGAGTGGCCAACCGGCTCGCGGTGCATCGGCGCAGAATGACGGCGGCAGCCGTCATGTCATCAACTCACGCAGGTTGCGATGACCGGACTTGTCCAGCAACGCGCGGATCTGGCTACGCACGGTGCTGATCTTCACCCCGCGCGCCGTGGCATGCTCAGTCGGAGTTCGCCCCGCGCGGAGCGCCTTCCACAACACCTCTTCCGCTGGCGTGAGCTGCCAACGCCGTGCCTGTTCGTGCAATCCCGCGGTTCCCTCACCGAGCAACGGAGTGACCGTGAGCACCACGCTGGCCCGATGATGAAAGCCTGTGGGGTGGCCCACTGCGTCCACCAGCTTACCGAGGCCGCCGCTATCCGTTGTCGTTCTGGGCAACGGCGAAATTCGCAGCCCGAGAGTTTGACCCCGGTGATGCACGGTGGTGGAAAACGGCAACCGGGTGGCCGCGACGGCGCGGACCCGAGCATCCACGGTCGACCCATCCCGGGATCCAGACAAACCCAGGTTGACCCGACGAACCTGCGGTCCGAGTAACTGCAACGCGGCCGGGTTCGCGTGGCACACGCGTCCGCCATCATCGAAGAACACCACGCCCTTGCTGAGAAGATCCATCCCAGCCTGGCCGGACGCCGCAGCCTCGCGCAGCCAATCGGCCCGCACCATCATCGGCATCCACCGAGCCAGGTGATACATCACCCCGGACAACGCGTCCCGTTTGGCGCCATCAAACCGCGATCGGCCCACCAGGTGGTTGAAGGCGATGTCCACGTGGCGCTCGCCATCGCGGAAGATGTTGCCTCCGGCGACATAACGCGGACCGTGGGGGATCAGGAAGTCCTGATAAAACTCTGAGCCCGACACGTAGGCGTCGTCGAGCTCGTCGTGGCACGCCACGCACATGCCGGTGGGTGCGCGTGAGCCCATCTTCCGCCGGGGATCGATCGCCTGGTAGTGGGACAGATAGGTGGCTTCGGCGCCGACGATCTGATGGCCGGTGATGAGACTGACCAAGACTTCGTTGCGTCCCTCGTCCCACCCGATCAGGTGCACTCCATCGCAGTCCAGGAAGCGGTTGAACCCGTCGATGACGTGGGCCACCCGGCCGGGGTCCAGCACGGTTTCGTAGAGATCCGCCACCAGCGCGTCGCGCACCCCCGCGCGTTCTCGCCATCCCTGCGCCATCGGTGAGCCCCTGTCATCCACACTTTTGAGGATGAGGACGGTAGTCGCGCTCCCTAGGCTTTGCAACCAACCGTTCAACGCCACAGGGGACTTCCATGCACACCTCGTTCTGCCGCGTCGCC
>Ga0247742_10003377_pt1 | contig 10083 bp, 11 predicted proteins | sample UWRJL208509C2_FD_180944 | JGI IMG/M metagenome (GOLD analysis project Ga0247742, IMG submission 180944) | Plant litter microbial communities from Arlington Agricultural Research Station in Wisconsin, United States - UWRJ-L208-509C-2 | ecosystem: Environmental > Terrestrial > Plant litter >... | reverse complement strand
CTACGAAGCCGGTTACTTTGACACTCTTCAGGTTGAGGCCTTTAATTCTGCTTTGGGTTTTCCTCTCCATTACATAGCAAAGGGAATTCGCGGGATTATCAAGAGAATTGTTACCTTGGATCCTCAACGGCAGAGACTTGAACTCACAGGACGTCATTGGGCACTAGTTTCCAGGTATCTCATAGACAGCTATTCCAATGCAAACTCGAGGTAGGATTTGTGTTAACTCCTTTCATTTCTTGCACTGATAAATGTCATCATTTAGTCTCTTGCAGAGTGCAGATGCATTTCACATGGCCCACGATTTAATTAAGAAGAGGCATTCCGAGACCATCTCTGCCTTGCTCGCCCATGCGCTTCCTCTAGCATGCCAGTCGGAAAGAATCATAACAATTATCGCCCTTGATTATCATTGGGATTTGGGATGTGCAGATAGCTTTCATGAAAGGTGCCCTTTGGATGGGTGGAACGACGACATCATTCAACCCGCTCGAGATGCAGTTCTCCATTATTACAAGGCACGTGTCCTGATATATCCTTCCACAGTGCTTGCGCTAAACCCATCGAACCGAATTCTGTTTATTCTCCGAAACAGCGTTATGCAGAATCATCTGACGTCGAAGAACACATGCGTCTCAATAATCTATCCTAGCTTCTTTACTTGTTTTCTTTGTATCCCTTCAGTACTTTTCATCGGCGGCCGTTCGTACTATACCTCATCTAGCTGACATCGGTCCTAAATTCACGCTGGAGTCTTCAGTGACGTCAGTATCTTACAATTCGAATAGATTTCCCCTACACGACGCGGTCCAATATAACCATCATCTCTACTGAGACAGGATTCCAAGAAAATGTACTTAGAATTGAGCGATCCAACGGTCAAGTCCGACAACTTCACCTACGATAAATGTTCAACTCCTTCGCGAAATCTACTCCATAACTTGTTATCGCCTCACGCCATGAGTTCTGACCACTGCATTTGTTGCGAAATCCTTCAACTCCCGCTGGGTAAAGTCGAAGGGATCCCTCACCAAACTCTCAACCCCACAACCCTAGTACTCGCTAGTACTCTCCAAACCAACATGCCCGTCTCCTCCGTATATGCTCTAGCGCATTTCCCCCCTTCAAGGCCTTGACCACATTCCTGTATAGTGCACCTGACGCATCTGGTTTTCGTTTCAAGTCAGATAATAGATTGAGGGGCATCAAACGCGAAACGTACGTCGATATTCAAGTCGGCGAGGTGTGAAGCTTAGACGAATTCGAGCGATCGCGAATTCATCTGGGTAAATCCAATTGGAGAGGAATAGAGCTGGTGGGGAATCGAGATGAGGGGGTATGGGTCGTTAGTTGCCATTTTTCGTAAGGAAGAATTTAGGATTTAATTAAAGGCAGTGCAATCATAAGGACAGGAAAGAAGAGCGAGAGTAAGAAAACGGTGCTACTAGCCTGGCATTTAAGATCAAACATAGCTGTATTCGTATACACCTCCGTCGCGCGCAGGATATCTGCGGTCGTGTCAAAATTGAAAGAACAGGGTAAGAAGCGACCGTTGGAGGTCGGCGACGGGAAGTGATTCACACAACCCCACAGGTTATAGATAAAGGAATGGGAAAGGAAGGGAAGCAGGGAACGCGACACTCACTACCAGGAACAACGTCTGATGCAACTCTTCTGGCGCATGCTTCCTTGGCGCGGGCGTCATCTACGATTATACACCTTATACCATCAGCGTTTGATCTATATATGCATCAGGTACGACAGTGACTCGTCGATCGCAAGGCCTATAGGAATATACCTTCGTTCAAACCGATCCACCTGCTCCATCTCCACATCAATCAAGCATATCCCAGTGACCCAGTCTTATAACACGCAACTAGGATGCCCAGGCCGACCGCACCACCCCATGTAGAGGGTTTGGTGACGGTGGGTGCGTATTGAGCGAAGTGCATGCTGAGGAATGCGGGAGTGTAAAGGGAGGCGAGGGTTTTGGGTAAAACTGGAATACGGAGAAGAGGAAAGCATTAGAGTGGCATAGGTAGGAGAGAAACAGAAGACATACATCGTCGGATCTGACACAAATTGTCATTGGGTACAACTTGTAAACAAGGTGCGTGGAGATTAGTTATAAAATACGCGGTATGCGTGAAGACAACACGATGCTTGACGATGATGCACAGGTGGTTGCCTGAGGAAGGCGGAAAGTGGAAAGTGTACACGCATCCGAGGAATGAGAAACTTCTACAGCCTCCAGACCACTGGCTATAGACTTTGGGGTTGGTGCTGGCTGTCTTGGTGCAGACGCTGGTGCTGAGGCGGATGATGATGGGACGCGTACGCTGGTACCCCGAGGAGAATCCTGACTCCAGTGGTGGACGCCTCACTACAAGGATCTGGTCGCCCCTCTGACGGACGGCGACAACGACAACCCTGCCGCTGTACCATTTGTTGTGGATTGTGTTGAGCATAACCGGTACCATCCTCAAGGCCCTAGGCCCACGCCTTGCAGAATTGCCAGTTATTATCATTTCCGGCCTTTCTCGTATTCCTGAGTCTTGATACTCACGTTTTTCTGAAGCCTCTCTCTCGAAATGGTTGTGCTGGCCCAAACAGTTCACACAGGCCTGCTGCAGTGCCAAAATTGACACATTGAACACTGCCTACGCACCGCCTGCAGTTCGAGTGTCTCTTTACACCCAGCTTCCCTCTCTTCCTCCCATCATCTTCTACGGACCCGCTTGCTATATCGATCCTCTCATGAAAACCTTCGAGCCGTTCTATCAATTATAACCCGACTCGCCAACGACATCTAGGACCAGGATGTTTCGGGGCGACAATGCTGGCGGAAGAATATCTGCTGGGCAGCACCAAGGCTACCTCAGTGGTCCTATCAGTGCGTTGGAGCTTTGTACCTATATCTACGTGCTCAATTTTGATATTAGTATCGCTTTTTAACAACGCCGAACACACCAACATTTCCGGTAGTCAGATAAATACCCAGATCCAGGTTCAAGGACATACAGGTTTGTGAAGACACTATTCTTGATCCATATGTTGACGAGCACGACTCTGTAAAGGACTTCATATCCTTGGTGAGAAATCGGCAATGGGAGCCACCTACAATTCGCTTGAGCGCCAGCAACTCGATGCCCCCAAATGCCATCCCAACACTCGTGTCGCCGTCATAGAAAAGTTGTTGAGCTGGATCAAAGGCGAGATCGACTTTGACGCCTTGATTCTATGGCTCTATGGTGCCGCAGGAGCTGGCAAGTCGGCCATCGCACATACGCTCGCAGAGATTTGCCAAAGGGATGGACTCCTTCTGGCTACCTTCTTTTTCTGGAAGACAGCAGCAGAGCGCAGCAACATCGATCGATTTATCGCGACTATTGCCTATCAAATTGCTCTTGCGGTTCCAGCCTTGCGCCAGCTTATCGAAACCGCTGTCAATACCGACCCCATGATTTTCAAACAATCTGTCGACGTTCAGCTTGCGAAGCTCATCATCGAACCCATCCGACTCCTCCGCTCTACTGGATTCGACTTTAAAGACTCCCCATATGTTATCGTCATCGACGGCTTGGATGAGTGTCAAGGCAAAGACATACAATCCAGGCTCGTGAAGTCGCTGGCGGCTGCATTCCACCACTCTCCACTTCGTATCCGCATTCTTATCGCCAGCCGTCCGGAGGTCTATCTTCAGTCCACCTTCAATTTGACTTCTCTCCAACCTCATCTCTCACGAGTCGCTCTCTCGGGTGAATACTCTGCAGAAAAGGATATCTGGCGATTCCTGGAAGATTCGTTCGACAAGATCAGATCCGAACACCCCCTTGCGTCTTACATTCCATCCCCCTGGCCTTCCGTTGATGTCCTTCGTGAGTTCACCAAGAAGTCGTCGGGCCAGTTCATCTTTGCGTCAACGGCTGTCAAATACACCGGTGGTGACCCTTACGAGCTTCCAACACGCCGTTTGGATATCATTCGCCGGCTTCAGCCTCCTAGAGGTGACGAGGACCTGCCATATGCAGAGTTAAACTCGCTCTACCATCATGTCCTTTCCGGCGTTGGCGACATTGAGAAGGTCAAGCATGTTCTCGGAGTCTTAGTTGTTGTTCCAGTCGACCTAGTGCGAGTTGGGTTCTATACGACACAATCAATAGACGATTTCTTCTTCTGGCAACCTGGTGAAACAAAAGCTTGTCTAAGCCCACTCGAGTCCATCATCGGATGTGACGGAGAAGGCCGCATATCTATTTTCCACGCCTCGCTGTCGGACTTCTTGCTCGATCCCTCTCGGTCCTATCAGTTCCACCTATGTCAAGAGTCCATTCTGGGTGACTGCACGGCTATGGGGTTGCGCCGTTTGCGCCAGCAGGGGCTTAGTGGAAAGGGTGTGTTATTTTTACCCTCTCAGAATTTGATTCATTGAGTGCTGATCTGCCACATGTTTTTATAACAGATTACTTCTCAATTACCCTCAATTGCATGGGCAGCGCCGGCCCATTCTGCACCCCTCGACTTCGAGATGAACTGAATCAACTTTCATTTCAGGCTCTCTATAGAGTCTTTGAATTCAACATGCGTACTAAGGACTTTTGGCATTTAACATTAAAAACTTTTGAGATGCTGCATAACATAGTAAGCCATGATCATCTCCATTGTAGCGAAACAGTTACTAACAAATGCCAGAATCTCTCAGAGGAGTTCCCGCACTTCATCACTGATCTTGCTCCTGTCTGCTTCAAAGCTTTCCACAAGATTGGTCAAGATAAAACGCTAACTTTGCTGGTCTACCAAGCACATTACTTTCACATTCTTCAGGTCGAGGCTCCAAATCCTGCTTCGGCGTTTCTTCACAATGTAATAAGGCTGAGCCCAATTCACATGATTATCAAGAGCATTTTCACCCTGCATCCCCTACGACACAGACTTCAATTCACAGGGCAGTGTTATGCACTGGTCGCCGAGTATTACATGCACAACTATCTGTCATTCTCACCAAGGTGGGACTTTCGTATAAGGTCCCTTTATTTCCCGCACTGATAAATGTCATTAATTTAGTCTCTTCCCGAGTGCAGACGCATTTCACATGGCCAATAATTGGGCCAAGAAGCAGCATTCCATCACTCTCTCTGCTCTGCTCTGCCTCACTCATGTGCTGCCTCTCGCATGCAAGTCGAAACAAATTACGGAAACCATCTTCCTCGATACTACTAGGTTCGATTTGTCGTCATGGAACTTTCACGGAAAGTGGACTTTGGATGGGTGGAACGATGGCATTATCCGACCCGCTCGAGATGCTGTTTTTAATTATTACATGGTATGTGCCTCAATACCCTTTCCCACAGTGTTTGCGCTAAATTCATTCAACCCAAACCCTACCGGAATTAGCGCTATGCAGAACCATTCAAGGTCGAAAAATACATGCGTCTCAACAATCTATCCTAGTTTATCCAGTTGCTCTGATCGTTCAGTAGCCTTTCCATCGGTGGCCATCCGTATTATATCACATCCAGTCATTTCCGGGTTCATCAATCCTCAAATTATAAAACTCTGTGGTGCTCGCGCTTTACGATTCGAATGGATCTTTCCCTGCACGACACTCCGGTGGCCTGGTCACCCAACACTTCAGCGCTTGAGGAAAAGATGTTAGAAAGGTTCGACGTTTGACGGTACTAGAGTGATGGAGTTTAATACAATTCAATGTCACCATCGCAGACTCCTTCAGCTTTCTTGATTCTTACCGAAAGAGTATGGTATCAACCTTAATACGCCTGCGTCTAGGTATTGAAGCGCCTCGCTCCTCTGCTCGTGCCTGTGCTTTAAGCGTCCACGCACCATGTTAAATTAGTGAATATACATGGCCATCCCGACTGACGACCTTTCTATATTGTCGGTCAGTAAGCGGGTAAATTTGAAGGAGTTTGTAAAAAGAATTCAGTTTACGGAAACCCAATATTCAAAGATATCGAGTGTATGCATTGAGAAATGTTACAATTGAGGGGTTACAACAATTAAGAGCCCGTTATACAACTATAAGTACTGCCGATTTAAACATTGTTGTTGTGAGTGGTGGAGTTTCCTCCGAGACCGACGGCGTTCTTAGCCTTGTCGACGAGCGAAGGGGCGTTCTCATTCTGGTTGCCTGAGAGGGAATCGCCGACGCGTTGTGTAGCAGATTTCTCGCTCTGTAGAGTGGGTGTGTGCGTCAATATTGATGTACGAGAGAAGGAGAGGGAAACATACATTGGGTTGAACAGTCGAGGCAGCCGAGTCGGCCTTTCCCTTGAACATATCACCGACGTGCTCGGTGGTGGACTTCTGGGAATCGGGCTAAAGAAACGAAGGGAGGCAGTTAGATGTCTGACGCTGTGAGCGAGTGAGATGGGAATAATTACCTTGAGAGCAGCACCAGCCTTGTCAGTGAAATCTTGACGACCAGCTCCGGACATGTTTGATTATATGTAAAGTGGGTGGGTCTGGAAGCAAAAAAAAATCGGTTTAAGTACACTTCGACGCAAATAGACTCGAACAATGGGAGAGGACTGACTGTGTGAGTGAGTGTGTTGAATTGAGAGAGGATAAGATGCCTAAACCAAGGCGATATCGAACTGCTTTTATATGTATACGTTTCCTTCGTGTGGACAGGGGCAACTACGTCATATGTTGTAGTTTGTGTGCACGAGGCTGACCGCGTGAGGAGAGTGGCGCACGATCGCGGTGATGCAATAGCTTGACGCATTTCCATCCTTGGTGCATGCTCCCCACAGCGGTACACAAGTTCTCCCGTGCTGTCCATGGATCCAGAAATCGTGCCCATTATCGATGCGTGCGAGCCTTCTGGATAGGCACCCAAGACCACTCTGTATCGAAGAACCCAACGACCCATGCGGTTGCCCATTGCTCTGAATAGGCTTGTGTATGGGTATAAGTATCTCATCTGCCCGAATTGCACTGATTCGCGGTAGTCGTTCATTACGGACATAACATCGAAGCACAGGTGCCAAACAAGATCCGTTCTATTTGATTTCATGGTAGTAGCTTTTCATATGCTATATTTGGGTCATCATGCCCTCGGCTCGGAGTGCGCGTCATGGTGTTATGAGCATACGCGTCACGCTACGTCAGTTTCCTCCCATCGCCACACACTGGCAAACTACCAAAGGAAAAAGTATAAAGGAGCTCGATATTAGCCGGGTTTAGGCATCTCACCTTCTCTCACCCGACTTCACTTACATACCACCCACCCACTTTTACATATAATCAATCATGTCCGGAGCTGGTCGTCAAGATTTCACCGACAAGGCTGGTGCCGCTCTCAAGGTTAGCGCTGTCCTCGCATGGTCTAAATCCCAGATGTTGACGGGCCTTCCTTCGTCTCTCTAGCCCGACTCCCAGAAGACCACCACCGAGCACGTCGGTGATATGTTCAAGGGCAAGACTGACTCGGCTGCCTCAACTCTTCAACCGAACGTTAGTGCTTACCTTTGTCCGCCAATGTCAAGTTTACTTACCTCTCCCTATCTCCAACAGAGCGAGAAATCAGCCACCCAACGCGTCGGCGATTCCCTCTCTGGAAATCAGAATGAGAATGCCCCTTCGCTCGTCGACAAGGCCAAGAACGCCGTCGGTCTCGGAGGAAACTCTACCACTCACAGCAATGATGTTTAAATCGTCAATTTTGTACCATATCAAGTACTAGTTGTTGTAATATATATGGTTGCCGAGCTGTATGAGCCAGGATTTTGTATCCAGTGTCTGCACACGCTGTTGTAGGACCATATCATTTCACCAATTGCACAGGGCTTTTTGGACGCAATGGCGTAAACGGTGATGCGACTTCACAGCCAGACCGATGGAGGCGCTCACCGCCCATCGTCGGCGACGACATGCAGAAAAGTAGTACCCGTTGAAAATCTTAATAATCTATGGGATCATTATGAGACTATGAGAATGGGAACGGATCTCAAACCTTGACAACTCAAATTTCGTGTGCATGTCCATCATCGCACCATTGTCTGTCCGATGGTCTAGCAATGATAGTGGCGCAAGCTTATCTACATAATGTGTCCAGCCGCAATGGCCTCTAACTCGGAAGCTGGTGGGTGAAGGCGTGAAGAATCCAGTGGAGAAAAGGTAAGTCGTGTATTTACATGGGGTCATTCCTGAAAAAGTGACCGTATAAAGAACTGTCGGTCAAATGTAAACACCATACGAATCTTAGATTACAGGCCCACAAGAGATAAGGAGAAAAAATGAAAGACCAAGGAGATGAGGTAGTGATTCTTCCCTTTCATGTCAATTTTTTGAGACCACTTTCTCAGTACGACTCCGACAATGAATGAACATTGGGAAGTGACTATTTACTTGTATAAAACTTGGTGTCAAGCAAACATTTTCTATGTTTAAATTCTTTTAATTCACAGCGACAAATCTAGTAACGAGTTTTTCCCAGTTCCGATTAAGTCAAGTATCTTTGTTACCACGTTTCGTCTATTTTCGCATGAGTCGCATCTCAAGTGTTGTTGCATCTTTCATATTCAATTTCCCGAGTTCAACTTCTCTGAATCACTCTCGAAGCCCGAAGGATCGTGGCTAATGTTAACGCCAAATTGATGTGTGAAAGGTAGGGATTTATTGACATCTAAACCAGACTTGGTAGAAAGGGCCGCGGCTCTTAGGTATAAGTGAACTACATCATAGATAAACCATAAATTGAAGATAAAACATGTTTGGGTTGCGGATTAACGAATGTGTGGAATGAGAGAAGAAACTATCAGAGACGAAGACGAGATACAGATCCGTCAAGCGCCCGTGTCTATTTTCAATCTGACTCAGCGTCGTTGCCTGACCTTGCGTCGGTGCATGTGCGGTGGCAGACGATTACCCGTTATGACGACTATTAAAGCTGGTGAAGATTAACATATGTTTAAAGTTAGGCTCGGGCTTGGGCCAGTGTCAAGCTATGCAACAATATGCAGTGCAAGGTAGAATTCGCTGAAGTTAACGTTTATCCGGTATGGCATTTCTTGGTCATGCGTAGCGCATCTAAAGCATCCTCTGAAGTTTCAAATACTGTACACCATAAATTTGTCTTTCGTGACGCAGAGTCCTGAAAGATTCAAAAACCTCTGCTGGACCAAATGTCGTGCCATAGTGTACGCCGAGAACGATGAAATCAGGTCTCAACAACATTTCAACCTCGAAACGTGAGCTATACTAGTATGCTCGCTATTGTCGCATAAATGCTACAAATACAGATTTCCATGCATGCGGAAGTTTGATTGTGTCAGTACTTAGGTACACTTACTTCACAGGTGGCCCACAGTCAGAGGGGAAAACTCGCTAAAGTGGTGCCTATAATTGCACAAGTAGGCCCTGACGCACTCGAGTTTCGAATGTGCTTCTGAATCTGAGATTACACGTAGTTATCTGAGCAGAAACAACGCACATTTTTGACAGGGAATGTATGGACCTAAGAGCGAGAATTCTGGGTCCCATTTCAAACTTGCACGAAATCTCAACTAGTCCAATTAGTACCTGGGTTACAAAAAAGTGTCCAAAGGACTTCGAAGCATAGGCAGCAGCACCTCTGCAACACTGCATAAATCTGGCCCACTCTGCACTAAATAGAGATATTGTGTAGACTCGGATGACTTAAATGCATGATTTCGAGGATTTTAAGGTAATGGATCAGACGCTAAGCTCGAGTCGTCGCAAATACTGTGTACTGCATGGAGATTCTCCATTCTAATTCTCCATTTTTCAGCAGGTAATTTGTAATGCCAGGTTCTCGTCCAAAAAAAAAACAGCAAATTTTAATTTCGTGAATATATTTACCTACACGTCGTCACCGACGACGCTGCTCGTCATCGTCGGTGTGGCTGTGCAGTCGCATCACAATCCTCTATCCGAATCCCTGTACAGTTGATGCGATGGTGTGGTCCCACATGCGCGTAAGTATGCAGACGCTTGATAAAAAAAAATCGTGCCAGATACAGCTCGGCAACCGTAGACGAGTCGACGGCTGTCGACGGTGATCTTTTGCAAAGTCTAAGAAATGCGCGGCATCAGCGTTAT
>Ga0247742_10003376_pt1 | contig 10083 bp, 14 predicted proteins | sample UWRJL208509C2_FD_180944 | JGI IMG/M metagenome (GOLD analysis project Ga0247742, IMG submission 180944) | Plant litter microbial communities from Arlington Agricultural Research Station in Wisconsin, United States - UWRJ-L208-509C-2 | ecosystem: Environmental > Terrestrial > Plant litter >... | reverse complement strand
TTCTAATACCCGTCAAGATTATTGTACATGCCCCGTCACCAGCCACGGATGCCCTCATCGAAGCCTGCAACAACATCAGGTCGATGACGAAGGGCATCTTCGCACCACAAGTTGGCGAAACCATTCAGATTGGTCAACAGACGAATAGCTTCTCCATCAATATCAGCGATGAACTCCTGGCATCCTTGAAAATCTCACGAGTAAGGTTATTGCTAGATAATCTATTCATAAGGCGCTAATGGTCCTTTAGTTCGAGGACAACGAAATTGCCTATGTCAGAGGACGAGTGGTAACCCATGCGACCTCGACAATTCCCACTTTAGAACCCGTCTCGTCAGCCGCAATGGCAGTAGATACGTCAAGTCACCCAGAGACGCAGGGTCAGCGTACACTCGGTTCAAGACCGAAAGTTCCACTCCCACATTCAACGATGATTGGCGAGCTCAAACTGACGTCGCTCAAGTCGCGTCTCGCCGCAGTCGGAGTGCAGGCTGAGCTTATCGGCGAGGGTGTATTGATTTGCGGCACATCTGGCACGTCTGATACGCTTGGTGGATCTGTAGCTGTGAGAAAATTGGCCAAGGGAAAAATTGAGTTGGAAGGCAATGTTTCCGAGGTGTATTATACTGTACGACGGGAGATCTATAACCTACACGCCCTTGTAGCAGCGTAGTACATGCTAGAAAATATCATACGAGTCATCCGGAAGTGGCTTTCGGTTGTGATGTCTTGTGATGACCAAACAGCCACAAAAGAAACCTGACCATGCTGAACAAAATTTGTTCGACTTGCCCTCAGACCACAGTTGCTCTCTCTTGCCATCCACCACTAACGACCTTCCCTCCACGCTTTCCCCACATCTTTAACGAATAATGCGTGAAGTTATCTCTCTCCACGTCGGTCAGGCTGGTGTCCAGATCGGAAATGCTTGCTGTCAGTCATCTCGTTGTCATCTTTACCAGTCGCGTCAACTGACTTACAACAGGGGAGCTTTACACTCTCGAGCATGGTCTGAGCGTGCGTATTCGTCCACTATGAGCTTTTTCGCGCGTCTTACCTTTATGTCGTGTAGCCTGATGGTCGTATCATCGAAGGGTCGCCCTCTGCCACCGACAGCGGCTTCTCCACGTTCTTCTCAGAGACTGGCTCGGGAAAGCACGTCCCACGTTCGCTCTACATTGATCTCGAGCCTGGTGTCATCGACGACGTCAAGACCGGCACGTATAGGTCGCTCTTCCACCCTGAGACCATGATCTCGGGCAAGGAGGATGCTGCCAACAATTGTACGTTTTCATCTCCTGTTGACACATAATCCGTGCGCATCTGACGTCCCTTTCAGACGCTCGTGGACACTACACTGTGGGCAAGGAGCTCATCGACCCCGTCATGGACAAGCTCAGGAGGCTAGCAGACAACTGCTCTGGTCTCCAAGGCTTCTTTGTGTTCCATTCATTTGGTGGTGGAACTGGCTCAGGCTTTGGTGCCCTGCTGCTTGAGAAGCTCTCGACTGACTATGGCAAGAAGTCAAAACTCGAGTTCTGCGTGTACCCCGCTCCTCAGCTTTCCAGCTCCGTTGTTGAGCCCTACAACTCAGTTCTTACGACCCACACGACTCTCGAGCACTCCGACTGTTCGTTCATGGTATGTCTTCTCAAAATCTCTTATGTATCAGTGGTACTAATCCGCCCACGTGTAGGTCGATAACGAGGCTATTTACGACATTTGCAAGAAGAAACTGGGCGTCGTCTCTCCCAGCTTCTCCAACCTTAACCGCTTGATCGCTCAAGTTGTTTCGTCCGTCACCGCTTCTCTGCGCTTTGATGGATCTCTCAATGTTGATCTCAACGAGTTCCAGACCAACTTGGTGCCGTGAGTGCAATCCGCCAGTCATCATAGAGATGTTCTCACCTGTTGGTTCTCATCGACCTTAGTTTCCCCCGTATCCATTTCCCTCTTGCTACCTATGCACCTCTCCTGTCTGCTGACAAGGCGACACACGAACAGAACTCGGTCGCTGAGATGACCTTCTCGTGCTTCGAGAATGGTAACCAGATGGTGAAATGCGACCCTAAGGAGGGCAAATACAGTCAGTTCATATCCTTTCAATTAAGCTATTCTCAACGCTGACTTTACATTAGTGGCTTGCTGCCTGCTCTACCGTGGTGATGTCGTTCCCAAGGATGTACAAGCCGCTGTTGCCAGCATCAAGACCAAGCGCACCATTCAGTTCGTTGACTGGTGCCCGACCGGTTTCAAGCTCGGTGTCTGCAATGAACCCTCTGCATGTGTACCCGGTGGCGATCTGGCCAAGACTTCCCGCAGTCTTTGCATGCTTTCAAACACCACCTCTATCTCTGCTGCCTGGGCTCGTCTCGGTAAGTCTAGATCTTGATGTCTCCGATTTTACGATCTCATCGATTACCCTTAGACTACAAGTTCGATCTTCTGTACTCAAAACGTGCCTTCGTGCACTGGTATGTCGGTGAGGGTATGGAGGAAGGTGAATTCTCTGAGGCTCGTGAGGATCTTGCTGCCCTCGAGAAGGATTACGAAGAGGTTGGCACTGACTCTGCTGATGCCGAGGAGGATGGTGAATACTAAAGGGGTGGGGCATTGTTGTTTCTTTTCTTCGGAGCACTTCCTTTCACCTACGGATACCCACTTTCTCTCGCATTTTCCTGTCTGTCTTGCTGTCTGTTGGCTAGCGTCTAAGATTTCGTACTCAATTATCCGCTATTAAATTTTTTTACTCTATTAATACTCTGTTCTGTGCTCACTGGGCTTATGAAATAAACAGGAGTGTTGAAGTAATATTGGATTGACTTTCAGATCTACGGGATATTTCTATTTGTTAATGAGTAACGATAGTCCACTTTAAGGTTGCAGCTTCTAGGTACTAAGACCGGCCGTTATTCCGACCTAAATAGCTTTAATGGTGACTGCGACTCCCGTCGTTGTACGTTCGACAATGATGCTGGTAAAAATATTTTTAGTAAACCGACGACGGGGATTTTAGATGGAGATCTTACCTTGATAAATCTTGGACAATAAAATCTGGCTGGGCTGCCTCAATCTGCTCCCGAGAATGGGTAGTTAGTAATGCAACAGTCTTGCATCCCGCCGCACGCCCACTGCGGACACCAGAAGGGGCATCTTCGAAGACGAGACCTAAGTACAGACGGAATGATATGGTGAATATAGCCGAAATGGAATCAAAGTTGGAACAATGGAACTAACAATTCTCTGGCTTGACCCCGCACTTCTCCGCACCTTGGAGATACGGGTCAGGGTATGGCTTTCCCCTAGCCACATCGTCCGCGGTAACGAAAACATCTGGTATGGGAATGCCAGTAATCTTCAGAGCGGAAGAGGCATAGACCCGTGTTGCAGATGTACAGATTGCCCAGCAAGGTTTGGGGAAGTGACGGCCTGGCTCAAGCTGTGGGGTGATGCGTTAGGAGAGAAAAAATTGTTGTTAGTCGGACCGTACCTCATCCATGATAGCTTTGGCACCCGGTAGAAGGACGATGCCCGCACGTCCACCCTCCGACGAGGTAGTGACAATCGCAGTTTCAAAACGTTGTGCCTCTTGCTAGCGAAAAAGAACAGCCTTGAAGATCGACGATGAACCGATGGAATACGAGATGAATGATTACCTCTAGGATCTGAGGATCTTCGATACCGCAGTGCTTTCGAAGATTATCGACAGTTCGAACGCCATGCGATGCTGAACCGGCAAAGAAAAAAGCGGTAGTCAAAGTGGGCAAAAATACGGCAGTGTAGGTACGCGATGCTCACAGCTCAGGATATCGTCGACATCTATGGATGGGTAAGACGCTCGGAACAGCTCCCAAGCACCCACGACGCCTGCCGTAGAATTGACGAGGGTGCCGTCCATGTCAAAAAGACTATAACAATAACGTGAGGTCGGAACTGCACACCAAGAAACGCCGACAGAGGAACATACATGGCATCGAGGTGCAAGATGGTATCAGCCATGGGTGTCAGATCGAGAAACACGAGTCTCGCGTATGGGGCAGGTGACCGAGAAAGTGTGTTTGGCGCAGAGGGAGCTGCCAAACAGGTCGGTATGTTTCTCGCTCCGTTGGATTCTCTCTCACTCGGACCAGAGATGCCTCCGCGCAGACGACAGCAATTCACTCAGGAGCACATCGACCAGCAGTTGCAGCAAATTCATCTCCTCGACCCCTCTTCCTCTTCTGAAAACTTGGAGCAGCTCGGCCCTATCATAAAGCAGATCCACACAAACAGACAGCAGGATGCCTATCTCAGAACCGTGCAGGGTCTTATCGACTCGAAGGACGCGGAGATTGAGAAGATATGCAGTGATAATTATCAAGACTTCATATCATCTGTGTCCACGTTGTTCACGGTCAAGTCTTACACCGACAAGATGAAGGAAAATATTTCCTCTTTGGATACCAGCGTTGCCCAACTGGGTGGTGGCCTGGTCGAGAAGAAGCGCGCCCTCTTGCAGAACAAGAAGACAGCTGCAAACCTCGACGAAGCCATCGACACTCTCCAGGCGTGTTTACGCGTCCTGGACGTTGTTGATCGCGTCGGCGAAATGATCAGGCAGGGCAAATACTGGAGTGCCTTGAGGGTTTGTCTTCTATGCTATATCGTGTTATATGCAGCTTTTCAATGGAATTTTGTGAATATTCCAGTCACTCGAGGACATTCAGAGCATGCCGCCCACGTCCTTGTCGCAAACACCTTTCTACCAACATCTTTTATCCTCGTTGCCCTCTCTGCGTAGTCAGATTAAGGATGCCGTAACGGCGTCTATGAAGCAATGGCTATTGGAGATTAGAAACTCCAGCACAGAGGTAGGCAGACTTGCTGTCGAGTCCATGGAAGCCAGAATAAAACGTTGGCGACAACGACGCGAGAAAGATGCTCTACTTCGCCCCAACCGCGTTGGCAGCGCAGTCGAGCTAGTCACTTACGAGAAGATTGAATGTGAGTGAACAGTCTTCAGTGTTCTGAATCCAGTCTGATTCCCCAAAGACAATGTCCTGGACAATGAAAAGCTCCAGGTGGACTTCAAGCCACTCTTCGAATGCATTCATATATATACGACTCTAGATTCGCTCAGCGAACTGCAGAAATCATACCAAGCTGACAGGAAGGTGGGAGATGACCACACAGGGTAATCATATTGCAACTGACGGTCTACCAGGCCCAATCTGATCTGATCCTCCCAACTCCTCTTCCCTTGGCCTCGTTGTCTGCCTTGACACAAGAAATATCGGGTTTTTTCATCGTTGAATCTCACGTCCTAGAGACTACTGGGAGCTTCCGTTCGTCGCGAGATGTCGAGGAACTATGGGATGCTCTAGTTGTCCGCTTGACGACGGCTATCGAGGGAGCCTTGCATACAGAAGTAGATCCTGAGAGCTTCCTACGGGTGAAAGAAAGCCTCCTCGGCTTCATAATGACGCTTGAGGTGGGATTCAACCCTGTTGCCATTGGGTTATCTTACTGATGAAGTTCATAGACCTACTCGTACTCTACGACTTCCCTCCACTCGTTCATCCTCGTCCTATTCGAGAAGTATGCCAAACTGCTCGAGGGACAGTTCACAAAACGCTTTGAAGTCGTACGTACCCGGCTCCCCTCAAAGGGGAAAAACTATTCACCTTTTTGCCCACAAGATCGTCAATGAAGATGAACATTACTCGATGAGGATAGAAGGCGATCTCGATCTTGACAAGGTTCTGGAAACGGTCTGGATAAGCGAGAGCGAGAAAAATGAGATAAAGCAGTAAGTTCCCCGAGCACAAATTTTATTCGCTGCTGATAATCTGTCGAGGTCGCCCCCTTCGCAGCCGCTACCATGGTCTCAAACGTTCTATCTTTCTTGTCAAGACGTAAGCCTAAATGTTAAGCGGTACGACTTGAATCTCATCGAGATCTATTTCCCATCAGATCCGCACTTTCATACAAAAGTTTTATGCTTTTGTGGAAGGAGTGTCGCAACATCACAGGGACATCGACGAGCTTTTAAGCAAGGTAAATATAGTGCAGAAGATCGGAGATTCCTGTCTGACCCTGCGATCTGCGTTGCCAGTCACTGAATTCCCTGCTGTCCAAGAGCCTCAGCGACGCCATTGGAAAACGGCTGGCAGGGACCCAGAATATGGCACAGATCGCCCAGATAATCACGAATCTGGAGCATTTCCAGGTCGCATGCGGCGAACTTGAGCGGTCACTAACAAACTTGAGGTCAGTGCCTGGTTACAACTCGTGGCTGGGACATCTACACTCACCTTATCTCCTGACAGGTCAACTCAGCGAGGCGGTGTCATTAGACTGTCTGCAGCCAAGTACTTTGAAGGAACGATAACTCGATCGCGTGCACGTATGACAGCACTCATCTCGTCTAAGCTCGATCAATGCTTCGAGCTGTCCGAATACGACTGGACACCAAACACGCGAGAGACTTCACCGAGCATGTATTTGTATGAGGTGGTAAATTGGCTGACCACGGTTGTGGACTCCCTGGTGATCAAAGAGAGCTACAAGGAGGAGGCCTATAAGGGCGCCCTAGGCTATATCGCCGATTGCCTAATGGTCTCTTATTTTAACCGCAGACGAGCTCCCCAAGACTAATATTTTGATTACAGGAATTCCTAACTGGGCGCGACATTCCTATGCTGAACGAAAATGCCATATCAAACATCCTTGTTGATGTAGACTTCCTTGAGGATGTCCCAAAGCAGATTGGTCGGCCTGATCTTGCCTCCGTCTTCACTGAGTTGCGACTTGTATGACTTCATTGCGTGTCACGTGAGAAAGCTCCTAACTTTTCGGAACAGACAACTTCTATTCCTCTAAAGGGAACGGTGCAAGAATTTTTGGTGGCCGCATATCGACAAGCAGCATACGCCTCCGTGAAACCCAAGCGATTGCAGTCCCTGCTCGAGAAACTTGCAAGATATGGAGCTCAGCAGCGGGATGCACACTCAAGAGAGCTGGCCGAGCGACGACGGAAAGAGGCCGAGGCAGTTAGCAGGGTTTACCCTGGCGAAAACAGATGATCTCCGTCAATTCTTTATTCTCTGCACTAGGATTGTAAACTATAGCATGTAAAATACGAACCACCGGTCTAGAAAGGAGTGATTTGACAACGACATGCCGAACGACATTTAGAAGTAAAAAATGAGGAGATGGAGAAATAGAATTGATCAAAACTATGGATGAATGGACTGAGAGCGAGATAAACAGCGGTGAATACGTTTTCGGTATCGTGAGGCAATCGTGACGTGTTACAACGCTAATAAGGTACCCAGACTGAACATTAGCAGAGATCCATTACACTCGGCGCTTGATGTTGGTGCTCAGCCATTCCAGACCCTCATACAGACCGTCTCCAGATGTAGCACAAGCAGCCTGTCATGAATTGATCATAAGCTTCCATACGGGAAATATGCGGAAACTGATGGTCTTACCTGAATGTACCAAGTTCGCTGCCTAAGACCGTGAAGGCCCAGCTTGTCAGTGATCTCAGCGGCGTTCATGGCGTTGGGCAGATCCTGCTTGTTGGCGAAAACGAGAAGGAGGGCATCACGGAGTTCATCTTCATTCAACATCCGTTGCAGTTCCTCGCGGGCCTCAGAAACACGCTCCCGATCGTTGGAATCGACGACGAAGATGATACCCTGAGTGTTCTGGAAGTCTGTTGGAGGAATGGAAGTGAGTGGTGGCTCGTGCGCTGATAGAACACGACTTACAATGCCTCCAGAGTGGGCGAATCTTGTCTTGACCTCCGACATCCCACACGGTGAACGAAATGTTCTTGTACTCGACAGTCTCGACATTGAATCCTACAATTTCCGTTTAGAACGCTGGAAGGGGGCGGTGCTGAAAAACGAACTAACCGATGGTGGGAATAGTGGTGACGATCTCACCAAGCTTGAGCTTGTAGAGAATGGTGGTCTTACCGGCGGCATCGAGACCAACCTAAATTGCTCAAGTCAGAAGAGGAGCCAGCGAAACGAACAGTATTTACCATCAGAATACCTGTAGCGAGGGAACTGTTAGTGAATCATCACCGCTGGCAAGATCTGCTGGCTACGTACGCATTTCTTTCTTGCCAAAGAGGCCAGAAAGGAGCTTAGAGACAGAGAGACCCATGATCGCAAGAAGATGTACGACAACGAGAAAGGTGGAAAGAGTTTAAGATGAAAGTAGCGGAGAAAGCGAAACGTCGACTGTGTTTGCGTGGGACCACAATTGAAATTCCGCTGGGTATGCCAAATACGTCCATCACCACCGCTTTTATATCGCGCTGAACCCCACAAGACACGATCGCCACGTACCGTCCTCGTCAACTATCCGCAGGTTAAAAATGCGCAGGCTGTTTAGTGTTATCTGCTTATTATCGTGCTGATATGGATGAACGGCGTCTTAAGCGCGCAGTCCACCCTGTGACTCGTGATGACATTTAATGACAGTATGTGGGTACAAATTCAGTGCAAAAGAACAAGCCTTGACTGTGCTCCAAATACATGTATAGTTGTTTCCCTCTACTTTAAAAATCCTATACGAACCTCGAATGAGGTAAGTGATCGCCGACCTGAAGAATTGATCGGAGCCGCTATATTGTAGTTGTGGACACCTGTGGACTCCATGGCATTGTCGCCTATAAACTGAAAAGAAGATGCATAATTCGAGAGAAAATGTAGTGATACACGACACTAGAGATGGACTGCTATGGGATTCTAAAATGGACAAGTAGCTAGCATGATACATTCAAAACGAAAAAGATAGCGCAGGAGAGGGTAGAAAATCGGAAGGTATTATAAGGAAATTAGTGATATGAAGTGTCGCTTTTGGGAAGGAGAAAATGTTCTGTTGGGGTTGTAAGCAGCCTATATGGTCCTCCATTTAAGACAGCTTTGACTCTGGCATTTACCGCCTGTACACACTGCCAGCAGCAAGCCTGCGATCCAACTGAGACCGCCAATTCACATATATGCCATTCGATGGCGACGGCGCATACTGGCACAGCTCGAAAAGAACGAGCTGTTCTTGGAATCCTGGGTTAGGCCAGATCTGGTCTCGAGCTGGTGGAAAATTAGCAAGGTGATAGAGAATAACATTTAATAAGCATACCAGTTCTAACCATCTCCAGGGCCCGGGCAGTATTAACACGGCGGGACCACATCACTAAAGAGTTATAATTAGCCAAGTAATTGCAAGTAGAACTTTGGGCGCTTACAGTAAGCGGCAACGACTGCAGCGCTCCTCGAGATTCCTTGCACACAGTGAACGAGTACAACCCCTCCTGAGCGAAGCGCAGCATCAATCCAGCTGACCGCCCCAGGAAGATGAATCAAGAGGTCCGCATAGTCGACATCCTCCACCGCGATGCGCTTGTGGCGAATTCCCGCTTCTGGAACCTCCGCAGGAATAGGGTCCGAACACACGGACAAAATGTGAGTGATGCGATTTTCCGTCAGAGAGCGCGTCTGGCGAGCGGCCATGATGCTAAGTTGAAACAGAAAGGGTCAGATATTGAAACATGACAGAAACAAGTAGAGAAAAAGGGAGAAGTGTAGAGCCACTCACTTTCCCAGGAAAAGCCTGTTTTCGATGATCGCATTGATGTTTTTCCAACCCATGGCTTTCTATGTTTCTAAGAACTGTAGAGCTTGAGACCCAGTGGGCTGTTGGATTTTTTTTTTGCAGACATCGTGAGCCGTTATAAACCTGCTCAGCAAGGCGGCGGGGGCGACGCGGAGGATTATCTTCCCGTTGGTTCATCGAGCATTGGTGACTGTTCTTTGTGCTGAAGACGATGCAGTGTCAGGAACTCTGAGATCTGACATCCGGTAAGCAGCTCTCATTTGGGGCGGTGTAATCTCGCGATCTTGACCTGTCAAACGTGGGATGCCTTTTTGGTATTGACGCCCGGAATGCCACTCAACGCCTAAGGCGGTGCATACCACGTTTTTTTCAGAGAGGCCACGAGTTGTCCATCTTCGTCCTCGCTTGTTCTTTGTCGTACGACAGACGCATCCCGTACCTTTTCGGTTGTCTGAGTTACCGTTCAAT
>Ga0247742_10003373_pt1 | contig 10089 bp, 11 predicted proteins | sample UWRJL208509C2_FD_180944 | JGI IMG/M metagenome (GOLD analysis project Ga0247742, IMG submission 180944) | Plant litter microbial communities from Arlington Agricultural Research Station in Wisconsin, United States - UWRJ-L208-509C-2 | ecosystem: Environmental > Terrestrial > Plant litter >... | reverse complement strand
AACCTAAAAGAATGCTCCCAACGCTAGCGACTATGGAGAGGTAGCTTGCGATCTGAGCTGCAGACGAAAGTTTGGTATCCAAGCCATCCACAGATTGAATGGCTAGGAATCCAACGTTGCCGTTCAGCAGCACCGTTCCCTAGGAAGGATGTCAGGGGAACTATGTTCACAATAACAGAGAGAAGCGTACGAGGAGAACCAAGTCTTGCCACTCTTCATCAAGCTTCTTCATCGACTCTTCCCAAACAGATTTGTGCATCACCCCATCAACCCACATTTTCTGTAAAGCCTGGTGGTGGACATAGGGAGCCCAAAACAGGAATGGGGCTGCCATCTTTATGAACATGGTCCGCTCGTTGGTGGCGTACCCGTAGACGGAGTTGTCGCGTTCGAGGCGGGCGTGTGCCTCTCCGTGGAAGTGAAGATATTGTGCATGGTCTTCGAAAATAAGACAATTTAAATACGAGACTTCGGAACGATTGTAAATCAACTCACAAAAACTGTAGAGAAAGCGCGCTATAATAAAGCAACTCAGTTGAGCACTGACATAGCCAAATATCACATACACAAGAGGCTGTTGGTTCCAATTGTGGACACGCCCTCTGCGAGGTTTCCTGAATAAGCGGTAGGTAAACTGGTCATCGCGCTGACAGATCTTCATGAGCTTACGTTCCATACTGCTCGTCCAGCCCAAGATCTTTTCCAGATACTCCAACGTAAATGGAGCGATCGATTGGGAGGAAGTCACGCTGTCTGCATATATTCATTAATCTCTAAGATGGTGCTAAAATTATTGAGCTTTACCTCCAATGAAGTGATGTGTCATATCTCGAAGGAGTGCGATCAGTGGCAGTGACAACGAGATGCCGTCCGGATATAAGTTGACGAAGTACCTGGAAAAAAGTCAGATACGAACTTGCCCATCGCGATAGTATTTAGAATTACCAATACTGTGCCTCCATCTCGATACCTGACAACGACGTCAGATAGTTCAGCAAATTCACACAGAAAGGGAAATTCACCAAGGTGCTTCATAGAATTACAGCCACGAGCCTCCCACCACGCGGTCATGGAATCAGCTTTGAAGGGATCGAGAAAGAATATTTTACGACTATCATGATCCACGAAGTAATAGTCTGTCTGAATTCCATCCTTCGAACCGGGCACATAGTGCAGATCAATGACCAGATGCCGATTTTTGGGAATCAGATCTTTGTACTCATTGACGACTTCCTCGATACACTCGATGTCTTCAGTCGCTCGGCGCAGAATCTGCTCGTCAAAGATATCGGCATCCGTGAAGACTCTCTAGTAAACAAATTTGATGTTAGCGTCGGAGAGTCCTATGATGGAGACAATCGAACCTTTTCACTGTGATAGAAATACCGTGCTCCCTCTGGATGATCACATAGCTTCCATCCGAATGGAGTGCGCAGCCTGCAGGCTGGGCGTTAGTCGTTGATTGAATGCCAATATAACCCTAACTTACTCTTCGTAAGACACAGTCAGCAGATCTACAGTGATGTTGTCCGAATATTTATATCTATATGAAATAACAAATTAGCTCCATCTTAATGGCCATCAGGCTTATGGACAATCGTCACTTACATTGTTGGTCTATTGCTGTAACGTTGTGTTGCAAAGGGGATAGCTGGTGAAATATGTGACATATTTAACCATCGAGACGTCGGAGATTGGGTTGTGTGTCGCACTGAAGCGTCGCTAGGGCTGGGTAGGATCGTTTCGGGTAATGTAGACGTTGGCAGTTCATTGTCAATTTCTAGGATGGGTGTGGGTCTTCGGATTGCTGGTCCCACCCGGCCTCTTTTGGCAAGATCCGCTCCAAGGTGGGTATGGCTTATTGTACCCTCTGGATCCTCGATGCTGAAAGGGATGTGACTTGTGAATGATCCCAGCGATGAGTTTGTGTGGACGGAACTACGAGATGGGGTGCGAGATAACACAGAAGGGCTCCTGGAAGTTCCACTCACGTGTTCCTCGTGGGCTCTTCTCGAATTTTCGAGGTTTAATGAGGATTGTGATGCATTCCGTATGCTACCACCTGGGAATGGGAATGCTGAACACGAGACATCATTGAGGGATATGGTATCGCCGCCATCGAGGATGATGTAGGAAAGATCGGGCACAATCGATGACCCTTCCTTCGCGGACGAGGTGTCGGGAGATCCTTTGTCGTCGTCGAAGACATGATATCCTCTTGGTGCTTCGCCAGAAGGTAAGTAGGGACGACGTTGTGGTGAGCCTCCTGTTTTCTTCTCCTCGTCGATTGTGAGCGAAAAATGCCAATGTCTTCCCCTAAATATCCATCGATGTAATAGGCGCTGAAGGATCGCCCATATGAATCGAGGTCCTCGCTTGAGAAGCGATAAGATCCATCTACAAAGCGACATGGCTGTAGCACGGGTTGTTGACGAAGATAGAGTCATCTGGAACAGGTGTAGTGGTGGCGCAAAGGAAACTGAACGTATGAGAGTGCGGAGAGCGCTTGTCCTATGTATGCTGTACCGAGGTGTGCTCGGAATTGAAGTCCGACGTTAAAGGCTGTGGCGCCTCGTGCCCTTACTGCCTGGCTTCGGTGTGGTGTGAAATCCAAGCTGCGCTGTGAAATTTCCTGTCAGATCCAACACCGAAGGAAACTCTGGAACCAATCTGGCTTTGGTCACGATACCTAGTTTCATAAGGATAGAAGGATTCACCACCGAGCTCCTGGTCATGGGTGTATAAGCTATACAAGAATCCAACTGATATTATTGAGTCACGGAAAACTTCAAATTGGTCGAATACTTACAGATAATCCGGGCGATAACCGTCCAAACCCAGGACCTGGGCATGTACTACGACGATCGCGTGGGATGCGCCATAGTTTGGTGGGCGGTGCCGGACCAAGTTGACTTGAAATTTCTGTGAGATTGAGCAATTGGCAGTGTACTGGCGACCCCTAGAAGTCTAGAACGGACGTTCATGCGTGTAGGTTGAAGCAAGGTGAAAACCAAACTTGTTGAAAACCTCCCGTCGGCCTGAAGTTCCCACGATAAACCCTGGCGCAAACGCCGCGCTCCATTTTATTTAGTGTTGCCGAAGTTTGGCTCGGTTCCAGTTAAACCGGTAACCAAACCGCATTTTGACCACCGGTTTCCAAGCCAGTTCCAACTGGTCAGGAACCAGTCAAACCCGTGGTTTGGGTTACCTACTATATTTGGAAGCCAATAATGTTTCCACCCGTTAAATGCTCGATTTTAGACTCATAAACGACTTTTTCTTCTTGTAATAGCATTGTCTTGCAGTGAAAAGGTTGTTTCGCGTTTGAGAAGCCGCGGGGGAGAAAACCAAAATTTTGATAGTGCCGGCCGGGCCCGGCCCTTATTTCACCGGGCCGCAACAAGGTCAGTCCTATAACTCAGGTCTTGAGTTCGTTTCTTCACATCCTGTTGCATAAAACATACCATACATATCTAAAACACTTATGTACCATATATACACTATTTTCTTCTATGAGGGGACTGTTGAGAGGCGGAAAACCGTTGGTAAAGCATTGCACTTCCATATTGGGATTAAGCTGCTGGTCAAACCAGTCTGGAACCGCTGGTTCCGGTTTCCCTGCCGGTTCGGCCAGTTCACAAACCATGACTGGACCAAGTCGGACTTCGGCAACACTAATTTTATTCAACAAGCTAATTATGGACACGTGTGAATGAAATTGCATTGCTACTGGCTTGCTAGCTTGTGATCCCCTCAGGCCCTATGAAATTGTGGTGATCTTTATTGAGATCATCAGCATAACCAAGTCCCAGATTATTGGGAGACGATCTACGATCGGCGATCCTGATTGGATGCACGATGATCCTCACTACACTCAATACTCAATACGGAAATAATGGCGCAACGGCTGCGCACCCAGCCACGCGCCTTGATGGAATCAGGCTCATGTATTTCTTTTGGGGAGTGATCGGCGAACGGTGGAGAGCTTGAGATCGGATGTCTGGATAACTTACGCAAGTTTACCTGATGAAATCCTAAGAGATAACCGGTCCGGTATTATTGAAAGAAGCTCTCCGTAAACTGGGTATATTGGAATTAGAAATTGAAGCCGTAGGTGACAGGTGGTCAATTGCGGAGGACGCCTGTGAACCACAATTCACTAAAAATTATTTGTTGTTCTTTGCCGCTTTCTTCCGCTCCTCCTCCTCCCTCTTCTTTTTCTCTTCCTCTCTGGCCCTCTTGTCCTCTATCGCTTTCTTAGCATTGCCAGACAACTTTGATACCAATGGTGCCCGTGTTTGCCCTCTGAAAAGGTTTGGATCAGTCCCTCAAGCATATGGTAATTCAATTAAAATAAAATACAGACCCATTGAAGACCGGGAAGTCGTCATCGGAGTCGCTATCATCCTCATCGTCCAAGTGCTCGACAGTACCGCGGTCCCCAGAGCCACCAACCATCTCCTCTGTAAAGCTATCAGAAATCTCGAAATCGCTACCAGCAGACAAGAGAGCAACACACCAGTGGTAACAGCTGACACGGTGACCTCTACAGGGCCAGTACTGTCATTCTCGCCTGACTCGGCAAGGAGTGACGGTGTTGGCGCTCCTTTCGTAGATCTCTCGTCGTCTACTAGAGGTTTGGATCCGCTTTCCCAGACATTTGGAACGGCCTCGACCGAAGCATTGATGTCGACTTTGTTGGACATTGTATGTGATTACGGATACGGTTCTGTCGACTTGATGCCAGCAAGCTCACAAAGCAGAATATGGTTGTGAGGTTACTTGTGGGTGAAGGAGAAGGTTTGGGGTGAAACGTCGAGGAGACGTATGCTTTTTATACCTCGAGCGATGGGCGGCTCTGTCATCAGCATAGGATTTTGAACGGTGGAGTCAGCATGTTGTTATGGCGGCTATCCCTGACATTCAGTACCCCAGGCAGACCACCGCCAGGCGCATAAGTAGACCAGTATGTGTACTCGCGGCCAGGCTGGGGGAGCGCCGCTTTCCAACAGCCTCATCAGCGCCTTTTGGTGCCTGCGATGTTGGATCCAGCACAGGAAGGCTGTACAACGGCTACCAATTTTTACTAATCTACTAGTAATAGTTGCACTAAGATTTATGGTTGGAGTGCTATCTAAATTTTTTGGAACGGTGGCAACTACACACATAGGTGCGGTAACTGAATTTATGAATAATTACGCATCATAATGGCCGTGGAGCACTCGACCCCGCACAACCTGTGAGGAAGTAATAATGTCATTTGGCTACTTTTATGCCCCACTTTCTTCCTCTTCTTCTCTTCTTCCTCCTATCTCGTCTTTTTTTTGTCTCGGCCTTTTCTGCCTCCTTGTGTGCTTTTCAGCAGCGCCGGCAGCCATGGCATTGCATGGTTCTCGCGAAGTTTCCCTAAAAATCGATGCAAACGTTAGCCATCGCTACATAAAAATACTATATACGTTCCTCGCACGATGGAGTGGCGAAACACCGCAGACTGGAAAAATTCTCAACGGAGTGGTCCAAATTAGAGCCGTGCTCCCACTTTTACATCATTAGGGAAGTGGTTTGTATTAAGTTGACGGGTATCAAGTTTAAGTATATGATAACAGTAAGGAGAGAGTAGTATAAGGGAAGTAATTACGCATCAAATGGCAACTATGTATTCCTATGGGGGCCAGCGGCAAGGTTTCAATACTTTCTACTTCTTCCCCTCCGCTTTCTTTCTCCTTTTCTCTTCGTCTTCCACCCTTTTGCGTTCCTTATTCGCCTCTTCCTCCCTCCGCTTTTGTTCCAATTCAATTCGCTTTTTGTCTCTCTTGTCTTTTTCCTCTTTCTCCCTGCGAGCTATTCCAACGGCGCCAGCATTTGGAGGTTTTGGTGGTGCCCGAGAGCCTTGGGCATCACTGAACCTGGTCAGCGCAGTACCAAGTGGTAGTAATCTGATCGACATACCCGTCATCGTCGTGCTCATCATGACCAAGTCCAATTGCTTCATTTTATGTCAGTTATCGTCCTTGACTTTGGTTCAGATATCATGGGGAGAACTCACCAGACTTAAAGCTTTCTTTGGCAGAGTGGCCGACGTCGTGAGCCTTTTCTTTCAAGCGCTCCCGCTTCGACGTCTTCAGATCGTCACTCTCGCTGGTGCGACCCATATGCTCACTTGAGGTAGAGTGAGTGAATTTAATCGAATCTAACATTGGTCCTATGAGCAGACTACCGTCAGTGTATGTTCGAAGGAATAGTGTGTGAGGAAGCGCACCAGATGATGGTAGTAAAGAACAATGGAAGTTATAATCGTCTGACATCCGCTTTATATACCCAAGAATTTAGGTGCCAATTGCTGTGACTCGGAACATAGTACATAGGTCAAGTAGTTATGGTCGAGTCATATTGTCAACTTGAACCTGAGTCTCATTTGCCATCGAGTGGCTGAATCACGATACGCAAGATCTATAAGTCTGACTAACTGACCATACCCCGAGATTTAGAACTGACGGTCATCGGTACTATGGGTTCCCTGAACATCGGTCGGACCCCTCAGTCGGACAAAGCGTGTCTGAGCCAATCAGAGCGCTCCATTTCTCCAGCTCGCGAGTAACGCCATCACACTTCCCAGCCAAAATGTGTGACTGGCCGATTGAGGGGTCCGACCGATGTTCCGGGAACCCATAGTATTCCAGCTTAGGCATCATCGGGCGCAGTAGCCACCCGAAACTCCGAAGCGCTTTGGGCGCAGATCTGATCTAAAAATAGACACGCGCGCTTGAGGGAGGCGCCTCTAGGTATTCCCGTGGATTGAAACCTCAGTCACCAGGGCGGTATACACATCTAGTAAATTTGATAATTGAACTAGATACATTTACGACGCTATGATGTGAATTTCGCGACATTGAATGGACATGTGTCGATACTGCTGTTCTTATAATAATGTACTACAAGGAACTTGAATTGGTCACCATGAAAGAGCCATTGTAAAACTTCAACTGAAAGAGTCAGGAGCTGAAAAATGTTCTGAGTCACTAATTTACGGCTCGTAGTGGTAGTGCGCCGAGTTGCTACTGTTTTTTACCAGCGTTCTTCAACTGTTCCTTCCTCTCCTTCTCTTGCATTTTCATTTCCTCTGCTTCCTCTTTTTCTCGCCTTTTCTTCTCCTCTGCTTCTTTTTTTTCTTGCCTTTTCTTCTCCTTCGCTTTCTCGGCTTCCTGATTTTTCTTCTCTTCTGCTTGCTGCCTTTGGTTTGCCTCCATCTCCTGCTTAGCTCTGCCTGATACGAGTGACTCAGCCTTTGCACGTGGCTGCCCTCTGTACAAGTTTGTTTCAGCGGGATCAAAGGCCTTCGATGATATTGAGACAGTTTACGCACCCACTCCAGACCGGAAACTCGTCATCAGAGCTACTATCATCCTGGTTATCCATAGGCCCGGCATGAGCTTGTTCTCCGGTACCCCCGATGGTCACCTCTGCTCGTTGGTGGCGTTAATGTGAACGATCTCTACAGCATTAGCAAGGAATACCTACCTGCGTTGACAGCTGCCATGATGGATTCGATATGCCCATTGTTCTCCATCTTTCCCGACTGGTTGAATGATGGGATTGAATTGTGCGCTCCTTTTGTCGCTTTCTCGCCACCTACCGCGTAGATAGCCCCCCCTTCCACGACGTTGGGGACGGTGTCAGTCGGGCAGGGACCCAAAGCGATGGTGGTGTTCGACATTGCGTGGCGTATCTCTATACACTCGAAAGTTTCCTTGTCAACGAATCGATCAAATTATACAGCGTTAGGGTTTGCAAGTGGGTGCAGAAGAATGTGTGTAGTGGGGTGAACAGCGGAAAGTAAGCTGGGTGCTTTATAGTTGGCCAACTTGGCGACCTTATCAGCTTTTCTGTGAAATGCTGTGCGTTCACAATAATTACTATAGTGGGCATTCGTGCCGACCGTGGCCAAATTTGTTAATTATGGCATATCAATAGGTTCCCCTCCTCTCCTCCTCTCTTCTCTCCTCCCCCTCTCTCCTCTTCCGTTCTTTTTTCTCTTCGGCCTCCCTTCTCTTCCGTTCCTTCTTTTCTTGCTCCTCCAAGGCTTTTCTTGCCTTTTCCTCATCCTTCTGACGCGCCTTCTCTTGCTTCTGGCGGTCCTTCTCTGCCTTCTGACGCTCCCTCTCTCCGGAACCGGTCGCCAGAGGATAGCATGGTGCTCGAGGGAAACTCCTAAGATTTAATGGTAAGATTGGAGTGATGTAGCCAACTAAAGTACGTACTCCTCTGTATTGCGTGGCTCGTCGCCGCGCCCAATTACTGGGGTGTGTATTATGAGTGTCGTCGATTTATCCAGAAGAGGGAAGAACAAGAGCTCACCAGATGTGAAATTGTCCTTAGCAGAGTGGCCGACTTCGTGGACCTTTCCTTTGAGGCGTTCCCGCCTCGAAGACCCTTCGGCGTCGTTTTCACCGCTGTGACGCGTGTGCCAGCTGTTACTAGAATAGCTGAAGTTCATCGAGTCCGGCATAGTTCCTGACTTGGGTAGCCATCAGCAACCGATGATTGACGTATGTGCGGAAACCTACTTGACGATGGAAGTAAAGTCAGAACAATGGCAAGTGCAAATGTTAGCCGAGTCTTTATATTCCCGGGTTCGGACGCAAATCAGACTATGGAAAGCACAACAGAACTCATGTCACCAACCTTCCCGAGCGGTGAAAGAGGCTGTGGAAGGCCATACGTTAGATGTGAACACACCTTTTGAAGCTGTGTGTCAATCCATGCACCCCATCTCAGCTCAGGGCACATTATTCAAACTATTCATTCGTGCTCAGTTCTCCTTGAAGCGCTCCTCTCGCTCTTCAATGAATTTTAGAATAGCCTGAAGATTCAGGGAAGTTCAGTTTTCCGTTTAACATGACGGCATGCCAATCCACTGCAGCCAGGATGAATCCAGACTTCCTTGGGCACCATGGGGAAGTCTAACGTGGTGCATCAAAGACAGTCAGCAATGTGCCGCTTGCACTACATGATAACGCTGCAAGATATTGTATTATTTTCGCGTTCAATACCATATCGAGAGTGGCGAAATGCGACGACAGACCGGCCACCAATTCCCATGAGATCTATAACTCAACCTCTTCTCCTTGCCTGTGGACTCCAACTCTCCGTATCAGGTGTACTCTTCCAAGGGAATGGATCCTTCTGCTTCCCACTCTGCAAGGATTCGGGAGAAACAGCGTGATCGTCAGAGGTCGAGTGCACTTGCTCTTGAACACTTGTGGTGAACCCTTCTTCCTGTTGGTCCAGCACTGGTAGCGAGAAGGGTTTCGACGACCTGGCTTTCCGCGGGGCTACTGGTGTTAGGAAAGTCGGAGGCCGGACTTTCGTACTCGATGGGCCTTGCGTTTCTGGTTGTACGGACGCGTCGACTGGTGCCTCCGACGACAATACCGGCGAACCTTGGCTTTGTAGGAGATTCGCGGCGTCTGTGACGGCCTTGGCTTCTGGTTCTACGATGAGCTTCTCGCTTCGAGTAGCCACCTCTTCCACTGCCCGATGTGTATCTTGTTGTCGAAGATGTAACATCTTTGCTGCTTCAGCCTGATCCCGAGCCTCAATTTTGGCTACGTTCGCCAATACGCGTTGTCGGCGGGCATAGTCAGCTTCAAGTTCCTATTTATCATCTGTTCAGAAAGGCTCAAACAAGCAGCGAAGATGAAATAAACCTCGATCGTGGGCGGATTTTGTCGAGTATGAGTCAACCAAGCTGCCCATTGGACTGTGGAAATGGATGTTAGTTGACGAAGTCTCATAGAGGACGATGCAAGTGGACCTACTTGGTAGCTGCTTGCCTCCACCAATGTATCTCCACATATTCTCCGGGTCATAATATTGCACCGTTCGTTTCATGCGGCTTGGGTCTGCAAAAGTTTGTGACGGAGGAATAAGTGTATTGCTTTTCAAAGGGGGGTCACCAGGATTACCAAGTGGAGACTTTGCCTCATAGAACCTGTTTCCTTCATAAGGGTTGGTTCAGAGAAGTTGTGAAGATTGAAGATGATCCTTACCTTCAAGGTCTCTACCTACAAGGCGGACCTAGAGCACCAG
>Ga0247742_10003372_pt1 | contig 10093 bp, 16 predicted proteins | sample UWRJL208509C2_FD_180944 | JGI IMG/M metagenome (GOLD analysis project Ga0247742, IMG submission 180944) | Plant litter microbial communities from Arlington Agricultural Research Station in Wisconsin, United States - UWRJ-L208-509C-2 | ecosystem: Environmental > Terrestrial > Plant litter >... | reverse complement strand
ACCAACAAGTACTCTGAAGGTCTTCCGAATGCTCGCTACTACGGTGGCAACGAGTACATTGACGAGTTGGAAATTTTGTGCCGTAAGCGCGCACTCAAGGCGTTCAACCTTGACCCCGCCAAATGGGGCGTCAATGTTCAGCCCTATTCCGGAAGTGTGAGTATACAGTCGCTCTCTTAATGTGTTCATACTTCCCTTATTGACTAGTATTGCTGCTGTAGACTGCAAAGTGCGTTGTTGGTTGCTTCGCGGAATTACGGAGTTCCGGAACTTACATTTCCATTTCCTCTCCAGCTTCGCAGCTTTGACTGCCCTCATCCAACCCCATGATCGCTTGATGGGACTTGGTCTCCCCGACGGTGGGCATCTCACTCATGGTTACTACGTGCGTTGTTCGATGCCTCCTCAGGAACAATGAATTTCTCACGTGATTTAACTTCCAGACTGCTAAGAAGAAAATGACCGCCTCGTCCATCTACTTCCAGTCTCTTCCGTATGCCATCACCCCAGAGACCAACCTGATAGACTATGTTGGCCTCTCCGCGCAAGCAAAAATCTTTAAACCCCGTCTCATCATCTGCGGTGCTTCCGCCTATCCTCGCGACTGGGACTACGCCGAACTGAAGAAAATCACCTCGCGCGAAGGCGCCTGGCTCATGGCTGACATTGCCCACACCAGTGGTCTCATTGCTGCTCAAGAACTCGACAGCCCTTTTGAACACTGTGATGTTGTTACCACCACCACACACAAGACACTCCGTGGTCCTCGTGCTGGCTTGATCTTCTTCAGGAAAGACTTGGAGAATGCTTCTGATCTCGAGAAGAGAGTCAACGATGCCGTTTTTCCTGCTTGCCAAGGTGGACCTCACAATAACGTACGAGTTAAATTTTATTAGCTTTAATGAGTTGGCCTAACCGATACATTATTAGACGATTGCCGCCATCGCCACCTCCCTTCTGCAAGTCTCGCAACCTGAATTCAAGGCTTATGCTAAGCAAGTAATCGCCAACGCGCGTACGCTTGCTGCGTCTCTCGTCGAGCATGGATACAGGCTGCAAACTGGCGGCACAGATAACCACTTGGTTCTGTGGGATCTGCGTCCTATCGGCTTGACTGGTAGCAAGGTCGAGAAGGTCTGCGACCTCATGGGCATCACTATCAACAGTACGTATTGATAAATTTTGTTGAGTTCGTATTTGATCTAACATCCATTCAGAGAACGCTGTTTCTGGTGATGCCTCTGCTCAAGTCCCCGGTGGAATCCGTCTTGGTACCTCTGCCCTGACATCCCGCAACATGCAAGAGGAGGACATTAAAGTTGTTGCCGGATTTCTACATCGCGCCGTCCAGCTCTCTCTCGTTCTACAGAAGGAAGCCGGCTCAAAGCTCCTCAAGGACTTTGTCCGCGTTGCCACCACCGCTGAGGAAGGCAAACAGGGGCATATTCAGGTCAAGCAACTTCGTGATGAGGTTGTCGCCTTTGCCAGCAAGTGGCCTCTTCCCGGCATTGACGTGTCAACTCTCACCAAGCCAGAGGGCTTGCACGAGTAAATGTCTGGTGGCGATGTTTGCCCTCATCTCCTCTCTTTCACCTTTTCTCAGGTCTTTGTTGGGAGGGGGTTTAAAAAGAAGATTCAACAATCATTTCTGCTGTTCTGTAACATAACACATATGTTAGATCCCGGACTTCAACATTGTCCAAATTATCTGCTGCTGTATTTCTAGTTACATCATCGTCGTTGGTCGCATAATGGATCCTCTCGTGTCTGACCTTGAAGGAGATAATTTAGACGTTAGCTGTCAAAAATATGTGTGGGAAAAAAACCTGAATGGCTTTGATGTTAGACCTTTGTTCAGCAAAGGAGGTCAGTTCGGTCTCCTTCAGGTCCATTTCATCTACAGATACTCGAGGACATTCTTTCTCGCCATACCTCACTGCCAGACAGATAATATCTGTAGAAGGATCATGCCGGTGGAGCTCACTGTGAATAATGTGGACACGGTCTTAGGGGTTTACCCCGAACGCTACTACCAGGTCATGCCAGAGGTTTTCGAGCAAATGCTCAAACCCGACATCGACGCAATGGTTCTGTACACATACGCGGTAACTATAATATACTGTATGCTTTCTATCTTCTTAAATCAGGACATATCCAGAAAGCAATACGAGACGCCCTCGAACGCGACAAACGCCCTGAAGGTCATATGGGCTTTGATTCCTTCGGGGAAGCGTGCTTCGAAGGCGGAATCGTAGAGACCATGCTCAAGATCGCGCAAGATACTCGGACAGATCAGTGGCCTGCTCTAGCCTCGTATTTTGCGCTGGACTCAATGTGGCAACTGACACGGACTGGTACCATTGAAGAACGAAGGGAGTTGGTGAAGCAACTCGTCGAGCTTGATGCAGTGAATATATGCTTGGAAGTGAGTGGATCTCATATTGTCGCATCTGCTGCTTCGGGAGGCACTGATCTCCTTCGCAACTCTCCAGAAAGCGATGAAGTCTCCATTAGTTATTCAACGCCAGGGGGCGGTCAACGTTCTACGATCGCTTTCCCAAGAGAGCGTCCTGGGGGAATTTTTGTCAGTAGAGCAAGCCTCAGAGGTTACCTCCAAGATGTGCGATTACATTCTAGAAGGGCCAAGTAGGTTTATTGAGCAGTTTGGGAACCATGCTCTCACCTGGCAGAGTTTTACGTCTTTTGGGAAGTTTGGGGTGCGTTGACCGTGACTCGCGTTTTCAGCGCCTTCGTTGACGTGGTCTTTACTGCAGACCCCGAGAGAGAAGGCAGCGAAGTATGCCCCACGATATTACGCGATGTCTCAAGAAAGCGCAGCTTGGGTTATCCAAGGCCTTTTTCTGCGTTCCCCTGCTGCAAGTCAACAATTCTGCCTCAAATTTCTACAGCATGATCCCTCCATCATCGATAAGCTCTTCAAGGCGGCCGCTTTCAAACGCCCGCCGTGGTACGCCGAGTCTGCGGTTGACGGGATCGTGTGCGAGACGATCATCATGCTTTTCCGCGTCCCAGACTTGGTCATTCCAGGCCTTACGACCAAAATTGATGATGAAGGTCTGCAGAAAGAGGTGGAAGAAGAGTGGCAGTCCGTTATGGAATGCGTGGAGATATTGGTTTCTCGGCCAAAGTGGGTAGAATTGATACATGGAGTGTGGAACATGATCGAGGATGAAGACTGTAATGCAGTGAAAAGGTGCCCTACTGTCGTCGACTCTTCGCCTCTCAATCTAACCAGTGGTTGCTCGTAGGATGCTTATGGAGAGTAAGGCTAAATATCACGCACTGTCTCAGTACGAGCCGGAGACTTTCCTCCAAATATTTGAATACCGAGGTTTGTGGCCAGTTCTAGAATTGGGGAATGGCTTACCAACATTCTTGAAGGTTCTGTTCGTATCTGCATAGAACGACTCATCGCCACACTATCTCATTCCTCAGCTGCGTCCATGATTTCCGATGATCATCTTCTATCCCTGCTTCGCATTGGAAGCGGCGCCTGTCGCCCCGTCAAGACAATGGATCAGATAAGGTCAGAAGCAGACCAATATCTTTATATCGAAAATGCCTTCGGCCTCTACCGAAAACCTATGTTTGCCGTCTTCACCGAGGACGACGTAGATTCGCCTCTTCAAGTAGCGGAGGAGCCGGCCATGGGGCCCACTACCCAAGCCCGACTTCTTACACTCCTCTCGCAGCGCGGCCTCCTTCCGAAGATCAACAAACTCACCAAACTTCCACCTGCTATCTCGTCCCGCACCACGCTGGCACAATTCAAACAAATTGTTTCCCCTGATGCCATTCAACGTGGCCTGGTGCTCGCCAAGCAGCGATTGACAAAGCGTCGGGAACTTGGTCACAAGCGTTTCCGTATCGATGGCGAGATTGATTTTGCTATGCAGGCGTATTCTACAGCCGCTGAGCTTGCAGTGTCCTTGATTATGTTTGATCATGTTGCAGATGGCGGGTACAAGAATCAGCTTGAGGGTGTGCGTCGGGAGTTGGTGCTCTGCCTTGGTAACGCAGCAGAAATGGGGTTAGGCCACGAAAAATATGAGAGGGCACTGTACTACGCTCTCGCTGCTGTTGAGTACGCTGAGAATCTACCTCTCGACGCCGATGCAGATGCTGTTGACGCGACAATTAGGGAGAAAAACCGTAGGCGAGTTGTGAGAGCACGAGATGCTCTGAAGTAGGAATCATGCGTAGTACACATCGCTCAGATTTCACTCGAAGGGTCGTTCAATAAATATAAATTGCATACTGGAACAAGAATCACCATAATGGCGGTCTTTCATATACAAGTAATCAGGTATTAACCCAGCATAAATAACAATAAAAAGTGGTTCAGCCCGGGATCGAACCGGGGACCTTCTGTGGTCATGGTTGGCATTGCAACTGTGAGACAGAAATCATAACCACTAGACCACTGGACCATATAACAATCCTTTTTTCGTTGCTATTTAAAGCGCCAAGCATTATTTGCAGGGTCAATTCAGAGGCCGTACTAGAGGTTGCTAACATAGACCTTTTCTCGTCCTCTAGAATTTTTTGAAAAAGAATTCTCTATAAAGACTTCCTATTGGCTGTATGAAAATGTAAGGTAGTGGTAGTATGCAACATAAAAGCGAATCAAAAAGGGCCTCACTGGGAATTGAACCCAGGACCTCTTCCAATTAGATTGCCGAGGCAAGTCCCAAAGGAAGAATCATGCTACTAGACCATAAGGCCATGTGAAGAGAGCATTGCATAATAAATATCACACACACAATTCCCTAATCGTTCTGGTTACTACACCAACTGCACGAAAGATCAGGCAATAAGTGGATAGAGGGTAGATTTTGAGGTGTCAAGGACATCTCATGCACCCTTTTTATAATTTATTTACCTTGTTGCGATTGCGATGAAGGTGAAGTAATTCATACTGGACACCCGTACTCACTGGCAGTGCAAAGTACTTACGCCATTTCCTAGGGACATGTATTCCCGCGCTGGACTCGAAGCCCTAAAACAACACCTCCAGAGACTTAGATCGTCACCGCTTGGTGTAACCTTTACAAACGTCTCTGAGAAAGATACGTCCTAATTTCCCATCCTTGGCTATTGGCTAACTGTGAAGGGGGTTGCTTGCGCACTCAACTGAAAGACGAGGGACAACGAGCCAAGTTTTCTAATTGCAACCAAACACCTGATACATTTAACATATTAATGGAGTTTTGTACTCATACTCTACAATACCCGAGTTGTCACAGCCTACATCGCGTGCCTTTCGGATGTAGCACTGTAGCAGATCCTAAATCGAGAGAAGTCTGCAGGCGGAGACATGAAGTAAAAGTAGGTATGCATCAAAAGTCCTGGGTATTCTGTCTATATGTATTATAGTCGTCACTGAAGTCAGAAACAAGGTCCCAAAAGTATAACGTGGAGGGTTTTGTGTCAGGCAGTCGGCTTGTGAAAGGCCGAGTAGTGTACGTAGCATCTTCCACATGAGGCGGCTATCGTTGGAGTGTGTACCCTTTCGTTCCTGAAAAGCTGCGGTGGCAAGCAGGAGGTAGAGTGGGCGGATGATGGGTGGAGAACGTAGTGGAATTAACAATTCGGATAGGGGGGTGGTAAAAAAAAATTACTGCAGCAACAAACCCAGAAACCAGCTCCAAAGTCCCATAACGCTACAAGAAGACGAAACCACGCATCATGAGCGAGGCGTTATCCGTACATCTGTTAATGATGAGTCGGGCACTGGCGAATGGCTGTGGCTTCTCGAGCCAGCGCTCCCAGGTCCATTCCTAGGCGAATGTGACCCATTCGTCAATTTTGATTGGAGTTGCAGGCCATTTGGTTTTTTCTTTCTTAGCGCCGTCCGCTCGTCGTCCGTGTCGTCGTAGTCGTATTCTTGCTCCCACTCGTCCGCCTCGCGTAGCTGATGTAAATCGCCACTTGGCTGTCTCCGGTGTGGGTGTAAAGGTATTGGGGCCATGTTGACACCCCCTTCCCCCTCGAACGCATTGAACAGGGTTGTCGTTTGGGCTCGGTATATCGAGCCTGTTCTGCCGTGTCTGCCTCCCCCGCCGCCCATGTGCATGTCGATCCCATTTCCATCACTGCCTCCATTCCAACCATCAAGGGACATACGACCCTGGAGACTGAGGCGGGGATTCATGAGGCCTCCTTCCAGAGTGCTGTGGCCTCGCGCACTGGGATGATCCAGAGGCAGCTCGGGCTCACGGCTAAGGTTCAGGATGTGAACACCGAGGAAAGTCACAATGAACCCTGTAAGGAGAGACAACGTGTTTGCGCCATCTGTGGTATTGAAACCTTGGAAAAGGATAAGGGATGCGACAATTGTTGCTGTTGAGAATCCAACGTAGTACAGGGGGTTGACACTGGATAAAAAAGGCTCAGCAGCTGAATCACTACATGATCAAAACGAGAACATACACGTTGGTTGAGAATATATCCAGCGCCTTGTTGAAATAATTCATCTGGACAAGAATAGATAACCCCACGATGATTCCAAACACGTATGTGCTCGGGTGCGTGAACTGGTTGTTCCCTTCGAATGTGAGCTTGAGGGCGACACCAAAACCCTTGATAGCCATAATGCTGACAGAACCAACGAGAGAACATATGGTAATGTACACCAGCGGATTTGAACGGCCGTACTTGGGTGCTATGGCGTATATCATAACAAGCGAGACGACGACGACGGTGAAGCAGTAGAGTAGAAAGCCGGGCTGTATAGCGAAGTGCAGAATTTCATCGACGGTATTGACTGGTCTATCTTCGGGAGCGTGTAACACGATGATGAGCGACCCTAAAAGGCAGAGAGTACAGCCTAGCCTTCCGAGGTGTCCGAGTTTCTCATTGAGGAGGAAGGATGCGAGGATGGCTCTGGGGCTCAATGTTAGCTAGTGTTTACATGTCACGCAGTAAGGTGTTCGAACCCAATGATAACACTAAGAGCGCCGAGGGGGGTGACCAGGATCGGAGGGGCAAAGGCGTACGCAGCGAAGTTCGCAACTGCGGATATGGTCATGTCAATCTATCGTTTGAGGGTTTCAATCACGAAATTTACCTTCACCAGATACCACTACAATAAAACAATCAATGACTATGAGCACACCGTCCACACTGAATGGAGAATACGCACTCATCGACATGCCAGCCCACCATATGGGATTCCGCAAGTAAGCCAAGTTGTCCGATGCTTGCGCATACGTCGAGTTTACAGCCGCATCGTTCAAGCCCTAGATAAAAAGAAGATATCAAGCCATTAAGAAATGTGGCTCCAAGCAAATGCCAAAAAGCCGTAGCAACATACCTTTTTCGTCACGATGAAACTTGTCCCGATGGCTACAGAGCCGGACACCGCTAGCAGCAGGCCAATGTACTTGTCTTCCATCAATGTCGTGCAGATCCGTCAGACCTGAGTTCGTTAATAATGCAAAAAGGGGGGACGGGATGGACAAAAGGCGGAAGAGGTCAAAGGGAGGGCGAGTGCAGTGGTAAAAGTGTGCGCTGGATGTCATGTAGGGATCGCCACAATGCCACAGCCACGTGATCACAAGAGCAACGAAGGAAATACAAGCACAAATATGGTTTCCTTCGTATAAAGGCGTACAAACATTGTGCGCCTTTCCTTACGACGTTTTGCCCCCCTTCCAGTCGCCAACGTGAGCGAGGACGGGTCTTCCTATTATCGACGTCGGAGAAGTAAGGCTTCGCTTTCGCTAGCAACACTAGTCTAGATTTTCTAGACGATGATGGATTTCTAGATAGTAGTGCAAGCTACAGTTCTTTGGAATAATGATTTATTTTGCAAGTTCAACTCGGATGCTCGATCTACGAAAGTTTCAAAGAGACGGCGCATGCTAACAACCACTTGAAACTACCCTCAAAGCGCACGTGACTGATGCACAATACCTGGGGATAATATTTTTGTACGGGCTGTCGACGTCTCCAGATCGGCAAGGAGGTTTGGCAAAGCAATATAATTGTGAAACGAAATGTAAAAGATGCGATTGCGGTACACGAATCCTAAGCTTTCGTCGCAGCTTTTGCGTCTTCGGCAGCAGCCACAGCAGGGTTGACCTTCTTTCCATCCTTCCATCGGACACGCGGGGGAGGGGCACGGTTGCGACGCCCCTCACGCGAGCGGACACGGACGACTGAAAATTCGCCATGTGTCAGCATGGTAAACACTTGCAGAAACTAGCGTTGATATCTCACCATGGGAGTGGATGGCGCATGAGACACAGTATGCGATTTTGATGTATAGCTTTGGGATAACGTACTCTGAGAGCCAATGGAAGGTTTAACATAACTTCTTCATAGCATACAATTGGATACGCACCGGGGTAGACGCTAGCCTCAGAGATATCTCGCACAGCAGCACTCTCAACCATGTTCCTCACTGTGAAGCGCTTGATGGCCTTGTCCTTTCCAACGCAACGAGAACAGTTGGAGCAACGCATAAAGGTAACATGGCCACGGCCCTTCTTGTTACGGCCACCATTTCTTCTTTTCTTGGTCTAGATAGGAAGATCGTAGGGGATGTGTATATCAGCATCTTTCTTCAACTATTGCAGACCAGTGTAAAACTTGACATCTGATCCTCAACACACCCATCCAACTCAATCCGCCTGTATTCAGCCAGGATTCCACCAAGACTTCACAGATACATAACAGAAACGTCCAGTGAGTCGAGAGGATGCTCACCATTTTTGAGTGTCGGGGTCGAGTACGATGTTATAGACGGCGAGCAGCAGATGTGTCGATAGCGTTGGTGGCTCGGCTAGGGCCGTAAACCCTCTCACGGGCCAACCGGCGACAACGGACAGCACGGCAACCGGTAAGGACGGCCCGCAACAATGACCATTTCAGGAACAAACCATTCAGGGCAGAACAATGGTTTTCTCAGTACAATGCTGACCTTCGAAATGAAGAATGCTACTTTCTTTTATTGCCCCTTAAAAAGGCCACGGGCACCGGCGATGAATGGTACGAGCACCCCAGAGACTTCGCAGGCCTTTCTTTCTCCGTTTTTCACCTCTTCTTACATTCTCTTCATCATCTTAGATTTTCTTCGAGCCAGGGGCTCCCTCTGCTCAGTGACGCACTCGACATTCTTTTTATCCACTTTTGCAGCACCTTTTGACCGAGACAACCCGGACTTCTTCATTTTTAACCATGCATTTCGCCATTGCTATCGCTCTCGCTCTTTTCGCGTCAAACTATTATGCTCAAGGCGCACCCACGGCTTTGGATGCAGCTACTCTCCTCAAGAATGGTCAGGAAGCCCAGAAGCTCAACACAGAGTTCATGACCTTGAAGGCCACTGACTCGTGCCAGGGTATGTCCTTGTTGTGATTAGTTACTGAGTGGCACATACTGAGACGGAACTACAGGCCAAGCCGTTGCTTGCGTTGACGGTGCCATCGCGGCATGTGTGAATGGAAAGTGGGACGCCTCTGCTGGAGCGTGCCCAAAGACCCAGGGATGCTTTGCAGTTCCTAATGCCAGTTCTCCAGGAACGGTATGTCGGTGTACTCTTATTCCAGCGTTCTCGCTCTCATCTGCTATCTAGGCCTTAATTTGCACCAGCGAGAAGAGTGCTTTATCTGTTATTGAAGCTACGAAGGCAACTGGAGGCGTTACTGGATCTGATGCCCCAGGTTCTGATTCATCTGAACCCGGAGCTTCGTCCACTTCCATTTCCACCTCTGCCTCAACCGCGTCCGTCACCGCATCTAGTTCCATCTCTGCTGCAGTAACATCCAGCTCTGCTGCAGTAACGTCCAGTTCTGCTGCTTCCACTACTGGCGCTGCAAGTAGAACCACTGTCCCAGACGTAGTGACTGTAACCGTCACTGTTATCTCGTCTTCAGCTGCAACCACAACGCTCGCTCCCGACCAGGCTTCGCGCGTGCTGTCGAGCATCATCGCCCAAGGCTCACAAACCATTTCCGCTTCCGCTTCCTCCACTTCAGCCACTGCTACAGCTTCCGGCACGAGCTTTGGAACTCCCTCCACAGTCATTCGGGTCTCAGCATCGTCCGCAAGTGAATCTGCTTCATCC
>Ga0247742_10003370_pt1 | contig 10095 bp, 10 predicted proteins | sample UWRJL208509C2_FD_180944 | JGI IMG/M metagenome (GOLD analysis project Ga0247742, IMG submission 180944) | Plant litter microbial communities from Arlington Agricultural Research Station in Wisconsin, United States - UWRJ-L208-509C-2 | ecosystem: Environmental > Terrestrial > Plant litter >... | reverse complement strand
CGCGCTGCTTCCCCTGAGCGCGCTCGTCGGGGCGATCTTCCTGCTCTGGGCAGACACCGCCGCACGCAGCCTCTTCGACCCGCGAGAACTCCCCGTCGGCATCGTCACGGCGATCATCGGGGCCCCGATCTTCGCGCTGCTGCTCGGCCGCCGCAGGGGCGAGACATGAGCGGCCTCGAGGCGTCCCGCGTCCGGATCGTCGCCGGCTCGACTGTCATCGTCGACGGGGTCGACTGCACGGTTCCGGCGGGGAGCCTCTCCGCGCTCGTCGGCCCCAACGGCGCGGGCAAGTCGACGCTGCTGCGCACTCTCGCGGCCGTGCACAGGCCGGCCTCCGGTGACGTGTTGTTCGACGGCGACGACCTGCTCGCCCTGTCGCGGCGCGAGCGGGCACGGGTCGTCGCGTTCGTCGAGCAGGACACGGCGACCGAGACCGCCATGACCGTCGCCTCCGTGGTGGGGCTCGGGCGGCTGCCGTACCAGTCACTGTGGGGCGCCGGGCCGGACGACGTGGTGGCTACCTCGCTCGAGGCGACGGGGATGAGCTCGTTCGCCGATCGCGAGTTCGCGACCCTCTCCGGCGGCGAGCGCCAGCGCGTGATGCTCGCGCGCGCGCTCGCACAGGAGCCGTCGCTGCTCCTGCTCGACGAGCCCACGAACCACCTCGACATCGGCGCGCAGCTCGACTCGCTCGCGCTGCTGCGCCGACTGGCGGACGGCGGGATGACCGTGCTCGCCGCTCTGCACGACCTCGGTCTCGCCGCCACGTACGCCGATCACGTCATCGTCCTGCACGACGGGAAGGTCGTCGCGGCGGGTCCCACGGTGGAGACGCTCACCCCTGCACTCCTGCGCGAGGTCTACGGCGTCGAGGCGACCGTGCTCACGAACCCCGTCACCGGGCGGCCCGTGCTCGCGTTCAGCCGGCTCGACTAGGCCGGATCAGTCCGCGTCGGCGCTGCTCGGCGCGGGCAGCCACCCGGCCACGAGCGACCGCGGCGCGAGGAGCGACACGAGCGCGCGCGCCGGCCCGGCCTTGCGGCGCAGCGACCACAGCACGGCCCGGAGGTCGGCGGCGTCGGCGCCGCTCGCGCGGTCGGCGAAGGCCTCCCGCTCCAGGGCTGCGCGCAGGCGCGCGAGGGCTGCGGCGCCGCGGTCGTCGAGGTGCGGCCCGAGGTCGAGCGCGAGCTGGCGCGGGGTGCGGTTCGGGCTCGTCGCGAGGCCGAGGTCGGCGGCGGTGTCGCGCAGCTCGTCCCACGCGGCGGCGGCCGAGCCGCGGGCGGTGAGGGCCGTCCGCCTCGCGCGGCGGATGCCGCGCACCACCAGCGGGGCCAGGAGCAGGGCCAGGAGCGCCGCCAGAACTGCCCACCACCACGAGATCGTGCCGACCGGGGCATCCGGGCCCGCAACCGGAGTGGAGCTCGGGTCGGGTATGTCGCTCGGCACAGCCGTGGGTGTCGTCGGCGGGGCGGGCGTGCTCGTCGCGACCGGTGGCGGCACGGACTCGTCGACGTCCGGCGTGGTCGGGTCATCGACCGTGAGCGGCGCGAAGGCGGGCGGGACACCGCGGCCCGGGGTCGGCTCGAAGCGCACCCACCCGATGCCGGCGAAGTACAGCTCGGGCCAGGCGTGCAGGTTGTGCGTCGTCACGCGGTACTCGGTGCCGGTGGGCAGCGTGTTCGCGTCGCCCGGAGTGAACCCGACCACGACGCGGGAGGGGATGCCGAGCGTGCGGGCCATCGACGCCATCGCCGACGAGAAGTGCACGCAGTAGCCGGCCTTCGCCTTCAAGAACGCCTCGAGCACGGATGCCCCGGAGCCGTCGTACCCGTTCTCGACGGGCGCCTCCTCCGAGTACGTGAAGTCGCCGCCGCGGAAGTACTCCTGTAGCGCGATCGCCTTCTCGTAGTTCGTGGCGGCGTCTCCCACCACGTCGAGGGCCGTCTGCCCGACGATCGCGGGCATGTCGTCCGGCAGCGCAAGGTACCGCTCAAGGCCCGGCGCGACGGTCGTGCCGGCCGCGAGCAGCTGGTCGACGGAGGGCGAGATCGTCACACTCTGCACCTCGTAGGCCTGGTTGCGCGCGTTGGAGCTCGCGGTGCGGATCGCGAGGGCGTCCGGCTCCCACGACCAATTGCCCTCGAGGCCGGTGATGCTCGTGGGCGCGTACGGAACGGGAAGCCACCGGCTCAGGATGTTGGCGACCGTGATGTCGCTCGTCGCCGCAGCCGTCGGCACGTCGGCGCCCAGCCCCGGCGCGGCCCCGATGGTCGCGACGTCGTTGCCCGCGATGACATCCGTCGAGCTCGGCTTCCAGGACTCCCCCGTGAAGTCGTCGAGCGCGGTGAGTCGCAGGTACACCCCGCCCGGCTCGCTCGTCGTGTACGTGAGGGCGAGGGTCGGGTCGCCCTGCCGGAGGTCGTCGCCGAGGGTGATGATCGGGTTGATTCCGGTCGCGGCCCCGGACGACCCCTGCTGCCCCGGGTCGGGCGGCGTCACGTCGGGCAGCCCGAGCGGGACGAGGAGGGCGATGACGACGGCCGCCGCGGCGATCCCGACGCCTGCCCCCCGGCTCGCCGGACGGGAGCGCACGAGCAGCAGCCCGACGAAGGCCGCCGCGGTGAGGGCGAAGAACAGCCCGTCGTTGAGGCTCGGGTCGACCAGGCTCGGCACCAGCAGCAAGACCAGCAGCGGCAGCCCGGCCAGCGCGGGCACGCGAAGGGTCAGCGCGAACAGGTCGAGGACGACGCAGATGATGGCGACCCCGAGGCACAGTAGGTAGACGATGCCCTGGTCGGCGTCGGCGGGCAGGCTCTGGCTCGCGATCGAGGCGGTGCCGGCGGCCTCGAGCTCGCGGAGCGCCCCCACGGTGTCGAAGGTGGGCACGATCCCGAGGATCGCGGACCCCGGTGCGAATAGGACAGTGAGCGATCCGACCGCCGCTAGGGCCGCGCCGAGCGACCCCCACGCGCGGCGCCGGGCGAACGACCTGACGGTCGCGGCCGTGCCGAGCACGATCGCCGCCACGAGCATGAGCACGAACCACCACTGCACGTCGGTGAGGATGCTGCTGAGCGCTGCGGCCGAGGTCCCCACGGCGGCGAACAGCACGCCGGTGGTCAGCCAGTCCAGGCCGCGCGCCCGCTCGAGCTCCCTAGTTGCCGGCACGCGAGCGCCCCGTCTCGAACACGACGGCCTCCCAAGCCGCCGAGTGGTCGTCATCCGCCCGCACCGGCACGACCAGCCACCCCGCGTCGGCGAGGCGCTGCCCCACCCCGGAGGGCGCGCGGTCCACGCCGAAAGACCGGTTGATGACGTCGACGGACGACACGTTCTGCACCATGAACACGACCGAGACGTCGCCCTCCCGCCCCTGGCCGACCAGCCAGTCGAGGGTGGCCTCGTCCGGGCTGCCGACGATCGCGATGGTGGGACCGCCCCGGCGCGTGCGCGGCTCCGCGTGCTCGTGGTCGTCGACGAGGCCGAAGGAGGCCAGCCCCACGAGGAACTCCTCCTCGCCCCACGCGCGGCGGCCCTTGCGCCCGAGGGCGGCGAGCTGCGGCGGCGCGGTCTCGACGATGTCCACGAGGAATCCCGAACGCCGCAGGTGCACCGCGACCGAGCCGAGCATGCGCACGACCCACTCGAACGACTCGCTCTCCGCGCCGTCCGGGTCGTCGCCCTCGCCTGAGGCGTCGCGGTAGCCGCTGCGCCTCGTGTCGACGATGATGCGCGCCTCGGGCAGGCTGCGCTGCTCCTCCTGGCGCACCATGAGGTCGCCGTGCCGGGCGGTCGCGCGCCAGTGGACGCGGCGCATCGCGTCGCCCGAGCGGTACTCGCGGGTGATGGTGTCGTCTTCGTCGCCGGACGAGCGCCGCTGCACCAGCCGCGACTCGCCGTCGCCCGCGGTCGTGCTGAGCCCCGTCGCGGGTAGCGCTACGACCTCGGGAGTCACGACGATCGGCTGCGGCTGGCCGGTGGTGAGCGAGCTCGACGCGAGCCCGAAGGCGTCGGTCACATCGACGCCGAGCGGCCCGATCGAGAACACCCCGCGACGCGGCGGACGCAGCTCGTAGCGGAGCTCGGCCGAGTTGCCCCTGGCCGAGTAGCGGGCGCCGCGCGGCTGGAGGGCGGGCAGGTCGGCGTCAGGGGTGCGGCCCGGGCGCCACGGCAGGGTGTCGCGCCAGCGCGAGCGCGTGCTGCGCCGGTACGCCTGGTTGCGGACGTGCATTGTGACGGATGCCGCGGCCCCCGCCTCGAGGATGTGCGGGCTGAACGTGCGAGTCACCGAGAGCCGGGGCCGCGCCAGCCACACGAGCGCGAGGGCGCCGACCGGCAGCGCGACGAGCAGGATCGCGACGTAGAGCAGCTCGCGCAGCCCCATCGAGTACGCGAGCACCGAGGCGAGCAGCGACGCGCAGAGGAACACGACCCCGCGGCGCGTGAAGCCGACGCGCACCGGCCGTTGCGCCATGGCCTAGGACGACGCGCTAATCGGCACGGGGGTGTCGGCGATGATGCGCGCGATGATGTCGGGCACGCTGCCGCCGCTCAGCACGGTCGACCCCGCACCTGCGCGGCGCGCCGCGATGAGCCGGTGGCCCAGCACGGGGATGGCGAGCGCGTCGATATCGTCGGGGAGCACGAACTCCCGGCCGTCGAGCGCCGCGCGGGCCTTGGCGGCGCGCACGAGCTGCAGCGTCGCCCGGGGGCTCGCCCCGAGGCGCAGATCGCGGTCCTGGCGCGTGGCCTGGGCGATCGCGACGGCGTACTGCTCCACCGCGCGGCTCGCGTAGACGGCGCGGGCGGTGGCGATCATGTCGGCGAGCTCCGAGCTGTCCACCACCGGGCGGACGGCGGCGAGGGGGCTCGAGGTGGCACGCTGCCTCAGCATGGCGAGTTCTGCCGTGGAATCCGGATACCCCATCGAGATGCGCGCCATGAACCTGTCGCGCTGCGCTTCGGGGAGGGGGTAGGTGCCCTCCATCTCGATCGGGTTCTGCGTGGCGACCACGATGAACGGGGTGGCGAGGGCGTAGCTGCTGCCGTCGACCGTGACCTGCCCCTCCTCCATGCTCTCGAGCATTGCGGACTGGGTCTTAGGACTCGCGCGGTTGATCTCGTCGCCGATGACGATGTTCGCGAAGATCGGGCCCGGCTTGAACTCGAACGCGCGCTCGGCCTGGTTGTAGACGGAGACGCCCGTGATATCGGCGGGCAGCAGGTCGGGCGTGAACTGGATGCGCGAGACCGAGCAGTCGATGGTGCGGGCCAGCGCTCGGGCGAGCATCGTCTTGCCGACGCCCGGCACGTCCTCTATGAGGAGGTGGCCCTCCGCGAGGAGCACGGTGAGAGCCATCTCGACCGCGTCGCGCTTGCCGTCGATCACCGTCTCGACCGTGGAGAGGATGGCCTGCGCCTTCGCGTGGAAGGCGTCGTAGGTCATCGCGGGCACGTCGTCGTGCTGGATCTCGAGATTCGACACGCTATGAGTCTGCCATGGGTAACGAAAAGGTCACGCTGGGAGTTCGCTGCGGATCCCTCAGGAGTTTGGATCCTCGGAGCGCTTGGCCTTGAGCTGCGCCTCCAGCCGGCGGATCTCGGCCTGCTTCTCGTGGAACGCGATCTCGCGCTCGACGGCCGCCAGGTCGTCTTCCGTGCTCGAGCTCTGCGGCAGGCTCTCGCGGCGCCGCGGGTCTCCGAAGCTCCCGTGGTCGACCGCCACCGTGCGCTCCTTGCCGAGCACGAACCAGAGGATCGAGCCGATGAGCGGCAGGAACACGATGAGCAGCACCCACGCGACCTTCGGCATGTAGCGGATCCGCCAGTTGTCAGAGGTGACCGCGTCCACAATGGCGAAGATCATGACAGCAAGCAGCAGGAGCGAGACGAGCTGAGCCATGCTCCGACCATAGCGAGCTACGGTTGAGCAGTGAAAGTAGTTGTTCTCTCCGGCGGCGTCGGTGGCGGTCGTTTCCTGCTCGGCGTGCGCGAGCACTTCCGCGGTACGGACGCCGAGATCACCGCGATCGTCAACGTCGGCGACGACATGTGGCTCACGGGCGTGCGCATCGCCCCCGACCTCGACTCGATCATGTACTCGCTAGCCGGCGTGAACGACACCGAGCGCGGCTGGGGCCGGGCTGGCGAGAGCGAGCGGGTGAGTGCCGAACTGCGGGCGTACGGCGTCGGCTGGCCGTGGTTCACCCTCGGCGACCTCGACCTTGGCACGCACCTCACCCGCACCCACTACCTCCGCGAGGGGCTCGGGCTCGCCGAGGCCACCCGCCGGATCACCGCGCGCTGGCCGCTCGGCGTCACACTGCTGCCCGCCACCGACGCCGAGGTGGAGACCCAGGTCGTCACCGCCGACGGCACCATGCACTTCCAGGAGTGGTGGACGCGCCACCGTGCGGCTATCCCCGCGCTCGGGTTCGAGTACCGCGGTGCGTCCGCCGCACTGCCCGCCCCCGGCGTGCTGGAGGCGATCGCCGCCGCCGACCTGATCCTTTTCGCGCCGTCGAACCCCGTGGTGTCCATCTCGCCGATTCTCGCGATCCCGGGCATGCGCGAGGCGATCCGGGATGCCGCGGCTCCGGTCGTGGGCGTCTCCCCCATCATCAACGGCGCGGTGGTCCGCGGTATGGCCGACGCGTGCCTCACCGCGATCGGCGTCGAGACGACCGCCGCGGCCGTGGCACTGCACTACGGGTCGCGGGCGAGCGGGGGCATCCTCGACGCCTGGCTCGTCGATTCGGTGGATGCCGACTCGCTCGGCGAAATCGAGGCCGCGGGCATCCGGGCCGCCGCCGTGCCGCTCTGGATGACCGACCCCGCGACGACCGCGGAGATCGTGCGCGCTACGACAACAGCCTGAGGGTGCGCGGGCCGAGCCGCTCGCGGGGGATCGCGGCGAGCGCCTCCGGCGAGTCCACGTCGAGGCGGAGGCCGCTCGTGGGCGGCAGTTCGAGCTCCCGGTAGCCGAGCGCGACGTGCGCGTCGCGGGAGCCGGCGCCGAACGCGGGGACGCGGCCCGTGATGAGCGAGGTGCCGGTGCCCTCCGCATCGGGGACCATGATGTTCTCCTGCAGTGCGGGCGCCAGGTCGTCCGGTCGCAGGGCGGGAAGGTCGGCGAGAAGGACCGCCGCGGGGCCGTCCACGGTCGCGAGTGCTCGGCGGATCGCGCCATTGAGGCCATCGCCCGGCTCCTCGAGCAGCACGGACGCGCCCAGCTCGGCGAACGCTGACGAGAGACCCCGGCCTCCGATTACCACGACGGGCGCGACCGCCAGCGCCGCCTCGACGGTGTCGAGCGCCATCGCCTCCGCGAGCTGCAGCCTGCGCACATCGTCGCCGAAGCGGGACTTCGCCTCGCTCGTGCCCTTCACCGGCACGATGATCGTCCAGCTACTGCTGGGCGGCATGCAGCCCCGCCCGGTAGCCCTCGTCCCAGGCCTCCTGGGTGCCGAGCCGGAACATGTCCTCGGCCGCCGGCCGCACGAGAGCCCGGGCGCCCGGCTGGTCCAGCTCGGCGACGACGTGCCCTAGCCCGCGCACGATCGCCACCGGCAGCCCACCGGCCTTCCCCTTGACGAGGTCGGCCGCCGCGGCAATTTCGTCCGCCGTCGCTGCGACCGTGACATCCAGCCGCCTGCCGTTCGCGTCGTTCGTGCCGCGCAGGTCGTCCAGCACCCTGATGCCGGCGGCCCCGATCGCGACGTCGGTCTGCCCCTGGCGCCACGGGCGGCCGAGGGTGTCGGAGATCACGACGCCGACGCGCACGCCGAACCGCTCGCGGAGGGCGGCGCACAGTGCGCGGGCGCTCGCGTCCGGGTCCTCCGGGAGGAGCAGCACGTGGCCCTCGGGGGTGTTGCTCGAGTCCACGCCCGCGGCCGCGAGCACGAGGCCGAGGCGGTTCTCGACGATGCGCGTCACGCCGCCCGGATGGGCCCGGGATGCCACGACCCGCACGGTCTCGGCCGTGATCGCGTCCTCCCGGTCGTCGGCGACGAGGAGCCGCCCCTCGGCCTTGCTCACGATCTTCGACGTGACCGCGAGGATGTCGCCGTCGACCAGATCGCCCGCGACCGCATCGCCGATGATCGCGACCAGGTCGTCGCCCGCCGTGAACTCCGGCAGCCCCTCCACGGCCCAGATGCTCAGCATCAGCGCACCAGCTTCGGCAGAACATCCCGGGAGAACACGTCGATCCACTCCTTCTGGTTGCGGCCAGCGTTGTGCAGGTAGACCCGGTCAAAACCGAGGTCGAGGAATTCCTGGATGCGAGCACGGTGCTTGTCGGGGTCGGCGGAGACGAGCATCCGGCCCTCGAAGTCCTCAGGGCGCACCAGCCGCGCCAGCTGCTCCAGTTCGAACGGGGAGCGCACGTCGCTCTTCGAGAACCGCATCGCGCCGTTCGGCCACTCCGCCAGCGCGTTCGCCATGGCCTCCTCGTCGGTCGGCGCCCAGCTCAGGTTGAGGCGCAGCACGCGCGTGAGGCTCTCGGGCTTGCGGCCCGCCTCGCGCGCGCCCTCCGCGAAGCGCTGCAGCAGCGGCGCGATCTTGTCGAGCGGCGCGCCCTCGGTGATGAGGCCGTCGACGGTGCGGCCCGCGCGCCTGGCCGCGACCGGGCCCGAAGCCGCTACCAGGATCTCGGGGGCAACGGCCGGCATCGTCCACAGCCGCGTGGACTCGAGGCGGTAGAACTGCCCCTCGTGCCGCACGTCGCGTCCCGCCAAGCCGGACGCGAACAGCTTCTTGATGATGTCGACGGCCTCGAACATCCGGTTGATCCGCTCGTGCGGCTCCGGCCAGTACTGGCCGACGACGTGCTCGCTGAGTGCCTCACCGCTGCCGAGGCCCAGCCAGTGCCGGCCCGGGTACATCGCGCCGAGGGTCGCGCTGGCCTGCGCGACGGTCGCAGGGTGCCAGCGGAATGTGGGCGTCGTCACCCCCGTACCGAGGTCGCCGGTGGTGACCTGCCCGAGGGCGCTCAGCACGTTCCAGACGAAGGATGCCTCGCCCTGGTGCGGGAGCCACGGCTGGAAGTGGTCCGTGGCCATGACCCCGCGGAATCCGTGCCCCTCGGCGTACTGCGCGAGCTCGATCGCCTCCAGAGGCGGGAACCGCTCGAGCATCGCGGCGTAGCCGATGTGCGGGAGGGTCATGGGTACATTCTCCCGCTTTGCAGCCGCGCTGTTATTCGGCCTGCCCGTTCGTCAGTTGCGCGTAGATCGCGGCCGACGCCGCGATGAGGAGGTTCGCGTCGTCATCGGTGTCCGTCTTCGCCTGCACTGCGACCGCGAGGTTGCCCTCGCGCACGATGTAGGTGCGGATCGTCAGGAGCTGGTTGTCCACCCCCGCCACCGTGTCCAGCCGGAAGCCCTTGCTGTCTTCGGCGGCCTCAGAGACGGTCACCTCGACCTGGTCGGTGTCGGCAGTGAACTTCGGGCAGTCCTCGTTCGCCTTCTGGAACTCGGCGATGAACTTCTGCGCCGCCGTGTCGCTCGAGAACAGGCGCGCCTTCACGCCGATGACGGTCTTGCCCGAAGTCAGGTTGGGCAGGGCGTAGAAGGTGTCGGCGCTCTCCTTGTCCTGATCGGCGAGGATCAGCAGCCGTGCGGCGTTCGCGCACTCGGCGGGCTTGATGCCAGCGGTGCCGTCCGTGACGCCGGCGACGTAGTTCTTCACGGAGTCAGTCGCGATCGTGTTGCTCGACGGCGTGAGGCCCAGGGAGGTGAGGGAGGTCTGAGTCACCTGGCCGAAGAGGATGGCTTTGGCGTCGTCATCCGTGAACGTCGCCTTGTCTGCCGCGCAGCCGGAGAGGGCGAAGACGGCGACGAGGGCGACCGCGAGGAGTGACTTCTTCATGGGGATGAGGGTATCGAGAGTTCGGCGGCGAAGCTGCGAGCGGGGTGGGTGCCGCGGGGGGGTGTTGGGTGAGGGGGTCTGCTGCTGGTGGGATTGGCAGCTCCGGGCCCTTCCTCGACCCCGGCTGCTCGGCCGCGGCCCTTCCTTCCCCGGCTGTCCGACCACCAGCCCTTCCTCGCCCCGGCTGCCCGGCCACCAGTCCATCCTCGCCCCCGGCTCCTCGGC
>Ga0247742_10003369_pt1 | contig 10095 bp, 8 predicted proteins | sample UWRJL208509C2_FD_180944 | JGI IMG/M metagenome (GOLD analysis project Ga0247742, IMG submission 180944) | Plant litter microbial communities from Arlington Agricultural Research Station in Wisconsin, United States - UWRJ-L208-509C-2 | ecosystem: Environmental > Terrestrial > Plant litter >... | reverse complement strand
CGGACATCGACGTGCAGCTGGCGCTCGATATCATCGCCGGCCCGCTGTACTGGCGCCTCGCCGTGGTTCGTGAACCGCGGTCACCGGATTACCTCTCGCGCCTGACCGATGCGATCATCGCTGCGCTCGAATCGATGTGAGGGGAGTGCGCGGTGCCTCGTAGCCGCGAGCCGTCGCCCTGCCGTGCGTTCTACTGGGAACTGCGGTATCCGTTTTCACCGTATTGGTCATCTCCGAGGCCGTGCGGTGTCCTGACCGGGTATCGCAGGAGCGGTGGGGCGAGGTTAGTGTCAAGGGCATGGATCAGCGTCAGGAGCTTCGCGACTTCCTGGTGTCGCGCCGTGGGCGGCTCGACCCTGCAGGGGCGGGCGTGACTGACGGCACCGCGCGTCGCGTACCAGGACTTCGCCGCGGTGAGGTCGCCGCCATCGCCGGTGTGAGCGTGGAGTATTACTCTCGCTTGGAGCGCGGCGCGATCGTTAGCGCGTCCACATCCGTCGTTGAGAGCGTCGCGCGTGCGCTGCAGCTCAGTGATGCCGAACGCGCGTACTTGTATCGGATGGTCGACTCAGGCTCGGCTGCGTCCGGGAAGCCCGTTCCGCGACGGCCGGGCGGCAGGTGGGTTCCGCGTGCGGGGTTGCAATGGGTATTGGACTCGATCACTGAGGCGCCAGCGCTCGTTGGGAACGGGCGGCTGGATCTCATGGCTGGTAACAGGTTGGGTCGCGCGTTCTACGCCGACATGCTGCGTACCACTATCCGACCAGCGAACTTTGCCCGTTATCAGTTTCTCGAGCCGAGCTCGCGGGACTTCTACCCGGAGTGGGACGTCATGGCCGACATGACGGTTTCCAGCCTTCGGGCGGAGGCTGGACGGGACTCGAGCAACAAGCAGCTCCACGACCTGGTGGGCGAGTTGTCGACCCGAAGTGAGGAGTTCCGAACTCGGTGGGCGCGGCATGATGTGCACAAGCACACCGCCGGCGTCAAACGCTTCAACCACCACATCGTGGGGGAGTTGGAGCTTCGCTATGAGTTGATGGAGCTGGCTGCCGAAGACCCCGGCGTCGCAATGACTGTATACAGCTCGGAGCCGGGTTCGGCGTCGGCGGAGCGCATGCAGTTGCTCGCCTCCTGGGCGGCGTCTGAGGATGCGGAACTGTCGGGCCAGGCGCCGTTTATGGAGACTGCACGCTGAGGGGTGCCCTGCCCGGGAGTGTCTAGACCGGGCGTTCCGCGCCGGCAGCCGCGCGGGGTTACCTGAAGGCATGACAGGACCGCGTCGCGACCACGGTGTGGGAAGCCGAGCCTCCGAAGCCGACATGCTCGGCGTTGGTCCAGCGCCGATTCTTGTCGTGGTGCTGGCGATGCTGACCCTGTTCGGGCCTATCTCGATGGACCTCTACTTGCCGGTGCTGCCGAGCCTTGCGGCGGATCTTCACGCGACGACCTCTGCCGCGCAGCTCACCATGACGACGTGTCTGCTGGGACTTGCTACAGGGCAGATCGTCGCCGGTCCCATTTCCGATCGCTTCGGGCGCCGGGGGCCACTTCTTGTCGGGGTGCTGTTATTCATCCTCACGTCAGCGCTGTGCGCGCTGAGCGCGTCGATCGTAATGCTGGTTGTGTTCCGGTTCGTGCAGGGCCTCGCTGGGGCTGTGGGCCTCGTGATCGCGCAGGCTGCCGGGCGCGATGTCTACACCGGGACTCGGCTGACCCGCTACTACGGACGCATCGTCGTCCTGTCGGGGCTTGCCGCGGTCGCCGCCCCGGTAATCGGTGGGCAGCTCGCCGCTGTCCTCGACTGGCGCGGCCTCTTCGCCGTACTTGCAGCCACCGGTGTTGTGATCCTCGTGGCCGTGCTCGTCGGATTCAGGGAGACGCTGCCGGTGTCCGGGCGCACCGCGGGTGGCCTCCGGCACACCGCCTCCCACGTCCGAATCCTCGTCACCGATCGACTGTTCCTCGGCGCTACTGTCGCCAGTTCCCTCACTTCGGCCGCCTACTTCGGCTATCTCGGTGCTGCGTCGTTCGTGCTGCAGGACATTTACTCACTGCCGCCGGCGGCGTTCTCGCTTGTCTTCGGGCTGAACGCCTTTGCGTTCGCTCTCTTCGGATTTCTTGCCGGTCGCCTGGCCGAGTGGTGGACCGAGCGCGGCGTGTTTGCCGCAGGGCTTGGGATCATCGTCGCGGGAGCGATCGCTCTTCTCGCGGCCGCCGTGTTCGCGTTGCCGTTGCCGGCGACAGTTGGGGCGATCGCCGCCGGCGCCGCAGCGGTGTCGCCTCCGTCGACATCGCTCGCGCTGGTCGATTACCCGCACTTCGCCGGGACTGCATCCTCAATCCTTGGCGTCGCGCGGTTCACCGCCGGAGCCGCAGCCGCTCCCCTCGTAGGGCTCGGCGGTTCCCGCGACATGATCCCGCTTGGTCTCGTCGCGGTGGGGAGCACGGTCGGCGCCGTCATCGTCTACCGTCTCATGGTCCGCCAACGGGCCACCAAACCGCCTTGGGCACCACGGATGCCCCTGGCTGGTGTGCTGGCCAACCTCAGCGCCAACGCCGAGCGGGCACTCGACGCAGCGGGCATCCGCGCCGACACTAACAGCCGAGAGAACCAGGCGCGCAGAAGTCGAGGGTCAGGGGAAGTTGTGTCGCCAGGGATCGCGAGGCGGGGTTGTCGCTGAGGGTACCGCTCTGTTCGCGACCATCGATCGTGATGGTGATTCGTGTGGATGTGGGGGAGTAGGCACGGTCGTCCTATCCCGCTCTGATTGCAGAAAGTGCAGTCAGAACAATCTGAACTGGGTAACCTAGTTATCCGTTTCCCGGCTATGGGTCGAGCTGGGCTGGGATTCCCAGGTTGACTTGGAGCCGCAAAATCTGTCTGCGCGTCTGAGATCCCCGCTAAGCGGCGGCTTGGATCGGTTCGATGAAATTGCCCTCCCGGGCCTTCAGGCAGGCGAATCGCGCGCCTTCTCTGACCGCGGCCGCCGGAGCCGAGACTAAGCGCAGCGCCCGCGTCGGTTCACGAATACGATGAGGCAACGGTGCGTAGCGTCGAACGGAGTCGAGGAGTCCGATGGCCCAAACACGAATGCCTATAGCCAGTCGTAGGGCGCTCGAAGCGCTCATTGCAGTTTCCAGGTCCCGTGGTTACAGCGATGATTTTGTCGTCCTACTCCTTCAGGAGATGAACGAAGTTCTCAACGAATCACAGCCAGTGCCGCCAGCCAAAGAGAGTCTGTCCTCGGCGCGGTCCAAGACTCCAACCTCGAACGGATAGCTCCTCCTACTGGGGTCAATTGGTGGCGATTCGCAGAACACGCTGATTCCTGGCCGAACTACCGCGCTCGTTAGATGGCTGGCCGAGGCTCGTGTCGTGCGGGGCCATCGTCCCAAACCCTCTCGATTTCGACAGTCAGTTCAACTCGTGTCTCCCCGGAGACGCCGCGGGAAATCGCCACTTCGAGGTCTGAGTGCAGGAACACGGCCCATGAGTCGGCGGGAGATTCGCCCGAAGGGTGCAATATTGACGCAGCCCATGATCGGAGAACGAGTGGTTCGGGTTCAACCGACGGCGCCCGTGAGCGATTGGCTTTATTCGGTGGCAGAGGTTCTCCCTCTTGCTCATCGGGCTATGCCTCCTTACACACTCGGTGAGGCAGTCGCTGAATATGGCGCCTACGCTCAAGCCACCCCGGCATCCGGCTGGAACTCTCCCCAGGCGAATAACAATCGTGACTCACTGCGGAGCGAGGTTGGGAGGCAGGCGGAGGCTGTTGGAGAGAGGCTTGGAACGCTCGTGATTCCATTGCTCGAAATCTTCGGGAAGGACTCTAGCGCTGACGCGGTCGTCTCGGCAGCTGCTCGGTTCGCAGAGGTCTGGTGCTCGGAAACCGCCCGAATGCATGCGTTTGACGATCTCTGCCATGCCGCCGCTTTTCCCGCGGCGACCAGTCGCCAATTGCGGCTGCTCTCGGCAATAATCGCATCGCAAGTCGGCCGCGCAGCGCAAGGTCCCTTCTCGCTTCTCAGCCTCGCTGCTGATGCCCTCGTCAACACCGAAGCCGCGTTGAGTCGCGGAAGTCGGTCCAAATTTCCGCACCCCCTAACTGAGTCAGACCGACTCGAGATGGCGACGAACATCCTTGTCGCCGCCCCGACAGGTCAAGTGGTCGTTTGGACCGCCTATTACCGCGCCACCACGTCGCACATGCGAGAGGTCGCCGGCCCAATGACCTTCCTCAACGCAGAGTGGGCGCTCCCAAATGCGTTCGATGTCGAAGTGACGGATTTTCCAGAACGAGCCGAGTTGCGGGAGATTCGGGAGGACGTCTATTGGCTAGACGAGGCCCACGTTGCGTCTCTGAAGAAGGAGAACCGGATAGTCCTGGTTCGCGTCGACCTAGGTGAAAGACAGACCGCCGGCGCCGTTGAAGAAGCGCAGCGCCGCGTGGAAGCCTTGCTCAGCGTCGCAGTTGAGGCAGGCGGAACTTCGTGGAGAGATGCCGACGCATTTGCAGTGCTGCTCGACGGTGAAGTTCGAAGCTCTTCTCTCGGGCTAAACCTCCGTGAGGTACCGGAGATAGAAGACGACAGCTACGGTATGGGCGCCACAGCCCAGATTTTGAGCAGTGTCGCGGACCAGCTCGGCGCTGCGCTGAGTGAGCGCCCCATGCCTGACCAACTCGTCGAAGCTCTAACCTCCCTTCGCGAGGCACGGATGACCGATCATCGTGACGTCTTATTTCACGGCGCCCATCGCGTGACCCCGCGTATAGCGACGGCGCTGGAGGACCACGCGATGGAACTTATCGCCTCCGTGCTGACGCTGCACCCCAAGCAATTGATGACCGCTGCGCAACGCCACGAAACGCTTGTCCGAGTTGGCCGCCGAATCGCCGACCAACTGATGGCCCCCCTCAGCAATTCGTGGGCCCGCGAAGGCCACAATCGTCGGCAGGAACTGAAACATAAAGTGTCGGAATACGCCTCGGGCGGACCGCTGCTCGTCTCCATTGCAAAAGCCGTCGACCTCAAAGATGAGATTCGTGAACTTCGTATGTCTAATCTCGAACGGGCCGACCTTGAGGATGCGCTCGATATCGTGACTGACCCCGGCCGTGCGACTGTTATTGGAAGAGACGTGGCTCCGCACGAACCTCCTTCGCGCCCGACATCGACGAGTTCGTAACTCTGTGAACCACGGCCTGCCGCTTGATGAGACCACATTGAACAGTGTTCGCGAATTCGCCGACGCTACGTCGAGCACCGCGTTGAACATGGCCCTTACGTGGTTCAAAAGCGGCACCACGGGTGAGATTCTGATTCGGCGAGAAGAGGCTGCGTGGAGCGACCGGACGGCGCGAATCGATCGGGGTGAGAGCTGGGCGGCGGCAGATGCGCGAATCGCGGAAGAGGCCTAACCCAGGTCCCGCTGAGCACCCGCGTTGTTCAACTCGTGCGCGATCAGTGCACCGCATCTCGAGTCGTTTCAGCACGCTAGACACTGCACTATGCAGGGGCAGCCCGCGTGTCGCTCGCCCGAAATCGAATTTACGTCGACAATCGGATGGTCGTCGCGCGCCTTGAATAAGTGGTGATGCGACACCCACACGCGAGAGGGATGAGATGCCATTGCAGAACTGGCCAATCGAAACTGTAAAGGTGAGTTCGCTCGCACTCGATCTTGCGAACGTTCGCATCCGGGTACCACAGGCCGATGAACAGGCCGTGCTGAACTACCTCTACCTGTACGACAGCGTTGACAGCCTCGCTCATGATTTTCTGCGCGACGGTTACCTGGACAACGAGCTCCCGGTCGTCGTTCGGCGAGACGATGGGTCCTATACAGTCCTCGAGGGCAACAGACGGGTGGCTGCGCTGAAGGGCTTGTTGTCCCCGAACCTGGTGCCGGCCAAGAGCGCTCAACTCGAGCGACTGATCATTCGGTATGAAGATGCGGAGATACCTTCGGAGATCCGAGTGATGGTCGCCCCGAACGTTGCAGTGGTCCAGCCCTTGCTTGCCCGGCTCCACACTCAAATCCCGAAGAAGGGATGGCCGAGAGATCAGCAAGCTGCTTTTTACTATGCACAGATCGAAGCTGGCGTGTCGGCTGATTCCCTCCGAAAGTTGTATTCGACCCAGCCCGGCCAGATCAGCAAGTTCCTCAAAATGGCCACCATTCTGAAAGCTGCCCGAGCGATGAAGATCGAGGATGCCGAACTGAGAGCGTTCGTGCGCGGCGACAAACTCAGCGTCACTGCGTTCGAATATGCCTATCTCCGCGTTCAGGTGCAGGCGATTCTTAATTTGGCGTTCACCGCTGACGGGGTACTCCCCGCCAAATCGCTCACCGAGGCGCAGCGTAGAGGGCTGATCTACATCCTCCAGCTGGTGAAATCAGAAAAGCTCACCACACGCACGGATAACTTGCGCGCCGGCACTGCCGATAACGAGGAGTTTCTGCAGGGACTTCGAGCTGCAATGGGTCTCGAGCCAGAGGAGCGCCCTGAGGAAGATCTCCCTGAGGACGGCGATGCCGACGACAGCGGCGTGACGACCACGGATGAGCAGCCGTCTTCTGACAATGATGACGATGATGTGCTCGAACCTGGTGGCTCGGGTGGCCGGTCACAGTCCGGCTCCGACTCAAACGCCTCAGGAGCTACGGGGACACGCGGCCCGAACTCACCCGGGACGCTCAAGTATCTTGGCCTTGACGAGATTGACTACGCGTCACTGCCGCAAGGATTGAAACGCCGCTACATCGAACTGCGCAAGATGGACGTGCAGGAACTGCCGAACGCTAGCTTCGATGTTCTCCGCACCATCCTCGAGTGCTCAATCCGGGTGTACTGCGAGAGGATCGGAAGCCCCGTCCCTACGGGTGTGCAGCTTGGAGGCTGTCTCGCTCACCTCGGTAAACAATTCCCTGACAAGTCTGACCGCGGAATTCGGAACATCATCAACACGCTCTCCAGCGGTAAAGCGTCGGGGTCAGACGAGTATTTCCGAAGTGCAGAAGCGCTTAACGCAGGCAACCACGACCCGAATATGTTCGTCGAAGGAAGCCACGTTCACTGGGCCTGGGAGCATATGAAACCGCTGCTTCGTAGGCTCGCTGCGCCCGTCACGCCATCACCAGTGACGCTCTCGCATTGAGAGCCCGCGCCACAGGGACAGAGGCTACCAAGAGCTCGCGGGCTTTGCCCGGCCGGTAAGCGGAGTAGGTGAGCTCATATTCGCGAGCGAATTGCTTCTCGTACAACTCGCGGATCAAGGGCACCGCGTCATAGGTGAGAACCCAGTTGGCGTCCTCGGCCGCGTTGATGTCCTCCGCCAGCTCTGCGTGATCGCGATGAGTGAACGCGTTCAGATACAGCGAACTGCCCATATCGACGTAGGGCGGGTCGATATACATGAAGACGTCGGGATTGGTGGAGTGCTCTCGGACTACCCGGCGCCCGTCGTGATCAGTGACGGTAATTCGCTCCGAGTTGGAGCCGATGGATTCGACTCGACGAATCAGATCGTCCCGATTGAATCTCGCGTCGATGCGATACGTACCCGCTTGAGATTTGCCTCCGATAACACCGGCGTGCAAGATTCCCGAACGGTTGGTCCGGTTGAGGTAGAAGAAGGAGAATCCGAGAGCGAGGGGGTTTCGTTCGTCTCCTGCCCTGTAGACGGCCTTCTGTCGATTCCACTCGTCGAGAGTGAGCGGAGTGTCGGCAACCAAGTCAACGAAGGCGGCCGTATTCTCCACGATGGATTTCCAAAAGCAGTAGACGGCTCCGTCAATGTCGTTGATGACGAGCCGGTGAATCAAGTCGTCTCGTAGCAGAGCAAGGCCCGCCCCAACACCGCCAGCAAATGGTTCCACGTAGACAGGCGCCTCGATCTTCATCTCGGCAATCAGGTCGGCGAAGAAGCCAGCCAGCGGAGCTTTACCTCCGGGGTAGCGCAACGGGCTTGCCGTGGCAAACCTACGAGTAGAACGAATAGACATCAACTCACTGTTCACCGATAGCTCCTGATACTCGCGCTGACGCTTCGAGACGAACACCCCTGCTCGCTTGGGTCCGGTGGCGCGCCCGAAACGCTTGCACCCTGCATCGCCCTGAGCAATAGATTGCTCCCTTTCGAGCCGCAAATCGGACGCCGCAAATCCCGCACCCCACGACACTTCCTCGGCGAGTTAAGAGTTCCACTCGCACCTTGGACGCCATCACACTAAGTGCCGCATCGGACACTTCTGCAAAATCGCTCATGTAACGATTATAACCGTTACGGGGCTTAATTCGAGGAATCGCCGATTGTTTCTGCGGGGTCTCGCGCTCTGTAGCGGCGTGTTTGGGCCCGTGAATGTCGGGGCCTGGCTCGAGACCGAGTGCATTAACGAAGCTCATGAACCGCACGTACAGGTCGTTCTCAGCAACCAGACCGCCCGTGGACGTCGGGAAGAGATGTGTGATCGGTTCGCCGAAGCGGGGGAGTCCATGCTCCACCCAGTCCGCGACGGCTTCAGCCGCCCAGTCGACAAGGGTCTGAACCGTCCGCTGCTTCTTCGGGGCACCTCTGTTCGCCTTGCCATTGCGAACCCGGAGAAGCCCGTAATCGCCGAAATAGGGTGCCTTTGCGCTGGGGGAGAAGTCGACCAGGTCTAGCTTGCGCAGCTCGTCATGTCGAAGTCCCCAGCCGTAGCAGACTTTCAGGGCGGTGACGTCTCTCCCGGCAGCAAGACCGCCCTTCACCTTCGACATGATGATCCTCTGGACCTCATCGTCAGGGAAGTCGAAGAACTGCTGCAGCTCGTCCAGATCAAACGCCCGCTTCTCGGGCCCATTGTGGCTTCCTGCGTGTGTCGCGCCTTGTTCAGATCGGTAATGATCTGTGACATCGACGAACCGAACATCCGACCGCACGACTCGTTCCACGGGTAGCTATCACTCGTTGCGTAGTCACAGAACAGTGAGATGTCACTTTGATAGGCGCGGATGGTCTCTTGGACCAGCCCCTTCACGTTCACGAGGTGCGAGAAGTATTCGTCGGCGTCGACCGGTAGCCACTCCCACCGGAACTTTCCCGTGAAATCGCAGAATGCAAGAACACGATTCACCCGTCGACTGACCGCAATTAGTGCGGATCGCAACAAGAAAGGCCTGATCAGATCAACGCCGTCGAACGTGACAGCCGGACGCCTGAACGTTGCCCAATGCCACCCGACAGGCAGAGCCTGTATCCAAGAAAGCACAGTTCAGAAGGCGTATTGACCCAATTGAGTAGGGGATACACGACTCCCGGCTATCTGCAAAACCCGCTCATAACTACGTGACCTGTTGACATAATGTGCATTATCAGCGCCAAGGTAGCGGGGGTGGCATTAGATGCGGGAACTCCCGAATTCCCGCTACACCACAAAACCCCAGTCATTGCGGTCACGCCAGCGGAGCTCGAGCAGGTGGCCACGGCGTTGAAGACAATGAAGCGAGCTAATGGCGGTTTAACTTGGGTCCAGCAATCGCACGCTCAGCAATTCTTTAGACGCCTATCCAACAGCTCCTCCATTTCTCACGAATCGATCGACGCCTGCCCAGGTCCAAGATTTGTGAATTCATCTGGGGCCTACTGGTCGAGCACGGAGTGCTCCTCTGCCGTGACACAAATCTGGTGCGCTTCAAAGCGTGGTCAGATGAGGCTCTCAGTCAACTGCTCGACCGGGCCACCAGAGATGTAACGGCTCGCTTCATTCGCTGAAAGCACCTCCGACACATGCACGGAATGGGCGAAGTTCCCAACGGAACCTTTGTCCGAGCGAAGCAGTACGTGACGGTCGCGATCGACCTCGTTCTCTGGTTAGCTCCGGGATTTCTGCGTTCTGGCGGCCCTCCGGGAGGTTTAACCTCTATGCAACTCCTGCACGTCGAACACTCGGGCATACCAGTAGAAAATCGCTGGTGAAGACCACCTTCGAGGTCGCGAGACAGTTGACCACGCTGCGGAAGAATGGAAGTCATGAGCCGTTGTACCATCTCGCATCCCCTCAGCATCGACATCGACACCATGCCTCGTTTCCTTCTCGCGGATGCT
>Ga0247742_10003367_pt1 | contig 10095 bp, 1 predicted proteins | sample UWRJL208509C2_FD_180944 | JGI IMG/M metagenome (GOLD analysis project Ga0247742, IMG submission 180944) | Plant litter microbial communities from Arlington Agricultural Research Station in Wisconsin, United States - UWRJ-L208-509C-2 | ecosystem: Environmental > Terrestrial > Plant litter >... | reverse complement strand
CCACACCAGTCCGAAACGGATAACAAAATCTTTATACGGATAATTTGGCGCCGAATAAAAATCATTTCCAGTTATTGCGGAATTTAAGTGCTCCACTTTCAGATAAATCCTTGTCTGCCGGACTCTTGCATTCACAAAGAAATCAAGCATAGGAAATTCCCCTATCTCTTTCTTATTCTGTACATAGAATTCTCCCAGTAACGGATTATAATCATTTGCAAAATACTTGGTAAAATAATTAAATGTTATCCCCGTTTGTAGAAACATGGCTTTTTTGAATACATAGTCACTAAAGTAAATCGTATTTCTTGTCACTATTTCCGGAACATTCAGTATATCATCACTCTGGTCTACTTTTTGGAAAAGTATTGTATTATCGAGTGCAAATTTGCCGAATTTAATTTCCTTTTCAAGTTTTAGCGACACATAATTGATCGTATTTGCATACTGTTTTGGTTTAACAGTAAGAACGCTATCATTTAGACTCTCATTACCAAAATACAACTGGTCATTAAATGTCGAGAACTGTAATGAAGCACTACCCCATTGTGTATCAGCCTTTACTCTAATATTATTGATTTTTTCGTTCTTAAAATTATTGAACCAGTTATAATCTACATAACTGCTTTGGTATAGATTGTAATTATGGTTTGGAAGTTTATTGAGTTTCTGGTATTGGAAGGAAAACTGGTTATAATCGTCTAACTTATAATTCAGTGAAACGTCAAAATTGGACAAATCCTGATCTGTAATCGAATTTGAATAAAGCGCCTTTCCATTCCATTTCCCTTTCTGGTATCCGTATTGTACTCCAAAAGAATTAATCCTGTCATCCAACGATGCCGGAATTACATTAGTACCGTTTACGATAATAGAACGGTAATAGTAGTTATATGAGAAGTCATCTATATAAAACTGGATCTGTCCTAAGGTTTTATTTTCATAAATAGCCCCTATTTTATTGTACATCCTGTTGTAACGGGTCTTGTTGTAGATATTTTTTGGAACATATGAATCTCCAAAACGATAACTTATAGTTGGCTCAGTAAATTCAAAAAACTTATTCTCAAAATTAAACTGGTGTGTAAAGTATAGATTATTCTCCCCCAGTGTTTTATTGAACCTGAAATTATGGTCTACAAATATCCTGTTTCCCTTCAGCATGCTTTCGGCATCTTTTAGGTATACGTCTAACCTTGCGCGATCTTTAAAATTAGAATCCCCACTTTCAAAATCTTCTGTATTGACAATTCCGCCATTTTCCTGGTTCATGATATCCTGTCCAGTGAAATGGGCTTTCAATTCGTACCTGCTATCTTTGGTATGATAATTTGTTGTAAATCTGAAATTCCCAGAGCTTGACAACTGGTTTACGTATTTCCCAAGAGAACGTAATCCTTTATATGCAACAGAGAAATTTAATCTTTCGGAAGTGTTCAGTGTTATAAATGCATCAACAGATTGGCCTTGTTCCAATACTGTCTTAAAATATAGCTCTGTCAATGGTGTAGGTACAGAATAATAACGCATATCCTTTACTTCCTGGTATGCGAACTGTTTTGCTTTAAACCCAAACTCCGGGTAAGGAGAGAAATCATTAAGGCTATATTGTAACGTATTATAAGTCTGTCCATCATTAGAAAATGCCAGCAGTCCGAAATTATCCTTTCGGAGATAGTTAAAGATATAATCTTTATATATCGTCAGGGAAGTATCAACAATTGTAGTATCACGTTCTAAGGTGACAACCTTATACATGTCTATCTTGGCTTTTGGCGCATCGGCTTTGGTGGCAGTAGTATCAGTTGCGGTATTTTTAGGCACTAATTTATTAGTCTTCGCGGTCCTGGCCTGCATCAAATCTTTCTTTTGAGCAACTACAGTTAGTGATAATAGGAAAAGAAAAAGCAATAAAAATCTCTTTGTCATTGTTAGCCTGATATTTGGGCAAAGGTAGTATTTTTATACACAAAACAAATTTTTAATCGGCTACCGCATTTAAAAACTATATGGATTAAATCAGATACTGTACCTACCCGTTAAGGTATTATTTGGTACTTTAGGAGAAATTCCATTTATTAAACGATCTCAGCCAACCTTTTTGCAAAAACAATACTCTCTACTTATAAACAAACAACATGAAAAACCTACTTTTTGTATTCCTGCTAGTCTCTACATCCGTATTTTCACAGGATTTTGAAAAAAACTGGAATACGGTTATTACTTATGAAAATGAGGGAAAGATAAAATCCGCAGACGCTATTGTACAGAAAATACAAAAAAGGGCTATCCATGAAAATAATGAAGTACAACTCATTAAGTGTTTTTTTTACGAATCGAAATACATGCTTGTACTTGACGAAGATGCACAGAGCAAAATATTAGCAAACCTGGACCTTAGGATCAGCAAGGCTTCTATTCCGACAAAAGCAATATTAAACCTGGTATATGCGAAATGTCTCAATGATTACCTAAAACAAAACACTTACAAACTTAACAGAAGAACACGTATAGATTCGAACAGCACTGGTAACTTCCTTATCTGGAACAGAGAAGATTTCCAGGAACAGATCAAAAAAAGATTTGCGAGTGTACTTGAAAATCCCAGTGTATTAAAAAATACCAAATTATTAGCGTATGAAGCCGTATTTGACTTTATGACATTAGAAAAATTTAAAGAGCAGAACCTGTACTCGTATCTTATTCAGGAGCGAATTGATTTTTTAGCAACTGGAAATTATCTACATCAATCGAATGAGGAAGATTCTTATACCGCTATACAAGTATTATTTGGTAATTCTCAGCTATTTACCAGAGATTCCCTGGAATCCATTACATCTCCTGAAATAAGGGAAATTTTACAATTATACCAGCAACTTGAAAAAGATAATCCTTCGCCTAAAAATCAATTCGAAAGGGTCCAGTTTTGTTCTACCACTATCAACATACCCTACACTGATTATCTTAAGGCCCTTGAACGACTTCAAAAAAATACTGCGGTTACGGATGTTCTTTTACAACAACAGTTACTGCTTCAAAAAGCACTTGTCTTCCAAAACAATGTCTCCGAAATACCCCATCCCGATCACAACATCAAGGCACTAGCTATACTTGATAGCATTCTCAGTTATAAAAACAAATCGAATGCCTATCATACCGCGATAAACATAAGGGATAATATAATCCGTAAAACTCTGGAGATCAATTTTAAAAAGTATGCTTATACTAAAGAAAATCTTCGCGCTTCTATCAATTACCAGAATACCGACCATGTTGCATTATCATTCTATAAAATAAATCAGGGAATAGTCTCTGAATTTGAAGACTATACTAAAAGGGAAGCTATAGTCTCTAATCTTGCAGCTAAGGGCAAACCTTATAAAACCATTGCTTATAAACTTGAAGATCCAAAAGACTATTTACCGCACACTACCGATGTACTTTTGCCAGAACTTGAGACAGGCCGTTATCTCCTCTGTTTACAAACTGACGAAAATACTACAAATACGACTGATACGGAGATAATCACCATTACTGACTTTGTTTTATTAGCTAATACTCTTGACAATAACAGCCATTATCAGATTGTAGACCGAAAAAGTGGAAAACCGCTAAATGGGGTTACCATAAAAATTGGAGATGCTAGATTAGTTACAGATCAGGAAGGGAAAGCCATATTCCACAGCACTACATATAACAATCCGAGAAATTATATTGAATTTACTAAAGGAAATGACAGCTTGCAGGTAAGAGGTGAATATATCTCATCCACAGAGACCTATGAAAAAGAAAACATAAATAACGAAATCCCAGCAGCAGTCAAATTCTATCTGGACAGAGGGATTTACCGTCCGGGACAAACGGTATATTATAAAGGCATCGCCTTTCTACAAAAAAACGATATCAAGACAGTATGCCCAACTGTTCTCTTTAAGATAATTGTAGAGGACAGCGAGGGGAATGAATTTAAGAATTTCGAAATCACTACGAATGAGTTTGGTTCTTTTTCCGGTGAATTTACACTTCCCAAAAATCTTATGACTGGTGAATTCAGCATGTACGCGGAAAAGCCAGATGAACTAAAGAAATATCCTATAAATATTAAAAAAAAGAATGAGAATCCTTTCTGGGATAGTGCAGATTTTGAATATTCCAGAATTTCATTTCAAGTAGAAGAATATAAGCGTCCTAAATTTGAAGTTCTTTTTGAACCTGTAAAAGAAAAGTTTACAGTAAACCAGTCCGCTACTATAAACGGAAAAGCAAAAGCCTTTGATGGAAGTATTATTACAAATGCTAAAGTTACGTATACAGTTGAAAGGCAAACCTATGCTTCCTATTATACAAACTATCCTTCCTCAACCAAAATAATCAGGAGAGGAGAAACACAGACCGATGCCAATGGTAAATTTGATATTAGTTTTATCGCGGAACCTGATGATCAGTCTGACAAAAAAACATTACCCATTTTTAATTACATTGTAAAAGCTGCTGTAACCGATATTAATGGAGAAACTCATCAGGCAGAAACAAATTTGAAAGCAGGTTTCCATTCTCTCATTCTTACCGTTAGTGTCCCTGATAAAATGAGTACCAAAGACAGGAAACAGATCACACTTAACTCTACCAATCTGAATAACGAATTTCTCGGGGTAGCGGGAGAAATCCGGATTTATTTTTTAGGACCACTTGTTTCCGGGTTTAAGACTGCAGACTGGGTGCAGCCTGACCTATTTTCTATTTCAAGTGAAGATTTTAGCCGTTTATTTCCTTATGAAAAAGACCCCGGTTATGATAAAAAAACAACTGAACAGTTATTATACAGCAAAAAAATAAACACAGAAACTGCAAAAACAATTCCGTTGGATTTTATATCGAAATACCAGTCCGGTCAATATAAAATCGTTTTTACAGCCAAAGATGAATCAGGCATTAGCATCGAAAATGAAAGTAACTTTGAATTGGCACAAAGTGCAGATCAGTATAGTACTTCTGAATTATTTACTGTAGAACAGCTAAATGAGAATCCTAAAAAAGATGGATTTATAAGTTTAAAAATAAAATCCATGATTCCCGAGCTTTATCTTCAAACTATGGCAGCTTATGAGTCCGGAATATTTTTTGATAAGGGCATTGTATTAAAAAACCATGAAGCCCTACTTAAAATCCCATTAGCTAACGAACATCAGAATTCAATTACTATTAATTTTGACGGCGTATTTGATAATTTTGTCAGCAACAGCAGTATTGCTGTTGAGCTTAAGCAGGACGAACCAACTATAGAATTTGCTGTCGAAAGCTTTAGAAGCAGAATACAGCCCGGAAGCCCTGAAAATTGGTCATTCCGTCTCAAATCCAATCAGGAACTCCAGGAGTCGGAAATTCTTGCATCAATGTATGACAGTTCCCTAGACCAGTTTAGATCCAGTGACTGGGAGACACTCCACTTTGAGAAACCATACAACTGGCTTGGACGCAGGACATCTTTAGGAATCGCCAATTCATCTTTATATCTAAAAAACATGAACCGCTATTCCCCTTACTTCCAACCAACGAATGAAGAAACACGACTAATGTGGTTTAATTTTGACTTCAACAATAAAATAACCGATACAAAAGAGTATAAAAAACAAATTACCAAGAAAGCTATAAAGCCACGAAATTCCAGACTAGTCTATGGGATTATAGCCGATATTACAGGACCATTACCGGGAGCGAGTGTTATTGTAAAAGGAACTGTCAGGGGAACACAGACAGATCTGGACGGTTACTATGAAATTGAAGCCTCCGATGACGAGGTCCTGGAAATATCTTTTATCGGCCTGGAGACTGTAAAAGTGAAAGCCGATCAATCGGAAATTAATATGATACTTGATTCCTCGGGCCAAGAACTAGAAGAAGTTGTAGTAACCGGTTATGCCGTGAAGACTGTAAGAAGCAACCTTACAGGATCCGTCACTAAAGTTATCTCTACCGGAAATAAAAGTGCGATTGCTGACTTTAATGAGATGCTTCAGGGAAGAGCGCCGGGACTTTACATCAATATGGAATCCGGGCAATCCGGAAGCGGCCAGACTGTCAGAATAAGAGGAACACATTCTATTACAGCTGATGCATCACCGCTTTATATTATTGATGGCATAATCGTATCAGAAAACGATTTTAAAAAAATGAATGTTAATGACATCATTGATGTAAATGTACTGACAGATACCGCCAGCACATCCATATATGGTTCAAGAGGTGCCGGAGGGGTACTTGTAATCACTACTAAAAAAGCAGTTGAGGAATTGACGAAAGTAAAGCCAAGGAAAAACCTTTCGGAGATGGCGTTCTTTTTTCCACAGTTAAGAACCGATAAAGATGGCAGGTTCAGTTTTAATTTCACTTCTCCTGAAGCATTAACCGAATGGAAGCTGCGATTATTTGCACATGATAAAAATGCTACCAGTGGCTATTTACAAAGAAATGTGATTACACAGAAAGAGATCATGCTAAACCCGAACTTTCCCCGATTTTTAAGGGAGAAAGACACTATAACTATTCAGTGTAAGATTGCGAATATAACCGCGGAGAGCAAATCAGGAATTGCAATGTTACAGCTATTTGATGCTTCCAGTATGGAAACTATAGATGCTAAAACATTAAATACGGATAATGTCCGAAATTTTACGGTCGATGCGATGGGAAGTACTATGGTCAGTTGGAAAATAACAATACCTGAAGGTTTACAGGGGATCCAATATAAAATAGTGGCGAAGGCAGGAGACTTTTCGGATGGAGAAGAAAACGTCATTCCGGTACTTACTAATAATATGCTTGTCACTGAGAGTATTCCACTTTGGGTAAGAGAGAATTCTAAGAAGGAGTATACCCTTGAAAATCTTAAAAACAATACTTCCACTACCCTGCGCAACCAACAACTGACTTTGGAATATACTTCCAATCCGGCGTGGATGGCGATACAGTCATTACCTTATCTGATGGAATATGAGCATGAATGCGCAGAACAGACTTTTGCGAGATTTTATGCCAATACGCTTGCATCAGAGATTATAAACAGTAATCCTAAAATAGCGGCAGTATTTGAAAGTTGGAAAACAAAAAGTAAGTTGGATTCCAGACTGGAACAAAATGAGGAACTGAAATCTATCCTGCTTGCGGAAACACCATGGCTTGCAGATAACCAAAGTGAGGATGAAAAGAAAAAGAATCTTGCTTTGTTATTTGACCTTGAGAAGATGAAAAGCTCACAGGATGTTATATTTGACAAACTAAAACAAAAACAGCGGCCTTCCGGTGGTTTTGCATGGTTTGACGGCAGTGCTGAGAATGACTATATCACGAGACATATACTTGCCGGTTTTGGACATTTAAAGAAGCTGAATGTAAAGACTTTTGAGCAGGGAAAAATAGCCTCCATTACGAAAACCGGGATAAGCTTCATAGACGGGAAATTTCTTGAAAACCATAAACGAAGAATCAACAATATCAAAGATAAAAGCAGGTTAATCTGGATATACCCTTATAATGAACTCCATTATTTATATACCAGAAGTTTTTATCTTGAGCAGTATCCGCTATCTGAAAACATTAAAAACATCTGTCAATTCTATATTGAAACTATTAAAAGTAAGTGGTTAACTTATTCTTTATATGAAAAAGGGATGGCAGCATTAACCCTCGAGCGTTTTGGAGAAAAAGCTGTTGCTGTTAAAATCATCGAGAGTTTAAAAGAAACCTCTTCCAATAACGTAGATTCCGGGATGTACTGGATAGCCAATAAACCGGGATGGTATTGGTATCAGGCTCCAATTGAGACACAGGCTTTATTAATTGAAGCTTTTAGTGAAATCAGTAATGACACCAAATCTGTAGACGCAATGAAAGTATGGCTTCTAAAGAATAAGCAAAACAAGAACTGGCCGACAACTAAGGCTACTACAGAAGCAGTATATGCATTACTGATGAAAGGCAGCGACTGGTTAAGTGTGAAAGATAATACCACATTTCATGTCGGTGATGATAAAATCCTTACCCGAAAATTAAGCGAAGATGAAAAAGAAGCAGAAACGGGGTATATCAAGATTAACTGGAAAGCAGGAGAGATCAATAAAGATATGGCAGTACTTACTGTAAATAACCAATCAAAAGTACCGGGTTACGGTGGTTTTTACTGGCAGTATTTTGAAGATCTCGATAAAATTAAAGACCAGTCGGGAGGTATATTAACTGTAAGTAAGGAACTATACCTTAAGAAAAGTACCGATAAGGGGGAAGAGCTGCGAAAAATTACAACTGAAAATCCATTAACGATAGGCGATTTGGTAACCGTAAGACTAATCATTATTGCTAAAGAAGATATGGAATACGTTCACCTGAAAGACATGCGTGCCTCCTGTTTTGAACCTGTGAATGTACTTTCTGAACACCAGTGGAAAAATGGGCTTGGTTATTATATGGCGACTAAAGATGTGGCGACTAATTTCTTTTTTGATTCTATCAGTAAAGGAACTTATGTATTAGAGTATGATATCCGGGTTAATAACAAAGGTGATTTTTCGAATGGTATAACGACTATACAAAGTATGTATGCTCCTGAATTTGCAGGCCATACTAAAGGAATAAGGGTTAAAATTGATAAATAATCAAAAAACTTAACTTACTAACCCCTGTTTATTTATATATATTTGCTTAAAATTTAAAAAAATGACAAAAAATTACTTTGCGGTTATTACTTTATTCCTTTCCGTGTTTATGGCATACAGCCAAAGCCCTTCAGTAGACGTATACCAACAGGGCACAATATGTTCTCCAGGTGACTGTACAGACCTGAAAGCCATTTATACTGACATAAAAGAAACTACTTCATATACAGTAAGCAGTTTACCTTACCAAGCCCTTTATTCTTATGGTGGAGGCACGCAATTAGATGCTTCCTCAGATGATAAATGGTCTCCAATTGTAACTCTTCCATTTGATTTTTGTTTCTACGGTCATACGTACAATAGGATGCTAGTGGGAAGTAATGGTGTGATAACATTCGATATAACAAACAACCATCCAGAGGAAATGTGTCCATATGAATTTAATACAACAATTCCGAATATCGATTTTCCTATAAAAAATGCCATTTATGGCGTATATCAGGACACTAATATTTCTTCACCACCAGTTATTGATCCCTATACGCAGAATGTTAATTATTATGTAGGTGGTACTACTCCTAACAGATATTTTGTAATTAATTATAATGAGTTGCCTCTATATGATGGCAGCCCAGTAGATAACTTACAAACAAGCCAAATTGTCCTTTACGAGACTACTAATGCTATAAATATTTATATAAAACAAAGAACCAGTATCGATTCGAATTATAATAATGGAAATGGAGTAATCGGAGTACAAAATCAGGAAGGAACACAGGCTACAATACCTCCAGGAAGAAATACAGGAAACTGGACAACAGTTAACGAAGCATGGAGGTTTGAACCTGCCGGTAATTCGCTTACAACATTTGAATGGAAAAAGAACGGTATTTTTTACAGCAATGAAAAAATCACAAACGTTTGCCAGGCAGAAGGTGATATTTATACCGCTACTGCCACTTATTCCATTTGCTCCGGAGGTCAATTCATTGTAAACTCTTCTATCACTTTAAGTGTTGCTCCTGATATGAATCTTATACCTCCTGTAGATCTTACTGCCTGTACAACAACCGTAGCTTCATTTGACCTTACTACCAATTCTACAATTATGACTAATGGTGTTGACAATGGAGACTATCAATTTTATTATTACAATACTTATCAAGAAGCGGTTAATTTTACCGGTGATTATATCAGTAATCCCACTTCTTATATAGGCACCAACGGAGAGGTCATTTATGTACGTGTAGCCGATTTTACTTCCCCTTGTGGTGTGGTTAAAAGCTTCAGTCTGCATGTAAACTCTCCTTTAGTACTACCTTCAGGGGACGCTGAACAAACATTTACTGCTGGTGAAACCCTTATTGATATTGAACTGATGGGAAGTGCTGTTGACTGGTATGCTACTGCTGAAGGAGGCGAATCTTTGCCTATAACAACTGTTTTG
>Ga0247742_10003366_pt1 | contig 10104 bp, 12 predicted proteins | sample UWRJL208509C2_FD_180944 | JGI IMG/M metagenome (GOLD analysis project Ga0247742, IMG submission 180944) | Plant litter microbial communities from Arlington Agricultural Research Station in Wisconsin, United States - UWRJ-L208-509C-2 | ecosystem: Environmental > Terrestrial > Plant litter >... | reverse complement strand
GCTCTCGCAATCGCAGGAAAGCTGCCTACATTACGGGTGGGTGCCGTGATTCTCTTTTTTAGACATACGATATCATCTAACGCACCGTCTCACAGTGTGTTTTGCTCTTGTTGTTCTAACATATGGTGCCTGAACGCCGTGCAGTTGTGATGCGGCATATCAAATATGCTCAGCGCTGAGTGTTTTCGGACGTGCATCTATCATCAGTACGTTCTGTCCTGGTCATCCGTATTTGTAAGCCGCTGATACATTTCAAAGCCGTGTGGGGAGCACGGACATATGCGGTCTTCAACAGGAACATATGGATCCTGCTCTTCTTTGCTTCGTTAGGTTTGTCTGTCGTCATTATGTCAGCAGTGAGTAGTTCACTCCATCCGGTCAAGTTCGCTCCAGTTCTGATTCTTGTACTAGTATCATGTCCCGTATGTTGCTTGCGTTGGGGGGAACCGTGATTTAATGTGAGTCTAGATGAGCCAAATGACCAGATCCACAGCGATTAATATTCATATCGCAGAAGTACGCAAATCCGCTCTCACATTCGTGGTACAATCACGTTTACTAACAGACCACAGTCAACCAGCTACTCGCTATCTTCACTGTAGTGTATGAGGCGCTCTCGGCGATTTTCACGACCGTCAGGAGTTATCAGGCCCTGAGGGTGGGAGGCTCATGGCGAGACCAGAGGAAAGGATTGACTTATCTCGTCCTCCAGCAAGGTATTCCATTTTCCTTGATTTTCTTTGCCACCGCTAATTTGGGTCCAAAGGTGTTCTATATTTTATGTAAATATATTCCTTGAGGAAGGTATTGATAGGTATTGACTGGTAATGGTGTTCAGTTTCGTTACTAGTTTCACTACTGCGGCTGTTATTCTCCAATTCGTGAGTCCTGCTCCTGCTCTATGTTGAATCTCTGAGCAGATTGAATTTAGGTAGGGGCCGTGAGTTCCTTAAAATTTCTTGTCAGTCCTAAGGATTTGACCTTTTTAATTCTGTTTAGCCTGGGTCGTTCACACAACGACTCCTCAATGCTCTAACCCTTCCGTAAGTCGTCTGCCCTTCTCAATTGAATAGAACTTCACATAACTGTTCATAGATTATCGGGGACGATGACAGCCCGTTTTCTCATCCATCTCCGTGACTGGGAGCATCACGGAGGCAATGCCAGCACAGCCTCAAATGACGAGGGCGATGGCAGGCCCATGGAGTTCAAAAAATCCGAGAGAAACACCACTCGGTGGACTCTTGATACCAACGAGTTTGGTGTAGACCCTGTCCTGCAGGCGGAACGCGACGTCAGTTTGAACCCCCGCTGAACACCTGAATCATATAGACAAGTCGCAAATTTCTGTGTAAGCACTTGTAATCTTTAACCGCCTCTTCGCCTTTTGGATTGTTTTAAGAGGTAGATCGAGGCTGCGCGTCCATGTGTATTTAGGATTTTAACGCGACTTCTACCATTTAATTGTGGAGTTACTCAATTCGCACGTGAAGCCTTCAATTGTACGTGACGCATAGTGTGAATTAACTCAATGCAGGGGTACTGTACTTATCTTTAGACGTCGAATGTCTGCTCTCACGAACACCACTATCAGAGATGTCCCTGGGTCCCTGAACACTAGTGATTCTACTTCCCAGGAGGCTGCTGACCTTGCACCCAAACTCCTGAAATACCCTTGAAATTTCGACTTGGCTCCCAGGTAATCCTTGGACAGTGCTCTCTTCTCCGAAACGCCCCCTTAAAAGCATCAACCTTGACTACCGCTAGCAGGCGACTCTGACGACCATTGAATCCTCACAACTCTTGGCAGAGCATCTATAATTGATGTCTATAACGTGGCTAGCTCGGAACTCGCAAGTCCTGCAGTTGGATGAGCTAGACACACATTTATGGGAGAATATATTTTATCGGAAATGGTCAACTGGTGTGTCTGGATTAGCTGGCTCGATCACGACTTGAAGATGTTCCTGATTTCAATAGTCTCCGCACTGTCACTACTTCTATGGGACTTCCTTATCGCCTTTCCGAACGAGGTGCGGCATATTTGGAGGTATGTGCAATACCACACCATGATGCAATTTTTAAAATGTCGAATCCTCTATTCAAGCCGACCCTTCAACGCAGTGAAGATTGTCTATATCCTCTCTCGGTACCTCGCACTCCTAGTACAGACGTAAGCCGCGTTGGTCACTGTGCAACTCTATTCGCTCACCTCGTTACCATAACCCACAGTGTGAATGTATATCTTGTATTCGGTCCTTTGTCAAAATTCCCCCTTCCAGAGAGCCACTGCAAGCTGTGGTTTGGATTCTTGATCGCATCGGCCTCCCTTCTCATGGCCGCGCTGGATTTCATATTGATGCTAAGAGGTTAAAATTGTCCTTAACTTCTACGTTTTTCTGATCACATGCGCTTCGTCCAGTATTTGCGTTGCATCAAAAAGATACTAAGATTGGCACTTTCTTATTTCTTCTCTTCATTGGTCAGGTAGTCCTTGTGTCGACCTTGGCGCCAAAATCCGTGTTGATGATACCCTACGACGATTTTTGCGACACTGTGAAGACACACCCGAGCGCCATGTACTACAGGTGAACCACTTGTTTGGGTATGTTGCGTGCGATACTCATCGTAATACAGTATCTCAGTTTGGGTCACGCACATTTCGCTCGCCATACTGACGCTGATGAAAAAGGATCTCGTAGCACTCGGCGCACCAGTCGCACGACTGGTAACAAGAGATGGCATATGCGCGCTCGTCGCAGTATGTGGTACGCCTTTCAAGTAGACTTATAAACTTTCTGCTCATCACTATGCCCTGAATTTCAGCTCTCTTTGCAGCTATTGTTCCCTACTCCTTTATTCGTCAGGCATCAAAGGCGCATATTGTATTTGGCTGGCCCATATCCTTCCTTTCGTTAGGCGTGAGTTTTAATCCTATCCATGTCCATTATCACCCTCGTACCGACCGAATACAGTGTTGTCGTTTGATTATGAATCTCCAGACCCTCCGGCTCGACAATGGTGAAGCTGCATCCAGTGAGATGGAGCTTAGTGAGACCCGGCCAACACGGGATGCGAACCTCACCGCCGATATTTCCTCAGAAATTCAGTCGTAATTTATGACATCCCTTGTACCGGTCCTCCCATGTCCAAAGGAGAGTAGACGGCGTATAATAAGGTATAGCATTATCACTGGGACATGGTTTATCTGTAACATCACGATCCGACGAGACAAAAATCAAAGCTCACCACGTTAAGTGCTTCTCAAAGTTGGGTAGCTAAATAACTTCAGGGACGCCATCGACCCCACCGAGGTAGGAAGCGGCCTGAAATTTCACCGCTAAGTCAGTTGAGGCAGCGTTAGGCATTTTAGTTTCGATTTTCTCATTTACGACATTCGAGGACTTTCGACCATTTGATCCAAGGTTTCCAATAACCAACAAATCTTAGGCGTTCTCCACCTCAAGCTTTGATCAACAAACGTCTGCACTTCGTCTGACGTCTAGCATCAAGTTGTACACCATGACAGCTTATCTATTACCTTTGCGACTGTATGGTACAGGCGAGGAACAGCGAACTCAAGGAGATGATAATTTCCATGGTTCAGGCGACGAGTATGTTCGTACAAATTGACCAATTATATGTGCATCCCCTTCGGACGCAAGAATATGAAGAATAGATGCAAGCTGAAGCGTATGCTAGCGTCCTTTCGCTTCCGGTGCATAGGCTGATGCGACACGCAATTTTTCCGTGCCGTTGCCGTGGATGGTGGTTGTGTTGACGTAGTCCTAGGTATATTTACCTCCCCTTCCAGATCATTGCTGTCTATCTCTTCTGTTGTGCAGTGGAATTTCCTCCTGACGCGTGCGCTTTTGGCGCCGCACGCCCATGCCCTTATGCCCTTCAGCTGCTCTCAACTCGTTACTGAGGGTTTAGACCCGTAAGCGCTGTTATTTTTTCCGACGCATGGCAGCATTAAAACTCGAATCAGAAAGTGAAAGGTAATATCAGAGAAGTTTGAAACATGCGGACACGGAAAAGGAACCAAAAAAGAAGGTTCGAACCTGAAAGTTAGTAGAAAGAATGCACCTAACAGGTAGAGTAGTCCATGGCGTATATCACTCAATGGGGCACAAGTAGCATGACTCAGAGCTGGGACTTTGGAAACCGTAGACAGCGGTGGCCGTGACCGCTCCTTGGGTCGGTGTTCTTGGGGATAGGTTAAATGCAGAGGTAATAATGAATACTTGAAAAAGATACACGGCAATCGAGGAAAAAGGAAAGGGAAAAAACAAATAGAATTTGCGTATATGATGCAGAGTTGAAAGTTACTCCGTAAATAAATTGGAAAGTAAAAAAGGAACGCTATGAGAAATAAGCCATACGCGATTGGTAATTACGAAGCCCCTTCCATCTTAAAACGGAGAGTGGGTTCGGCAGAGGATTTGCTCCTGGGAATGGCTAGAAAGCAAAGGCTAGACAAACACGTTGGCCAGAGCGCGCTGAGGATTTAGGTCAATGAGTTTAGGCTAGGACGGGATAGATAGACCGCACCAAAGTGAACAGACTCCGACGACTGGGGAAATAAGTAAGTACATCAACTTGCTGCCGCTTGTCAAGTTCGTTTGATGATGAGCTTCGTGACCTCGTCGGGGGTACTTGTTTGTACTAGTTAGCGAATCTAGCCGTTACTCTCAACCACAATGTCATCCCACAAGCGAAACTGGTCAAGAGATAGCGATTCAGAGGCAGCGGCCAGCCAATACACCGATAGCGACTTCCAAAAGACAATTCACAGTATCATCCGTTCGCCAACTACTCTTGATTTACTCGTTGCTCAGGCAGAAGCGGCCATTAATAATTTCGTCCTTCTCAATGAGAGTACTATGGTGGTCAAGGAGAAGAGCATACAGTTAGATAGAGTTATGAGTGCCATGATGGCCCACGCTGAAGAAGCTGGAGGAGAATCGGGAAAGCGTTACGTGGCATCGGTAATCATTGCATGCAATGAAGAACCGGCCAAGCTTGCAGCCGTCGGCTACACTTGGCTCACACATCTTCTCTTCGTCTGTACGCATTTTTTCCCCTATTTCTCGATAGATTTCATTAACTTGGTTCATGAACACAGTCAAATCTAGCCATAGTCACCGCAATCAAATCAATACCAGTCCCAGTCCTATCGTTACACCGACCGTCGACAACACGCGAGCCGTCCTCGATTCTTGCGCTGGTAACAGAGTGGCGAGTTTCAAAGATGATGTTCGTCTCTATTCACTGTTCCCTATAGAGCTTACCAATCCGATATTTAGCTACTTCTCCGTGACGGATACCAGTGCCCCGTGACGGGTCTTCAAGATAATTCACATCCTCACCCCACCAGCATGAACCTAATAAACTTGAAAGGTTGTCACATCCTCCGCAGGGCTATTGTCACCTTCGGAAATGATATCCACTCAAAGAGTGTAAGCGTCCCCAAACTGCATAAAGTCTCTTACTGACCTCCTCGCCTTGCTAGAATGTCTCCGCAACTGCCACCCTGGACATCCTGTTGAATTACACACACCTCTCGAATGACCAAGTGACTAATCTGTCGACCATGATCAACGACCCCTCGAACGGCATGCTTCTTGAGTCCAATATTCATGAGCAGTTCGACAACTTCGATTGGTGTCTACAGCCAACTCAGGTCAGTTTCTTCAGAGCTAAACGAATTGCTTTTATATGAATATGTATACTAGATCCCAAATTGTTATACAGTGAAATCCTTCACTGGACGGGGCCCTATTCTATTCAGCCGCAGCAATCCTGATGCTCCCGTGATATTCGAGGATCAGAGCAGTCGATTTTCTTCGCCAGCTGATGCTCGTAAGTGGTCACGCTCCATTCCCTTTCCGGACCCGAACCTTATAGCGATCCACGCGGCTATTGCTGGCATTCTGAACATGAGCGGCGCCGGTAAATTTTTTGACGAGCTTCTGAATAAGTATCGAGATCGCGATGATTTGACGCCTCTTCTGCGGTGGTTGGACGTCGAGAATATGTTCGCGACTGAGATGATGCGAGAAATGCTGCAAACCTCGCTGGCAAGGGCTCATTTCGGGGTATAATGCACTGTGGTTCATGTAGGCTTGTTTCGTGTGACCTACACAAAATGCGCGACAATTTCGGTTCATGTGGGCCGTAGTTCATTCACCAATATAGGGCTTGATTCATAACAGCTTGTAGTTCATAGTATTTTAAGGGCATGTTTGATAATAAGCAGTCAGATGAGTTGTTCAATCGGCCATGCGGGCCGAAATGACTCTGGCAAGTGGTGAACAGGTTGTTTTTACTACTCTAGAACAAAGGACGTGCTTGACTAAACTTCAGCGGGAGGAAAATTGGGAGATATTATTTTCTTTTTATCGACGGCTGAGGGGAGCAAGCTTACATTCATGGTCGACTAGGCTAACACTAGTAACGTTGTGACGTCAGGCGGTCCGGGCGCTTTAAGAATAAGCGCCCGTCAAGTACAAACTTAAATTTACAAAAGTTCTTCCCGTGGGGACGGGTTACATGATTGACTGAAAACACATCCCATGCTCTTGATTGGCTAGATTGTGCGGAAGTTTCAAGATATATAATATTGTAGGTCATTGGAAGCACGGTATCCGAGCCCGGTCGACAATTGAGAATATTTGTTTCGCAAGAGTATCAAAGGAGATAAATATGGAAATTTACCAACAGCAGTGTCAAAAGGGATCCATAAACTGGAACATGTAACTTCATATCAAGGTGCGCCTAACCCAGGTGCGTTGCGATGCGGAACGGAATTACATGGAATTACAACGCATCGTGCTGCCGTCAGACAGTCTGAAGGCTTGGGGGACCCAAGGGGCTGTCCGAGCTGGATGCAAAAGCGCCAGTAGTAAGTGGGTGGGAGAGAAAAGAGAGCATGCTTGATACTTTTTAGTCCCCACTTTCACTATCCATGCCCAGTCGTTTGGATAGTAAGTATGTTAAGCGTGCACGCTGGATTTTTGAACACCAAAAACCAGACCTCTAAACATACACTTGATCAACTAGGTGAGTTAAACCTTCAGGTTCACCTTCTTTGATCGATGATTCAGTCATTTCAGGTTATTTTCTACTGTCAAATTCTTTATCGAAATAGCAAATACTCGATGATTGGCGACGAGTCGATGGCCTGTGCGTACAGTATCGACCTCACCTTCTTGGTTTCCACTTCCAGGTGTTTTCTGGGTCCTAATCTTTGTGTTGGTGTGCACCACGGCTGCCCACTAACTAGTTACTACTAACTAATGCGATTGTGAGTACTGTACTATTACGACCGTTTGTTCACGGGGTGTGATGCGTGATGATGTGAACACTTTTGAGCAAGTGTTCACTGCTTACAAATCCGTCCAAATTAGGTCTACTGTATTGATACGACCTACTCTTCAGGCCAAGTGACGCGTGACGTCCTTGAAGGGATAGAGAACTCTTCAAAACCTTGAAGGACGCGGGACGAAATGCAAAATTTATCTCTTCAAGACAAAAATTTACCATTTTCGGTGGTATTGAAGCCGCCCCGCAGGAAGAAATTTTTGTCCCGCTCTTCAAACTTGGTTGGGACGCGTGACATCCGCCCAATCTCTTCTCTTCGAAGGCGCCTGTGACGCGTGACAAGAAGAGTAGGTCGTATCATAACAGTATTTTCGGCCGCGCAGCGGAAATTTTGAGGTTTCGGTGTGCTTTTGGCCATTTTTGCACGTCAAGCCTCGGGAGCAATCGTATTACGTGACGCATGGTAAGTCAGGGGTATCGTACCTGTCTTTAGACGTCCTCTCACGAACATAGTATCACTGTCAGAGATGTTCTAGGTCCCTGAACACACATGAGTCTACTTCCCAGGATGCTGCTGACCTTGAACCCAAACTCTCCTTAAATACCCATGAAAATCGACTTGGCTACAGGAAATCCTTGGACAGTACTCCCTTATCAGCATCGACCTTGACTCCCCCTAGAAGACGACTCTGACAACCGTTAAATCTTCACAACTCCAAGCAAACCATCTAGATTCGATGTCTGTAGCACGGCTAGCTCGGACCTCGCAAGCTGTGCGATTAGATGAGCTAGACGCACACTTATGGGAGAATATGTTTTTTCGGAAGTGGTCAACTGGTGTGTCTAGGTCAGCTTGCTCCGTCCCGACTTGGAGATACTGAGTTCAATAGTCTCTGCACTGTCCCTACTCATATGGGACTTCCTTATCGTCTTTCCGAATGAGGTACGGCATATTTGGAGGTATGTGCAATACCACACAATGTTGCAAATTTTTTAAATACTACATCCTCTGTTCCAGTAGACCCTTCAACGCGGTGAAGATTGTCTATATCCTCTCTCGATACTTCGCACTCCTGGTGCAGGCGTAAGCCGCGTTGGTCACTGCTCTATTCGTTCACCTCATTACCATAACCGACAGTGTGAATGTGTACCTTGTATTCGGACCCTTGTCAAAATTCCCCCTTCCAGAGAGCCACTGCAAGCTGTGGTTTGGATTCTTGGTCGCATCGGCCTCACTTCTCATGGCCGCGCTGGATTTCATATTGATGCTAAGAGGTTAAAATTGTCCTCTACTTCCGCACTTTTCTGATCACATGCGCTTCATCCAGTATTTGCGTTGCATCAAAAAGATACTAAGATAGGCACTTTTCTATTGCTCCTCTTCCTTGGTCAGGTTGTCCTTGTGGCAAATTTAGCGCCAAAATCAGTGTTGAAGATCCCCTACGACGATTTTTGCGACACTGTGAAGACACACCCGAGCGCCGTGTACTACAGGTGAACCACTGTTTGTCAATGTATATGTTGCGTGCGATACTCATCGTAATCCAGTATCTCGGTTTGGGTCACGCATATTTCGCTCGCCATACTGACGCTTATGAAGAAGGATCTCGTAGCACTCGGCGTACCAGTCGTGCGACTGGTAGCAAGAGATGGAATATGCGCGCTGGTTGCAGTATGCGGTACGCCTTTCAAATAGACTAATAACCTTTCTGCTTACCACAACGCTCTGAATTTCAGCCCTTTTTGCAGCCATTGTTCCTTACTCCATTATTCGTCAGGCATCAAAGGCGCATGTTGTATTGGGCTGGCCCATATCATTCCTCTCATTAGGCGTGAGTTTCAATCCTATCTACGCCCTTTACCACCCTCGTAACGACCGAATACAGTGTTGTCGTTTGATTATGAATCTCCAGACCCTCCGGCTCAATAATGGTGAGGCCGTGTCCAGTAGGACGGAGCTGGAGAGCTATATTATCAATGAGACCAGGGCAACACGGGAGAATGCGAACCTCACCGTTGATATTGCCTCAGAAATTCAGTCGTAAATTTCTAATCGGACCTTTTGGCCTGCCATTTCATACCCAAAGGAGGGTGGACTAGGTATAATAAGATGTAGCATTATTACTGGAACATGCTACAGCCGTAAAATTACTATACGACAAGACAAGAAATGAAAGACTAATTGAAGTGCTTCTCAGAGTTGGGTAGCTAAATAAACTTAGGGAATGCTAGCGGCCCCGTGGAAGTAGTAAGCGGCCTGATCTTTTCACCCTGAGTCAGTCGAGACAGCATTGAACGGAAAATGATTATGAAGAAGCATTTTAGTTTCAATCTTCACATTTACGACCATCGAGGACTTTTAACCACTTTGTTCAAGGCTTGCAGTACCAAGCTATCGACTCTGAGGTGTTCTCCTCCACAAGGTCTATACTTTATCCGGCGTCTAGCATCAAGTTGTACGCTATGACTTCACACATTGAAAACCTTGAAGATATACAGAGCACTTATCTATTGCAATTGCCTTTGCATGGCGCAAGCGGGGAATAGCGAACCCAAGAAGACGATGATTACCGCGGTTCAGGCGATGAGTATCTTCGTGCAAATTGACTCAATTATATGTGCGTATCCTTCGGACGCAAGAATGTGGAGAATATGTCGGAAAAATCGAGATTAGCATATATCATCATACATGAACACATCTGCACATATAAGCTCATCAGCTTTTCGGGCGGCTTATAAGGTTCAAGAATAACCTATATCGGGGTTTCGGAATGATCA
>Ga0247742_10003365_pt1 | contig 10104 bp, 9 predicted proteins | sample UWRJL208509C2_FD_180944 | JGI IMG/M metagenome (GOLD analysis project Ga0247742, IMG submission 180944) | Plant litter microbial communities from Arlington Agricultural Research Station in Wisconsin, United States - UWRJ-L208-509C-2 | ecosystem: Environmental > Terrestrial > Plant litter >... | reverse complement strand
AATGTTCTCCAAGTTCACCCTCCTCGTTGCTGCCACCATGGCTGTCTTCGTCGCTGCTGCTCCTACCGATGGTGGAATCAATAACTCTTGCAACACTGGTCCAATCCAATGCTGTAGGTTGTTCTATCATCTACAATACCGACGATTGTTGATGTAGCTTGCAGGCAACGGCATATACGACAGCGACTCTGCAGAGGGCAAGAAGGCTCTTGGTCTCGTCAACGTTGTCGCGCCTATAGGGACCAAAGTTGGCGTGAAGTGCAGCCCAATTACTGCCATTGGCCTTGGAAGCAACTCTTGGTACGCGCCTTCTGAGCCTATTGTATTTCAAACAGCTAATTTATTGTGGTGTTTGTAGTTCGAGCCAACCCGTCTGCTGCAACAACAATAGATTCAGTGCGCATTCTTTATCATCAGTCATTCTTTTTTATTAATCCTGAATCGCAGACGCTGTCGTTGCTATTGGCTGCTCGCCAATCAACATCAACCTCTAGACTTGGGGAGCCAGGGTACATATGCTCCTGTTGCTGATCGTAGACACTCGTCATCCCTGTCGCTAGACTTAATTAAACTCGCCTGGATTAGATTACTAACAAAAGTAATACTTGCCGATAAATATAGACCGTTTCGAGTTTGGCCAAACGACGAAATTTTAGCCGCAAGGAGACGAAGACCATGCGCCATTGTGACTTCGTAGCGTACTGATGGGTGACAGGCAGAGTATGAACCATTCGAAGGAAGGGTAGGACAGACTCTGGTAAATCAAGGAAATAACAGGGTCTAGAATGTCTTGATATTGCAACTATTTAGTGCCATATAACTGCAGTGCTGCCGTCTACGAGAGTATTCCTGACCAGTGCGTTTCGGCGCAAGGTTGAGATATAAAGACGCCAGATCATCAGCAGCAAGCGGTGGTTTTTCGAACTGATTGACCAGCATAGACTCGAGAAAAGCAGAAATAGTAAAAATTGGCTATCCTGCCACGATTGATTCCAACGCTGTCAGACTGAGAATTAGGCAGGGCCAATCGTTTGAGCCTACCTGGCCAATCACTGCAAGTCCTAGTATACCCTTTCGTCGTTGTAGATGGACTGGGGAGCCAAGTCTTGTTAGAGTGTTTGTGCAGTTGAATATCTCATAATGCAGTCCCTCCGCTAGCGGCTAAATTTCATGACCTCTCAATACATTAGGAGATTTATGCATTGTGAGCACATATTTTGGCTGGTAGAGGACAGCTTGGTTCCATCAGCTGCTCATGCAGTATGAGATTTTGTGGCAGAGTATGCATCATGAGCTTATGCATTATTCGGAGATACTTCCTGGAGTTTGGTGACCTCGCGCCGGACGGCAAGTACTATGTGACAGCCGTGACCAAAGTATAGAACACAGCAGCGCCCTTTCTGGTCCTGACGTCTGCCAGTTATCTACTACTTAATCACGACCTGGGTTAAATCTTTGCTTTCTGACAGCCTGCACTCGATTATATAGACGAGCTGCGCTAGCATCACCGACTACCAACTTCAAGAGGCCTCTGATACGCCGTCCAACACGCAATGGCCTACTTCTTTGCGTCTCCAATCGACATAGATGTCAAACTCGAAGTAGAAGAGCAAAGAAAGCAAGTCGAAATCAAGTCTGAGAAGGAGAAGAACATTTCGTGTCCCGTGTATTATGACGGAGATTCGGTGATCGGCCAAGTGAGTGCTTGCTGCGCGCGTTTTTGAAGTTATATCTCCAACATGGTTTTCCTGCCCTTTACAGGTCACTATCCGTGTGCGAGACGGGAAGAAGACAACACATGAAGGTATCAAGGTGGAATTTGTGGGGAGTATCGGTGCGTTAGCGTATGGAATCCATGAGTTTGTCATGTTGACTGTCTTCTTAGAGCTATTTTATGACCGCGGACATCATCATGAATTCCTGTCGTTATCCCAAGAGCTGGCTGCTCCAGGAGAGATGAGGCAGGCCCAAACATTTGACTTCAACTTCAAGAATGTGGAGAAGCAATTCGAGAGTTACCAGGGTATCAACGTGAAACTGCGGTTCGTTACTTTTCGTCTTTATGGCCGTAGTTGAGCCGCTCATTTAACCCCCAGGTATTTCATACGCGTGTCAATCTCCCGTCGAATGGCAGATGTCGCTAAGGAGAGGGATATCTGGGTCCACTCCTTCCGTATGCCTCCTGACAGCAATAATTCAATAAAGATGGAAGTTGGTATCGAAGATTGTTTACATATCGAGTTTGAGTACAACAAGTCCAAGTAAGTCCAGAAATTCGATTGCCTAGCCCCATGTTCATCTTCTTGGTAGGTATCATTTGAAGGATGTTATCGTTGGCAAGATTTACTTCCTGCTTGTGCGGATAAAAATCAAGCACATGGAGTTGTCCATTATTCGCCGCGAAACGACTGGTTCACCTCCGAACCAGTATAACGAAAGTGAGACAATCACGAAGTTCGAGATCATGGATGGTGCTCCAGTACGAGGTGCGTCCACCGTGCTGTTTGGGAGTTGTTGAAATTTATTCCTGTTTCCAAGGCGAAACAATACCAATCCGCCTTTTCCTTGGAGGGTTTGATCTCACACCAACGTTCCGGGATGTAAATAAGAAGTTTAGTACCCGGTACTACCTGAACCTGGTGCTCATCGACGAGGAGAACAGGCGCTACTTCAAGCAACAAGAGATTACTATCTTCAGGATACCCGAGGTAACTTTCAGGTGACTTCGTGTCGTCCATACTCTAACAGAACCTCTCGACAGAACTGATGACCCGCTGCGCTTCATACATTGTATATTTATCTATCGCAAAGTGTGAAGTGTGATGAAACTCTCTGCCTCTGCAATTACATCGTTAATACCCGAATAACCTATATTCCTGTGCAACCATAATGTAAGACACAGGAATTATAATTGACGTGATAAAAAAAGAGAAAAGGTGAGGATACTAATAATACAACATGTAAGAATGGGATTACTTCTAGGATCAGAAATAGTTGCTCTGCTTGGTAGCGTTCACATTCTGCGATGCAAACATATCCGCCATCCCAAGTACCTCCGAATCCCTCAACACTCCCCTCCCTGTCGAAGTCGAGTCTAAACTCCCATACTCGACTTGCTCAATCTGAGGCATGTTGCTCATCGGTGGTGGGATGATGATAGGCTCCAAGTGGGTGCTTACCCTAGCATGCGAAGTATGCATAGGCGTCGGCGTCGACCTTTGTTGAACACGGCCAACACTCTTCAGCCGGGTGATTACTGGCCGCTTTGAAACACCCATTGCCAGAGCAAGTTTCCTCTCCTCTTCCTCCATCGTTGCCGAATCCTTGAGCCAAGGGATGGCCAGTTGGTCGATGCTCTTCCCTCGCTCGCGAAGATTCTGTAAGGAACGGTTCCCTGTTACATTCGGTTGCTCTTCAGCAACTTGAATCTCCGCGATATCAGTTGAAGCACTGGTGTCGACCCATTCGGCGATCCGAGCAAGTTTCTCGTCTGCTGGGGATTTCTGCAAGGGTGGTGAGACCGACTCCGAGTCCTGCATGGGCTTGAACTGCCGTGATTTGGCAGTATCCAGCGCAGACCCCATATCGAGGAACTGGTCGAGCACCGTAGCTGGCGTTCCAGTTTGTATACCAGCAGGGGTGAACCGAGTGAGTTCAGAGAAGGCCGTCGCTGGCGAGAGAGAGTCAGGGCTATGAGGAGCGTTCGAGGAGTGCATACGCATACTTTTGATCACCTCCTTCGCAACATTAGCGCCTAGCGATTGGCGGAGGGCCTTGGCCATAGCTGAAGTCAAGACAGGGGGTTGGTAAGCCGTGTCATCGTCTTCATCGAAGGGGCCAATTGGCCTCTCGGTGTATGCCACCGGAACGGGAGGGATAACCTCATGCGAGTGTCTCTGCCGAGGGGGGATAGCCAGCGACGAGCGCTGACTGTTGCCCCATGTCGTTGTGGAATCATCGTCTGTAGGGAGAGTTGTACCGGCTGGGGACTGCGGGTACGGACCCGTGTTTGAAAATGTGAGCTGTGACGGCGATCCGACTGCTTGGGCAATAACCATCCCTGATGGATCAGACAAGTTGTCGTCCGAGCCTTCTTCCCAGACCGTAGATCGCGGTCGCGGTAGCGACGAAAAGGTTACCGGAGGACCAGGGAACTGGCCCGCAAGCTCGTGGACGGCTTCGATAGAGTCTGGAATGCTCTTAACACTCATGGATTTCACACGTGAGTTCGTTGCCTGTTGAGCCGCAGAGAATACGCTTGACTGAGGGCGAGGTGGGGACGGAACGATAGGTGAAGGCACCCCGAAAGTCAGATGATTCGATGTCGAGGGTGACATTGAAGTTGGGGACTCGGTGATCACGTTATTGCCAAAAGTCGTCAACACCCTCGGTGGGGCCGCCGTCTGCACGAACGTCCGCTGAGGCACCGTAACAATCTCGTAAGCGTTCATAGAGGGAACGGGTGAATTGAGGGAGGAGTTGCGGAAACTTCCCGAGTGTGTCTTCTCGCTGTCATGGAAGTGTGGTCGTGGGATTGGGAATTCAGCATCCTGTGGCCTTGAGATCGTCGTTCCACTCATTGTCGAAGGAGGTGGTGCGAATGACACACGAGTTTCCATATGGCTCTTCCTGAAGTCGTCGACGAAATTTTCGCTTGGAGGACGACTCTTCACCTTCTCGACGATCAAAGCTGGACTGGGGATGTCAAGCATGGAGAAACGCATATGGAGTGTAGGAGCGCCATTGGTGAATAAGACAGTCACGCGTTCTTTGACGGGCATTCCTGTTTTGTTGGAAAAAGGATATACTGACTCTTGAATACCTTTCTCCAAGTTGATCTGGGATTGCCGCTGAGTAAAAGTGAGATAGTGTGGCGGTTTTACGATGTCACCGACTTTGCCGCCTTTAGTCGAGAAAATGCCGCCGGGAGGTTGGGGTGCAGCTCGAGGGGCAGTATGAAAAGATGTGGCGTTTGCTGAAAGTGGACGGAGGGTGATATTACGTGGTTTTGAGATGAGCATGTTTGGGCGGGATCGAGGGAAGTCCTGTCGATTGTCTTTCTCGCTGTTGGTATAGAATTCCGAACGGATGGCACGGAAATCCTCAATGACGTCCATTCTTTAAGGATTTTGTAGGTCAATTTACGGGCCTGAGGAGAAGTAAATGACGTACCCTTTCACAGTGCCAATGCATAGACAAGCCCTTCCCAGCAGCCTAAGAATCCTTCTTGTGAGAGCGACACCAAAACCACCACCGGCAAATCCAATCATGGTCTCTACGGCACCGAGCTTCGTCGCTGCACTTATCCACCCAGTGCCCCTCACGAGATGTGCCTTGTCCTCCTCCTCATTGCTCTCAAATCTCTTCTGATTGAGTATGGCCTGGATTAGGCGCAAGAAGACAAGGCAAAAAATGATGACTTGGAAAGCAGTGAGAAGCGCCAGGGTGAAAGACGTGAAAAATGTCCAGATCATCTCGTTGTGTTTGTTTAGAAAACCGATGGCGATGTATGACTGGTTGGATGCCCCAGTTGGTAACGACACTACGCAGAAACAAATTAGGAGAACCCAAACACTCAAACGAAGCAACTCACGGATGTTGATTCCAACAAACGATGCGACTTCATTGCAAATCGCAATGGCAGGTATGAATATAATGATGGTGAGTTTGGCAATATTGGTCATTCGATGGGGCAATGTGTCGAGGACTTCCTCGATGGTGAACCGAAAGAGAAAGAATGTGTAAAAGAATATTGGAATGAAAGATGCAACACCTGATGAAGTGGATCAAGCTATGCTGAATGCTGCATAAACAGGGAACTCACCTATGCCGACGTCCAAAGCACGGAAGATAGAGATGTTCCCCCGCACAGCGGGGATAAGGTTAGAAAGAAGCTCTACTAGAGCGAGCACAAAGTAAAGCCATCCCTCCGCCGTAAGCAATAGATGTCTCCTCCTAATTTCCACGTTAGAATGACCAGCGTGGAGGACGAGCAACATACCGATGAGAGTCCCAATGAATAAAAACCAAAGAAGTGGAAAAGATGACCTCCAGTGCTGAGGGAATAATCAAGACAATGTTCTGAATCTGGTCCAAAGAAGTGCATCGCAGGATGGAAGCCGAGGAGAGGCAAATGGATCCCATTTACTGCGCGGTCGATCTGACGATGATTACAGAGAAGGGGATTGACTGCAGGTGTGCATTCTCAAGGTCCTCTTGCTATATCAACTATCTGCCAGCTAGCCCTCAGAAACCAAAACGACGCTAGAAATAAAAGAGTGGAATGCAGACTGGCTGCTGCAAGCGATCGACCTGCGGTTCGAAGAAAGAGGGAAAAGAGAGAGAAAAAGGGAAAGGACGGCGGTGAATGAACAGAAGCAACCACGAGCAGTGGGTAAGATTCTGCCGGCCCACGGCGGTTACCACGGTCGCCAGTAAGCCGTTGTTGGTCGCTCTGTTCTCAGCGCACGCTTGCTTGGTTGCTATATCCATCCAAAAGTCAGTTGTTCCCGTAACCATTTGTCATTGATCATGGTATTCATTGTCGGGTGAGTGTCCAAAAACGTCCAAGGTGTCCTGCAAACGGTATTTTGGTCCTCTTAGGGGCATGTCATGATGCAGATACAAAATCAGAAAACACTAAAAGTCATAATAGTCGCTGCGGCCTGGTGCCTATCAACAGGTCCATATAGTGCACAGGAGATCGGGAAATAGAACTGAATCGAATGAGAGGAGGATCTATGAAGCCTAATGAACAATGATCATGGACAATGTAAACTAACTAACTTTCCAGACAAAACCAAGTCTTTCGAGAGACAGGAGTTAATATACATTTATTCAAGTAGGTCGTATACTGAAAGATCTTGTCGGCCTTCAACAACGGTGCAAAAGCAAAAACGTCCCATGGCCGCATCGAAGGAGATTAAGCTGTGCGGTATATGCGTGTTTTCATCCGGCACAACGGTGGTCGACGTTCGTAGTATGCGATGCAATCCTAGGTAGGTACCATCACGAGGTCCAGAAGGAACACCAACCGCTGGATTGATATATTTGCCTTCAGATTCCAAGATATAGTGGATAGCGCTGGGTGGAGAGTGGCTGTGATTGAACAAGAGGACCACGCAGCGGTCGTGCAGTCGAAATATATGGGACTCAGCGTTACCCTCGTAGGCCGGGTTATCTACCTTTGGTCGGTGGTACCAGTACAAAGGTGTATCGCGGGAAGAGGGATGGAAGATTGAGCACCGCGAACCTAGGCTTGGCGGCCCAGCAACTTCAGCAAAAGTTGTAAGAAATGATTGTCCGAGCCAATCATGAGGCCATCGGGGACAGAGCCACCCATTCTTTCGCATGGTGAATGTGGGTAGGGTCAAACCTCCTGGTATGAAGCGATCTTCGGGGGTAAGTTCGGGTATCTCCCAACCAAATAGGTGATGCTCCCCTGGGGCGAATATCATGTTGCCCCCAAGATATAGCTGTTCACATCGCATCAGCCTCGATAGGCAGTCAAAGAGAGTTGTAACTGACATCAGGAACGTAAGACTGCCTCAATTTCCAGCTTGCCCGGGATCTATCAATGATATTCCAGATATGAAGGTCGAGGTTTCCCATTTAGAATGAGGAAGGCAAATAGGTCGCCTCTGAGCGCGCAAGTGCCTCCATAGTTGCACGCATTAAATCTGATAGAGCTCAGGAGGGGAATAGTCTTTGAACCCGCCGAATATTCGTGGATGTCGACATGGGAGCTGCAGCAGAGATATTAAGCAGACGCGCTACATTCTGCGGGGACTTACTTTTCTTGGAGGGAGTAACGGATGGCAATTCGGATTCTATCAGAACCTGCCGAGGGAGAAATGGCTACCCATCCCGCATCCTGCCATCCGTTACAGAGTTTATGTGACGCGAAAGGCTTATTGAGGGGTACTGGCAGGCTGAGATCCCATATTTCTAGATTAATGCGTAGGGTGATAAGGAACCAGAAAGATCTGCCTGAATCCTTGGGGAATACTACCGACTTCAAGCGCTGGTTTGGCCTCTATTCGGTACCTCAGGCTTGAAAAGAGGAGACTTTCATTCCATCTTTGCTCGGAGAGTAGGAGTGAGAGCATCCTGGCTGGCCTTGTGGCCGATCTTTTGAGGTCTTTGGTCGTCATCTCACCGGTTTCAAAGGTGGGGGGAAATATTCCATGAATCGTGCACATTCTGCGTAGTGCAGTGGACCACAGCGTACGCTCTTGAGAGGCCTCGTACAGTGATCTGCAGGTCTAGACTCAAGAACTCTACTTCAGAGTATTCGTAGATATGCATCACAAAATACGTACCATTCCTATCGACACGATGTCTCGCGGATCTAACAGATGTTCGAGAATCGCAAGCTGCAAATCAAGCGGTAGAATTGAAAATATTGCCTGCATCTTAGAGACGTTCAGAATTCGGAAGAGAGGACAGGTGTGTACGTTGGAATGAAAGGTACGGCCATAATAGTTTTGTCCCAGCCGGTCCGATAACAGATTACGTAATCGGAGATTCAATTCACGAGAACTTTTTGGGTCTTTCCTTTGCACGATTACTTTGGTTTGCACATCAAACAACCACTTCTCTTCGAGAGGTCTGGTTCCCAGCTGACGCTTGCACTATTTCACACCAAATTAATCAATAACCCCACGAAGGATGGTCGTAAGCTCTCCATCCATGATATCCCGGAGTCCGCCCAAACTGAAAGCAGATTTAGAAAATATCTGTTCTTCAGCATGACCTGTCTACACACCTACCTACGCGGCCTGGGGACCCAACACCTGTCTCCCGAAATCTCAATCCCTTGATGCATCCTTTTGCACGCGCTCGAGAACGAACGAGGGCATTGAACGCAGCGAAACTTGACCGCATGTTCGCTAAACCGTTCGTTGATAGTCTCGAGGGCCATATCGATGCTGTTGAGGTACTTTGCAAAAAACCGGGCTCTTTGACCGGCGTTGCGAGTGGCAGCTGGGATGGAGGTGCGTTGTCAATGAGCTTTACCTTGGGTCGAGATTGAAGGAGCTGATTTTAAAATATGTCAGGGATAATCTTGCATAACTTATCGACTAGAAAACAAACGTTCAACATCTCTCAGGCACACAAAGGGAAGGTGTCTGGGCTGTGTTTCTCGCTAGGCGAAGGAGAAAGGTTGCTCAGTTGTGGTGTGGATCGAAATGTCAAGCTTTGGTCGACTAGCGGAGAGGCCGCTTCTTCAGAGAAAGTGAGATCCTATTCGGAAGTCTCTTGTTACTGAGAATTAACACTCTTTTCAAGCCATTGAATGTTTTCCCTGGCAAAGCCGTATTCAAGTATGTTTCTGTGATCATGATTCTTTGACTTCTAACTTATAGAATGATTGCAGCTCAATAGACCACCATAGAACCGACCCTCTCTTCGCAACGGCGTCCAGTATTGTACAAATATGGGACGAAACGAAGTTCGTTTTTCTTTGTTATTTGCATGTCATGTCTGACGAAATGCCTGCAGGAGCGCTCCCATCTCGAACTTATCCTTTCCTACGTCAACGGAAACCATAACCTCCGTGCGGTTCAACCTCTCCGAATCATCAGTGCTTGCCAGCACAGGTTCTGACCGTACTTTCACTCTTTATGACATCCGAACTGGCAAAGCTGAGCGGCGTGTAATTATGCAAATGCAAGCCAATGCCCTCTCATGGTCACCGACGTTCCCAACAAGCATTCTCCTCGCATCAGAAGACCACAATCTGTATACCTTCGATATTAGGCGGTTGGAGTCACCTACCCAGATCTACAAGGCACATGTTGCGGCTGTAATGAGCTGTGATTGGAGTCCTACTGGCACTGAGTTTGTTAGTGGTGGCTGGGATCGAACAGTAAGGATATGGCAAGAAGGGAGGGGACACGCGCCTGAGGTGTATCATACCAAGAGGATGCAGAGGTTAGTTGGATTATCGTTTTACGATCTGCTCTGCTAACATCTCTTCCCTTCAAGAGTTACATCGACAATATTCTCGGCAGACGCGCGTTTCGTGCTCACAGGATCGGATGATGGTAACGTGCGGATATGGAAAGCTAAGGCGTCCGACAAACTTGGTGTTGTTACCGC
>Ga0247742_10003363_pt1 | contig 10108 bp, 12 predicted proteins | sample UWRJL208509C2_FD_180944 | JGI IMG/M metagenome (GOLD analysis project Ga0247742, IMG submission 180944) | Plant litter microbial communities from Arlington Agricultural Research Station in Wisconsin, United States - UWRJ-L208-509C-2 | ecosystem: Environmental > Terrestrial > Plant litter >... | reverse complement strand
TGCGCGACGCGATATCAAACTTTATCTGGACAAAGGCTTCGATGAGATCCGGAGGGATCATCCAACGATACTCTGCGAAGATTGGCCAGGCTTAGAAGTTGTCGTTCAACTCGTTGATAAGGCGTCAGGTCAATTCGTCTATGCAAAAACCATCATAGCATATGTCGCATCGCGTGCAGACTGTTACCACCGTCCCGATGAACGCCTAGAAGTCATCCTCCGTGCTTTACCACCTCTCACCGACAAACCCTTCGAGCAAATTAATGCCTTATATTCATTCATCCTCATGAACGCCAAGTACCGTGCGCGTGTCATGGATATTCTTGGTTTGCTCCTTGTTACAAGAGGGACAAGTGCTGAACCAGGCCAATCCGGCACCACAGGCCACTCCCTGACCCATACCGAGATCGAGAAGATCCTCAACTGGAAGAAAGGGGATGTTGGGCTATTCCTTCTCGATCTCCATTCTATCATTGAGAGTCGAGAGTCTGATCAATACATCAAGATTATCCATGCATCTTTACCCGACTTCCTGGTTGACCAGGCAAGGTCGCAAGAGTTCTTTGTCGACGTGACTAAGGCCCGAACGCAGCTTCGTGTGCTGGCCAATGAATATACGGAACGAGCGCGTTCACTTCTCGCACGCCTTCCTATAACTTTCCTCACCTCACCCTCAGACGACTCTCCGAGTATCCTTAGCTCGGCTGTAATGCTCAACCGGGTCACTGGTCGGTCTGACGACTTAACATTAATGTTAGAAACTCTCAGCATCTGGGCGGTATACAAAACTTTTGTGTGTTCAGTACCTTGGAAGAGGCACCCTGCCACAAGCATCCTGAAGATGATGTACGCGACTTTGACGGTAAGCAGAGTTCCTGAATTCATTTACTTGGCGTACCAAGCTAAGATGCTTACAGGAGAACGGATATCCCGGTTTCCATGAATCCGAAGTTGATACAAGGCTGAAGGCTTTTTGGAGTACCTTCGACTGGAGGATTGTACTTCACTCTAATAGTCTGAGTACTGCTCCGAATCGTGCCAGACTGAACGTATAGTATGTCAATCTGATTTGACCTTGTATATCCGCGCTCATTCATCTGGTAGTCTGCGTTATGCTGATCCGAACTTTGCTCCAACATTGGAGGTACGAAAAATCACAGCCTCGACCTGATGTATTCTGACAAATCTGAAACAGTTCTTGGCCAGAATATCTAACTGCGATGTCTCTGGCCTATCCGAATCTAACCACATCGAGCTCAAGAGTCCGAAACAAGACCTTATGGTTTGCTTCAGCATTTGGAGAGCTTCAGATGTCAAGCTCAACGGACAAACCATTGGATTCCAGTAAGTCTTGCGCCTTATTTTGCCTGGTTTTCTTATAGACCTTGAAACAGATTTGTAAACAAGACTCACACTTTCCATTGCGCCAAAATGTGCGATGTAGAAATTCCCCAGATATATAGTCCCGGAGAAGAAGGGGAAGCACAAGCATGGCAGATGCTTGCGTCCGCCTGTAGCCAGTGTCCGTGGTTAAGGTAATATGGATGGATTTTTTGTTGTACTTAGACCGGCGATACCGTGGCTTGAATAATATATTCGGAACGGTGGCTGTTCTCGTCCATTACCAGCTTGGATTCGGAAGCAGGGATTTGAGTCCCTCGCCCAAGGACCAAGATTTCATAGGAACTCACTGTTGTTTAGATGTTTAAGAAACTGGTATGGCTTCCCATGTGCACATTTACATGGGCGGTTTCTGATTTTATGCGCATCCCTCGCTTTAGATTAATGTGACTTCCGATTTCAATGTTATGTCAAAGATGCTATATAATTACTCACAATGAACGATGAAGCTCCTGTGTAGACAGGCGAACGACTAATTGTGGGCGTCAATTTAGGAACATTCAAGCTCGTGTCTGACAACCTTTAGAGTTGGAACATTGGGAAGAATCGGCTTCGTCTCAAATAGTCCTCAGGCTCTTGCAAAAAGAGGTCCTCGACTCAATAGATGCAGCTCTTGTTACATAAAAACTGGACTCTTGGCTACGATACCACCCTGCAGGTCAATGAAGCAAGACGGTAAAATTGCGTTACCCCCACCCCTCCGCCGAACCCGTCAACCATACCAATACGAATTTCTCTCCGAACCTCGAACACACGTCAAGCAAGTCTATTGTACACTGTACAATTTGGTCTTCAGCTTCAGGTATCAGGTCTGGAAATACATGCGTCAATACCCAAGTCGTTCAGTAAGAGCTGAATACCCACCGTGAATATCTGACCAGTGGACAATGAAAAGCCGGTATAACACTGGAAGAAAGGTCGAGTCCCTTCGCATGTATCTTCGTGCAAGAGGTTTGTTTGGTGTTAATGCGAGCCACTGGGCATTCATATGTGATTGTCGGCGTCGAGGAAAACGAGATTCTATCGATTGGGCGATTGCCCAGCCTACGACGGAACACATTCAAAGTAAGACGGATCCGCAGCTTGTGTGAATTTATGCGCGTGAAAGACATTGCTGTATGCGAAATCCTACTTGAATATTCAATAATCTGGCGTGTCGAAGTACCTCAGCACGACCATGCGAGTCCACCGCAAGAACCAACGCCAGAGACTAACGCAAAGCTTCATGGGTGTTGGGAACATTCCTCGGCAATCCCTGGTAGTATCCAAAGTCCACTCGTATGTATAGGTGCTGTCGGCTCGACAAAGTCGGCTGAACGCGAAGGAGGATTGTCGGGTGTCGTTCGACATAAGCCGGGATACGCATGCATGCACCTGCCGCCGTCGACGCGACCGGGTCGATAGTGCTCGGTTGTTTTGGGTTTGGATAGTATGGCCGAAGCGTAGAGGGAAGACCGGTTTTCGTTACTGAGCGCCTGCGCCAAGCTGGAGGAAGAGGACGGTTTGAGCTTGGTTTGAAAGAGCTCGGTGCGTCGTCTGAAGGATAGTTGACTAGAGTCACTAAACGAGCGCTTGCGATAGGCCGAGACCAATACAGATGATCTGGGCGAATGGGCAACGGAACCACAGCGGTTTGGGAGGGACCTAAAAGATGGCCTGTGGGAATGGAAGTCTTGAATTTCATGCTGAAGGAAGCGCTGGTTGCAGTCATCAGAGTCTAAGACACTCGAAGGCGCTGAAGGTTAGCGATAAGCACCGAGTACTGCGAAGCAGCAAAGGGAAGTTACCTAAGCGTATGAAATGGGCTCGAGGCAGGCAAGAGGCAGGAGATGACATGACATCGACGTAGAGAGCATTTTGGGGTCTGTAAATACGATCTTTTTCAGAAGGAAGGTCTAAGCATGCAGAAATATTCATACGCAGGTGAAAAAACAGTGGACATTCAGAAAACGCTGCGAAGGAGGATGGCGACTTGCTCGGTGCACTGCAGCCAATGGGTACGTCCGATCTTCCGGTCGGCACCTTGATGGGTAATGTTGATACTGTGGTGTTACACGGGACTATTCAAAATTTCATGGTTCTAGAATAAAAGGCTATGTGTTGGAGAAAACGCCTGTCGAGCGTTTCGCTAGAGCGGACTCCACGTGTAAATTAAAAATGGGGCACAGGGGTACGAACATTTCGTCCTGAAATTCAACCTTCTCGCGCTCTTCAGTCAATCAATATAAAAAGTGTTCCCTATCTCCACGTAACACATAGATAATCAGTGTCGTGTAACCCGAAATGACAAGATCTTACCTAGAACCGGCTTTCGAAGTTACGAACTGTCGACGAACCGTTTGAATCCTGAGGGTAGAAAAATTTGTTGACTGTTGTGAGCACCAAGTATAAGGGACCAGCCAATGTGTAGCGCTGTAATTCGGGATTGAAAGTTACTGACAGTGATTGTGGTGAAGTAAGTAGTTGGCTAAGGTAGGAAGGCTCCCAGAACTCCGATCCGAAAGTGCCCATTTTGGGTGATTTCTGTCAGAGGTTTCCAGGTCGGTTCTGTACCATTGGGATCGAGTTGGCAAATTTTGGCCGATTCTGTCATGTCAACTCTTCCTCATTTCTGAACGCTAATTGACCTCTTCCAGTCCACGAACTCGATCCCGCATGCCGCCTCTCGTCCTCTCCTCATGTTCTCACCTCACTGGCCATCGTCGCCATCACCGGGATCTGCCAATCCTCAAACCCAGATGAATATGCATACCCAGCAGTCACTTGGAACCCATAGCCGACATGTGGCATTTGGTTAGAAGTGCCTTCAATCGGCTGAACATGGGCTTCCGTTCCTCTCTCTACTCTGCACTCTTCTCGACGCACCAATTTCAAGCCCTCTTTGACCCAGACGGACGTCATGGCACGACTCGTGTCCTACTCCTACCATGACCGCCTTCAAACTCCTGGCAGGAAGGCCCTCTTCACGCGCTCAACGTTAGGCAACGGTGCATATATTCACTGTTGGGAAGTAGTTGGTGTCCCGTCAATCAATGATCCACTACACGTTCGCATTGACATGTAATGCAAACGGTACATCCTGCATCGTATGTGTCTTCTCTTTCTGACAAACTACCTTCTAGATCTCCTGTAAGGCGATCTGGTTCCAACGCCCATTTGCGTAAAGACTGTTGGCTTGGACTTAATTCTACCTATAGCAAGCGCTCATTCAACAACTCGGGTCAACTGTCCGCGAAGCGACGCACCAAGCCGATTCAAGCCAAGCTCGAGCCGCCATTTCGCCTCTTTGGCCTTGTGCAACAATCATTAAAGGCGCTCATGGACGAAAACCGGTTTCTTGCTTGTCAAAACTCTAAGTACAGTGCCATTCGAATCGAACGGGCGCGAGAAGCAAGGACCATCGATGTCGACGGCGCAGTTACGAGTGTATAAAGATCCCGACCTACGTCGAACGAGATTCGAAACGCTTTCCTCCGACGTCGCCGAGCCGACAGCCCCAACGCGAACAAGTACACAGACCTTCGATATCATGGAGGATTGGAATGGACAGAGCCGTCGGCTTGACTTAGGAGCCCTACCCAGCTCGCCGTGTTAACCTTTAGCGTTGGCTTCGGTGGTGGACTCGTGTGACCAAGCGTAGGTGCTTCGACGCGTAGGTCGCTGGAACGTTTATCGGAAGTGCTTGAGGTAAGCATATTCACTGCTTCCCATTTGTTCTGGACTGAATGTCGCAACTCTTCAAGTAGGACATTTACGCCAGGCAACCTCTCCGGCACACATAGATTCATACAAGCTATAGACCCATCTCTTGGAATCTCTTCCTCGTCCGCGACAGTTGCTCAGTCAACCAACTCTAGTTTTCTTCAACACCGACAATCGTATATGAACGTCCAACCTTGACTACCAACAATGAACCTCCGCTTACATATGTGATGGCTCCATACGTTACTGACGCATCGACCTCTCTTCTAGCGTCATCCCGCGCTTTCCCATGAACCTCAAGTCGGATATTATCACAATCGCTACTGCATTATTACGATACTGACCGACGTACCTCCAGGCCCGACGCATAAAATTGAAGATCGAAGTGTACGGCGTACAAATAGCTCTGAGGTCCTTTAATTTTGATACTTGGGTTGGTGCGATTGACGGGTTTGGTAGACGTAATGCCAATTTCGGTTGGCACGCAGGTCAATATCATGGCCAGTTCTGTATGTGTATATGAAGTACATCCGTCGAGTCGAAGTTTTCTTTATTGCGAGCTTGAGGACTGGTTATCTTGACTCTCGGGAACGGGTGGTCATTTGTTTCTGGTGGCTATGGTTGAACATCATCCAGGTAGCTGAGGGTTTGAAGCGTTTGTAATTACTCCTAAGCCGCAGCGCCTAAATTGACGCCTACAGATACTGACTCGTCCTTCTACATAGGAATATGGTTATGTTCTTGTGTTAAGGTAATGGTATCGAAAGGAGACATTACATTGACCTCAAACTAAGGCAATTCGTTTCAGTGTTGTTGGTATATTCGAACCATGATACGGCCAAGCTACAGCAGAAAAAGCATACACACTACCTTAACCACTTGCACTGCTGACAAGCAGATGCAAGCATCTTCCATGCCTGCGCCTCCCCTTCTTCTCCGGGACCATATTTACGGGGAATTTTTACATGGCACAATTCTCTGACATCGAAGGAGTGGGTTTTATTTGAGAACCTGTTTCAAATTTGAGAATAAATAAATAGTTCAGATAAAACCGGGTGCAAGACTGTATTACCCAAATCCAATGTTTTTCTTCTTGAGATCTAGTTTTATCCCAAGATCAATGTAAATCATGGCATCATCTTGATTGGGAACCTTGAGTTCGATGTGATACCGATACCAATTGAGTTTAGACAGCTCAGAAACCTCAGAGTTGGATAGTCTTGCCAAGAACTGTTTCAAATTCATTAGAGTACATCAGGATGAGGCTTTGACATTCCGTACCTCCAGTACAGAGGTACAACTGTCATGTCGGCGCACCAGCCTAACATGTGAATGAGTACGAAAATACAAGGTCGAATCAACCCGACAATACCATATGTCCAGTTTGGGTTGAGCAGCCCTGTTGGATTCCGGCACAACCTTCCAGATGAAGGTATTCCAAAAGGCTTTCAGTTTCGCATCAACATCTGATTCTTGGAGACCGGGACATCCATTTTCCTAGAAGCGAGTTGGCTTGCGAAGCACACAGATCATAAAAAAAACCCACTGCTAAAAGTGCACAGATCCTCTTCAGAGTCAAGGTGGCAGGATGCCTCTTCCAAGGCGCTGAGCACACAAACGACTCGTAATGCGGAAAAATATTAAGTTTCAGCAGGATGGGTCTCAGGGCTTCAGAACATCCTGCAGACCGACAGAGCACGATGGCCGAGGTGATGACATTTATGTCACGGTCATCCGAGGCGGAGAAAGTGACTGAGGAGTGTATTGAGTATGCAGACTGAACCTGGTACGAAATGGAGCTCACACTTCAAGCCTTCAACTTTTTCCATGTACTCATTTGCCAGATCTGTGAGCTGCATGCGCGCTTTGTTTACATCAACAAAGAGCTCATGCGAACTTGACTGATCAACCAGAAAATCAGGCAAAGAGGCATGGATAATCTTGATATGTTGGTCCAGCTCTCGATTATCAATGATAGAATGAACATCATGAAGGAACAGCCCAACATCGCCTTTCTTCCAGCCAAGAATCTTCTCGATCTCAGCATGCTTGAGGGAGTAGCCTGCAGTGCTGGATAGGCCTGGTTCAGCTCCTATCCCTCTTACGGCGAGGAGCAAGCCAAGAATTTCCATCACCTGTGCTTGGTACTTGGCGTTCCTAAGAATGAACGAATACAGAGCATGGATTTGCTCAAAAGGTTTGTCGGTGAGAGGTGGCAAGGCACGGAGGATGACTTGAAGACGTTCATCGGGACGGTGGTAGCACTCTGTGAGCGACGCAACATATGCAATGATGGTTTTCGCATAAATGAATTGACCTGACGCCTTTTCAACGAGTTGTAGGACGACTTCTACGCCTGGCCAATCTTTGTGGAGTATCGCTAGATGATCCCTCCGGATCTCATCAAAGCCTTTGTTGAGATAAATTTTGATGTCGCGTTGCGCATACTCGTCCTCTGTCAAACTTAAAGTCGATAAATGGTCCTTTGGTAAATGCGCTGAGAGGTTGTTGAATGCTTTTATAATGTGTGGTTCCGGGCGGCTGGCAATCAGGAAGCGAAGTGGGAGGTCGAGGTCTCGAGCAGCGTTGCCAATGACCTTGACAATATTGCTCTGAACGCCGTGGTCGGCACACTCGTCCAGACCGTCGATAGCAATAAGGATAGGATACGGCCTGATTCTCGACCATTTGAGGAAGCGGTTGAGGGTTGATACACGTCGGATGGGCTCCAAGATAAGTTCTTTCATCTGTACCGAAAGCGCACTGGTGAGAAGGTGGGGATTTTGACGAATAGCCTTCCGAATGTATCGTTTGGTTTGAGGGATGGACCGCATGAGCTGAGATGCCACGCTCGGAAAGAGGAGGTGTCCTTTGTCGCAGTTTGCCGCCGTGCGAGAGAAGAAGAACGCAGCAAGCAACAATCCTTCTTCCTTGCAGATCTCTGCAATCGTGTGCTCCAGTGCGGTCTTCCCATTTCCAGCTGGTCCTTCTAGTAAAATAATTGTAGCGGAATTGATCTTGCTTTTGATCTTGTCCATGATCCAGGCGATAATTTCTTCGCGAGTGCCAGGTAAGCAGCCTGGTTGGTCGAGTGTAGCGTTAGAATTGAGGAGTGCGGCACTTGGGATGGATTGGTGGAGGTCATCTACGTCTGTAGTTTGTTTAGTATTCGCAGGAAAGAGATTGTCATCAATGGCGGCGTACCTCTGAGGGCCTCCGAGTGGAGGTCCTTCGTTATTGGGGGGTTATGAATTATCTGAGCCGGGTGTGTTTGGTGATCAGAACGCTATCTTCAAGTGAAGAGGAATAAATATGTACCGTAAGACCCTCGTTGATATACTGGTCTCTGCCGGCTGATCCACAAGAGGAGTAAAATTAGTCGCTGTCTGGACAAGGAGAGGAACCAGAAACTAACCATTGTTGTTGCGATTGTGCGAGGCAATGTCTCCGCCTCTTCCGCCCTGCCCACCATCACCGGCGCCTAAAGGTCAAGATGTTTCCATGAGACACATATTCATCGGATTGGTGAGGACTCACGCGCTTCCGCCCCGCCAAAATCTAGTTGGATCAGTGATTGACCAGGTCCTCTAATGGGTCCCCTACGACCATCCCCTGTTAGCATTGGATCGCAGGGAGAAGTGAATGGGAGTCAAAATTGAAGCGTGGTGGAACCAGACAAGAGACATTGAGGCAATTCCCGAAAGGCAATGTGCCTCGTGCTGCACAACGTGTCGACGCACACCATTGTTCTGAGTGGAATATGCTGTGTTTGACTCCAGGTGGCGATTCGCACTTCTACACTAAGTTCTCAAATGAGAAGCGATACACATCGTTGTTGTAGCCGATTAAATGTCGATGTTGTGCAGTATTGACAGTCTGGTAGTAGAGGATTAGGACAGTAGATGATACACCACTCCTCCGAAAATGCTCTGAATACCCAAAATCAGCAACGTCAATGAGTGAAATGCATAGCTGTAACGGTTCGGTATTTCTTTTCTTACTTACCTTGATCCCTCGTGATTTCTTTCCTTTTCTACTTAGGATCAAAAGCCTCGTCGCACCTCTAGTCCGACTTGGCACCTTTCTTATGCTACCATATGCTCCTCCGGAGATTCCCTTATGCCAAGATTACTTACAAGTATATAAGTCGGTACCTACGTAGATTTACCCTAGTGAATTCTAAGTCGTTAAAACTGTCTACCGAGTTCCTCTTCCGTCTGCTGTTTCGACTCAGCTGTTGCCCAGGTCACGACTGCCGCAAACGTCACATCTTTTTGACGTGAACAACGCAAACAACAACAACAACAACAACAGCTTATCTCTAACTCTCTCTCCTACTTCCTCGCTGCCTTGTCGCTCTGGACACACTCGGATTGATCACCCGAACTAACCAGCAACTGGCAGCATCCATCTACCTCAAAAACTCAAAAACAAGTAAGTTTCCCTCGAAAAATTAGTGTGCTGACATACTATGGCATCTAGGACATATTCCCTTCATAGTCGTGTGGCTGTAGCTGCTGCGCCGGTCGTAGCAGCGCCATCTCCTGCCCCCCAGGCTGAGCCGGCTCCTCCCGGATACGCCACTGACGATGACAGCAGAGTTGAGCGCCAGGATTTCGCGACCCGGGCGGCTCACTCTGATGGGGAGGCTGGAGCACGTCGTTCATATAGCGATGTGGTCGCCTCCCGCCCTTCGTCTCGTGTCTCGCGTTATTTGCGCAGTACCGACGAAAATATGCCATTCACTGACCAGGATTCACATCCCGGAGTCGGTATGGTCAGCCCTGCGGTAGTTGATGACAATGCAAGTATTGTTCGTCCTAGCCAGGATGATTCGACGAGCTCTGAAGAGCCGATCGATGACTTGCGGTGAGGGCCATCGCTACACGCGGCATGTACGAGTCCCTGGTATTTAGCTCCTTATATATATTGCAGCTGAGGCAGGCCCACCGCGCCCCACCGCTACATGTCTCCAGAGTATAAAGCATCTCAGCCTAGCCTAACC
>Ga0247742_10003362_pt1 | contig 10112 bp, 4 predicted proteins | sample UWRJL208509C2_FD_180944 | JGI IMG/M metagenome (GOLD analysis project Ga0247742, IMG submission 180944) | Plant litter microbial communities from Arlington Agricultural Research Station in Wisconsin, United States - UWRJ-L208-509C-2 | ecosystem: Environmental > Terrestrial > Plant litter >... | reverse complement strand
GTTGACGAAGAACTGCGCCTGCACCTTGTTCGCTACCTCGACATTCTGCGTCACGTTGAGATCGGCGTAGAACAGCCCCGAAACCTGATTGTTGTCATAGGTCGGGTAATTGGTGGTCGAAAGCGGACAGTTGGTCTGGCACTCGATGCCAGTGGACGAATATTTGCCCGCGCTCACCCCGCGCCCGACGACGGTGATCGAGGTTGTCGGCAGGTCCAGCGTCGCGCTCGCGCGGAAGATCCAGCTCGGCGTGGTCGCCTGCCCACCGTTCACGCCGACCGAATTGGCGATCACCGCGCCCGACACGCCGGTATACGTGATGTTGTCGAGATATCGCGTCGCCTCGCCGCGCACGGTCAGGGTGGTCTGGCTGGAGACCGGCAGGCGATAGCTGGTGTCGAAATCGATACCACGCGCAAGCTGGCTGGCCGCATTGAACGGCTGCGTGCGAATCAGCAGATACGGCTGCCCCGGTGACGACCGCGTCTGGTCCACCGTGATCGCGTCGCAGAATTGCTGCTGCCCGAGACTGCACAGGTTCTCGATATCCTGCGCGGAGAAGCTGGTGATGCCCTGCGCGATCTCGATGCGCCAGTAATCGATCGAGGCGTTGAAGCCCTTCAGGAACCGTGGCGACACCACCGCGCCGATCGTCCAGGACTTGGCGATTTCCGGTTTCAGGTTCGGGTTGCCGGTCGCGATCCCCGAATAGCTGTAGGAGGCAGGGCCGTTGGCGCCATCGGCGGTGAACAGGGGATTGCGCACCGAGTCGCTGTTGGCCGAGCCAGCCTGATACAATTCATTCAGGTTTGGCGCGCGGATGTCGCGCGAACGCACGACGCGGAAGCGGATGTCCGGGATCGGCTGCCATGTCCCCCCCAGCTTCCACGTCGCGACGGTGCCCGAGGTCGAATAATCGGTTCCGCGCACCGCGCCGTTGAACTCGAGCCCGAGGCCGAGCGGCACAACGGTTTCGAAATAGGCTTCCTTCACGTTGTAGCGGCCGTTGGTGGGCAGGTAGTTGCCGACCGACCACGTGTTGGTCACGGTCGGGCGACCCTGCGCGTTCACGGTGGAGACCGGCTGGAATTGCTGCGGCACGTATCCGCGGATGCTCTCCTCGCGCCACTCGCCCCCGACCGCGACGCTGACATCGCCCGCCCAGGTGCGGAACGGCGAAGCGCGCAGGTTCAACCCGGCGGTCTTCTGCTTGGTCGTTTCGTCGCGGTAGGGCGCCCCGAGGACGTAGGCGATCGCCGCGGGATCGGCAACGCCAACGCCAAACCGGTTCAGCGGCACGCAAGCCTTGTCGTCGTTGCTGGTCATCGCATCGACGTTGATCGCGCACTGGATCGATCCGGCCGCGTACCCGCCCGGATTGCCGGCCTGCGCCGTGACCGCCGCGGTTGCAGCATTGATACGCGCGATGTTCTGGATGTTGCGGAGTTGCTCGCGCAGATCGGCTTGGCCGTATTGGCCATAGACATCCCACGACACCGTCTTGCCGAACGCATCGAACTGGCCGTCAGCACCGATCTGATAGCGCTGCACCCTGCGGCGGTTATCGACGACGCGATACGGCAGATCGACCGATGTGGTCGCCAGCGTGACGGTGCTGATGCCAGCAAGACGCGAGGCGCCCAGCGCTGCTACGAGGTAGGGATTGTTCGCCTGGATCGTCAGGCCGGTCTGCAGGTTCGGGCCGGCGTTGAACAGAATGTGCTGCCGGTTGTATGAGGCTTCCGCATACAGCTCGACATGATCTGCCACGTCATAGCTCACTCGGCCGAACACGCCGTAGCGATCGTCCTGCGGATCGAGGCCGATATTGCGGCCCGAATCGTTCACCTGCCAGCTTCCGCCCTGTGTCAGCGTCGGCGCGGCGCTGCCGGTCGGCGATGGGAAGGTCAGCGCGCCATATTGATACTGAAGCGGCTGCCCGCCCGAGCCGAAATAGACGCCCCGTAGGCTGTTCGCGGCAACACCGCTTCCCGTCACCGCCGTGCTGCCGGTGATGAGGCCGCCGGGCGCGGAGTTCGCCGCACCTATTTGCCGCTTGGTGGTGATGAACTGTGGCGTGGTGCTGGTGGCGGTCCAGTTCGGGTCCTGGATGCGCACATAGCCGGTCGCGTTCCAGTCACGATCGACCTGGAAGATGCCGTCGCGGTGCGCGTATTCGCCTTCCACCTCAATGTGGCCGCGACCGTCAGCGAAGGACGTGCCGGCGGTAAGCGTCGCCGAATAGTTATGGCCGTCGCCATATTGGGTGATGCCCTGATCGGCCGTGAGGCGCAGCCCGTTGAACTTCTTGTCGAGGATGAAGTTGACCACGCCGGCGACCGCATCCGAGCCATAGGCGGCCGACGCGCCGCCGGTGACAACCTCGACGCTCTTCACCAACCCCTGCGGAATGGTGTTGACATCGACCAGCCCGGTGATCGTCGAGCCGACCGACCGGTGACCGTCAACCAGCACCAAAGTACGGATTTCGCCGAGGTTGCGCAGGTTGAGCGCGTTGATGCCCGCCTGCCCGCTTGACAGGTTCAGGCGCGAGTTCGCGGGCCGGGTCGATCCGGCCAGCGCCGGCTGCTGATTGACGAAGTCCGCGATGTTGTTCGACGGCGACTGATTCAGGATCTCGTCCTGCGTCAGCACGGTCAGCGGCGACGGCGACTGAAAACCGCTGCGTGCCACGCGCGAACCGGTGACGGTAACCTCGTCGCTCTGGTCGTCGGGCGGGGTCTCGGGCCGACGCTGCTGTAGGTCGGCGCGGCTTGATGGCGTGCCCCCCTGCCCCACTGCCCCCGTTGGAACGTCCTCTGAGGGAGCCGTCTGTGCCGCAGCGGGGACGGCGAGCGCTACCGCCAGCGCCAGCGCTGCAAGGCTGCATCCGCCCATCACCACCCTCGGGCCTCGGGCCTGATCCGAATTCGTCATAGCTGTACCTTCCCTGACCGGGCCACAGCCGTGGAGCGCTTCTCGACGCTTTCCATCACCTGCGAACTGCGGCTGTTGTATCCCGACCTCTGTGGGTCAGTTCCCCTGCGGTAATACAGGAGGTTGCGCGGCGTTGTGCAAGGGCGTCAAGAGCCGGATCGTTGCTGTATCATAGCCGGGGGTTATGGGAGACGAACCATAACTCGCCTCTATGGCCTAGCCTGCGCTATTCATGAGTCTGCATCGCGACACGCCGCTAGCCTCACGGTCTCGTGCCAGACAGGGAAGACCGACATGATTGACCGCCGATCCTTTCTGCTGCGCTCGGTGGCAGTCGCCGCGCTCGCCGCAGGTGCGGACCGTCGATCAGCGGCCGCCGCGGCGGTGGGACAGAAAACGAGTGTGCGCGGGCTCTCTGCGCCGATCGAAATCGTGGATGACGTGTACGGCGTACCCCATATCCGCGCGCAGTCTGTTCCCGACGCCTTTTTCGGTCAGGGCTATGTCGTCGCGCGCGACCGGCTGTTCCAGATCGACTTCGAGCATCGCCGGGAACTCGGCCGCATGGCGGAAGCCTTCGGCGCAGAGTTCGCGCGCCATGACGCGCAGGCGCGACTTTTCCACTATCGTGGCGACCTCGATGCGGAACTTCGTCGCGTGCCCGACGACGTTCTCGCCTGCGCGCACGCTTATGTCGCAGGAATCAATGCGCGTATCGACGAGGTCGTGGCAAATCCCGCGCTGCTGCCGCTCGAATACCGCATCCTCGGCGTCAGCCCCATCCACTGGGATATCCGCGATATGGTGCTCGCCCGGGGAGCTGCAGCCGGCAATACCGACGACGAGGTCCGCCGCGCGCGGCTGGCCGCGCTGGGGTTGCTCGAACTCGATGCGGTGATCGCACCGTTGATGCCCGCGCATCCGCTCACCGCGCCGGACGGACTGGACGTGTCGCAGGTGTCCGAGGACGACCTGGGGGTGCTCACGATCGGTCGATTGCCGTTCGGCCCCAACACTCCCGTCGCCGATCCCGACGAGCGGTTCGGCAGGCTGGAGCGCGCCAACGCCGGCAGCAACGCGTGGACGATTGCCCCCACGCGCTCCGCGACCGGCCGTCCGATCCTCGCCAACGACCCGCATCTCGGCATCGGCGGCTTCGGCCCGCGCCATGTGGCCCACCTGTCCGCGCCAGAATTCGATGTGATCGGCGGCGGCGCGCCCGGCCTGCCCGGCATCATGCAGGGCCACACCGACCGTTTCGCGTTCGGTCGCACCAACTTCCACATAGACCAGGAGGATCTGTTCGTCCTCGAACTGCACCCGACCGACCCCGAGCGATACCGCCATGGGTCCGGCTGGCGGCGTTTCAGCCGGGTCGAGGTCAGCATACCGGTCAAGGACGGGCCGCCGCACACCGATGTGCTGCGCTACACGGTGCAAGGCCCCGTCGTCGCGCACGATCCAGCCAAACGGCGCGCGACCGCGATCGCGTCCGTCGCCATGCACCCGGGCGGCGGCGGATCGTTTGCGATGATCGCCATCAATCTCGCGCGCGACTGGCGCGGATTGCAGGAGGCGTTCAAGATGCACCCCTCCCCCACCAATTTTCACTATGCCGATGTGGCAGGCAACACCGGTTGGCAGGCGATCGGCTTCATGCCGGTGCGCAAGCGCGGCGCCGGGCTGATGCCGGTCCCCGGTGACAGCCGCTATGATTGGACGGGAATGCGCGATCACCGGGCGCTGCCCAGCGAATACAATCCCGCGAAAGGGTGGTTCGCCTCGGCCAATCAGGACAATCTGCCACCCGACTGGCCCGCCGATCGCATTCCGGCTTTCGACTTCCGCGATCCCTACCGTTACCAGCGCATCGCCGACGTTCTGTCGCACCAGAATAGCCACGCGCTCGCCGACAGCATCGCGCTTCAACACGACACACTTTCCACGCCCGCGCGCCAACTGGTCGGGCTGATGCCGGCGGCTCCGTCGGAGGCGGCTCGCCCGGCGGTCCTGTTGCTGCGAGGCTGGGACTGCCGTCTCGACGCGGCGAGCGGGCCGGCGGCGCTGTTCGAAATCCTGTGGCGAGAGCTTGGCCACCGCATGCTCGCCGCGATCGTGCCCGAGCGCGCCAAGACCATCGTCACGTCGATCGGGCCATCCGTCCTGCTCGGCCTGCTCGCGCGGCCCGATGCGCGGCTCGGTCCCGATCCCTCGGCCGCGCGGGACGCGATGTTCGATGCGGCGCTCACCGCCGCCTGGGCGAGCGCGCAGACGCAGCTTGGCCCGGACCCGGCGGGCTGGCGCTGGGGCGCGTTGCATCGCGTGCGCATCCAGCACCCGCTCGCTCGTATCCCAGCGATCGCTGCCGCCTTTCCGCCGATCGAGGTCGGACCGAGCGGCGGCGACAGCTACACGGTGCAGGCGCGTTGGCTTGGCAATGGGCCGGGCTGGTCGGCAGGCGGCGGCGCGAGCTATTTGCAGGTGATCGATGTCGGCGCGTGGGACAATTCGATGATGCTCAACCTACCCGGCCAGTCGAACGATCCGCGCTCGCCGCACTATCAGGATCAGGTCGCGCCCTGGAGCGTCGGCCAACTCCAGCCGATGCTGTACAGCCGTGCCGCCGTCGAAGCCCATGCGGTTGGACGCCTAACCCTCAGCCCCGAAGGAGACCGGCCATGATGCGCCTGTCCGTTCTTGCCGCATTGCTGCTGGTCAGCGCCGCGCCCGCCGTTCCGGGGAAGGTGGATGTCGTGATCCGCGGCGGCACGATCTATACCGGCGCTGACGCCCCGCCGTTCACTGGCGATGTCGAGATCGCGGGCGATCGGATCATCTATGTCGGCCCGGCGCGGCACACCGCAGCCGCGCACGTGATCGACGCGACCGGCAAGATCGTCGCTCCCGGCCTGATCGACGCGCACACGCATCCAGACACATATCTCCGCTCGCCCGACCCCAAGGCGCGGTTGAACCTTCCCTGGCTTGCCCAGGGGGTTTCGACCATCATCACCGGCGTCGATGGCGGCGGCACGCCCGATGTGGCGGCGGACGCCCGCAAACTCCAGGCAAGCGGGATCGGCACCAACGTCGTTCCGTTCGTCGGTTTCGGCGCGATCCGCCAGCGTGTGCTCGGCGAGGCCGACCGCGCGCCCAACGCCGCTGAGTTGGCGCAGGAAAAGGCGCTTGCCGTCAAGGGCATGTGCGAAGGCGCGGTGGGGCTGTCGACCGGCCTGTTCTATGCGCCGCAGAGCTTCGCCACCACCGATGAAGTGGTGGCGGTCGCCGAAGAAGCGGGGCGGCGGGGCGGCCTCTACGATACCCACCAGCGCGACGAGTCCGATTACACGATCGGGCTGATCGCCAGCACCAAGGAAGCGATCGAGATCGGGCGGCGCGCGCATATGCCGGTCCATTTCGCGCATCTCAAGGCGCTCGGTGTCGATCTTCAGGGCCATGCGCCCGAGCTGATCGCGACGATCGAGGCAGCGCGCCGCACCGGGCAGGACGTGACCGCCGACCAATATCCCTGGCTCGCCTCGGGATCGAGCGTCGATGCTTCGCTCGTGCCGAACTGGGCGGTCGATGGCGGCTACAAGGCGATGCTCGCGCGCTTCGCCGATCCGGCCACGCTGACGCGCATCAAGGCGGCGATGACCGAGAATCTGCGCCGCCGCGGCGGTGCGGACTCGCTGTTGCTCACGTCCGAAGGGCAGCCGTGGACGGGCCGCACGCTCGCGCAGATGGCCACGCAATGGGGCGTGTCACCGATCGACGCCGCAATCCGAATCCTCAAAACGCCGAACGCCCGTGGCACCGGCCCGGCCGGGGTCGGCGTCGCCAGCTTCAACATGGCGGACCGCGACGTCGATCTCATCATGAAACAGCCGTGGGTCGTGACCAGCTCCGACGGATCGGACGGCCACCCGCGCCAATATGCGACCATGCCGCAGAAGTACCGTCTTTATGTTCAGCAGCGTAAGGTCATCACGCTCGCCGATTTCATCCACCGCTCCAGTGGGTTGACGGCGGACATCTACCGGATCGATCATCGCGGCTATCTGCGCGCCGGCTATTATGCCGACGTGGTGGTGCTCGATCCCGCCCGCTACGCACCGCGCGCCGACTACATCCATCCGCGCGTGCCGAGCGTCGGCGTGGCGGCTCTGTTCGTCAACGGAGAGCTCGCCCTGCGCGACAGCGCTGCGACCGGCACGGCGGCAGGCCGGGTGCTGCTGCGCGCGAAGCCAGCCGAGTGCGAGGCATAGCCGGCGGTTATAGTGTGCCGCCCGGCTAATAATGGGCGGATCGTCGCGGGCGTGTAAACCCGTGGCTCTACCCCGACTTTCGCAGGACCGCGATGATCCCCGGACCCTTTCTCCTCTATCTTGGCCACTCCGACGATGACGTCGGCATCAAGACCTCGCGCGGGCTGGCCACCTTTCGACGCGAGGACTGCGTCGGCGAGTGGCGGCACGACGATTGCCCGCTCACCCTTGGCCTGCCGCGCATGGATGCAGCCGCCGCCCGCGCGGCCGGCGCGCGGACGCTGGTGCTCGGCATCGCCAACTCGGGCGGGCGGTTGGGTGAGGCGCTGGTACAGGACGCGCTGCTGGCGATCACGGAGGGCATGCATGTCGCCTCGGGTCTTCATCAGCGGCTGCGCGACGACCCGCGACTGGTGGATGCCGCAGCCGCCGCCGGCGTCGAGCTGTTCGACGTGCGGGACGCGCCAGGGACGCTTCCTGTCGGAAACGGCAAACGCCGAGCGGGCAATCGCGTCCTTACGGTCGGCACCGACTGCTCGGTCGGCAAGATGTACGCGACGCTGACGCTGCGCGACGCGCTTCGGCGGCGGGGCGTCACCGCCGATTTCCGCGCAACGGGCCAGACCGGAATCCTGATCGCAGGCGAGGGCGTGCCGCTCGACGCGGTCGTCGCGGACTTCATCTCGGGCGCAATCGAGACGCTGGCGCCCGGCCGTGACGACGACGGCTGGGACCTGATCGAAGGTCAGGGCTCGCTGTTCCACCCGTCCTTCGCCGGGGTTTCGACCGGGCTGCTCCACGGCGCGCAACCGGCGGCGATCGTGATGTGCCACGATCCGTCGCGCGCGCACATGCGCGGCTTGCCGCACTACCAGCTTCCCGACCTTGCCGAGTGTTTGGTCGCCAATCTCGCGGTCGCGCGTCTGACCAGCCCCGATGTGCAGGCCGTCGGAGTGGCGCTCAACACGGTGAAGATGGACGAGGCGGCTGCGCTGCGCCTCTGCGCGGCGACGGGCGATGCGCTCGGCCTGCCCTGTACGGATCCCTTCCGCTTTGGCGCCGATCCGATCGCTGACTGGCTTTTGCAATGCTTCGCACCCTCGACGCCCGCCACCAGCGCTTCGGCCTGAGCGCACCGTTCCGCATCGCGCGGGGCGTGAAGACGGCCGCCGACGTCGTCACTGTCGTCGTGCGGCAGGGCGCGGTTACGGGTCGCGGCGAAGGCGTGCCCTATCCGCGCTACGGCGAGACGATCGCCGACGCGCTCGCGCAGATCGCCGGCGTCGCAGCGCCTATCGAGGCGGGCGCGAGCCGGGCGGATCTGGCGTCGCTCCTGCCGCCCGGCGCCGCCCGCAATGCGGTGGACTGCGCGTTATGGGATCTCGAAGCCCGGCTTGCTGGCACCAGCGTGGCCACCCTCGCCGGTGTCGCCGCGCCCGCCCCGGTCGCCTCCGCGATCACCATCGCGATCGACACGCCCGACGCCATGTCCGCTGCGGCCGCACGCGCGTCGCACGTGCCCTTGCTCAAGGTGAAGGTCGACCGCGCGGACGCCGCCATCCAGATCGCTGCGGTTCGCGCCGCCGCGCCCGCCCCGCGTCTGATCGTCGATCCGAACGAAAGCTGGACGATCGCCGAACTGGAACGCTGGCAAGACCTGTTGATCGAACAGCGTGTCGATCTGCTCGAGCAGCCGCTTCCGGCCGGCGAGGATGGCGCGCTGGCGCAGTTCAAAAGTCGCGTGCCGTTATGTGCGGACGAGTCGCTCCATACCCGCGCCGACCTCGATGCGCTCGCCGAGCGATACCAATACGTCAACATCAAGCTAGACAAAGCGGGCGGTCTCACCGAGGCGCTGGCGCTGGCCGATGCGGCGCGTGCGCGCGGGTTCGGGCTGATGGCCGGCTGCATGGTGTGCTCCTCGCTCGGCATCGCGCCGGCCTTGCTGCTGGCAGGCGACGCGGCATTCGTCGATCTTGACGGCCCGCTCTGGCTGGTCGAGGATCGGCCCGGCGGCGTTGTTGACCGCGACGGCGTGCTGGGGCCACCCGCACAGGGCTTCTGGGGTTCCGCGAGTTGAGCATTGTACGACGCTGGTTCGCTGTGCCGCTATGGCAGCGGGTCATCGCCGGCCTCGTGCTCGGAATCGCGCTCGGCGCTTTATGGCCCCAGGGTGCGGGCGCGATCGCAATCCTCGGCGACCTGTTCGTGCGCCTTATTCGGATGCTTGTCGTACCCGTCGTGCTGGTGACGATCGCCGCCGGCATCGCCGCACTCGGCGATCCGCGCCGGCTCGGCGCGATCGGCGGGCGGACGGTGCTGCTGTTCGCATTCACGACGGTCGTCGCGGTGACGATCGGCATGGCGACCGGGCTGCTCGTCCGTCCCGGCGTTGGGATTGCGCTCGCGGACGTCGTGCCGCACGCGCTCGGCCCCGCCACCTCGGCTGCGGATCAGGTGCTGGACATCGTGCCCGTCAACATCATCGATGCGCTGGCCAAGGGCAATATGCTCGCGGTCATCTTCACCGCCGTGCTGATCGGCGCCGGAGCGGTCGCTGCCGGGGAAGCGGGACGGCCAGTGGTAGGGTTGTTGGAAGGCCTCGCCGCCGTCCTGCTGCATATCGTGCGAATCGTGATGGAGGTGACGCCGCTTGGCGTGCTGGCGCTCATCGCCCGCGCGGTCGCGAGTGGCGGCGCGGCGGTGTTCGTCAATATCGGAGCGCTCGCGCTGTGCGTCGTCGTTGCCTCGGTCGCGCAGATGCTGTTTCATGGCGCGCTAATCGCATTCATCGCTCGACTGCCGGTGCTGCGATTCTTTCGCGGCATCATCGATGCGCTCGTGGTCGGCTTCTCCACCGCATCTTCCTCGGCGACGCTGCCCGTCGGCTTGCGCGTGGCGGAGGAC
>Ga0247742_10003360_pt1 | contig 10114 bp, 10 predicted proteins | sample UWRJL208509C2_FD_180944 | JGI IMG/M metagenome (GOLD analysis project Ga0247742, IMG submission 180944) | Plant litter microbial communities from Arlington Agricultural Research Station in Wisconsin, United States - UWRJ-L208-509C-2 | ecosystem: Environmental > Terrestrial > Plant litter >... | reverse complement strand
TCTTCCCGCACGGCGGCTCGTTCGTATGACGAGGCCGACCTGCAGCAGAAGGCCAAAGACCACCTCTGGATGCACTTCAGCCGCCAGTCGGTGATGGAGGACGGCCACGGCGTGCCGATCATCGTCAAGGGCGAAGGTCACCACATCTGGGACAGCCGGGGGCGCAAGTACTTCGACGGACTGAGCGGCCTGTTCGTGGTGAACGCGGGGCACGGGCGTCGGCGCCTGGCCGAGGTCGCCGCCGCGCAGGCGGAAGAACTGGCCTTCTTCCCGATCTGGTCGTACGCGCATCCGAACGCCATCGAACTGGCCGACCGCCTGGCCTCCTACGCCCCCGGCGACCTCAACCGGGTGTTCTTCTCCACCGGCGGCGGGGAGGCGGTCGAGACCGCGTTCAAACTGGCCAAGTACTTCTGGAAGCTGCAGGGACGGCCCACCAAGCACAAGGTGATCTCGCGGGCCGTCGCTTACCACGGCACGCCACAGGGAGCGTTGGCCATCACCGGCATTCCGGCGATGAAGGAGATGTTCGAGCCGGTGACCCCCGGCGGCTTCCGCGTGCCGAACACCAACTTCTATCGCGCACCCGAGCACGCCGACGACCTGAACGCCTTCGGCCAGTGGGCGGCCAACCGCATCGAGGAGATGATCCTGTTCGAGGGCCCCGAGACGGTCGCCGCCGTCTTTCTCGAGCCGGTGCAGAACTCCGGCGGATGCTTCCCGCCGCCGCCCGGATACTTCCAGCGGGTGCGGGAGATCTGCGATCAGTACGACGTGCTGCTCGTCGCCGATGAGGTCATCACCGGCTTCGGTCGCATCGGTGAGATGTTCGCCTCGACCACCTACGGCTTCCAGCCCGACATGATCACGTGCGCCAAGGGCATGACCAGCGGCTACTCCCCCATCGGAGCCACCATCGTCAGCGACCGCATCTACGAGCCCTTCAAGCACGGTCAGACGTCGTTCTATCACGGCTATACCTTCGGCGGTCACCCGGTCTCGGCCGCGGTCGCCCTGGCCAACCTCGACATCTTCGAGGAGGAGAAGCTGCTCGAGAACGTGCGCACCAATTCGCCGATCTTCCGCTCGACACTGGAGAAACTACTCGACCTGCCGATCGTCGGCGACGTGCGCGGCGACGGATACTTCTTCGGCATCGAGCTGGTGAAGGACAAGGCCACCAAGGAGACCTTCGACGATGACGAGTCCGAGCGTCTGCTGCGCGGATTCCTGTCCAAAGCGCTCTACGACAACGGCCTGTACTGCCGCGCCGACGACCGCGGCGACCCGGTCGTGCAGCTCGCCCCGCCGCTCACCATCGGCCCGGCCGAGTTCGACGAGATCGAGGGCATCCTGCGGCGGGTGCTGACCGAGGCCGGCCAGCTACTGTGACCGCCCGGCTCCGCTAGGCGCCGCGTGACTGGCGTTCGGCGGTATCGCGACCTGAGCTTCTGGTTCGACTCGCTCGACGAGAGGTTCGTTCCGCGCGCACCACTGGGCGGCGACATGTCGGCGGACGTCGCGATCGTCGGCGCCGGACTCACCGGGCTGTGGACCGCCTATTACCTAGCGAAGGCCGACCCCGACCTGCGCATCGTGGTGCTCGAGAAGCAGATCGCCGGCTTCGGCGCGTCCGGACGCAACGGCGGCTGGTGTTCCGCACTATTCCCGGCCTCCACCGCGAATTTGGAACGGATGCACGGCCGCCCCGCCGCGCTTGCCATGCGCCGCGCGATGATCGGCACCGTCGACGAGGTCGGCCGGGTCGCTGCCGCCGAGGACATCGACTGCGACTACCTCAGGGGCGGAACGGTGAGCTTCGCGCGCGGAGCGGTGCAGCGGGCCGCCGCCCAGGCCGAGGTGACGGATGCCGCGGCCTACGGCGTCGACGAGATCGTTCAGACGGCACAGGGCAGCTTCGATCCCGCCTGCGCGCGCCTGCACCCGGGCAAGCTCGTGCGTGCACTGGCCCGCACGGTCGAACGACTCGGGGTGCGGATCGCCGAGCAGACCGAGGTGCTCGATTGGCAGCCGCACCGCGTGCTGACCGACCGTGGCACTGTCACCGCCGACACCGTGGTGCTCGCGACCGAGGGCTACGGCGCGGCCCTGCCCGGCACGCATCGCGACGTGCTGCCGCTGTACTCGCTCATGATCGCCACGGAGCCACTGAGCGATGCCGCCTGGCGTGACTTCGGCATCGCGCACGGGCAGACCTTCGCCGACTTCCGGCACCTGCTGGTCTACGGGCAGCGCACCGCCGACAACCGGGTGGCCTTCGGGGGCCGCGGGGCGCGGTATCACTGGGGCTCCAGCATCCGTTCCTCCTACGACCGAGCGCCCGACGTGTTCGAGCATCTGCGGCTGACGCTCGCCGAGATGTTTCCGGCCACGCGGGACGTCGCCGTCACACACCGCTGGGGTGGCCCGCTCGGGGTGCCGCGAGACTGGCACGCGAGCGTGCGGCACGACCGGGCGACCGGCATCGCGAGCGCGGGTGGCTACGTCGGCGACGGGCTGAGCACCACCAACCTGGCCGGACGCACGCTCCGAGACCTCATTCTCGACCGCGTGACCGACCTCACCGCGCTGCCGTGGGTCGGGCACCGGTCGCCGCGCTGGGAGCCGGAGCCGCTGCGCTTCGTCGGAGCGAACCTCGGCACGGCGGCGATGGCCGCCGCCGACACCGAGGAACGCCTCACGGGCTCGCCGTCGAGGATCGCCCGACTGATGGCGCCGCTCACCGGCCACTGATCGGGCGCAGATGGCCCCTGCCTCGGAACCCCGTTCACGAAATTCAGGTCAGACCGGGAAGCCGCCGGCAAATCCGCCTGCCACCTCGATCTGACCTGAATTCTGCGGACTACCGCCCGAGGAAGATCGGGTTGGTCAGGGCCGCCATCGCGCCCATCTGCAGCTGCGCACCCATGCCGTTGCCGTTGCCAGCACCACCGGTTGCCAAAGCGTGACGCACCTCGACCCGCACGTAGCGGGAGAGCTGCGGCGTGGTCACCCAGGTGCTCGTGCCGGTACCGGTCGCGGAGAGCTGGAGCTGCTGGGTCTGCCCCTCGTCGGTGATGAAACGGATGACGCCGTTCGGCACGCCGCTCACCGTCGCGGAGACGGTGACCTGGGCGTCGCGGGCGACGGAGAGCCGCTCGCCGATGCCCACCGTCTTGCCGCCGCCGGTCACGGTGAAGTCGAGCTGGACATCCGCAGACTCGGCGATCCAGCTGGTGCCGCGGCGTACGCCCTGCAGAATCTGTTCGCGCGACAGTCCGTCCGCGAGCACCACGTTGTGCGGCAGGCCGATCACCTGCGGCTCGCTGTGCGCGTCGCTGTTGCCCATCGCCGGCAGCCAATGATCCCCGTGGCCCGAGTTGACCGCGAGCATGGAATCCCAGGTCTCGACGGCCGACTCGTCGTCGGCCGTCCAGGGGCCGTTCCAGATCTCCACGGCATCCGCCTCGTCGTAGCCGAACTTCCAACGGCAGGCGACATAGGGGCAGTACGGATGCGCGGGCACGACGAGTCCGCCGTCGCGGTGGATCTGGCGGGTCGCCTCGGTGTACTCGTGCTCACCGGAGCGGTAGCGCCAGTCGATCCAGTCGCCGGGGGTGACGCCGAGCGCCAGGTAGTGCCCGTTGCGCGTGGTCACCTCCTCGCCGACCACGATCAGCAGGTCGTCGCCGGCCAGCGGACCCCAGGCACCGTGCGCGGCCTGGGTGTTGTGATCGGTGCTGACGATGAAGTCCATGCGTGCTGCGCGGGCCCCGGCAGCGACCTGCTCGGGGGTGCGCTTGCCGTCGGAGTGCACGGTGTGCAGGTGCGCATCGCCGCGGTACCAGGCGCGGCCACGGCCGGCGGCCTTCGTCGGAGGGTAGGTCGGCACGAGCGCCTTGGCATCGTCACCGAAGTCGAGGGTGACGGTGACGGTGTAGTCCATTCCCGCCTGCGATACCTGGTACGCGCCGAGGATGACGTTCCAGGTTCCGGCCGAGACGCGGCCGGCGATGTAGCCGGGGGTGGCCTCCGCGTTGCTGATGAAGAACTCGGTCTTCGAACCGCCCGACCAACCGCGGAAGCCGCGGCCGCCGACGTCCAACCCGTGCTGGTCGAAGATTCCGATGTCGCAGGAGTTCGCCAGGGTGCCGGAGGGCACCGAGGGCTTGCTGTACGAGTAGCTCACCGAGATCTTGTTGACGCCGCGCGGCACCTCGACCGGCAGGTACACCCAATCGGCGGCGCCGGCCTTGAGCGAGCCGGTGATGGTCTGACTACGGGTGCTGCCGGTGCTGGCTGCGGCGAACGACATCGGCGTGAGCACGACGGCGGCACCGGCGACGGCGGCGGCTCCGGCCGCGCCGAGGAAGCCGCGGCGGCTGGAGGTGAATTCGGGGAGGAGGGGTGTGGCTGACATGCGCCCGACCGTAGGCAGCAGGGATGAACCGCAATCAAACATCCCCCGAACGGGGGTATACCCGACAGTCCCCTGCCGGTCATGCGGACCTGCTACGGCCCTAGGCTGAACGGATGTCTTCCGCAGTCAGCTATGCCCGATACGGCGGCCCCGAGGTGCTCGAGATCATCGATGTGCCGGAGCCGCACGCCGGTCCGGGACAGGTTCGCGTCGCCGTCCGAGCGGCAGGACTCAACGCCTTCGACTACAAGCTCCGTCGAAGCCCCACCGTCATGCCGTCGCACACCCTGCCGAGTCGGCAGGGCTCCGAATTCGCCGGGGTGATCGACGAGCTCGGCGACGGCGTGACCGGCATCGCGCTGGGCGACGAGGTGCTCGGCTGGGCTCCTCTGAACGCACAGGCGCAGTACGTGGTGGTGAATGCGAAGAACGTCGCCGCCAAGCCCGCCGCCCTCGACTGGGCCACCGCGGGCGGCCTGTACTCCGTGGGCAACACCGCCCTGCGGTCGACGGATGCCGTCGCACCCACCGCCGCCGACACGGTGCTGGTCAGCGCCGCCGCCGGTGGGGTCGGGCTGCTGGCGGCACAGTTCGCGCTGCGGGCCGGCGCCACCGTGATCGGCACGGCCAGCGACGCGAACCACGACTTTCTGCGCGGGCTGGGCATCATCCCGGTGAGCTACGGGCCGGGGCTCGCCGACCGCATCCGAGCCGTGGCCCCGCAGGGCATCACCGCCGCGATCGACAGCGCCGGCGAGGAGACGGTGCTGGCCGCCCTCGAGCTCGGCGTCGCACCCGCGCGAATCAACAGTGTGGTCTTTTTCGAGGGTGCGGAGAAGTACGGCATCTCCACCGTGGGCAGCGGCAGGAAGACATCCGCAGAGCTCTGGGAACTGGCCAGCCTGGTCGCCTCGGGCGAACTGGTGCTACCGATCGCCGCGACCTACCCGCTTGCGCAGGTGCGCGAGGCATACGAGCGGCTCGAGTCGCGACACCTGCGCGGCAAGGTCGTGCTGCTAGTCGACTGAGCAGCTCCGCTCAGGCCGGGGGGAACATCGCCGAGATCTCGGCCAGGTCTTCGGGGGTGGGGTTCCACGCGGTGGCGGCCTCGACGTTCTGCACGATCTGCTCGGGCTTGGTTACTCCCGCGATAACGCTGGTAAGACCGGGCTGGGCGAGCAGCCAGGCCAGCGTCGCGGCCAGCATCGTCACTCCCTGACGCTCGCAGAAAGCCGCGTAGCGCTCCATGGCCTCCCACGGCACATCGTCGAGCACGTGCGGGCGGATCGCCATGATGCGACTGTCGGCCGGTCGCGCACCGCCGTTGAACTTGCCGGTGAACAGGCCGTTGTAGAGCGGGAAGAAGGGCAGGAACCCGAGTCCGTAGTTGTTCACAGCGGGCAGTACCTCGTCTTCGACGCCGCGCACCAGCAGGGAGTACTCGTTCTGCGCCGAGATGAACTTCGGGTGCCCGCCGAGGATCGCCTGATACTCCGCGTCCGCGATCTGCCATCCGGTCAGGTTCGAGTGGCCGATGTAGCGCACCTTCCCCTCGGTGATCAGATCGTCCAGCACCGAGAGCGTCTCCTCGATCGGGGTGAACGGGTCGGGGGTGTGCAGCTGGTAGAGGTCGATCCAGTCGGTCTGCAGGCGTCGGAGGGATGCCTCGACCGCGAGCCGCACGTAGCGACGTGAGGCGCGGGCACCCCAGTCGGGGCCGTTGGTGCCGGCCATGTTCATGCCGAACTTGGTGGCCAGCACGATGTCGCCGCGCCGACCGCGCAGGGAGTTGCCCATCAGCGTCTCGCTGAGTCCGCGTTCGGAGCCGTAGATATCGGCGGTGTCGAACAGGGTGACGCCCGCGTCGATGGCCGCGTGGATGACGGCATCCGTGCCGGCCTGGGTCTCGGTCAGGGTCTTCTCGCGACCGAAGTTGTTGCAGCCGAGCCCGATCGTGGAGACGACGAGTCCGGAGTTGCCGAGGGTGCGGTAATCGATTTCAGCCATGATCCTCAGCCTAGGCCGCGGGGTTCCCCTCCCCCACATCCGGGCTCGCGGCGTCATGCGTTCACAGGTCCGAAAAGCGCCAGAGCGATGACGGATGCCGCGGCTACAGTCGAACCATGACCAGCAGCGAAGCCGCCACCGTCGCGGTACCGACCGCCGATCGATCCGCGCCCGCGCACCGCGTTCCGGCGGCGCCCGCGGCTCTGCGCCGCATGGGCAGCCCCATCGGGCGCATCGAGCTCACCGGCGACGGCAATGCCGTCACCTCTCTCACCATCGAGCGCGGCGGTCATCTGCCACTCGAGGAGCAGCCGGAACACGGCGACGATATTCTCGACCGCGCCGCCGGTCAACTGGACGAGTACTTCTCCGGTGCGCGCACCGGCTTCGATGTGCCGCTACGGCTGGTCGGCACCCCGTTTCAGGAGGCCATCTGGGCGGCGCTGCACGATCTGCGCTTCGGCGAGGTCGTCTCCTACGGCGATCTCGGTCGGCTCACCGGTCGCCCCTCCGCCGGGCGCGCGGTCGGCGGTGCGGTCGGTGCCAATCCGGTGCCCCTCCTCGTGCCCTGCCACCGCGTGCTGGCGAGCAACAGCAAGATCACGGGCTACAGCGCGGGCGAGGGCATCCCGACCAAACTGTGGCTGCTCGAGCACGAGGGGATCACGGCCTTCGCATGAGCGACCCGCACGCAGAGACCTCCACCACCCGCCCCGCCATCGTCGTCGGCGAGGATGGCAGGGCGCGCTGTGCCTGGGCCGCCTCCGACGCGGAGTATCGGCGATACCACGATGAGGAATGGGGCACTCCCCTGCACGGCGATCGGCCGCTGTTCGAGAAGTTGAGCCTCGAAGGCTTCCAGGCGGGACTGTCGTGGATAACGATCCTCCGCCGTCGCCCGACCTTCCGCCAGGCGTTTCACGACTTCGACATCGACGCCGTCGCGCAGCTGACCGAGGCCGACGAGGCCGAGCTGCTCCTCAACCCGGGCATCATTCGCAACCGGGCGAAGATCTCGGCCACCATCTCGAACGCGCGCATCATCCGCGAACTCGTTCGCGACAAGGCCGGGGCCTTCGACGAGCTGATGTGGAGCTACGCGCCAGCGGGGACCTCCGAGCGACCGCGCAGTTTCGCCGACCTGCCCGCCGTCACAACGGAGTCGACGGCGCTCAGCACGGCGTTGAAGAAGCTCGGGCTGCGCTTTGTCGGGCCGACCACGATGTACGCCCTCATGCAGTCGACCGGAATGGTCGACGACCACATCGAGGGCTGCTGGCGCGCGTAGCGCAGTTCCCACCGCGCGAGTCAGGCGCCAGCGCCTCAGGCCGCGGGTGCCTACCAGGCGTTCGCGTAGTTGTAGCCCGCAGAACCGTACCCGACCAGCGGCGGACCGTAGCCGGCGGCCGTGATCAGCTCGGGTCGGTAGACCTCCGCACGAGAGCCGAGGATGAACGCCCAGACGAAGGGCAGGAAGATACCGAGAACGAGGAAGCCGCCGGTCTTTCCGAAGGCCAGGCCCGTGCGGTACATGCCGATGTACAGGAAGATCGCGCTCACGATACCGCCGTAGGGAATGATCCCGAGCAGGGCCAGCCAGCCCTGTTGGCCGCCCAGCTGCAGCCAGACCCACCGGTTGTAGAACGGCACCCAGGCGATCCACGGTCGTACCCCGACCTTGCGGAACAGCGACATCAACGACAGCGCGGTCAGCACATACGCGGCGATGGCGACCATGAAGCTGAACAGGATGATCACGGAGAGAATGCCGAAATAGGCGGCGATGAAGAGGCCCGGGTCGCCGGAATATGCGCCGTAACCGTCGGGATCGTAAGGGTCCATGCGCTCACCCTACGGGGCGCGCCACCATCTGCGGGTTCTGGACACGAATGGGCCAGAGCGCCGCGGCGCGTTCGTCACCGGCGGGCGCAACTCCGCTCCCCGCGCGGCGCGGCGCTCGGGCGGCTAGGCCGACCGGCGGGCAGCCACGACCTCGGGCACCACGAGCTCAAGCTCGCCGGGGGCTCCACGGCTCAGGCGGACTCCCGAGTCCGCCGCCCAGGCCAGCAGCGAGTCGACATCCGGATGCTCGATCCCCGCTTCCACCACGGCGCGGGCGAACTCGCCCTTGCCCTTCTTGTTGAAGTGGTTGAGGGCACGACGGCGACCATCGGCACCCTCGGCGACGACACGGAGGAACGGCGCTGCCTCGGGAGCCGGACCGAGATCGACGTAGGCCTCGGAACGCAGATCGAGAATCAGCCCGTCGTGGGCGGCGAGAGCTGCCGAGATGGGCCCGCGCCAGTGCTTCTTCAGCGGCAGCTCCGGCAACCGCGAATCGTGCGACAGCCGATAGGCCGGCACCGGGTCAGACCCGCGCAGCAGCCCGAACAGCGCCGAGTGGATCACGATGTGGCTATCGGCGAAGGCGCGAGCCGCGACATCCAGGCTCTGTACCTCGAGGGCGTCGTAGAGCACACCCGTGTAGAGCTCTAGGGCGGGCATCGTCGCCGCGGTGCGCACGGCGCGGTTGCGGTCGATCTCGAACTGCTGCGACGGCCCGAGCTTCAACGCCGAGGCCATGGTCGAGCGGTTGCTGGAGAGCCTGCGCAACGCGGCGAGGGCCGCGCGTCGCGGCGGCGTGAGACCGGGGAAGCCGAGCCTGGTCAGGTCGAGAGCGGAGCCATCCGTGCCCGGGTCGCTCAGAATGCCCGGGTCACCCGGAATGCCCCGGTCGCCCACAATGCCCCGGTCGCCCGAAAGGGGGCTGTCTCGCTTGGTCTCGGAGGGCGGCAGCAGCAGAAGCACCGCGCGCCGACTAGCTTTCGAGGAAGGCGATTGCGGCCTCGACGTTGGCCCCGAGAGGGCGCACCGAATCGAGGCTGATACGGGCGACCGCCGCGCTGGGCCCCGACCACGGCTGGTACTCGTCGAGGCTCTGCTCGACGGCGTAACTGCTCGGGCTGGCGTAGCGGCTGGCCAGCGACTCACGCTTGGAGAGCCGCTCACGATGGATCTCCGGATCGGAGCACACCACCTCGATGAAGCGGAGCGGCTCCTGACGCGCCTGCGCCAGGCGCACCCACTGTTCGCGGGCCGGATCGACCGCGTTTACTGCGTCGACGATCACGTGCTGACCCGCATCGAGCACAAACCCGGCGATGGTCTCTGCGACGAGGTACGCCGCGAGACCGGTCGGCTGATCGGAGTCGATACCGGCACGCAGGATCGACGCCTCGATCGGGTCGACGGACACCACCGAGGCACCGAGCCGACCGCCGAGGATCTCGGCGATCGTGCTCTTGCCTGCGGCGGGGAGTCCGGCCATCGCGATCAGCATGGGACGGGAACGATCAGACCAGCGATGCGGTGCGCGACACGATGGTGACCGTGTCGTGCTCCACCGAGAGGAATCCGTCTTCGGCGTTCGCCGTGAAGACCGCACCGTCGGCCGTGATGCGCACCTCGCCCGCGGCGAGGATCGCCAGCACGGGCTCATGCCCGGGCAGGATACCGATCTCGCCCTCGGTCGTGCGTGCGACCACCATCGACGCCGTGCCGGCCCAGACCTCGTGGTCGGCCGACACGACGCTCACCTGGAGTTCGGCCATAGTTAGCCGTTCTCCTTCTGGATCTTCGCCCACTGCTCTTCGACGTCGGAGATCGCACCGACGTTGAAGAAGGCCT
>Ga0247742_10003359_pt1 | contig 10114 bp, 9 predicted proteins | sample UWRJL208509C2_FD_180944 | JGI IMG/M metagenome (GOLD analysis project Ga0247742, IMG submission 180944) | Plant litter microbial communities from Arlington Agricultural Research Station in Wisconsin, United States - UWRJ-L208-509C-2 | ecosystem: Environmental > Terrestrial > Plant litter >... | reverse complement strand
TTATTTCGTTATCATAATCAGTCAAAGCTGAGTCAAACAAATATGTGACAATCATGGGCATGGCATTCCAACATGGATTTCAAGCAAGCAAGGCGTGCGCCGCCGTAGGCGGCAATTCACTCTAGTACCAGAAATGGCAACTAGATCCATGCAGACTGACCCCGAAGACTTTGACAGCCAACACGATGGCCAGGATAACGCCCGGCATCGTACGCCTTACTATCTGGGAGCGGCTGAGAAGAATGCTTCAGCTCCGAAATGCATTTCCTCATCTCGAATCAGTTGTCAGTGGATCGCTCGCCCGTCTGAACATGGTGCTGGTAAGTCACAGTCGTTTGTTTAGGTTACTATCTTCTGAACTAGGTCACAGGAAGCCACACGCAACGATCCAATCCACTCTGAACTGGAGCGTATTGTAAAGAATCTGGGATATCTCCTCACTGGGCTCGCTTCTGAGGATTACAGCAGCAGTATTATATGCATCGTGGAGTGAGTCTCAGTGTTCATTCAATCATCAGCTGGCTCTGACAACACTAACAGTTTGATTGTAGCGGAGGTGGAGAAGATTCTCCGAAAGCAAGACCATGGAGAGGGAGTGCAACTACTCATACACATTCAAGAAAAAGCCGACGTTATCGAGCGGTATCATAGAATCGTTTCCCTGTTTCGTCAACTGGGAGTGAGTACATGATCACATTTTTTGGGGCACTGCGATCTAATATGCTTGTAGAATGAGATCCTTCTCCAGATCTGGGGTATAGACAGCCTGCAGTCTGAGGTATGTTTAAAACATGAGCAAGTTCAAGCGGGCCCACATTCCATTCGCAGGTAACACTGTTTCAAAGCCTATCTCCTGTGTATGACGCCCGATACTGCTCTCGCTACTCCACCACTATCGGTCGACGAGGGTGCGCACCAGAGACGCGGGAGAAGATTCTAACGGACCTCAAACTCTGGGCTAATGACCCAAACGGAGCCAAGGTGTACTGGATGGACGGCAGCGCAGGGACTGGCAAGACGACGATCTTATACAGCCTATGCAAGTGGCTGAAGGAGAGCGATCTACTTGGTGGGGACTTCTGCTGTTCCCGTGGTTTATTTCCACGCCGCAATATGAACAATATCATCCCGACTATCGCATACCGACTCGCACAATTCTCTCCTGCATTTCGATCGGCCCTGCGTAACATTCTGCAGAAGGATCCAGAGGCCTTCACGGAGGATGTCAGATTACAGTTTCAGAAGCTGATACAGCAGCCCATACAAGACTTGAAGAACGCTATGCTGAATGGCGTGGTGGTAGCCATTGACGCACTGGATGCGTGCTATGATGATGGCGAGGTTCTGTTACTTCTCCAAACGTTGATGAAGCATGCAGGGGGCCTACCCATCATGTTTTTCATCACCAGTCGGCCAAACCCTGTTTTTCAAGACGAGATCTCGAAGCCTGAATACTCCTGCCTTCGGCCTTTTGTGCTCCATCTAGATGATGTTGAGAAGTCTATTGTCGAAGTCGACATTAAAAAGTATCTCGAAGATGCGCTTTCGTCCATGATCCCCGTTCCATCACCCGCCGACATAGATCAGCTTGTTCGACGTGCTGAACACCTTTTCTTTAATGCAGCCAAAGCTGTGGCCTATATACATCCCCCATGTTACTACGTGGATTCCAAGGCTCGTCTCCAGATGGTGCTTAGTGGTGATATGGGGCGGAATGGCTTAGGGAGTCTCCCGTCCGCAGCTGAGGTCGGCAACCCGAAACAAATACACCTCATCCTCTGGACAGCAATATGCGCGAAGGAACCAATGTCGATCCGGATACTCTCATCACTTCTAGGGCTTTGGAACTCTCACATATGGGATTCCTTACTGTCGCTGTCATTGGCGCTTCATATGCCGGAGGACAACAATGAAGGGATATTCGTGCCAAAAGCATTTCTCGAATACGTCTTTGATGAAGGGCGATCTAGCGATTTCTACTGCGACAAGACTCGCGTCAACGATATCCTCGCTGACAAATGCATCAGTATGATCAAGAAACAGCTGCAATTCGGTATCCGCAGCCTTGGTCTTCCTGATAAAGATGTTGCGAATTTGGATGACGGAGGCGAGGATTATGATCCCGATGCCAACACATATGCGTGTCGTTACTGGAGTGTGCACCTTCGGGAAGGTCGGAGGCAGGAGGGATTCAATTACGATGATTGCGAGGAAGTGAACAACTATCTGGCCCAACAACTGGGACTCCGCACCCACGTCGAGAATCAATAAGAATAACAAATTTCCTTTGAAAACAATGTACTTTAGTATACACGATTAGGACTTTTTTTGAGGACATCGTACTGATACACGGGCATTATATGTACATGCATACTTAGCGTTGCTATTCAGGACGTTGGGCTCCATTTTAACTTGAAAGTCCTAGTAGTTGGCGGCTCAGATAATCGTTTAATTCCTGGCGGCCAGCACACGTGAATCCCCCCTGGCGAAGGTGTTCGCCCCAGTACCGCCATGCATATCCAATAGCAGCAGGAATGGAATCTTTCCCTCGCCGCACGCCCGATACACCCTTATCAAACATGCAAGATGACTCTGGTTTGGAGATATCAAATCGCAACTGTTTCTTCATCAAGTCGAGGCACTTGCTGGCAACAACCTTATTGTGTCCGACCATGTCGCAGTAAAGCGAGTCGCCGGACCGGTCACGATTGAACATGAATTCGGGGAATGATGCGTGAAAGACTGAAATCGGGCCAGCAGCACCTTCCTCTGGAACATGTAGGATTGACTGCAGTGGATCTAATGAGTTCTGAACTTCCTCCTTGGACAGGCCGAGAAGCAATTCCAGTGTTTGCGCACTGATCGGCTCCTTTGCGCAGATCACTGTGCATAGAACAAGCCGAGTGTTCTGAATGTCATTCTGGTCGCGCTGCTTATGGTCCAAAGCTGCAGATAGAACCACGTTGTAGACTCCATCAAGCTGAGCATGCTGCGTCGTCGACCCAGTGACAGCACCCAGCACTGCCTGTAGGCGAGCATGCGAGTCCACACGGAAATTTGCCGGACGAATGTATCGTACAGCGGTGGAAGCATAGATGAAAAGCTTCCCAGCACGTTTTGTGAGCCGTTCGATGTCGGAGGGAGAGAGGGATATGGATTCGAGGGAGGCTACGAGGTATTTCTTGATGTCGGCTGCGACAATAGACTCGTCAATGTCGTGAAGACGAAGCACTGATGGCAGGATCTGCAACACATCTCGAATGACGTACTCCGGTCGACTGGCGACGAAGAACTTCATGGGTAACGTTGCTGCATGTTCGAGTAGTGTTTTCAGCAGCAACTGGACCGTAGAAGGGTCGTCACACTCGTCCAACGCGTCGATCACGATGACCACACCCCCGGGTATTGCATCTTTGGCCTTCTGCATGGGCTGCTGTATAAGCCTTTCAAACTGGACGTTGATATCCTTTGTGCTGGCGTCCGAGTCTTTCTTGAGGGCTCTGCAGAGAGCAGATCGAATCGGCAAAGAGTATTGCGCCATCTGATATGCGATTGTGGGGATAATGTTATTCACGTCGCGGTCTTGTTCAGACCCGTTGCGGGAGCAGAAAAAATTTCCACTGAGTCGCTCTTTCTCTTCCAGCCACTTGCAAAGGCTATACAAAATTGTTGTCTTCCCGGTCCCCGCCATACCGTTCATCCAGTACACCTTGGCTCCATCCACATCACCAGCCCAAGATTTCAGGTCTTTTAGGATATCCTCGCGGGTCTCTGCAGTACATTCCCGTCTTCCAGCAGTTTTGGACTCCTTGGAGTTATATCGAGCGGATTGCACTGGTGATAAACGATCAAGTAAAGCCGTCTAGTAATGGGACATCAGGTTAAAATTTGTGCAGGCTTGACCATATTCTATGCCTACTTGTTCACCCTGTTTTATATCGGCCCAAATCCGAAGACTGATGTCGCTCTAGAGCCACGTTAGTCATGGGCAATGTATGTGAATGTTTGGACTCACCTGTAGTTGACGAAATAGCAAGCCAATACGACGATACCGCTTGATCATGTCCTCTTGGTTCTGTGGCGCTTCAAATATTTGCCTTGCACTGCCGTGTTCCTGCATTTGCTTAATCTCTGTCACCTCTTCTTCAATCGATCTACAGAACATGTGGTTACCACCAGCCGACGAATGAACAAGCGTCTTAGACCCACTTCAAAATACGTTGGGACGCAGTGACTTTAAAGCTGTCGACGGCGCCTTCTTCGGCCAGCTTCTTCACGTAGGGCTCCAGAATATTCACTGTATTTTGGAGTTCGGAAACGAGTTCTTTGTACTCTTCACGACTCACCGACGCCGTCTGAAGGGTAAGTCAGGCGTGATAAATCGAGAAGAGTCAATAACAATATCTCACCTGCACTACATTGAGACAGGCAACTAATCCACCAACAGCCGACTTGAGAGGAGGAAATACATCCGAGCTTTCCTTCAGAACGCCAAGGGCCGTTTGCAGTCCATTCCATACGACACCCAACCTATCATTGCCTTTGTCGGAGACGGGAGGTTCCAAAGGAGCACTGTCTTTGCTGTGCTGGACGGAGCTGCCTACGGATGTCGAGAGTCCTGACGGCTCTTGGGATTCGGCAGCAGTGATAGATCCATCGTTGCTTTTGTCGGAGACAAGTGGCCCCAAAGGAGCACTGTCGTTACCGAGTCCAGGCGAGAGCCCTGGCTTTTGAGAGTCAGTGGTGGTAATAGATCCATCGTCGTGTTTGTCGAAGACAGAAGGTCTCAAAGAACCACTGTCGTTACTGGGTCCAGGCTGGACAGAGCCACCTACAGACGTCGATAATCCTGGTGACTGTTGAAATGCGGCAGGAGTGATAGATCCAGCGGGGGTAGAAGATCGGAAGGGCAGAGGAGAACTCGAGAATATATCGCGAGCCCATCGAGCAAGCTTTTTGGCAGGTGCTTTGATGTGGCGAGACTTGGAGGGCTTCGATGGAGGAGGCGATGCCATCGTCGTCGCCGCTGGGGGACGAGAAGGAGTTAGAGCGATAAGGGCAACCACAATACAAACCCAAATACATGTATCGGACACAATGGGATATTATTCGTTATGATCACTATGCCTTCAAGGCATAAACGAAATCTGGGTTGTGATTGTTGTGCAAGGTACACGACTGATAGGTGTGAATGAAGATTCCGCATCGGTAAACATCTGCTTAGAGCGCCAACTGCTCTTGAAGCTTCTTTGAGTCTGTCCAGGCGTATACGAGTGAAACAGGTTGCGCTCAGTATTCTGAAAGGAATGTTTAGACTCGAAAATATTGCCTCAAAGTTTGATAGTAGACTCACGTTTGTTTACAACAGACCTAGACTGTGTATGTATTCTGCAGGAAAACGATGGTCTGAGCGGGGATTGGTCTAAGCTGTTGGAATTCAAAAAGAAAAAAGTGATAGCACAGCCACTTCTCGTCCAACATCAATTCGTCTGTGGAGGGTAAAAGACACGTTTATATAATATATATAGACAGGTACTGATACTACTTCTTACCTAGTGTTGGAAAGGCCGAGGCTCTCACTGGAGATTTCGTTGAGGCTTGTATTCTGGCATGGACGTGCACGTTGCCAATTGACTACTGGAGACACGACCGAAGTAGGATGACTCCGATGCGCCTTCTCTGGACAAACTCAAGCACAATGCATGGGCAATGACATCGATAAACCCTCCTCTACCAACGCTGCTCTGTCCGGTCACTGTAATGTCGACCAAGCCACACCTGCCTTCCCTTCCGTGTCTACCTCTCCTACCTCGGAGCCAAGCTCAAGCCCACAACCTTCATATTCCTTGCTATCGAAACCCTTGGTCGTCTTCTTCGACTGATGCGGCCATTGGCACGCCTGCCCTACTCGCTGCAGCTACAGCTGTGGACTCCTCCGAGTCTCTCGATCTGAGTTTCTGAGTCTAAGACTCCGGATTGTAAAGCGCGAACATGAATTGACAGTGGCCTTCAACTTGCTGGAGCTTGGCCCGCTTGCACCACAGCCCACCACCTTTGGTGACATGAACAATCAAAAGAATGACCACATTCCTTTCAACCCCACAACATAACTCTGCAGATTCCATAGACGGTGATCCCAGTGAAAGGTGAAAACGATTCGTCGAGGAACCTTAAAGCTAACAGCCTTCCTGTTTTCGTCGTAGAAGATGTCGCGGATGCGAAAAACCAGGTTTCAATGAATATCTCCATTGCCCGATGTGTCATTTGGAAGGAAACCATCGCTGAGGGGTGGCGAGTGGTGTCTCACTTCGGAGGGCTCGGTGGCGAGTAGTCCGGAGTCGAAGCTCAAGGCGCCCAAGCTTCGTGTGTTGGAGCACAAGGCATATTCAGATTGGAAGCGACAGTGTGACGAGGGCGAAGGCAACGGCATGGTACCAAAGTCCTCGAAGACCTTTGGGTTTTGCGTCCTCCGGTCTGTAGATACAACGAACGATTAGTCATTAGACATTTCCACACCGGAGCAAGTGAATTTTAAACACGAGTGACATAAAATACGTGCGTTGAAACCCGAAAGTCTAATGGCCCCGAAGAATCAAGAATAAGAAAATACTCACAGCATAATGTGTCACTTATCCACACATGGTAAGTCGCCAACGCCCCCATTACATCCCCGAAAACGTTTCGTGAACTTGTATCATAAACTGACGAGACCTATGGCGGTGTGAGGTGTCCAGCCATGGTCGATACATCGTCCCATCCTTCCATCGGCACCTCTCCCCTTGCGCTTGCGCGCAACTCTCCACTGCTTTCCCGTATTTCGTTTTGAGTATGATATAAGGGATTATTGAACGGTTGAACCAACTCTCAGCCGCATTCTGCATTCTGCGCAAATCGCGAGTGGCCCCAACGAAGGGCAGAGGGAGATTTGACGATTGAAGCCTGGAGGCCAAGCAGCTCAGGCTCTAGTGCGGGAATAGAGGACATTATTCGAGTTGGATTCCAAAGCAGAGAGCGGAAACGACGCTGACACCGACTATCCACCCGGGTGTGGAGCATGTCAAGGCACAAGTCGATGACGCCTCAAGGTTCGTCGAGTTTGGGGTATTCTGAGATCTGTACAACATGGTCAATAGTCAGTCATCAGAAAAATTTCGTCGTGTAGTCGTCAAGTGAGGACGTGGATTCGTAAGGCGATGAACGAGAATGAAACCCGGGTGCGAAAAAGGTGCAGATCGGATAGAGGAGTGAAAGATCCAGGTAGAGCTCGAAGGCGGCGAAGGACCAAAATGAATGGAAACGATCACATACCTGAGCCCCGAGCATTATTCCATCGTTTCCTGTTCAAAAGGCCTTCCTTCTCGCTATCCTGGGATGCTCTTGAATTTCAAGTTTTCAACCAAGGGATTGCTGAGAACAGATCCGTATGGGCGTGTGATCCCTCTGAACACGTTACGCGGCCTTCGACCAAGCAAGGTCCGGACACCACTGTCAAGAACCAGGACCTAATCATGCGCTGCCCTCCGCAGCACGCTTCCTTCACCCAAATGCGATCGCAACCTGCAAGGGGTTAATGAGGGGATTCTGGTGTTATGTGTCCCATTGACAAATTTTGACTTGGAGGCCGCAGAGTCCATTAGAGGAGTGGAATACTGTATACTGGTAGAAACAGCGGCGCTATCCAGATTCCAGGATACAAGCGGGCGGTCGTTCGTTCCCCTCAGGATCTAGGTCTGTTGCGGTGGATGTAGACAAGTAGAGCAGTGATATGAGCGATTGGATTTATGGGCCTCTGCTTTGGGATTACGTTGATGTAAATTTTAACGAGGTTGTGAGAGAGATTTGGGGATGGTGACGAGGAACAGGTGGAAGAGTAGAACGTGAATATCGAAGATTCTTGGGCAGCTTGAGCATAAACCAAACGCGACCAATGGCCGACTCTTGGGTGTACACCCTCTTGCCGATACGTGAGCAAACGATACGGGCATGGAGAGCCGACTGGATACCAGATACGATCCAGATACGATCGAGGATGAGGACCGAGGGCTCTGGGCGAGAAGACCAGCAGTCGAAGCTCGTGGTACCTAATTCTCGTTTGTTAGAGCTAAGGCGCATTCGGGTTGGAAGCGAGAGATGTTATCGAGGGCCGTCAGGTTTTGCGTCCTTCGGATCTGTAGATGAACGATCAGTCATTAGACATTTCCAGTGGGGCAAGTGATAAAACATAAGTGACGGGAAGCATGCACGTTGAAGCCCGAAAGCCTTAGGAAAATTAGAACAAGGAAAACCAATACTCACAGCACTCAAATAATGCATCGCTTGTGCACATGGTGCGCCTCCAACACCCCGTTAGAGCCCCCAAAACACCCTTCCGTCGTAAACCGTCGCGACGGGACTTCACACGGTGCGTATCACGGTGGATACATAGTCCTATAGCACCCTATCCCTCCACTTCTCGACTTGAACTTGTGTTCAGCTCTCCGTTGCGTTGCTTTCTCGTCCTTCCTTCAGAACAACGGTACAAGGGTTTCTTGAACAGCTGAACCAACACCAGGACTACATCTAAATCCATAGTCAACCTCTAACCGCACTCTGCATTCTTCCCAAAACGCGAGTGGCCCAATGGCTGGAAGGCGCTTTTCCGGATAGAAGGTTCCTTGGTATGACATTGCAAAGGGCACTGCCGGCGTAGAGGGAGGCTTGACGATTGAGGCTTGAAGGCCAACTGGCTCGGACTTCGGGTGTGGAAATAAAGGTCGTTATTGAAGTTGGATGCAGAGGCATAGGCAGGGAGCAGAAATGACGCCGACGCCAACCATCCAAGTGGGTGTAAAAGCGCAAGCCGACAGCACCTCGAGGTTCGTCGGTTCGCATATTTTGAGATCTGTACAGTGCATGGGCTGTCAGAAATTGTTCATCGTGTAGTCGTTGTATGAGTGAGGAGAGAGGATAATATGAATTCTTGGGTTCATGAACGAAAATAAAGGCAAGAACCCAGAAAGGTACACATAAGAGAGAAAAGACTTGAAGGCAGAAAAAAAATCGGGGTGAAAGACGAAAGGAAGGGATATACCTGAGCAGTGAGCACAATTGCATTTTAAGCCATCCCGTCGTCTCCTATTCGCAAGTCCTTCCTGCTAACCAAAGTCCAAATATGCAGAGGAAATAGCGATAGATGTGCTATTCTTGACGCTTGATCTATCATTCAATTCTATTCTTCGTTGTAGTAAGATCTCCTGCGTTGTAGAGTAGCTTGAACTACAAAAGTTTCGAAGACGGCCGCGTACACATACCTAGGTTAGGGCATCAACCCTACAACTGCCACGTCTAGCTGAATTCCTCTTCTCCAGCACCGCCAACCGAGCCTTCTTTCAGAGTAAGCGAAACGTCGATGAGTCCGCCAACTTGGATAACAAGGGTAACACTCTTCATATGAACCGACAATGTAAGTCAAAGGACATGAACGAAACGGAAGATACGCACTCAGGAAAATCCAATCCTCTCGCCGCAGCATTGCTGTTCAACAACACTGCACTCGTTGCAGCCTTGAAGAATTCGGCAGCTTTCGTGCATCGATAGCTGGGTTATTGCTTATGGTGAGTAAAATCACCACAATTCCGATATAAGCACATACTTTGAGCAGAGGCGAGTTTGTAGCTTCACCTATTTGGTAGCAAAGGCCGCCTAAGGTGCAGTCGGGAAGGACACCACACATTTAGCGGTGGCCGTTGAAACTGGCGAAATGATAAAGCCAAGTTTTCCAGGAGATCGGCCAGCAATTCGAGCGTTGTCTGAACGAAGCTGTGTGGTGATTGAATAAGCATCGGTCGAGAGACGAGTACATGAAATAGATGTAGTACTTTTTTGTCGTGAATGTTGGCAGTTGGATCGCGCAACGACACCGATAAGTCTAGTGCCCTGCCAAAATGTCTATTGAGCACAATTTTGGATGGAGGGAGAGTTCTTCGGCGTAGGTAATAAGCAGAGGTCGAGCTGAGTAGGAGTGGCAGAAGGATATGAGGGGGTAGAAGAAAGTGGATAGAGGAAGATGATGAATGGAGGACGGACAGACAGAGGAAAGGGAACATAGGGAGAGGGACAATGATGAACATAAGTT
>Ga0247742_10003357_pt1 | contig 10119 bp, 8 predicted proteins | sample UWRJL208509C2_FD_180944 | JGI IMG/M metagenome (GOLD analysis project Ga0247742, IMG submission 180944) | Plant litter microbial communities from Arlington Agricultural Research Station in Wisconsin, United States - UWRJ-L208-509C-2 | ecosystem: Environmental > Terrestrial > Plant litter >... | reverse complement strand
GGGCGAGCGGATCTTCCAGACGATCCTCGACGCGGCCTCCGGCCGCAAGACCGCGAGCGAATTGTACAATTACGGCGACAACGAATTCGTGCCCTGGCAGGTCGGGGCCGTCATGTAACTGGAGACGTATGGCGGACGGCGGACGCCGGGAGGCCATCGGGAGGAATGCAATGAACGAGATCAAGAATTTCTACGAGGTCATCATCATTGGCGCGGGCGTCGGCGGCGGCGCGCTGGCCAACAAGCTGGCCGGAACTGGCCGCAGCATATTGATGATCGAGCGCGGACCGCGCCTACCGCGCGAGGCCGACAACTGGAGCGTCGACGCGGTGTTCCACACCAAGAAATACGCGACCAAGGAAACCTGGCGCGACAAGGACGGCGTCGCCTTCAATCCGAGCACCTATTACTACGTCGGCGGCAACAGCAAGTTCTTCGGCGCCGCCACCCTTCGCTTCCGGGCCGAAGACTTCGAGGACCTGCAGCACGAGGACGGAGTAGCGCCGGCATGGCCCGTGTCCTACTCCGAATTCGCCCCTCATTACGACGTCGCCGAGCGGCTGATGGGCACGCATGGCACCGCCGGTATGGATCCGACGGAACCGCCGCGCTCCGGCCCGATGCCCTACCCTGCAATCGGCCACGAGCCCGAGATCGCCGTCTTCGACAAGAAGCTGCGCGAAAAGGGCCTGCGTCCCTTCCCGCTGCCGATAGCCATCGACTACCACGACGGCGGCAGCTGTATCCGCTGTCGCACCTGCGACGGTTTCGCCTGCAAGATCGGGGCGAAGGGCGATGCCGAGGTGCGGCTGATCGACCCCGCGATTGCCAAGGGCGGCATCGATCTCGTGACCGAGGCTTTCGTCCACCGTCTCATCACCGACCCCACGGGCAAGCGTGTCACCGGTGTCGAACTGACCCACGGCGGCGAGACTCGCACGATCTCGGCCGACACCTTCATCAGCAGCGCCGGCGCCATCAACTCCGCCGCCCTGCTGCTGCGCTCCGCCAATGACGCGCACAAGCGCGGTCTCGGCAACAACATGTCCGACCAGCTCGGCCGCAACTACATGGCCCACAACAACACGGCGATGATGGCGATCTCGCCGTTCAGGAAGAACCGTGTCGTCTTCCAGAAGTCGATGGCGATCAACGACTACTATCTCGCCAACAGCGAGAAGCCCTACCCGCTCGGCAACGTCCAGGGGCTGGGTAAGCTGCAGGGCGGCATGCTGACCGCCAATGCGACCTGGGCGCCGGAGTGGCTGATGTCGGCCTTCGCCGACCGGAGCGTCGACTGGTGGATCATGTCGGAGGATCTGCCCGATCCGAACAACCGCGTCTCGCTCGATCCCGACGGCAAGATCCGCCTGAGCTACACCGCCAACAACCTGAAGTCCCATAACGAGCTGGTGAAAGTCTGGTCGCGGCACATGCGCTCGCTCGGCTATCCGCTGATCATCACCAACAAGATGGATATCAAGGTATCCATGCACCAGTGTGGCACCGCCCGGTTCGGCAACGATCCGGCGACCTCGGTGCTCGACCCGAACTGCAAGGTCTGGGACGTCGACAATCTCTATGTCGTCGACGCCTCGTTCCTGCCGTCATCGACGGCGCTCAATCCGTCGCTGACGATCGTCGCGCAGGCGCAGCGCACCGGCGAGCACCTGCTCAAGCAATGGGGCGAAACGACCGTGGCGCCGCAGACCTCACACACCGCGGCCTGACGTTTCAGGCCTCGAACGAAATACTGATATCCCGGGAGGAGACGCCGATGTCCGGCAAGAATGACTATCGCAATATGTTCAGCCTCAAGGGCCGCAAGGCCATCGTCACCGGCGGTTCGCGCGGCATTGGCAAGGCGCTCGCCGAAGCGCTCGCGGCCAACGGTGCCGATGTCGCCATCGTCGTTCGCTCTTCGCTCGAGCTCGCGCAATCGGTGGCGGAGGAGCTGAAGGCCGGCGGCGTCGACAGTTTTGCGCTGCAGGCCGACGTGTCGGTCGAAGACGATGTCGAGCGGATGACCACGGCCGTCGTCGAGCGCTGGGGCCGCATCGATATCCTCGTCAACAATGCGGGGATCGTGCTGCCGGCGCATGCGGAAGACTGCGCGCTCGACACCTGGCGACAGACGATGGCCGTCAATCTAGACGGCGTGTTTCTGGTGTCCAAAGCTGTGGGACGTCAGATGATCGCGCAGAAGAGCGGCTCGATCATCAACATCGGCTCCATGTCGGGCCGGATCGTCAACTGGCCGTTCCGCCATGCCGCCTACAACGTATCCAAGGCGGGCGTGCACATGCTGACCAAATGCCTGGCGACGGAATGGGCCGAGCACAACATTCGCGTCAACGCCATCGCTCCGGGCTACATCATGACCGAATTGACCGACGAAGTGCTGCGGGAGCACCCGACAGTTGTCAGCGAACACTGGGCCAAGGGCGCCGTGCAGAACCGTATCGGCGGCGTCGAGGAACTGGCGGGTGCCACGGTCTACCTCGCCGGCGATGCGGCGAGCTTCACGACAGGCGAAATCCTCACCATCGACGGCGGCCTCACACTGCGCTGAGCCGAACCGCAGCACCGAAAAGACAGGATCAGATACATGACACAACGTGGTTACGGCGGGCCGCTCCGCTACGTCCAGGGCCCTGGCGTGCTCGCCGATCTCGGCATCTATGTCGAACCGTTGGCAAGGTCGGCTCTCATCATCATCGACGGCTTCTTCTGGGATACGCTGACGCCGCGGATCGAGAAAAGCCTCGCTGAGCGCGGCGTCACCAGCCGCTTCGTGCGCTTCGGCGGTGAATCCACCGATGCCGAGGTCGCGCGGTGCGTGGCGGAAGGCCGGGCCGCGGAGGCGGGCGTCGTCATCGGCGTCGGCGGCGGGAAAGCGCTCGACACCGCCAAGATCACCGCCTTCAACATCGGCGCCAGGATCGCGACCGTCCCGACGATCGCCTCGACGGATTCGCCGACCAGTTCGATCGGCGTCATCTACTCGGCCGAAGGCGTCTATGATCGCGTCGTGCGCTGCGGCCGCAACCCGGATATCACGCTGGTCGATAGCGCCTTGATCATCCGTGCTCCCGTCCGTTTCCTCGTCTCCGGTATCGGCGACGCGCTTTCCACCTGGTACGAGGCCCGATCCAACCTCGAATCCCGGTCGAACAATTACATTGGCGACGGCTATGCCGCGACGATCGCTGGCGCGCAGATCGCGCGGGCCTGCCACGAGGTCCTGATGCGGGACGGGCGCGCGGCCTACGCCGCAGCCAAGGGCGGCAAGCTGACCCAGGCCGTGGAGAACATTATCGAGGCCAATACGCTTCTGAGCGGTCTCGGCTTCGAGAACTGTGGCGTCTCGGCTGCTCACGGCATCCATGATGCGCTGACCGCGCTCGAGCCGACGCATCATTTCTTCCACGGCGAGAAGGTTGCCTTTGGCGTCATCTGCCTCTTGGTGCTGGAGAACCGAGGCCCGGCCGAGTTGAACGAGGCCATCGACTTCTGCATCGATCTCGGCCTGCCGACGACATTGTCCGATCTCGGCCTGAAAGACGTGTCGGCCGAAGATCTCGCCAGGGTTGGCGACCTCGCCATGCTGCCAAGCAACGTCATCCACTCAGTGCCGCTGAACCTGACATCACAACTCGTAGCCGATTGCATCTGGACAGCCAGCGCGCTCGCCGAACAACGCAAGTCGGGAAGATAACGAAAGCCTTCACGAGAGAGCGCATTCTATTCAGCAAGCCGCCCGGCCGGCATCACGCGATGGTCTCAAGGTCGCCGAGCGTGACGCCGTACTGGATAGGCCTGCCGCCGAGGAAACGCTCGATCTCATCGATCGCCATCTCACCGAGCCGGGTGCGCTCGAGCCCGACTGCACCGGCGATATGCGGTGTCAGGAAGACGTTCGGCAGATCGTACAAGGCGGATGACGAGTTCGGTATCTCGGGTTCCGTCACATCGATGATCGCGTCGATCCGACCGGTCGATAGCGTCGAAATCAGCGCTGCCTCGTCTATGAGCGCGCCTCGCGCCGTATTGATCAGCGTGGCGCCGTCTTTCAGCAATTCAAGATGGGCAGCATCGATCATGTGATGCGTTGATGGCAGTGATGGTGCGTGCAAGGAGACAATGTCGGCACGCTGCATGAGCGCTGCAAGGCCGACCTTTTCCACGCCGAGCGATGAACACTCCTCTACGCTCAAAGTCGGGTCACACAGGACAACCTCGAAGTTGAACGGCCTGAGCAACTCGATGACACGGCGGCCGATACGGGATGCACCAATAATGCCGATCGTGCGCCCATAGTTTCCGATCACAAGTCTCTGCATTGGATGCGTACGGCGGCGGTCGCGGTCGGCAAAATACAGATCACGAAAGCGGAAGACCTGCTTGCCGGCGAAAAGAATTGCAGCGAGCGTGAATTCGGCAACCGGAATGGAATTGGCCTCAGCCGCGTGGCTTACAGTGACTCCAGCCTCAAACACCTCTTGGCCAATCAGACCCTTCACCGTCCCAGCGGCATGTGCGATCATCCTTAGGTCTGGTGCTGCTGCAAGTACATCTTGGCCGATCGGCGGCGCTCCCCAGCCGGTGATCAGGATTTCTGCCTCAGGAAGAAGCCGCCGGGCGCGCTCATCCTCGAAAGTCTGGAGCGGCGCGCGATCAAGCAGCCTGCCAAGTGTTTCGAGACGATCGAGTTGGCGGTCGGGCAGAACATGCTCAGTGCGATCCGGTTGCATGGCAAGCAGGATTCCGGGTCGTCTCATGACATTTGCCCCGGCGCTTCGATTGCGCTGACTGTGATACCCTCCCTTGCGACCGTGGCTTCGAGTTCGGCAATCGCAGGCGCTGTCGGCCATCTCGTCCACGTATCGGAAACAGCTGCGGGATTATCAAGAGCAAGCACCGCAGTCAGTAGCAGTGTTTCTCCGGCCGGGATTTTGCCGCGCAGTTGCGGAACCAGCGTCTTGGCGACAATCATGTTGGTGTTCGGCATCGCCTTCTGCCCCACGCCGATGCGTCTGACGCTTGAACCGAGATCGGCAATGCCGGAAAAATCTGCTTCGCCGATGACGTAAGCGCCGCGCTCCTCGGCTGCGACAGTATCCAGATCGAAATCTCTCCTGGCAATTGCAAAGCCACCCTCGGCGGTGTGCAAGGCACGCGGCGTGTTAATCCGGTGGACCCGGATATGCCAAGGTGCCATCGGCACCAGCCATGTTTCGACAGAGACATCCTCGAAAGGCGACCATCTGGAATAAAGCATATCGCCGGCAAGCTTTGCCTCCATGTTCGTCTCTCGAACCCGGTAGTGCACGCCGTCTTCGCTGAAGGCGAGCGCCGAATCGAACGCGCCGCCGGAAAAACCCCGCTCATCAGCCTCGACACTGAACCCATAGCGCGTCGAGTAGGCGAACTTCGCGTATTTCTCCGATCCGAAGCGCATCTGGAGATTTTCCTGTCCCGACGAGAGCGCCACGACATCGCCTCCTGCCTGCATCAACACCATTCCAGGATGGCGTTGTGGTGCAACGGTTTCGGGCGGCGCAGGCGTCATTTCGACTGCGCTCCAGAACGGATGGTCGGCAGGAACTGCCAGCGGCAGGAACGCCTTAAACGCCCAGTAGGGCGAGCCGGCCGAATTGTAGCTCTCCGACATCAACAGGTTTGGATAGCCGAAGCCGATAGACAAGACGCCGTCCCGGTTGGCGATCGGTTTGTCCCGCCACCAGCGCAGATGCTGCAGGCAAAGATGCTTGACCTCTCCCCAGGGCAGTGCCTCTACATCCGCAAAGGCAAGTGCCGACCAGAATCCGGCGCAAGCGAAACGGTAGGTCAGACTACGACCGAAAGGAATGGTAGCGCCATCGACAGCAAACCATGTGCGGAAGTCGCGGGCAAAGAGGACGGCGCGCTCGCGGTATCGTGAGGCATATTCATCATCGACGAGCTTCGAGTAGATCAGCCCGTAGAAATGCATGGCGAAGGGAATGTAATGGTCGATCCGTCGCACATTGCCATCACGATACCATCCGTCGCCGATGTAGAAAGTCTCGAGTTCGTCGAGATACTGTTTCGTTAGGTTGCGGTCGAAATCCGCACCAACGCGATCGAGTGCGATATCGACAAAAATGCGAAAGAATTTCCAATTGTTGTCGGCGTAGTCGAACTGCCGGGCGTGCTTGAGATAGGCAATGACATTGCTCCGCTGCTTATCGGTAAGCGGATCCCAGATTTTGTCCGGAACAAGCGCAAGCGCGAAACCGAGCGCAGCAAGTTCGACCATGCGTTGATCGCGTCCATTGACGGTGCCCCAATATTCTGGATGCTGCGGGTCCGTGCCGTTAGCAAGACCATCAGCATACTTTTGCCAATGCGCAAAATCACCCTTGCCCGCGCCTAATGGCGCAAGACCCCAGAGTGGGCGGGCAAACCCTTCAAGGTCGGCAGCTGCGCGGTCAAAATGGGCGCCTGCGCCGTCAAGACGGACACGGGCGTTGCCTTCGGAGAAATATGCAAGCAGCGGATCGAACAGGTCATGAAGGCCCCGGCTCATGTCCTCGCGTGTCTTTAGTGGGTTGCCTGCTAACGGATTGGCGGTGGCCGGATCATAAGTCATGTGTATCGCTCATCGTTTTCGGGCAGTGTCACCGTTCCGCCCGCAACAGGGACGACGGAATGGCAAACGTGACGGGCAGGCGCCGAGCGGTTCCGAAAGCGGGCGACCATGAGGTCGACTGCCTCGCGGCCGAGCGCTACGCGGTCGACCCGCATGGTCGATAGCGGTGGGTTGGTCATGGTGGCGCACGGCAAGTCGTCGAAACCGACGATCGCAAAGTCTTCCGGCACCCGCAGTCCTGCCTCGGTTACCGCCTCGAGCACGCCGACAGCGATAAAGTCATTCATGCAGAAGGCGGCAGTAAATCCGGCGTTCTCGGCAAGGATTTTGGTCATGAGTTCACGGGCCTCGCGACTCGCGCTGCCGTGAAAACTCATCGGAACGATCCGGCTACTGGCACCTTTGATGGAAGCGACAGCGGCATCAAACCCACGGATGCGTTCGCGAATGGTATGGCGATGGATGCCGGTGAAATACAGGATCTTGCGGTGGCCCGCCGCAGTCAAGCGGTCAGCAGCCTGGTAGGCGCCGAAGAAATTTGCGGGAGACACGCCATCCAGACGCAGTTGCGGGTCCGTACCATTGACCAAAACCACAGAGATTCCCTCCGCGTCGATCCATTGTCGCAACTGCAGGCTGGGATCGATGCCAACAAGAAACAATCCCTCGGCGCTGGCCATTTTCATGCAATTGGCAATCACCTCTGGTGTAGCACGATCTTCGCGGATCAGCCTGACCTCGAAAGGCATTGCCGCTTCCGTGGTTCCAGTCCGCAGACCATCCAATATCGACTCGTAAAACACACTGAGACCGCCCGTCACGCCATCACTGGCGATCAATGCAAGCGTGCCCGGCTTTGCTGCAGCGGCTCCCTTGGTCTCGTAGCCGTACTCGGCCGCCACCCGCAGAATATGCTCCCGGACACTGTCACTGATGCCCGGCTCGTTGGCAAGAACACGCGACACCGTGGCTATCGAGACACCTGCAGAGGCTGCGATATCGGCTTGGCGAGGCCGTTTTGGCTTACTTTCGTTCATGGCCCACAGTCATGCAAATAATGCAAATTTGCAAGACAAAGATAAAATATTGCAAAATATAATTTATTGCGTAAGCTCTGCAGCGGAGGCCTGACAACGTGGGAGGACGTCAAGGGCAATCAAAAGGAGGCTCCGCGTGCAGATCAACCGTCGTTCATTTCTTATTGGTTCAGCCGGAATCGGCGCAGGCTTAGCTTTCGGCGCCGGCAGCACCACGTCCGCTCTTGCCGACACAGCACAGCTGCGTGCCATGTGGTGGGGATCCAACGATCGCGCCAAGCGTACAATTGAGGTCACCAAGCTTTACCAAGGCAGGACACCGGGTGTGACGATCGTCGGTGAATCCCTCAGTGGTGATGGCTATTGGACGAAGCTCGCAACACAGATGGCGGGTCGATCGATTGCCGACGTGTTCCAACTTGAGCCTGGGACAATCTCTGACTACTCCAAGCGCGGAGCCTGCTTGCCGCTCGACGAGTTTGTGCCATCGACACTGAAGGTGGATGCTTTCGGCAAAGATGTGCTGAAACTGACGACCGTTGATCAGAAGCTTTATGGTATTGGCCTTGGCCTCAATTCCTTTGCTCTATTTTTCGATGAGGCCACGTTTGAGAAAGCGGGCATTCCAGTGCCGACGCAGGATTTGACCTGGGACGAGTATGCCAAACTCGCAATCGAGCTTACCAAGGCGGGCGGCAAGAGCAATTTTGCCGGCGGACCCTATGGCGCCCGCTACACTTATGTGTTTGACGCATGGCTGCGGCAGCGTGGAAAGAGCCTGTATAAGGATGGCGCGCTCGGCTTCGACGTTGAGGATGCCGAGGCTTGGTACAATTTCTGGGAGGATCTACGCAAGAAGGGCGGAACCGTGACAGCGGATGTTCAGACGCTGGATCAGAACACCATTGACACCAATTGCCTTGCGCTTGGAACATCGGCGATGGGCATGGCCTACTCCAACCAGTTGGTCGGGTACCAGCTAATTTCCAAGAACAAGCTCGCGATCACCATGTTGCCGCGTGAGAAGAAGGGCGGTCCGTCGGGCCATTATTATCGTCCAGCACTTATCTGGAGCGTCGGAGCAACGACAAAGAACGCCGAGGCTGCTGCCAAATTCATCGACTTCTTCGTTAATGATACCGAGGCAGGTAAAATCCTTGGTGTAGAACGCGGCGTTCCGATGTCGCCGACGGTGCGTGAAGCGATCTTACCAAACCTCAACCCGACAGAGCAGGCTACGGTCAAATACGTAAACCTGCTCAAGGAGCAGGTCGGCGACTATCCGGCCCCAGCGCCGCTCGGCTCAACGGAGTTCGACCAGAATCTCTTCCGGCGGCTTGCTGATGAGCTGGCCTTCGAAAAGACGACGCCGGCGGAAGCCGCGACCCGGCTGGTTAATGAAGGTAAGGCCATGATCCGCAGCTGACGCCTAATTCGTCAGCCCGGCCGCACAATTGATCCGCTTGGCACGGCGGCATTAACGAAGACAAGCGGCACTTGCGCGATCAGACAACGAGAGCGTGCGGTGCCGACGACGGAGAAATTATGCGCAGGGCGATCATCGTTTGGGGCGGCTGGGAAGGTCATGAGCCGGAGCAATGCGCAGGCATTGTCAGCGATATCCTGGCGGAGGATGGATTCCGAACCGAAGTGACCAACGATCTTGGCGTGTTCGGATCCCCTACGCTGGCCACGGCAGATTTGTTGGTGCCCATTATCACGGGTGAAACATTGGAGAGGGGGCATGCGAACACGCTCATCGAAGCTGTCCGAGGGGGTCTCGGCCTTGCGGGCGCGCATGGCGCGCTTGCAACCTCTTTCAAGGAAAGCGCTGATTTCCGCTACGTCGCGGGCGTGACCTGGGTTGCCCATCCCGGCAATATCATCGATTTTCGCGTCTCAATCATTCGCCAGGACGACCCACTGATGCAGGGTATCCCAGATTTCGATTATCGCTCGGAACAGTATTATCTCCACTATGACCCGTCGGTCGAGATACTCGCGACCACAACCTTCACCGGCGAATATGATCCAGTTTCGCGAAACATCACGATGCCTGTTGTCTTCAAGCGCCATTTTGGTGCCGGCCGCGTGTTTTACTCCGCGCTTGGCCATGCCGCAGCGGAATTCGATCATCCCCAGATGCGGCTCATTCTTCGTCGAGGCCTCGAATGGGCCGCACGACGCTAGCCTGTAGCCTCCGTAGGCCGCATCGGCAATGGACTAAACGATTTCACGCGCGCCAGCCAGAATTGGCCTGCGCCCGTTTCTTCAGCACTAAAATATTTGCTTGATTTTTGAGCTGATCTCCAGCATCCAGTTGACCAGATCTTATAGAGCTTCGAAACGAAATGCTGTCTGCTAGTGGCAACATCCCCCCCTGCTAAGGCCAGCCTGAATGTGCTGGTAATCGACGAGAACAGCATCCGCGCCTCGATCATCGAGGTA
>Ga0247742_10003356_pt1 | contig 10121 bp, 10 predicted proteins | sample UWRJL208509C2_FD_180944 | JGI IMG/M metagenome (GOLD analysis project Ga0247742, IMG submission 180944) | Plant litter microbial communities from Arlington Agricultural Research Station in Wisconsin, United States - UWRJ-L208-509C-2 | ecosystem: Environmental > Terrestrial > Plant litter >... | reverse complement strand
CGAAGAAACCGATCAGGCCGGCCAGCACCGCGACCCGGGCCGAGCGCGAGAACCGCGTCCAATTGGTCGCCTGCGTCGCGCCGCTGACAAAAGTGCCGAATACCAACGTGATCGCGGTGGACAAGTCCAGCTCAGCGGTCGGCACCACCGCCAGCAGTCCGTCCAACCCGCCGACTTTCACCGTGGCCACCCACATCGACAGAAACAGCAGGATGCCCATGGCGGGTACCGCGATATAGGAAAGAATCTCCAACCCGCGATAACCCACGTAGGCGGTGGCACAAAACACCAGGCCGAACAGCACCATCAATGCCAGCACACTGCCCTGGCTCAGTTCGAAATACTTGCCAAGCACCACGGCGGCGGTGGCGGTGCCCCAGGCATACCAGCCAATCTGAGTGAAACCGAGGATCAAGTCGCTGAGTTTGCTGCCCACTTCGCCAAAGCAGAAGCGCCCCATCAACACGGAGTTCAACCCGCTCTTGAACGCGATGTAACCCAGGCCTGCGGCGTAAATACCCAGCAGCAGGTTACCCAGCGCCACCACGCCGAGCATATCGGTGAAGCTGAACGCGACCCCCAGCTTGCCGCCGGCGAACATGGTCGCGGTAAAAAAGGTGAAGCCCAGCAGCACCATGGCGGTAGACGCGAGGCCTTTGCGCGCATGCATGGGGACTTCGCTTAAGGGGTAGTCGTTGCCCGGTTCTTGCTGCGTCATGTCGGTACTCCCTGAATGAGTGACGCAGGCGTATTGCACCGCGCGTGCCAAATCACTCCCAGTGACAGGCGCACGGTCTGCACTGTGCAGCATGCACAGTATTTATAGCCAAACAGGCAGGAAACGCGGGCGAGGGTGTTCGCTGTGCCCAGTCAGGCACGAAAGCGGTGCAGCCGTGATACAAATTGGATCAGTCGAACAGCGTGTGGGTGGTTTCGCCGCGATGAAAGGCAAATGCCGCCGCCAGATCACTCTCGATGGTGCGCCCCCGGGACAGCGGCGGCAGATCATCCAGGGCGAAAAAGCCCACGTCGGTGGTCTCGAACCCGGCCATTGGCGCCGCTTGATCCACCCGTTCACACAGGAAATACAGCTTGTAGAAGTCGCGCACATCCGGCCGATACAAACCCTTGGCCTTGTGGGTGACGCTGTACAGTGCCCGCGCGGTAACGCTCAAGCCGGCTTCCTCGCGGATTTCCTTGATGATGTTTTCCGCTGCCGACAAGCCGATATCGGCATAACCGCCCGGCAGCGCCCAGCAGCCATCGGTCAGTTCGCGCACCAGCAGAATCCGGTTGCCCTCGATAACCGCGCCGCGCACGTCGATCATTGGCGTGGAATAGCGCTGGGCAAAATCCGAGACCAAGCCGGTGATGCGCTCCAGCGGCACGTTACCGAGTTGCGCCAACATGCTGTGGGCAATCTCGGCGATTTCCTCCAGGCGCTCGCGTTCGAAATCATCGGTGCAAAAATGCAGGCCCGTGGAGGCCAGCGCCTGCAGGCGTTTGGCTTGGGCCAGCCAGGTGTTTTCCATGCCTGTCTCCTAAAGGTGCTTGGCCATGTACACCCGGCGCAGGCCCTGTTCCTCGGCCCGGTGGGTTTCCACGTAACCCCGGCGGGTGTACAGCGCAAGGTTCTCGGTCATGGCTTCATTGGTGTAGAGGCGTATGGCGCTGTAACCCGCGTCGATGGCCTGGCGTTCGGCGAAGTCCATCAATACGCGGCCAAGACCAAGGCCCTGTGCCTGCGGGGCGACCGCCAGGTTATCCAGCAGCAGGGCGCTGTCGGTGTCTTGCAGGATGATAAAACCCTGGATCTGCCCGTCGTTGTCCAGTACATGCACACCACCGCCCTCGACTCGCCGGCCGTAGTCTTCAAGCATCGGCCCGGGTTTGCGGCCGATACGCTCGATGTACGGTGAATAAGCGGCCTCGACGATGGCTTCAATGGCGGCAACATCATGGGGCGTGGCGGGGCGCAGCATTGCGGCGTGCTCCTGGTCGGCTGGAGCCAAGACTGTAAGGGAGCAGGGCATAAAAAAACCACCGCCAGGGTGGTTTTTTCATCTCGCCGGCTTACTCGCCGCGATAGATGCAGCCGCTGGTGCAGGTTTCATGGATGCGGATCGCACTGAGTTCCGGCAGCAGGGGTTTGAGCTCATTCCAGATCCATTTGGCCAGCACTTCGCTGGTCGGGTTTTCCAGGCCGGGGATGTCGTTGAGGTAGTTGTGGTCGAGGCGTTCGTAGAGCGGCTTGAAAATCGCCTTGATCTCCGAGAAGTCGCGAATCCAGCCGGTATGCGGATCCAGGTCGCCGCTCAGGTGGATCGCCACCTTGAACGAATGCCCGTGCAGGCGCCCGCATTTGTGGCCTTCGGGTACGTGGGGCAGGCGGTGGGCGGACTCGAAGGTAAACTCTTTGAAGATTTCCACAGTATTTTCAGCTCGGTCAGTATCTGGCAGGCGGCGAGTTTAACAGTTTGATTCGCCGCCGCGCATACCGCTGGGTCAAAGTGGCTGCAGGTGTTCGCCCAGCTCGCCGTTATCGGCCAAGCGCAGAAACTCATCGCCGAGCCGCCGGCTCTCGCTCATTGCGGTTTGCCAGTATTTGTTGCGGCTCGGGTCGTCGCCCATGAAACGCTTGAAGTCGCTGCGGTCCGGCAGTTTGCCGTGGGGCAGGCGTGCCAGGTAATCCCGGGACGGCGCCAGCAGCAACACATCCTGCAAGCCTTGTTGATTGCTGCGCCGCCACGGCAGGCCCTTGTCGAACCAGCCGGGGATGACCCGGTCGGTGAAGTGCGGGTACAGCACAATGTCGTCGCCGTGGTAGGGCAGGTCGAGGTGGTAGTCCAGCAGGCCGCCGTCGCGGAAAGTGCCGGCACCCGCGCCGGGCAGGTCGCGCACGCCTTGCATGACCATAGGGATGGAGCCCGACGCCAGCAGCGCCTGGCGCAGGTTGCCGAGTTCCAGGTTGACGAAGCGCGACGGGAAATCCTTCAGCGCATGCACCGGCGGCGCCTGGCGTGGGTCGTGGATGATCAGCCGCTCGAAGTGCCGCGCCAGCCGCGCCCGCCCGCGCAGATTGTCGGCAATTACCGAGGACAGGCCCAGGCCCAGCCGTCCGCGATGGTCATCGGCGAGCAGGCCATGGCTCTTGACCACCATGATGTTCAGGCGATAGTCGGGGTTGTCCAGCACCCGCGCGTCGCGGCCGGCCAGCAGGTCGTCGAGCATGCGCTGGCAACTGCGGCTGACCTCGGCCATGGTCACGCCCTTGGCAAAGCGCTGTTCGTTATAGAGGCGGCCAAGGTCCAGCAGGCCTTGCACCGGGTCGGGCAGGCAGGCACTGGCAAACCGCCAGGAACCAATCGACGCGCCGATCAGCGCGCGCTCGCGAGGCGCGCGTGGCAGCCAGTCGCCGAACAGCGCCAGGTCCAGGCCCTGGATTCCGAGTGCCTTGGGCCCGCCGGCCGCACCGGGGAGGATGCCCACATCCGCAGGCGCCAGGCCCCGTTCACGAATGCGCGCAAAGGCACGGGTGCCGGCCTTGAGCGTCAGGGCGGGGAATTTGATGTGGATGGCTGTCATACCGGTCTCTGTTGAAGCAAGCAGGGCATTATAGGAAATCTCAGCCGATGTGGGAAAAACGCAGTCCGGCGAAATTGCCATGGTGGCAATTCAGTTTCAGTTAAGTTGCAGCAGGTACCGTTACCGGCGTAGGAAAAACATCGTGTAACGGAGACTCCTCATGAAGCGCCTCACAGCTCTGGCCGCCGCCGTTATCATCGCCATCACGGCGAGCCGGGCCGGAGCCGTGGACCCGGACAAATCACTGACCGTGCCCGCCACTGTTACAATTGTCGCTTTCGATCAACTCGACGCCACGGCCCTGGCCCTGCACCCCGGCTCGACGCTGCTGGACACCGATCTGGACGAGGCCTACGGCAAGTATGTCTACGAGGTCGAACTCAAAGATGCCGACGGCATTGAATGGGATATTGAATTGGACGCGCTCACCGGGCAGGTTCTCAAGAATCATCAGGATACGTAATGAAGGTAAATTTACCCGCCGGCAGTCGAGTGGCGTTGGTGCTCATGGTTTTCTGCTCGAGCCTGGCGGCCCGCGACCTCAATCAGGATGAAGCCCTGGCGCTGCGCCAGCAGGGCGTGATCCTGCCGCTGGAGCAACTGTTGCAGCAGGCCATGGCGCGCTACCCCGGCTCGCGGCTGCTGGAGGCTGAGCTGGAGAAAAAGCATGGCAAATATGCCTATGAAGTCGAACTGGTGACCACCGAAGGGGTGGTACGCGAGATCAAGCTGGACGCAAGTACCGGTGTGCTGATCAAAGACGAGGAAGACTGATGCGCCTGCTCCTGGTGGAAGACAACGTACCCCTGGCCGATGAACTGCTCGCCGGCCTGCAGCGCCAGGGCTATGCCGTCGATTGGCTGGCCGATGGCCGCGACGCCGCCTATCAGGGCCGCAGCGAACCCTATGACTTGATCATCCTCGACCTCGGCCTGCCGGGGCTGCCCGGGCTTGAAGTTCTGGCGCAATGGCGTGCCGCCGCGCTGGCCACCCCGGTGTTGATTCTCACCGCCCGTGATTCCTGGGCCGAGCGTATCGAAGGGCTCAAGGCCGGCGCCGACGATTACCTGAGCAAACCTTTTCACCCCGAAGAGTTGCACCTGCGCATCCAGGCACTGTTGCGCCGTTCCCATGGGCAGGCCAACCAACCGACCTTGCAAGCCGCCGGCCTGCATCTGGATGAAGGCCGTCAATGCGTGCTGCGCGATGGCGACGAGATCCAGCTGACCGCCGCCGAATTCCGCTTGTTGCGCTACTTCATGCTGCACCCCGAACAGATCCTCTCGAAAAGCCACCTGGCCGAGCACTTGTATGACGGCGAAACCGAGCGCGACTCCAACGTGCTGGAAGTGCACGTCAACCACCTGCGCCGCAAATTGGGGCGCAGCGTAATTGAAACCCGGCGTGGCCAGGGTTATCGATTTGGCGCCAGCCCTGCATGAAGTCGATCCAGCGACGCCTGAGCCTGGGCTTGATCAGCGTGATGGTGATCGTCGGCGTAGTGCTGGCGCAGACCAGCCTGTGGTTGTTCGAAGCCGGCTTGCAGCGCTATCTGGAAGCGGGCCTGCGCAACGACGCCGAGAACCTGCTGGTGGCGCTGGTGCGTGGGCCCAACGGCGTGCAGCTGGATGAACAGCGCCTGTCGCCGGCTTACCAACGGCCGTTTTCCGGGCATTACTTTCGGATCGACTTTGCCGATGTCCACTGGCGCTCGCGTTCGTTGTGGGACCAGGAACTGCCCCAACTGTCCGAGGCCGGTCTCAAGGGCAATCTGCAACTGGGGCCGGAAGGCCAGCAACTGCTGGTGCTGCGTTCGGACTACAAACGCTTTGGCCAGCCGATTTCCATCAGCGTGGCCCAGGACTACACGCCGGTGCGCGAAAGCTTTCGCCTGATGCGTCAGATCGGCCTGGTACTCGGGCTGGCGGCGTTGCTGCTGGTGTTGATCCTGCAACGGGTCACCGTACGCCGCGCCTTGCGCCCGCTGGAAACCGCGCGCAACCAGATCGCGCAATTGCAGCAGGGCCAGCGTTCGCAGCTCGACACCCAGGTGCCGCTGGAGCTGGAGCCCCTGGTGGCGCAGATCAACCACCTGCTGGCGCATACCGAAGACAGCCTCAAGCGTTCGCGCAACGCCCTTGGCAACCTTGGGCACGCCCTGAAAACCCCGTTGGCGGTGCTGTTGAGTGCCGCTTCAAGCGAGGCGCTCAAGGATCATCCCGAACTGGGCAAGCTGCTGCGTGACCAGTTGGAGCAGGTGCAGCAACGTCTGAATCGTGAACTCAATCGCGCGCGCCTGGCCGGTGAAACCCTGCCCGGTGCGTTGTTCGACTGTGAAAAAGAACTGCCCGGCCTGCTCGCCACCCTCAACATGATCCACGGCGAGCACCTGGACCTCAGCTACCAGGTGGCTCCAGGCCTGCATTTGCCCTGGGACCGTGAGGACCTGCTCGAACTGCTCGGCAATTTGCTGGACAACGCCTGCAAATGGGCGGATGCCGAAGTGCGGCTGAGCATCAGTGAGACTTCGCAGGGTTATCTGCTGGCGGTCGAGGATGACGGCCCCGGCATTCCGGAAACCCAGCGTGACCAGGTGTTCAGCCGTGGCGCGCGCCTGGATGAGCAGATTGACGGCCATGGCCTGGGGCTGGGGATCGTGCGCGATATCGTCGAGGTGTGGGGCGGGGTGTTGCAACTGCAGGAGTCCGAGCTTGGCGGGCTCAAGGCGCTGATCGAATTGCCCAGACGCCAGGGCTGAGGCATACCCAGGATCCTCCTGTGGAAGCGGGCTTGCCCGCGAAGGCGGTGTGTCAGGTGATGCATTCGGTGGCTGATCCACCGCTTTCGCAGGCAAGCCAGCTCCCACATTTGATCTTCATACACCCGGGACCCCGAGTCATATCAGGATCCCCTGTGGGAGCGGGCTTGCTCGCGAAGGCGGTGTGTCAGTTGATGCATTCGGTGGCTGACCCACTGCTTTCGCAGGCAAGCCAGCTCCCACATTTGATCTCCATACACCCGTATACCCGAGCCATACCACGATCCCCTGTGGGAGCGGGCTTGCCCGCGAAGGCGGTGTGTCAGTTGATGCATTCGTTGGCTGACCCGCCGCTTTCGCAGGCAAGCCAGCTCCCACATTTGATCTGCATACACCCGTATACCCGAGCCATACCACGATCCCCTGTGGGAGCGGGCTTGCCCGCGAAGGCGGTGTGTCAGTGGATGCATTCGGTGCCTGACCCACCGCTTTCGCAGGCAAGCCAGCTCCTACCTTTGATCTTCATACACCCGGGACCCCGAGTCATACCCCACAGCGGATCTACTTCAACCTTCAGACCCGGAATTGATCCATCAACCCCTGCTGCTGGTTCGCCAGGCTGTTCAGTGCCTGGCTGACGCGCGCGGATTCATTGGCCTGCTCGGACAGCGACTCGGTCACATCGCGGATCGTCGCCACGTTGCTGTTGATCTCCTCGGCCACCGCGCTTTGCTCTTCGGCGGCGCTGGCGATCTGCAGGTTCATGTCGCTGATCACCGTGACCGCCTCGCCAATCTGGCGCAGGGCGGTGACGGCCTCGCCGACTTGTTCGACGCTGCCCTGGGCCTGGCGATAGCTGTTGCCCATGGCGCCGACCACATCGGTGGTGCCGCTCTGCAATTGCTCGATGACCAGGCGGGTTTCTTCCACCGATTCCTGGGTGCGGCGTGCGAGGTTGCGCACTTCATCGGCGACCACGGCAAATCCGCGACCGGCCTCACCGGCGCGGGCGGCTTCGATGGCGGCGTTGAGCGCCAGCAGGTTGGTCTGCTCGGCAATGCCGCGAATCACTTCCAGCACCGAGCCGATTTTCTCGCTGTTGGCGGCCAGGCCTTCGACCTGGGTCATGGCGGTGCTCATGTCTGCCGCCAGGTGTCCGATATTGGTGGTGGTGCGGTCGATCACCGTCAGGCCTTCGCGGGTCGCCTGGTCCGCATCGCGTGCGGCCTGGGCCGCCTGGGCAGCGCTCCGGGCGACGTCCTGGGCGGTGGCGCTCATCTCATGGGAGGCAGTGGCCACCTGGTCGACCTGGCGGTATTGCTGCTCCATGCCGGCGCTGGTTTCGGTGGCGATTGCGGCGGACTGGTCGGCCGTGCCACGTGCATCCTGCACCGAGCGTTTGACCTCGGCGATGATCGGCTGCAGCTTGTCGAGAAAGCGGTTGAACCAGCCCGCCAGTTGGCCCAGTTCATCTTTCTTGTCGTACGCCAGGCGCCGGGTCAGGTCGCCTTCGCCACTGGCGATGTCTTCGAGCATGTGCGCCACGCCGAGGATCGGGCGAGTCACACTGCGGGCCATCAGCCACACCAGGATCAGGCCGAGCACGGCGGCGAGCAGTCCAAGGCTCAGTTCCAGCAAGGTGCCCCGGGTGTTGTCGGCGTCCATCTGGGCTTTCAGCGCTTCGGCAGGGCCGACCAGGACTTTTTCCGGCACATCCAGCAACACACCCCACGGCTTGCCATCGGGAATCGGCGCGAACGGTGCCAGCACCTTGAGTTGGTGATCGGTACGCAGGCTGCGAATCTGCGTGCTGCTGGCCAGGGCGCTGATCAGTTGCGCACCGCTGGCGCTGTCGACCTGGTCCAGGCGCTGGCTGAGTTTGCTGGCGTCCGCGCTGTAGCCGGCGAGCAGGCCGGTCGGGCTGAGGATGCTGACTTGGGTCTGGCCGTCGTAGAGCTTCTGGCTGGCGCGTTGGCTGATGGCCTGCAGGCTATTGAGGTTGATGTCCACCGACAACGAGGCGATGACTTTGCCGTTGACCATCAAGGGGAACACGATGCTGGTCATCAGCACGTTCTGCCCGTCGATCACATAGAAGTAGGGCTCGATCACGCACGGCTTGAGGGTGGTGCGCGGGCAGGTGAACCAGGCGTTGGCCTTTTCACCGCTGGGGCCGACGGAGGTGTCGGACATGTCGCTTTCCGGCAGCGGCATCGAGGTCAGCTTGCCGGGCGTCGGTTGCGACCAATACAGGGCAAAGCGGCCCTTGTCGTTGCTGCCCAGTTCGGCCTGGTTGGCGAACAGCTCGTCCTTGCCGTCCAGCGCATTGGCTTCAAACACCAGCGACAGGCCGAGCAGGTCCGGGTTGGCCTGCAGCGCGGCCTTGACCTGGCGGGTCAGGTCTTCGCGGGTGTCGAAGGCGTCGAGGAAGCGCTTTTCGGCCTGTTCGCGCAAAAACAGTACCTGACGGGAAAAACCATGCCCGTATTGATAGGCGTCCATGAATTGCTGGCGGATGCCCAGCGCCTGCACTTCACCCTGAGCCTCGATGCGCGCCTGGGCGGCCTCATCGAGCATTTGCATGCTGGAGGCTTTGACCTGCTCGGAGCTCTGCGCCATGCGATACAGCGACAGACCCACCAGCAGGGTCACGATCCCCAACAGGCAAAGGCCGGCGAGCAGGGTGATTTTCCATTGAATGGACAGCTGTCTGAGGGACATCGAGGAGCATCCTTAACCTGAAAACACAGAGAGCCTTTGTATCGGCCGCCGTGGAACTTTCTTTATTCAAACGTTCAATTTAAAGCTTAAAGCGGCGTCGTTTTTTGACATGCAGCCCTGCCTGCTGCAAAGTGCGCGCCCTCTAATAAGACCTCCTTCAAGCCTGCACGCTGGCAGCCATCCCTTGGCCGCCCGGGCGCGGGCATGCCTGTTTTTTATGTTTCTGCTTGAGGTAACCATGATTAACGCAGTCATCGCCGCGGTCGGCACCATGCTGGTGCTCAGCTTGTCCCGCGTGCATGTGGTCATCGCCATCATCGTCGGCGCCCTGGTTGGCGGGCTTACCGGTGGCCTGGGTATCGAGGCCACGCTCAAGGCCTTCAATGGCGGCTTGGGCGGCGGCGCGACTGTGGCGTTGTCCTACGCCTTGCTCGGCGCTTTCGCGGTGGCGATTGCCAAATCCGGCCTGGCCCACGCCTTGGCAGACAAGGCCCTGCTGCTGGTCGACCGTCAGGAAGCCACCGGCGGCAGTCACGTCAAATGGCTGTTGATCGGCCTGCTTTGGGTGGTGGCGATTGCCTCGCAGAATATTCTGCCGATCCACATCGCGTTTATCCCGCTGCTGGTGCCGCCGCTGCTCTACGTGTTGACCAAGCTGCAACTGGACCGCCGCCTGATCGCCTGCGTGATGACTTTCGGCCTGATCACCCCGTATATGTTCCTGCCGGTGGGCTTCGGCAATATTTTCCTCAACCAGATCCTGCTGGCGAATGTGGCCAAGAGCGGGGTGGACATCAGCCAGGTCAACGTCACCCACGCCATGGGCTTGCCCGCGCTGGGCATGGTCGTTGGCCTGCTGGTGGCGGTGTTTGTCAGCTACCGCAAGAAGCGGGTGTATGACCTGGAGAAAATCGAGCGGGTCGAGCAGGTCGCGGTGCAGTACAACCCGCTGACCCTGCTGGTGGCTGGCCTGGCGATTGCCGCGGCGTTCATCATCCAGCTGTGGCTGGACTCGATGATCATCGGCGCCCTGGCCGGGTTCCTGATTTTCTCGGTG
>Ga0247742_10003355_pt1 | contig 10122 bp, 11 predicted proteins | sample UWRJL208509C2_FD_180944 | JGI IMG/M metagenome (GOLD analysis project Ga0247742, IMG submission 180944) | Plant litter microbial communities from Arlington Agricultural Research Station in Wisconsin, United States - UWRJ-L208-509C-2 | ecosystem: Environmental > Terrestrial > Plant litter >... | reverse complement strand
GGGAACTTAGACTACATTGGGATTGGTTTCAATCTATCACTCGTTCACCCATCTATACATCTATCATCTAGTCAATAGACTTTTAATAAAGCGTTGTTGAATAGTCTTTATGCTGCACGTATTAAAGTTGTGTGATACAGCTAGGGTCCGTGTTTAATATTTTAATCTTCGTACTGGTTAGCAATTGGGTAGTGCATTGTACACGGTGTAGGTGCAAGTACTGTGTGCACTGAGCCGCTTGTAGCGTATCGTACCCTTACTGGCTGAGCACGGAAAATACGCGCAAGTTGTCTTTCATCATGCACACGCTCGTCTCCAAGCTAGTATCATCTTATTTTTTGCGTCATCATTTCCGTCGTTTATTATTCTGAACTCTGACTCGTGTTCTACGCCCCTACCGTTGTACACTCCAATTTCTGTAGTGGAATCGAACCCCCCACTCACCAGTCGTCGTCGTCATTGCCCCGTTTCGTTCAATTCGCCTCCAGTCGTCGCCCAGTTCCGTTTCGTCCAGTAGTCGTCATCAAGTTCTGCTCACGAAAAGCAGCCCAGTCAATTTCAGCTCACGAGAAGCAAATTCATGTTCACATTCAGTTCACGCCAACCGTTTGCACTTTAAGACCCACACCTTTAACCCTTCGTTCCTACCGTTCCACGGATTCTGTTCAGCACCATATCCCAGATGACCGCTAAGATAAAGTTCAGACTAGTCTTCGCACGACACACGACACCTCAAGAATTTGTCATTTGATTCTCAGACCGACAGGTCTTTCTGAAGTAGGGCTGTTCAAAATTACAGGGCTCGTTGTTCATGTCAATTTCTACTTAATGATCACTTCACCGAGCGAGGACAAAGTCATGTTACTTTGAGATATGCCAAAGAAAAAGTACCTGCCCCTGTGAGGCTCGAACTCACGACCTTCCGATCACATGAACTAATTGCGACCATGTGTGTCAATGGTTTAACAGTCGGACGCTGTAACCAACTCAGCCAAGGGGCATATGAACATATTTGTGATAAAGTGCATATAAAAAGGCAATTCTAGATGTTAAACCTTTCCATGAAGCTTATCTTGCCTCGTCGAAACCGCAAGCCCAGCACTATGTAGGCAGAAATATGCATTGGAATTGCTATGACTATTTCCAAGAGGTGGCTGCGTTGTTGGTATACAGAAAACCTTCTAGATATACTAGAGTTGTAGTGACTATGAATACTGCTGAATGTAGGCATCAACAGTACTGCTACCGTGATACATGGCTAGGCATCCCATCCGCATTAAGTACGTACTAGTGGGAGATAGGTGCTCATGACCTGTAGGTTCAACAGCTTCCCATAGGAGACGGCAAGCCCTGTCATCTCTGTTGACGGAGCCACAGGTTCAAAGTGGGTTTCTTCATCGTCAACTTGGTCCCATTCCAACCACGAATGTGCTCCTGCCGCCTCGAGGTAGCACCAAGACTTTCTCTGCTCCGTGCACTTGATAAGTTTCGATACTTGGAACAGCCATTGACCCCATTGTAATAGCGCCTGGAATTGGAAGTGCTGTCACCGAGATCTTTGGAAGGGCAAACTCTCCATGGTGCAACGCGATCAGAGTAATAGGCACAGTGTGAGTTGAGCCATCCTGTACATGAGTTAATTTCCATGCGGCTCAGAGAGATTTCTCGTAACGCACTGTTGCAATAAAATCCCCTCGTTTAGGCCCACTTACGAGCCACTCACGGATCACCTCCTCTACATTGAAACGAAGAAGGAACCGTTTGCTAGTATCTCCAGCACTTGAACCCCAGTGAAATAAGGTATGAATCGTCAGGTTAGCGGAGATTGGTTGCCCAGCGTATAATGACGGTAGCTCGGGAGTGTCCCCGTCTTTCGCAAAAGGTGTCGATATTATTCGGATGCGACTGGCAGCAACAATCTTCCAAGCACATGGTAAGCAACAGGGTAATAATTCATTAACCCGGGCCATCTTACATTCATGAAGGGCACATCCACAGGAATCTTTATCTCTCGCCACATACCAGAAGGAGTGGTTGGGTGTCTGTGCTCTGCCAGGCGCTTCGCGGTAACATGAGAGAATATCCCGATAACAGTGAAGGCAACATACCTTCCTAGCCTCCTTCAACAACAGTCCTACTTCGTCTTCTTCCCTATGAATGTCGGGAACAACGAGCTCGCCTGTGATGCCATACATATCCACCCAAGTGGCATCGCTCTCAAGCGCGTCAATGAGTTTGCCAACCAGAATGATTCTATGCTGTGGGCTCGAAGGTGATTCTTCTAAAACCGCATCTACTTGATCTTCAATGATCGACTCAACCTCTGACATTGCATTAGGTAAACCGTCGCAGCAAAAAAAGGACAGTGTGCCATACCTTCTCGCAGCATCCTGTACTTGATACTCAGCGTCAAGGATTCTCGAACTACATCACAGGCCAGGTCAGATAATTGAGCAATAAGAGGAAATGTGCGCACCAGGGCCGTTTGACGAGTCCAGAGAGAAAAGGAAGTTGGCTGGTTGAATCGGTGTCACTGTCTGTTCACATGAATTAGTCAACGAGATTAAGGGCATTTTCAAAAGGAAACGCACGATGACACGCCGTTTGTGTGATGAAGGTTGAATCTTCACCCCAGGCAAACCTTCGGGAGGGAGCTCAAGACTGGCTTCTGCTATTCGTACATGTTGATGGCTCGTGGTCGACACAGTGAATTTTGATATCAATCTAGAAAACATCAGTTCTCGTTCGAAACAATCACGCCAAAACCAAGAAGGTTACCCACCTCTTTCCGCGGAAAAAATCCTCCACGTTGACAGAGATCGGCAACGTGGTTATCAGCACTCTTGAAAACCGAGATATTCGTACAATAGACGGTTCGTCTACCGTGGTATACTCCACTTCTAGATTGACTTTCTAACAGGATAGACTGTTAGCAAAGCGCGCGCTTAGAGAGATCAAGCATACCATAGCCGTCAACGCTGAGGCATCTGAATGTGGTACCAAAAATGTAATGCTGGTGTCATCTTCAATATCTTCCAGCTCTACGCCATCTTTGGTGGCATTGAAGGAGGTTTCCTCATCCTCGTCTTCGTCGTCTACCAGGCAATCATCAGCGCCTGGTTGGTGAAACGAAGACTCCATTCTTACCGTCTTGCAAGGTTGCTTCCTCAGGCCGAAAGGTGATTGAAGGGGCCGAAGGTCGTACCATCATGTTCTTAATGTGGTTCCGTCCCGTTGTTACAACCACCATGAGTGACGGTGGCTTACCAAGTGCGACTGTAAGATGAGTGAGATTGCATACAGAAAATGAGAGGTGATGGTATACTTTGATTGGACTGAGATATCCGCACATCAAGGGCGAGTAAGTCTCGAGGTACGCGAACGAGCGGTGGTGGTTTTGATTGCTTAGATGACGATTTGCGGTGGTTGAATTGTAGGAGGAGGTGAGCAGAGCGGATTTCACTGGATTCAAGGAGATAAGACCCATGGGAGGAAGCCTTCGATAGAATGAGCAGAGATAATCATCCCAAGAAGGAATCACTTACAGAGCAGAAGAGAGTGTAGTTCGATTGTCCTGCTGGGCACCCTCCTGTTATAGGAAAAAAGTATCGGTATTTCTCTGCATCTCGTCCTAATAGAATGACGCCAATTTCTTCCGCGGGTAAGGTCTTTGAAGAGTCAGACGCACGCGCTAAGACTGAAGACAAGGGGACTCACACATGGAAGATGGTTGGTAACAGTGACATCCAGGTAGGAACCATCTCTAGTCTCAGCTAATCGGGCCTCGCTTGACACAGACAATACCAGGGCAGGGTGATCCGGGTGTGGCAAGTCTACCCATGGCAGTCAGCGAAGGAAGAAATATTTGGAGAGGCACAAACCGGTTTCCAGCCGTTCGACAGACGCCCTCAAAGACGCTACCAGCTTGGAAACATATTCCGTCTTGTCTACGTTATGCATTAACATTTCGGCATTATAATGTTCAACGTATGCCTTCAAGAAGGATAGCACAATATGGACCCATTCTGCGTCCTGGGTTTTTTCGAGTTGCGCATGGGTGTCAAGTGCACGCGATAACATGAAAGCTTCCAGAGACGTCCATAAGTGGGGAGAATAATGGGCTGGCAACGAGATGTAAGTGTTTAATGCACCAGCCAGGTTCCCGCGGTATCTAAATAAAGATTCAGTGGTGAAGCTGCGATGAATTTAGGTCAAGCATACAGTTCGAAGGCGGCTAAGCTCCCATGTAACTTGAGAGCAAACTTCCGCCGTCCAGACTTAGCATACAAATCGATAGCTCGATTCGTGAGCGCGAGATAAAGTTCGTGGAATGCTTGCCGGTTGGCCACTGCGGCGTTGAGGGTTTCATTTACGAAATGTAGTTTCCTGCCAGCTGGTATTCGTGAAGCGTTCGACAACGCTGTAGAGAATGGAGGGGCGCGAGGAAGATGACCTGCTTGGATCCCAATAATGTCCAGCTTTGAATATACTGAATCAGAGAAGTGAGGAAAGTTTTTGGATTCGGCCATACCTGACTCCGTGCAATGTCTAAAAGCTCGCCTTTCCCAGCGTTCGCAGACACGGACTTAGAGATGTCAATCTTGTACAAAGTAGCCCAGGCGTTGCATTGTTCAACGACACTCAAAGCTGACGAATAAGTCCACGCTTCAATAAAAAGGGGAGGGAGAGATGACTGCGCCAGTTAATGGTAGAGTCAGTGAGTGGACAAGATAGCTCACCTCTACTTCACGGAGCCGTTTCCCAAAAGCACCCAAGAAGAAACCAGCTTTCGTTGTAATGCTGCTTATCTTGCCCATTTTCGCCAGCAATTGACACTCTCGTGCCAGAAGATAGACTCGAAAATCGAATGTGGATATCGAGTTGGCAAGGATAAGGTCTCGGTATGGCTTCTTAGTCAAAGAAAGAAGGGGTAGGGAATCGTCTTGCAGATCGGGATGGACGAGGGAGCCAAACCACGACATGTTCTTCTCCTTTGAAACACGGTAGAAGAGATTCTCCAGTTCTTCGTAGGGTATTAGAGCTTCTTCGAGAAGATTCATTCCTTCGAACGAACTAGCTAAACTTTCCTGTGAGTATGTGAGCATTCCGAATAATGCATATATTGGGGCAGTACCTTGAGGAGGAAAAAAGTGCAGAAATTCCATCCAGGCATAGCCTGCTGATTTTCAGACCTCTTTACCTCTTCTTGCCGGAGAGCAATGGCCGAATCGAATGCATATAGCAGACCATCTTTGATCTTGTTAACGAATTCGGCCCAGGCAAGGGGATTGTCGTTGCCTGTGTTCCAGTTCAGTTGTGCACACCTGTCAGCGCTCGTGAGACTGGCACAAAATATCTGACATAACTTCCAGCTCACCGATCCCTCTTGTCGATGTTAAAGTCCGTCTTGAGCTTGTCCAGCACAGAGCCCTTGATCTGAAAGAAGTTTCCCGTTGCCTGTCGTGCTGTGTCCGGTTTAATTATTTGCAAGATCAACCACTCTTGATTCTTGCGTGAAGTAACTGTGGAATGCCAATCTTTGATCTGTTTCTTCGCTGTGGTTCGGTAGACCTCAACATCACTATCCTATCAAAAGCAGAGTCAGCTTGAGAGCGAACGCATGAAAGATAGAAAGTACCTCGCAATGGACAATGTATATATGCAACAGAGGTTTCTCCAGTAAAGTGACGGGAACCTGAGATGTATGTTCATCGCGTAGGGAATCGAAGGAAACTAGTGTGACATCTAGTTCCTGTATAGTGCGTACGGATGACCTTGAAGCGGATTTCCAATGAATGTTCCTGAGTGGTAATTGTGCCAACAGGGTGCCATGAACTTTGGTCCAATTAGGTGACGCTAGGAATGCCGGTGGAGCAGTGTACGAGATGAGAACCCGCTGGCCGGACGGACTGGACGAAGTAGCCATGGGCTCGAGGACACTGGTTCCGCCACTCTATCCCTCGTTGTGAGGACGCGCGTAGTTCGAAGGATAACCGGCGAGGAGATCGAAGAGGTAGTCAAGTGAGATGCTTATTGAAATTATTGGCGCCTTCATCAAGTGGACGCGCGGATTCCGTTGCGCGGGCTGATCGTGGGAAACCACATTTACGCTCGAAACTTTTTGAAGCAAGCGCTCTCACCCCGCTAGATAAACATGCCAGGACCAGAGGATGCCAGTTCTTCGAAATCAGTATCACCTCCTCCAGAATCCTCTGCCACTTTCAAATCCCTAGGTCTGATAGATCCTTTACTCGAAGCCCTCGATCGTGTGGGCTACAAAAAACCGACAGATATCCAGCTCGAAGCTCTACCTCATGCTCTGGAAGGACGAGATATCATCGGTATTGCCTCAACTGGCTCGGGAAAGACGGCAGCATTCGCTCTTCCTATTCTGCAAAAATTATGGGAAGAACCAAAGGGACTCTTTGCTTGTGTCCTCGCACCAACTCGAGAGTTAGCATACCAAATATCGGAACAATTTGAGGCACTCGGCTCCGCTATGGGTGTTCGCTGTGCGGTTGTGATTGGAGGCATGGATATGCCAACCCAGCAGATTACTTTGGCTAAACGTCCACACATTATCATTGGAACCCCTGGACGTCTGTTGGACCATTTGGAGACTACGAAGGGCTTCAGTTTACGAACTTTGAAATTCCTGGTACGTAGAATTTAACTTTTCCTCGGGGGTAATCGCTGAACGAAACTCAGGTGCTAGATGAAGCAGATCGATTACTTAACCTAGAGTTTAGCGAAGCAATAGACAAAATACTGAAACTGCTTCCTAAGGAGCGCACGACATATCTATATTCCGCTACAATGACCACAAAAGTAGCAAAGCTACAAAGAGCCAGTCTAACAAATCCTGTAAGGGTGGAAGTTTCATCGAAGTACGTTTTTCGTCACGTTGTCAACGACTTTCCTCAAGTCATATCCCAGATACCAAACAGTATCAACGCTACTTCAGCACTATATCCTCATGCCATTCACCGACAAGCAGGCGTACTTCATATATCTCGTCCACACCCTCGCTCAAAATTCAATCATTGTCTTCACTCGTACAAAGTCTGAAGCCCAAATGTACGGACATCGTCCCTCCAACCGCATTTAGCAGCGTGCTAAAAATTTGAACGTGTAGGTTGTCCATAATCCTGCGTATTCTTGGCTTTTCCGCTGTACCGATCCATGGGGACATGAGCCAAAGTCAAAGATTAGGCGCTCTGTCCAAATTCAAGAGCGGAAGTCGAAAGGTCTTGGTCGCCACAGACATTGCCAGTCGGTAAGTCGTCGAGCATCTATCAACACCTTCCCTCAACTCATTCGAATCTAGTGGCCTCGATATCCCTTCCGTTGACATCGTCATCAACTATGATGTACCGCAACATTCCAAGGATTACATTCACAGAGTTGGTCGAACAGCTCGAGCAGGCCGATCTGGGAAATCTATCACCCTGGTGTCGCAGTACGATGTTGAACTGCTGCAACGCATAGAGGAGGTTACTGGGAAGAAAATGACGCTGTACGAGACCGAGGCGGAGGACATCGCGGCACTCAAGGAACGTGTGGAAGAAGCGGCGAGAGCAGCAAAGGCTGAGATGAAAGACGCGGAACTCAATGGCAAAGGAAAGGGCAAGAAACGACGGAGAGACGATGGAGGAGGTAGGGATGACAAAGATCGAGATGATGATGTGGTCGAGGCAGGCATGCCATCCATGAAGAAAAGGTCGAAGCAAAGGCGCTAGGATAAACTTTCTGGGCACGCATATACACGTGTACTCTGGCTATGCTATAATTTGGGTACCCAAATAATTGCAGGATTGGGCTTTGCTGGTCTTCGGAGAGCATTGTTATAAGTTGCACGTCAGAAATTCACAGATTGGATAAGTATCCCCAGACGCTGATCCAATATTTTAAGTACTCATACATGATGCTTCCGCTCCTTATTCGATAAACATCAAGTCGGACCGTAAGACGTATTTCGTGCCCCTTCGAACGACAGACCCCTCATGTAACATACAATCTCGACCAGATTCATCCGTGCCATGTCTTCAATCATATAAGTATTCGATTAGATACCGTTCATGATCCGAACAGTGCAGGCTCACCGATGCAGAAGGGCTGTCCCTCGCTTCAGAATAGGTGTGATACTCTCCTGGGGTTTTCCTGGCTCCTCTGTGTAAAATATGGTCTACAAAAATCAGAATGTGTAATATTCTTTTCGAACTCGAATTATTTACCTCTCCACCAACGACACCATCCTCCACGCCAGTAAGATAGATCAATAAAGTCCATTCCGATCTGGCGCCAGTAAGCGGATCGCTCACAGAAGCGTCATGATGTGGCCTAGGAGTTGTAAACTTTGGTCAACATATTCGCTGACATAGACTGTGCTGAACGAACTCAAAATATTGGGTAGGCTCATACTTATACACCCGGATATTCGAATTGCAAGAGTGGGGTTTTCGTGGAATATCTTTCTTGATAGGACATTTCATGGGCGCAAGAGATAGAAGAGACGGGAGATGAGGAGACAAGCGCTCATGCAACTTTCTGGCAAAGTCAACGGATTGCGTAGAAAACCTCTCTAGGTATTAGTATATCAGGGGATATAATCACCGTAAGAGCTACCGTACTCACGACTGGTTCGCTCAGCCTCTCCTGGCCACCTCGGGGAGGTGCGTTCAAGTGGGAGGGTATTGATAAACTTAACATGTGCTCTACATTCGGCCGGGGAAAGGAAGTGCTGGATAAGATGCAACATAAACGCCTGTTTTAGCAAATAGAGTATAGATGGAGTTGGAGGTAGTACTAAAGTTGATACGCACATCAATAACAAAGATCCTGTCTTCAAGAAGAGCGCGGCATCGAAGATCTATTTTTCGGGATAGACCAGGGAAAATCACAGGGACGGGCGGGGTTTTCAGCGCTGCTGGTGGTGCAGAAGAAACTGAGTTCTTGTAGACCCCCTTCTTTTCCATGTTTCGTCTTCTGACCGTCTTAGTATGCCAGACGACGCTGTAAATCCTGAGTTATGAATTATGTTATGCCCTTTATACTTCATGCTAGAGTACTAATAGAGTCTAGATCGAGAAATACATAGGTCTTGGGTCATCTGTCAGGATTGCTGAACTGAATAATCAGCATGTTCAAAGCCTGCGGACATTCATAACCCCCTGAATACAATGTCACGGACCAGACTTTGTTCGCCTCGGTTTTCCCCCATTTAGACGGCAAGGAAAACGTGCCTGGGGAGATAAGATCAAGGTTAGAACTGGTAGGTATCGCCTCATGGAGGAGCATGGAGGTCATATTTCTTGGTTTGAGGACGCACTTGGAAAAGATCTGACTTTCACCTGGAGTACCTGAAGCAAAGGTCGGAAGAGAAGCTGCAACTGGAAGACCATGCCAGGTGTCAAGGCATCAGGGTTGTACGCGCATACTGTCACTGAGTCGCACATACTAATATATAATGGACAATGGACGCAGTGACAGTGGCGTATCGCAGGCATCCGGAATTCCCAAAATCCGGATGAGATGGAGTTGAGAAAATGCCTGAATTTAATACTTATCATTCCGAGGCGTACCCAATTGCTCGACCCTCACTCAACTTGCTCTGTCTCTTATAGTACTCACTATACGTAGCTTCACATAGTGGCAGGGCGGCGAGGGTAGCTATGACTCAAGGACCGGGGGAAAGAAAGAACCCCGACGTCGAGTAACTATTCAGCCAGAAAGTGAGCGAGACATTAAATACAGTGGCCAAAGATCCAGTGCTAAGGACTTACCTAAAGGCATGGGATGGGGTATCGATGATTCAAATCCTCCACGCTCTGAATCTAGTCGAAATGCACAGTCGTCGGAAATCCAGTAAAGAGCTCGTAGTTCAAGGCACCGAATTGTTAGTTGAACTGACGGATATAAGACGCTTGCACACTTCATCAATTATTCTCATCGCATGAACATTAAGTCGGATCGTAGGACATATTTTGTACCACTCTGAACTGGAGACCCTTCATGCAGCATACATTCTTGGCCATGTCTGTTCGATTGCCTCTCAGAAAGTATTCGAACATCGGAAATGGCTGACTTACCGATGCAGAAGAGCTGTCCCCCGTTTCAGTGCGG
>Ga0247742_10003353_pt1 | contig 10128 bp, 9 predicted proteins | sample UWRJL208509C2_FD_180944 | JGI IMG/M metagenome (GOLD analysis project Ga0247742, IMG submission 180944) | Plant litter microbial communities from Arlington Agricultural Research Station in Wisconsin, United States - UWRJ-L208-509C-2 | ecosystem: Environmental > Terrestrial > Plant litter >... | reverse complement strand
ACCCAATTAGGGATGTCCATTCTAAGGGATGCCATGCATCGAGGCTGTCTGCGTGAGGGAAGGACAAGCGCCGAGAGGTGTAGTTGGGGGAAAGAAAAGCAGAAAAGAAAGAATGAGGAACGCACGCACATACTAGATCCTTAGATGTTGTCCCATCCAACTCGAACATCACGATCTTTCGAGCAGCAGGTGCAGCATTCCAGAAGAATGAAACCGTCCATGGTGCAACGGTTGTGCTGCCATCCGTGCCCATCCCCATTCTCGGTCTCCCATCTCCCAGGTCCGCGAGAATGTCGACCGAGATAAAGTTGAGGCGGGGCGGTTCATCAGGAAAACCCTGAATGCGAAAATTAGGCTAACCAAACACATTTGATCCGAATTCAGTTGTATTACACAATGTATAGCGTAATTTGGCACAATCTATCAGGATGGCGGGTAGACGCTGTCTAATCTTCGCATAATTGTTGTAAATGTGCAATAATTATATACAGCTGAACTAAGTGCTTGGAGTATGACTCTAACTTAATGCAGATTAGAGTATTTAATTGTTGGTGTCTCATGGCGTCAGTTCCTCTTGTCAGATACAAGAGGATAGTCACTGCCAAGGGGCTCCAGCCGGAAAAATCCGAGACACCCACTCCCCCCTTGGTGTACCCGACTGGTGTCATCAGTCCGCCTGCCTTATACAGTAGGTACACCTCGATTTGGACAGCCCTGCGCGCAAAGCTTCCCGAAAGTTCAAACAAAGGCATGTGCTCGTATTAGATGTATACACACAGAATCTATTGACGTCCTCTCTTTGTGGGAGATGGATCTCGTGTTGCGGATGTCTGGGAGGCTTGAGAAACCGACGAAAAAGCCTGTTTGCGTGCGATCTCCTCCTCCAGGGCCTTGATATCATCGCTATGCATATTGTATGTGTCCTCCCTCGCGGTTTGGGTCTTCGCTCGCGGAACTCCTAGGTCCGTCTCCTCTGCTCGAGAAATGAATGATGCTACCAATAGCTCACCAGGCAGTGCTGGCAACTCGTTCATGCTTGTGAGGTGGTTCAAAGTCATGTGGTGGATGAGATTGTATTTCCAGAATGTCTGTTGTTGACCGTTGAGACCAACAGGGCAGAGTGGGCAGTGAAGAGGGACATTCGTGCAAGGTGTAGACTTGGTGTGCTTTACTGCTGCTGAGTACGACATGGTGGGATGTCGGTATACGCAGTTGGAAGACACCGAAGACATGATGTTGCCTGCAGCAGTTTTCTTTGTGATTAACTGGGTCCTGCAGTCTGCATCTGCGCGCCCACACCATCCACAGGGACTTGCTCCGATCTAAGAACATTAATGAATGAAATTTTTCGAAAAAAAAGGAGAATACGATCACCTCAATACTATCCTTTAATGATGGGTCTGGGTGATTTCGAAGATCTAAGATAATGTGTTTTCCAACATGGTTCCGCAGGTCCCGAATGCGGAGCTTTCGAGTGCAAAGAAGACACTCCGCAAATGCATCAGGATTCGAGGCATTGACAGAAAGCTGCAGCGGTAGAACTGATTCCTGGAGACAAAACTTTGCCGTGCCCTCTGGTGCGTGATACGGAAAATCATGGCCCGCATGTTTGATCTCAGGTAAAAGCTCGATGTTGGCTATGATCTCGTTGGAATCAGGATTAAGACATTCCCATGCATATTCCATGATTTCTTCAAGCTCGGATTCTTGAAGCTTCCAACAAGGGATTTCATTGCCGGCAGGGGTCATTTCCCAGTGGATATCTGGCCCAAGTGGGTGAATAATTGTACCAGGGACTCGAAGAATAAAATTCTTGCTCGTAGTTGATCCATCCCTGGCACTTGGTACAGTCTGAACATACAGCTGATTTGTGACCCAGCTGGCATCTGAGCTACTGCCTGCATTTTCTGGTTCCATGCATCGAAGCTGCACGATTTCGACAGCAACAGAAACTGATCGTGATCCAGTCCCTTCCAACTCATCGACGTCAATAGAAGGCAGGTCTTTTGAGCCACTTTGTCGAAAACTAAGAACCTCAACGACTGCAAGAGTGATACTGCCCTCAACACGGCATAATATGGCGCCAATGTCTCCGGCCTTCATCTTTCCAGAATCTCCAGCTCCTGTTGCATGTTGTAATCTTTCAAGTGCCGTTCGTTGCTGAATGGAATCTGCGATTGTGACTCCTCGAGCTCGTAGCGGACGGATGGTAACTTTTCGGGCACTTGGAGACTCCAGGAGCCTTGGGACCAGTGATAATTTGTGTTGAGATTTACCATTATAATCGAGAAATTTTGATGGCGCAGCAGCAGGAAATGTGATGCCAGCTTCATTTACGATGACTGGATTTATGATCTCCTGCTCGGCAGGATGTGGGCCATCTTCGTTCTCTTCGTCCAATTCAAGAGCATCTGCATCTGCATTATTTCGGAAATCTCTACCAGTTTCTTCTTCACCGTCAGGTGGCTCGGAGTTGAGTGAGTCGAGGAAATTATGCATGGATGGACCACCAAGTTCTTCGTCATTTTCACCTGTATCCTCCGATTTGGATCCCACATATTCCCCGGTGGGACGAAGATGATCAATATTGGGATCGGAAAACAGGGCATCCCAGTCCACAGCTTTTGAAGCTCCAAATTGGGTGACTAAAAGCTTATTTGCCTCCTCGCGTCCGGCTTTGTACTCGAATTCGAGGTTGACATTACCAACACAAACATCTGCCACCCATGACGCAGGATTGACATGATCGACTCCACGAGCATTGGTGAGATTACGACGATAGTGACCTCGATCGAGATCTAGCCAGCGCTCAAAAATGGCGTTGATCTCAGCCCCAATACAAAGTTTAAGAGCGAGTTGCAGAATGTCAAAGTTTCAAGCATGATCTTGGGTGCGGGCCCGGGAAAAGACTTCTTCGAGGCGGTCACTTCCCTCAAGAATGATGTAGTAAAGTGTTTTAGGGTCGATGATCTGCAATTTTGCGACTGTGAAGATGACATTCTTGACGATGGCCTGCGAATCGGAAATAAGCTCCGCCGTGAGGAAGCTTGACTTGTGCATACGATACAGTGCTGTTATGAGGTGTGAATATGTAGAGAGACTCCGGATTTGCTGAGAGAGTGGCATGTGGACGTTGATGAATGGAAAAAGAAAAAAACTGAGCACCGTCGCAAGAAAAATTATGCCTTGAAGTCGTGTGTAGTCTGTGGGGGTGACAGTGGCAAGTGATTTCTCCTTAAGATCAAAGAGACTTTGCAATAGATTGACCGCTTTTGGGACATTCTGTTTATCGGCAGGGTTGAGCAGGAGATTCGCTTTATCTTCTGTCATGCCATGTATGTTGGTCAACGCACTAAAGACATCGGCAGATTGTATTGTATTTGCACCGATCTGTATGCCGGATGGCGATCGAATTTTTGTCGCACATCGTTTGACAATGTGTTTGGGATCAGACGTCCCGAGCAGGCCTTTTGGGCCAGTCCAGAGATTTAATCCTGGTAGTTTGGATAGAATTTCGCCGAGAGGAATATTTTTGGGAAGGAGCTCAGAGCGGCAGAGGATGGTGCAAAGTTTACGGAAGCATGATTCCCCATCTGTTGCAATGCATTGAATAGGTCCATGGCGTTGCTCACCATCGGGGTGCTTCGCATATGTCTCGATAATTTTTGTTACCCAAGGTGCCATGTCTGTACCCTTCTCCGATTTACACGATCCTGAAAGAACGATTGGCGAGACAAAGTCATTGTCTGATCCAGTGATAGGTGCGATTCCCACAAAGGTACCATCTTTTCCAAAGTGGCAGGTGTGTTCTTCGTGAAGTGCTGATTTAATGCAGCCAAGATCATTGAGAGTATCGACCTCAAGTTTAAGCCCGCCAGAATGCTCACGACATAGGCCAAGCACTCCGTTCCGTTTGAGATCGTAGCGACCGACCTCCTCAAGTGCCACACCGTCAATCATCAGGACTTGCCCCACTTTGGGGTTAGAAGGCGCCTTCCGCCCAGTTGTGGGACCAAGAAATGAGGTTATATTGGCTGATATTTCAGATTCATGAGGGGCGCGCAGGGAGACTATGAGTTCTGGCGTAATTTTTTGGGATCGAAGCGTTGATAATGAGGGATAACCTTCAGCGATTTGGAGGGAGTAGAGTAGTCGAGGTCCCCCAAAAGCTTTGATGAGGTAGGCGATATCAAGTTCTTTCTGAGACCAGCCACCTTGTGGAGAATACACTCGTAGAACGGCATACTGGAGTTTATCATATATTGTGGATGCACTGGCTTTATTGCGAATGGCGACGGCAAGTATTCTTGAAACACCCGCTATCTTTTCTTTCGATAACAGCATTATAATGCGGCCTTGATCATCGACTTTGCGCTCCAAGCTCGCGACCTTGCGCTTTAAATTCAATATCTAAGTCATATTTTAGCCAGAGATACTGACGAACTGTAATTATAATATGACATATCTTTAGTCTCAGCTGTTCATTCTGACGCCGCGCAGTCGATAACATGTCTTTTAACTGCTGTGAGCTGAGATATTTCTACGGGGTTCTTGGTGCTGCCTTTCCTGACGCCCTGTCCTTGAATTTTGCGTAGGCTTGAGAATGTACAATGCTGTTGCAGATGTTGCATGTCCCAGACTGAATTTCGCGTGGAGAGGAAAGCTCTTCAGCACAGGTAAGAGAGCGCAAACATATTCTATTCCTCTCAGACTCGAAATCAATTGGGACCCATGGAAGCAGTTCGTCGTTGTGCTGCTGGTATGGATATGTATCCCAAACTGATCCTCGTGACCATTCTACCCACTGTCCTCCACACTTACACCTACCCTCTCCCTTAATTTCGGCTGCTTCGAGCACTGCTTGAGATTGTTCCTCACAAAGTTCTGGTACCCCAACAAGAGGGCTCAGAGGAGTTGGGGGTGATGAGCTTGGCAGATCAAGAGGAAAGCGAGAGTTTGACGTGGGTTCGATGTGTTCAACTCTGATTGACGGAAGATGGAGTTGCGACACGACTGGGGTTAATGGATTGGGAAGGTTCCGATTGTCAGGCGGCAGAATTGCTGCCAGGACAGGTGATAACGTTGAACCACTTGCTTCATTTCATTATAATGTGTCAGTTCATCAATATATAGGACATTTGGAAGGAGGCGTACCTGCTGCTGACTCCGGAAACTGACGGTCGTCGCTTCGGAAGTGTGTGCTAAATGCCAACCTCGATCGAGCAAGTTCGACTGCGGCTGTACTCTGTCGCTTAATTGACTTGCACTTGTTTGAGCCTCTATGGGCTGCAAAATTTGTCGCAAGGCCATTTCTTGTTAACAGAAAAGGGTGATTGCAGATATCACAGTAAATCGCCCTTCTGTCGCTCCCAATCTCTTTGTGGATAGTAAACTCGATGCTGGATCCCGATCCACGGTCAGCATAGTAAAATGTTGCATCCGTGGGCTCTGTTTCATAATCCTTGGCCTTTCGAGGCATGATCAGAGCGACATGTAGTGTATAGGTGTAATAGAGACGTATCTACTGACGCAGCACCTAAGCGAAGCCTCGTGAGCAGGGCTGTCCAAATCGAGGTGTACCTACTGTATAAGGCAGGCGGACTGATGACACCAGTCGGGTACACCAAGGGGGGAGTGGGTGTCTCGGATTTTTCCGGCTGGAGCCCCTTGGTCAACACTGACTTGAAGTTTGTAGCACGTCCCAACTCTGGTCGCAACTCTAGCCGCCCACGTACTATGCTGAAACCACTGGACTTTTCAAATTCCATTACAACACAACCTTTGGGCCGTATTGCGCTCACCCCAACACCTTCCAACGCCATGCGGAAATGACACCAGCGCCTGCCACGTCATCCCAATGCCACTCGTGAACGACACGAGCATACACGACGTCTGCCGCCTGCCACGTCACCCGACACCCAACGCCACACACCTATTGTCCTTCATAACGTTTGACGCCCAAGCACCCAGCTGTTGGAAACGGAACGGTTTGATCTGTTGCGGTGTGTATTTCATTGGCACGCATTCCCATTCAATGAAACTGCTAATTCCTACAGTGCCTTTTAAACAGTCATCTATCCCCTGCCTTGATTCATCCACAAGTAGGGTTTTCCAATCCCTACGACAAAGTGAAGCTGCAAAACTGAAAGGTAAGTTTATTGTCGTGACATTCAATACCTCCCCCCCTTGGTATGCGAAATTTTAGTTTAGTGTTAGTAGTACCTATCTCTGAGAGTGGTCATATTGTAATAGTAGTTTGCGAAATACATCTATTCTGATAACATCCACACTTCATTATCAACGCATAAGACCTATAAAACGAGGAGAACAAAATGTGCAACCAATGATAATAGGCACCTTGTTAGTGCAAATTAGCCATAATCGTACTGGCGAGAAGCTGCACCGGTTCAAACGGGCTTATTTAGACACAAACACGGTAATCCAGAAAATTAGACAAAAAAGCGCAACATATTGCCAAATAATGGCATTTTTTTCGGAATCAAGTTTTCCTGATGTTCATCATGAGGGAAGAGCCAGGCGCCAAGACACCGTTGCGACTGAGAGGTCCAAGTCAAGGTGGTGGCGGAGTGAAAACATGGTCTACAGATGCCAGCAGGTGAGGGAATTTGCCATAGTTCTTCAAATTGCAAACTACCTCCGCAGACCACGCCAGCGCCAGCTCAGTGGGTTTGGATTGGGCGACTTTGAGGTATCGATCTCAGAGATCGTGAGGATTAGCCATTTCTGGTCCGGGGCCAAACACAGCACGTCATCGCTTTCGATCACCCAACGTCATGCATCAGCAGATCGAAATCTCGTCCAGAATGTATCGGTTCGAGTACAGGCAAACCCCTCAGGCCTCGGGCCTCATAACTATACCCATGTGTGGACAGAGTCCCGTTAAAGATTTGAAAGTATAACTGTGGATTTACCTAGAGATTTGGTTTTACTATCAGTGTTCGGGAGTTTGATATGCTTCAGGAGTTTGAAATCCCGGATTTTCTCCCTCAATATTGACACTGGCTTTCTGGGATTTTTTTCTGGGCAAATTATGACGCTCAATAATACAAATATCAACTTTTTTTGTCCAACAACTGATCTGACGAGTTCAGGATTTTAAAAGGTGGTTTTCGGCCCATCAAAACCCGTGATGTAAACAAATGTTTTCTAAGATCTAATCCGATCCTTTGCATTAGGCTTTCTGAAAAATTGCAGGCATATACTAGTGAACTAGGCGACTTCAAATATAAAATTTTGAGGAGAAATACGAAGAACTTCGCTCACAATTCAACGAGTTTTAATTTTCTGTTTGCTGAGGGTGACAAGCGTGATTTTGGGCTTGATAGATTTGAACTCCGACAAGAACAGAGAGCCGGGGAGCCAGCAGCATTCATCCTCATCACACTCTGATATGACGAGAGCAGGAGTACACCGCACAAAGCCCGGACGCGTCAATTATAATGACATCGAGGTGATAGCTCGTATTGAAGAGGCATGCGACGCCGTCAGGTCCGGAAAACTTCCACATCTTGTGGCCGCATCTCAGAAGTACAAAATAAACTATGGGACACTTCGCAACCGGTACCACAAGTTGACGAAGCCTACGAAGCAGGCACATGAAGACCAGCGTTTGATGAATGACGAGGAGGAGGAGGTCTTGGTTGACTGGATCAAGTTTCTTGGGATGGTCGGTCGCCCAATCACCCGAACAACGCTGAGGCCAAAGTGCGTTGAGCTATGCGGCAAGATGCCTGCAAGATCATGGTTATGGCGTTTCCTGAAGCGCCATCCAGATTTGAAGCTGAAACGAGCAACTGGTCTTGATCCAAAGAGAGCTCAGGCGTTCAACTACACAGCAGTCAATGACCACTTTATCAAGCTCGAGAAGGTCATCAAGGAAAACAACATACCTTGGGAGAACATCTATAATATGGATGAGAAGGGGATACAACTGGGAGGTGGACGAAAGGGCGATGGGCGAAAGTACTTCTTCTCGCGGGAGGAAAGGGGCTGCTACACCATTCGCAGCGCAAATCTTGAGCTTGTGACGGTTATAGAAAGCTGTTGTGCCGATGGGACTGCCTTTAAACCAGGTTTTGTATTTGCTGGGCAGTCTGTTGATGTCGAGAACATCGAGGTGGACGATGATATATGGTAAGTCTTGGAGGAGTCTCAAGGTTAAATGATAAACTCACATATGTTCTAGTGTTGCGACCTCCGAAAACGGTTGGACAAGTGATACACTATGCGAGCAGTGGTTCGCAAAGAGCTTCATCCCTCAGGCGCAGGCCAAAAATACAAGCGGACAGAAGATTCTACTCATCTTCGATGGCCATGGTTCTCATGTCACTGATAACATGATAAAGCTCGCAGTCGAGAATAATATCGAACTTTTCTGCTTACCTCCACATACGACACACAAGCTTCAACCTCTTGACGTTGGGGCCTTTGGGCCACTTCAAAGAGCCTGGTCTCGCCAGTGCGACAACTACCTGGCAAGGACAGGAAAGGTCATGGAGAAGAAACATGTTGTCCGAGAATACATGCAGGCGCGCGATCAATCCTTTTCTGCAAATACGATCAGCCAAGCATGGGCGAAATGTGGAATTGCCTGGAAGGAGGGAGACTCTCAAAAGTTGAGGGGGGTTGACGTCTTTTCAGATGCCGATTTTGCACCCAGTCGTAATACTTCGGTCTTTGCCCCAGTCCCCAGTTCCTTCCCGAAGCAACTGCCCTCTGATTACGAGCCATGGCCTGGAAGCGAACCTGTCGAAGAGGAAGTTATGGAGAGCCAACCAACAATTACTCGCTCTGAATTCGAGAAAGATTGGGAGCGAACGGATGGTTCGATGGACTGCGATGAAGGCGACGACTCAATGGATGAGGATGAAGATTCCAGCGATGAGGGGTCAGAAAAGGGCAGTCCAGATGACAACGAGGAGGACGAGGACGAGGACGAGGACGAGGACGATGGAGGTGGTGAAAATGAGTGGCAGGGGATCCAACAGGTGATGGTGAATGGGCAAGAAGCACAAACGTCTGTTGCGATGAACGACACCCACGTTCATCACGATCAACAGTTTTTGGCAGGTGCATGTGACGCCTCACTTACTCAATCTGGCATTGCCTCCACCTCAAGTCCGAGTCCATCAGGTGCGGCAACATCTTCATCCGCCTCGACTCCATCTGCGATCAGCCACCTCCAAGCACCCCGGCGATCCCGCAATTCAGCTGAATCTCGGCGACTCAATACCCTCCTCTTCCCAGTCTCCTTCAGCTCAACGAACAAGGAGGAGCTATTTCAGCAAAATGTCAGGCTTCAGGCTGAGCTTCACAGCATTAGGAAGCAACGAAATACCGCGGAAACTCACGCCATTATGGCCGAAGCCGAACTCGCTCGCCTACAAACGCAGATCAATTCAAACAAGGGCAAGAAGAAAGGTAAAGTGAAGGTCACCAACTCAGTCCTTTTGACTAGCGCAGAAAGCCGGGAACGACGTGAAGTGGAGGCGACTGAGCGCCGAGCAAAAGAGAAGAAGAAGGCAGATGCAAAAGCTGCAAAGGCAGTCCGAGCGGCCGAGAACCAGGTCCGTCGTACTCAGATTCAGAACAATGCAGGGCACGCTTTCTCCGGCTCGCTCGCCTCGAAGAACAAATCTGAGCTGGAGGATATCATCGTTGCTGTTGGCCTAGCAACTGGTAGGAAAGCCGAGATGATACAACGTATTCAAGATTACTTCAAATATCACCCCGAAGATGCAAAAAGCGCCCGTTACTCAGGCCTATTTAGCAGTGCTCGTCGCGGTAGGCGTGCTGCTCCTCCTCCAATAACCATCGATGAGATTGAAGATCCCCACCCCCCATTCGACGCCCAACCCTTACCACCTAATCAAGATGCAGGCCCCTCGCATATTCCAGCGCAAAACCCACCTCCATTACGCTACGAAACGAACTATCCGTTTCCTCAATATCAATACTATGTACACCCTCCTCACCCTCCCCAACCGACATTCACACCTAATCATAATGTATACACTCATAATTACTACCATACACCATATAGCTATAATACCTAATACATATCGTGGATTACAAACTTACGAGTCATCTTCAAGCCCCCCGACGACG
>Ga0247742_10003352_pt1 | contig 10131 bp, 16 predicted proteins | sample UWRJL208509C2_FD_180944 | JGI IMG/M metagenome (GOLD analysis project Ga0247742, IMG submission 180944) | Plant litter microbial communities from Arlington Agricultural Research Station in Wisconsin, United States - UWRJ-L208-509C-2 | ecosystem: Environmental > Terrestrial > Plant litter >... | reverse complement strand
GAGAACTGGATATGATATCGGTAGTCAACATACCATAGGACTAGCCTGGCGTAGCCACTTGTCACTTGATCGGCCAAGTAGCGGTGCTGACGTTGTCCGATAGGACAGGCATAGAAGCACTGAACACAGATCACATGCAAATCATACCCGGTGATGTTGAAATTTGAAAGGAGGTGTAATAGACTGGCAGTACGCTGCAGCCTCGCCGGGGGCACCCTCATAAAAGGACGTTGAAATAGATGAATATCGCTGGAGGTATTTGGTTGTGTTCAAGTTTGAGCGCATTTAATGACATCGAAGTGCCCACGCGCTCACGTGCAAAAGGTGACGCGTTGACGATCAGCAGGAGCCAGAATCTGACGACTGTCATGAACTCTCTCTCCAGCTATGAACTTGAACCAAGATGGTAGCGATAAAATGACAACGTCGGCTAGTGGTGAGTGAACAATCGATACCGAATCATCCTATGATAACGCCACACCTCTGCTGGGATAGGAAAACCAGGAGCAGAGTCCAGCAACGAGCTGACTCGCCGGGCGTTTCCCTACGCGATGTCTCTCAGATTTCTCGACTCTAAAGATGGGCCTATAGCATCAAAGCTGGCTCCATTCGCACAATCCTATGATGTACGTCAAAAACAGCTGTGGCGACGTGTGCGGCAGATCCGAATCGACAATGCACTAATCTGTTCGATGCACACCCTCAAAGGAGGCAATCTTACACGCTCTTGGAGCGTTCCAAAAGCGCCTCCCTTCAGGAACCAGCAAAACTGCTATTGGCCTCAAATACCCCTGCAAAGCGCTGGACGGAACAGTGTACTGGTCGGACCTCGAAGTGGCCAAAGAGTCGAGGGAGATGTGGATGGGGTTGATGACCAACGCTGAAGCAGGGCGGACTCCTGAAGTTGGAGTCTTTGTTGAAGATGAACAACCCGCTGTGCCAGTGGTCCAAGTTGATGAACCTCTCATAGGGAAGGACGGTCTCCCCGTGAAAATAACTTTCTACGACTGCATTGTAAGTACGTGGATCTGTGAAGACCCTAAATGTCCACCACCAACCTATCAGGTGCGCTCATATTTCTTGAGATTTACTCTGAGGGAATATCTCAAAACCACCCACTCGCTCCTAGGGATGTCTTGAATATGTAGCTCGGAGTATAGATTCTGAACTGAGTGGAATGCGACTGGAGATATGGGACCCAGTTGTAGACATCTACGTCCGTCTAAACGAGGAGAACTACAGGGGACAGATGCAAAGTTCCTCACAATCGAGATCAACGGACCCTGAGGTGGTCTACGTCTACTACTATTGATAAACAGCACCCAAATACAATTCTCTGTAGCTCCAACAATTCATTGGTGGCGTATTCCGTAGGTTACCATAAGCACCCAGGCTCGGTGAATATTCGCTGCAAGCTAAGGTAGTGAATGTATGATTATGAACTGCATAGCACTCTCGAAGGGCGTCGAAAACGCAAATCCAAGTTCGTGGTTCGCCGAACCTCACTCCCAGGTGGATGACATGCCCTCGTATGCTTGGGCGCCTAATTCTGTCATCAAGTACTCACGTGCGAAATGTACGACAAATCGGCAGGAGTCAGAATTCAAGCACCTTCTTGAACTAGACTCTCATCGCCAACGTGAATATGAATCAAGATGGCAGCGACGAAAGGACTTCAGCTAAGGGTGGTGGTGAGTGAACGATCAATATCGAGATAAGCCACCTATACCTATGATAACGCCACACCTCCCGCTGCACATAGGAAAACCAGGAACAATGGGCAACGATCCGACTCGGGCCCTTCCCTGCGCAATGTCGCTCAGACTACTGAATTCCAAAGATGAGCCTATAGCATCAGAGCTGGCTCCGTTCGCACAATCCTACGATGTAAGCTTGAAAATCCATCAGATCGTCGACTGGAGGTGAACTAATCCCGTTGAAACACCTTAGGAAGCGGTCTTACACGCTCTTGGAGCCTTTCAGAAACACCTCCCTCCAGGAATCCGCAAAACTTCTATCGGCCTCAAATATCGTTGCAAAATGGTGGACGGATCGTATTGGTCTAACCTCGGGGCAACCAAGGAGTCGAGGGAGATGTGGATGGCTTTGATGACCCCACCTTATTCAGAGCGCCTCCCTGAAGTTGGCGTCTTTGTGGAGGATGATCCACCCGCTGTGCCACCGATAGAACAGGTTGGACCTCTTGTAGGGAAGAATGGTCTTCCCATAAGAGCACTTGTATTGGATAGAACTGCAGATATGTGGCTCTTTGAAGCCGGCCAAAGCCAACCAGGAGAACCACTACCCACATGTCTGCCCCCGACGTACCAGGTGCGCCTGTATTTCTACAGATTTACTCCAAGGGAATGTCTCAAAACCACCATCTCGTTCCTAGGAGTATTTTGAATATATAGCTCAAGTTATAGAAGCTTCATCAAATCGTTCACGAAGGGCTCGTGATCTGAGGGATAAAATACGATTAACCATATGGGACCCAGCTTCAACAGGAACGAGCCCTCTAAACGAGAAAAACTATAGAGAGAAGGTGCAAAGTTGCACACCTTGGAGGTTGGGGCATGACGAGGCGAGAATTCACGTCAATTACGACTAACGAATAGCACCGGACAACCCAAACGCAGTCCTGTGTAGCGCAAACATTTCACCGTTCTGCGCCTTAACTGTAATTAGGTCAGTGTGTCGCGGGTTATCATAATACTCTCGGGCTTAGTGGACATTCGATGCAAGCTATTTCACACTCTCTGATGCATCGGCAACCTTTTGTGCGCCCTCCCTCTCCACTCGATCAGCCTCTGCCTCCGTCTTTCCCTTGCCCTCATCAACCTTCGACCTCCCCCATCCAAGCCAGCTGAACCACCCGGCCTTGGCTTCTTCCTTCTTGCTCTCAGCCGCATACCTCGCCTCGTCGGCTTTCCGCTCGGTAGCAGAGCGTGCATCGCGGTACAGAGATTCGGTGGAATTGCGGGCTTTGGAGAGACCATCGCGGGTGGCATCGCGTGCGGACTCGAGTTTTGCTTCGAGGTCCCCGCCGATGCTGCGTCCCCGGATGTCTTTCTCTGTGGTGCCTTTTGCAGCAGCCCATTTATCTTTTCCTTGTGCCTGTAAGATCGGCTTTCCTCCCAGCGACTGCCCGAAATCAAAGCAAGCATACTTTGACATCATCATATTTCGCCTAGCCTTATAATGTCTTGGCTTTAGCGCCAAATATCATGGACTATTGCTTGAACTTCTCGTCCATTGCTTTTGGCCATGAGGTGGAAGATCTTTTTCGGCTGTTTGATATAGTAGTGAATACAAGCGATGGCCAGGACGCCGCTGAAGGTGCAGAGGAAGGGCTCATCAGATTTTTGGGTGTACCTAGGTTGGGTATAGGTTACCCGGCAAGGGGGTGACGAAACCGCATTTTTTTCCGATGTGGCTCAGTGGGAACACTGGTACGGTATTGGCAGTCAAAACACCACAAGACCAACGGTGGATCTAGAAATACGAGCGATGCGGATAGCTTGCGAACGATACTACATGGTGATGTTGAAAAACGGGGGTGATTGTGAACCTGAGAGGCTGTGCGGGCAGATTCGCAAACACTCAGTGCCGCGGTCACTCCTCACAAGATTGGCAGAAGCTTGGCTGGGCGCCTAATTTTATCATCAAAGTACTCACGTGCGAAACATAGGACAAATCGGCAGGAGCCAGCATTCAAGGACATTCTTGAACTAGACTCTCATTGCCAACCGTGGAAATGAATCAAGATGGCAGCCACGAAAGGACTCCGTCGGCTAGTGGTGGTGGTGAGTGAACGATCAATATCAAGATAAGCTTATGATAACGCCACACATAGGAAGACCAGGAGCAACGAGCAACAAACCGACTCGGGCATTTCCCAACGCGATCTCTCTCAGATTGCTGGACTCTAAAGACGTACCTATAGCATCAAAGCTGGTTCCGTTTGCACAATCTTACGATGTACGTCAAAGATTTACTTACGTTGGTAGCAGTGTAGATCGTCGACTGATCTCTAGCCTCAGGAGGCAGTCTTGCACGCCCTCGGAGCTTTCCAGAAACACCTCCCTCCAGGGACCAGCAAAACATCCATTGGTCTCAAATATCCCTGCAAAGCGCTGGACGGGACGATGTACTGGTCGGACATCGAGGCGGCTAAAGACTCGAGGGAGATGTGGATGAAGTTGATGACTCCTGCCGATGTAGAGCGCCTTCCTGAAGTTGGCGTCTTTGTGGAGGATGATCCACCCGCTGTGCCACTGATCGAACAGGTTGGACCTCTTATAGGGCCGAATGGTCTTCCCGTGAAAGCATATGTATTGGACAGAACTACAAATCAATTGCTGAATGAAGCCGGCCAAAACCGACCAGGACATCCACTACCCACATGTCTGCCACCGACGTACCAGGTGCGCCCGTATTTCTAGAGATTTATTCCAAGGGAATGTCTCAAAAAACCACTGTCTCGTTCCTAGGAGTATCTTGAGTATATAGCTCAAGTTATAGAAGCTTCATCGAATCGTTCACGAAAGGGTCGTGATCTGAGGGATAAAATACGATTCTCCATATGGGACCCCACTTCAGACGGAATGTGCCCTCTAAACGAGAAAAACTATAGGGAGAAGGTGCAAAGTTGCGTGACACCTTCGAAGTTGGAGCATGACGAGGCGATAATCTACGTCGGATACGACTAACGAATAGCACGGGACAACCCCAAACGCAGTCCTCTGTAGCTCAAACATCTGCGCCTTGATTGTAATCAGATCAGTGTGTCCCAGTTTTACATAAAATGTACTTCGAGACGTTATCCTGTAGATTATCATAATACATTCAGGCTCGATGAAAATTCGATGCAAGCTATTGTTATGAATGTGCAATTATGAGCTCGTTTGGCATAGATACAATGCGGAAATAAAATACGAGGAGGTCCATCGTGACAGAGATTTTAAGTATGCTTCTCCGCCCTCTGCTTCACACTCTCCGAAGCATCAGCAACCTTTTGTGCACCCTCCCTCTTCACTCGATCAGCCTCTGCCTCAGTCTTTCCCTTGCCCTCATCAACCTTCGACCGTCCCCATCCAAGCCAGCTGAACCACCCGGCCTTGGCTTCCTCCTTCTTGCTCTCAGCTGCGTGCCTCGCCTCGTCGGCTTTCCGCTCGGTCGCAGAGCGTGCATCACGGTACAGAGATTCGGTGGAATCGCGCGCTTTGGAGAGACCATCGCGGGTGGCATCGCGTGCAGACTCGATTTTTGCTTCGAGGTCCTCGCCGATGCTGCGTCCCCGGATGTCTTTCTCTGCGGTGCCCTTTACAGAGGCCCATTTTTCTTTTCCTTCTGCCTGTATGATTGAATCATTCATCAGCGTCGAGCCCAACAGCTTGCTCGTATCCTCCATACTTTGACATCATCATACTTCGCCTCGCCCTTTCTAAAGGCGCTATCCGTCTTGGATTTGGCGCTGTCGTACGTCTCCAGAGACTTTTGCTTGAGCTTCTCCTCCTCGGCCCTGGCCTTGGCCTTGAGATGGTCGACCTTTTCTGGCTCTTGGGTGTAATAGTAGTATCCACCACCACCGATGGCAAGGGCACCAACAAGAGTGTAAAGCAGTGTGTTATCCGACTTTTTGGGTGCGAGTGGGTTGGGTGCAGGTTGGCCGGCGGGGGGAGGTGGAGGCGTGGTCGTTGCGAGACCGCGTTTTGTCTGAGGTGAGGGTCAGTGAGATACGATATCGCTATCGGCGTTGAGTATACGCACCAGAGGACGAACGGCGGGCCTGGAGGCACGAGCAACACGGATGGCTTGGGAACGATACATGGCGATGTTGAGAATTGAAAGGAGATTGTGATGGACTGGGATGTTGCAGCCTCGCCTTTTATTCACGCCTCGCCGATGACGCACTGAATAGACATGACGTCGTCGCACGCGATCCAAAGTCACATGCACTGAGCGCTTCGCGGAGATCTTATCAGGAATATAGCCGAGCCCTACTTTTACCGGTCCTACAATGACAAAGGTCATCTTGATTGGCGTTGGGTGCGTCCTGTGTCCTGCTCAATATATCCAGACGATGAACAACTAGGGCAGGGGCGCGACGTGCTCGGGCAAGACGACGCTCGCAAAGCACCTTAATCGTATCATCCCCGACAGCGTCATCATCCACCAGGACGTATGTTGCCGTCATTTTATTCTCAGCAATCACTTACCCACTCCTGCTCACAGGACTTTGCTCCTGTATGTCCTTATCCTGTATGCCACTGCACATCCTAATACACCATGACTCACCCAGCCGATGGAACTCGTCCCCATCCACCCCATCCACAACGTCCAAGACTGGGATGCAGCACCGGGCGCCATATCCTGGGACCGCCTCGTTAGGTTCCTGCGCCACGTCAAAGCTACCGGCGAGATCCCGCCCGATCATAAGAGCCACGACCACCTCAACGAGCAGAAGGAAGTCCAGGTGGAGGACGAACTGAGGGACAGGTGGACGAGGGAGTTTGTGAACATGAAGGAGGAACGCGAAAGGAAAGGGGAAGAGAAGATCGTATGGGGATTAGTAGATGGGTTTTTGTTATATTGGCATCAGGTGCAATTGTCTTTCTCGTTGATTCACGATCGTGACAACAACCTGACTGTGTACCAATGGATGTAGGATGTGATTGATCAGCTAGACGTACGCATAATGCTACGCGTCCCACACGACGTGCTCAAACAACGACGACACGAACGACACGGCTATCACACAGCAGGTAAGAAATTTCCTTGTCTTCTCCCTCCCGTATCACCGTTTACAACCAAAACCCTAACGATCTCATCCCCATCCCCATTCTCCCCACTTGCCCCTACCCATCTCCTTCCCCACACCCAAACATCACCTACCCACTTCAAACCCGGAGTCCAATCCGACCCAGAAGGCGCCCTCTGGAGAGACCCCCCAGGATACTGGGACGATATCGTCTACCCCGCCTACGTAGATGCGTTCAAAGACGTCTTTGTCTCGGGCGATGTAGAGCACGGCGCCCCGACGGATAAAGTCGGACGGCTGGTGTTGTTGGAGAGTCTGCAGATGAGTATGGGCGAGGCGGTGGAGAGGTGCTGTGAGGAGGTTAAGAGGGCGGTGGAAGGATTAGATTAGATGAAGATAAACTAAAGGTTATGTTTTAGATTATAACGGCGATTCGAGGCTAGATTTGCATCTTCACTCAGATATTAAGCGCCCATATTTAGGTTGTAAACAACTCAGGTCTCATAGTGATCGAGCAAAATTTCCTTCGAGTGTTGAGCTTTTAAAGGTACTGTTCGGTGTTCAATAATCAACGCGGATCTGTACGTAGTCCTCCACCGGTGATTCCCCAAAATCATTGTATGCGCAACTTTGTATCCTCTCTCTATAGTTATTCTCGTTTAGGAGATGATTTCTCCCTTCAACCAAATCGTAAATTCTGAGTTGAAGCAGCTCTCTCAGCAAATGTCCTTTCTGTCGTGGATGATCTGATGGAAACAACGCCTCCATGCGCTGGGCCACGAATTCAAGAAAATCCTAGGATCGTTTAAGTTCAGAGTCATTTATCAATCTCTAGGTGTCATAAGCGTACCTGATATGTGGGTGGAGGAGGTGTCGGCGATGGACGATCCGATGTAGTTACTCCAGTTCCACTGATCCACAGGACCTTCTGCATGTCGTACATACACATCCTCAGTGGCACCCCATTTTTCCCGGTAAGAGGGGCTAGCACTTGTACAGCGGGTCGTTCAACTTCATCTTCAACAGTGACGCCGATCTCAGGAATATGCCCAGCAGCGTCCGTCATCAATCGGATCCACATCTCTCTCGAGTCTCTAGCCATCCGCAGACCCGGCCAATACACCGTTCCGTCCAGCGCTTTGGAGGGATACTTGAGAATAATAGCCGATTTGCTCGTTCCTGGAGGGATATGCTTTGGAAAGGCTCCGAGAGCGTGTAGGACCGCTTCCTAGGGTGTTCATCGAACAGATCAGTCGATGATCGATTGCCACCAACGAGATTGAAGTTATGGATTCGACTTACGTCGGAGGATTGTGCCAACGGAGCCAGCTCTGAGTCGATGGGCGTGTATTTTGAGTCAAGCAGTCTTAGAGACATTGCGTAGGGCAGAGTACGAGTGTGTTCGCTTGTCGCTGCTATGTGTGGCGTTATCGTATGTACTTATCTCGATATCAATCACTCACTCACCACCAGCAGCCGGTGCAGACGGTGTCCTTTCGTCGCTGCCATCTTGATTCGGATTCATAGTTGGAAACGAGACTCTGGTTCAAGAAGCTCGTCAGAGTCTGTCTCCGGGCACGTGACTGCCTTTTAGGCGCCCAACACACTTCTCTTGTCTACGCCCGTGGTCCCTCTGATCTGTCGTTGTTATTGGGGCACCCGCCTGCGGGAAAGACTCTATTATAATAGATGATCGTTACCAACCTGTAAACTACGCTGTCGGCGAGTCGTCCAAGAGTTTAAGTGGTATAGGTGCCTATCCGACGGTACAAGTCTGCTGATCTCGATTTTTCCGACATATCAAAGTCTATAGTACCTGCAGCACTTGATGTAAATCATGACCAGTGTGGGTAATAACAAAAGTATTTACCACCTTGTTGGCCTGGGGCGCCGCCTAATTGGACTTACTCACGTGCAATCTCAGGACGACTAATAATAATAGGAGCCGAATTCGACAAAGCTTGGTTGAATCAGTCTCTCATCTCCAGTTATGAACCTGAACCAAGATGGCAGCGATGAAAGAACACCATCGTCTAGTGGTGAGTTAACAGTCCATAGCCAGATAAGCAATCATGACAATGCCCACCTCATTGGCATAGGAAGACCGACCAAACGAACCCAGTCACTTCCATGCGTAATATCCCTCAGGCTGCTTGACTCCAAAGACAAGCCTATCGCATCACAGCTAGCTGCTTTCGCTAATTCGTACGATGCAAGTCAAATCCATACAAATCGTCAACCCTCAACTGATCTATGCTAGGAAGCGGTCTTGTACGCTCTCGAGGCCTTCCCAAAGCAGCTCCCTCCAGGAACGCCAAAATCGACTATCAATCTCAAATATCCCTGCAGAGCGCAGGATGGAACGGTGTATTGGTCAGGGCTTCAAGTGGCTCGAGACTCGAGCGAGATATGGATGAGATTGATGACAAGCTCCGGGCGTATTCCTGAAATCGGTGTCTTTGTTGAGGATGGAGCCGCTGCAGGTCTGGCAGCAGTACTTGGAGTGATACAACCTGCCCTGGGACCTTTTATTGGAGAGAATGGTGTACAGATCAAGATGCGCATGTTCGACAGGACGAAATGGCGGTGGATCATGGACTCTACACATGCCGCTCCGGGTCGGCCACCACCCATACCTGCACCGCCGACATACCAGGTACGCCGTATTGCGTTTTCAGACCCAAAAGAGTGAGGGACTCATAGCCACCGCATTGAACACCCTTAGGAATTTCATGAATTCATGGCCCAGTGCCTAGAAGGGTCGTACCCTTTAGACCCCACGCCACAAAGGAATCGCGCTAAGAACGCTGCTTCAGTTAAAGATTTGGGGTCAAGACCCGCCCCTCAAGGAGGAGAACTATAGGGAGAAAATGCAGAGTTGTGCTGGCAGTGAACCTGAGCAAGATATATCAGTGCACGACTATGTGGAGATCCATGTCCAATATGCCCCCCATTGAAAGATTTGTGCCAATATGTATAAGTACGGGCTCAATTTCCACGAACCGTCTGCCAGTGTATGACCCAGTCACTAACAAATCTCAAAGCCCAATGCACAAGTATAATTCTGCGCGTATCATGCAACGTCCTCAAACAACGTCGGCACGAACGACGTGGGTATCATACAGCAGGTCAGAAATCCCCATGCCGTTCCTCTATTTTATCACCTTTGGGTGCTGCCGCATGAAGCGACTCTCATCATTTTACCGTACCGTGATACTTTATTACCACTACTAGCTCGCTTCGGGAGTCGCGCTGACTCGCGCATAGTCGTATGGCGGACATTCTGTACAAAAATTAATTGTGTTGTAGTAAGAGAATGGTACCTCCCCGATTTAAGTACAGATCAAGATTTTCGGAAGATCCATCAT